>Ga0326727_10021904_pt1 | contig 12426 bp, 6 predicted proteins | sample MB2enrmetagenome_FD_207643 | JGI IMG/M metagenome (GOLD analysis project Ga0326727, IMG submission 207643) | Lab enriched peat soil microbial communities from McLean, Ithaca, NY, United States - MB29MY | ecosystem: Environmental > Terrestrial > Soil > Wetlands > Peat | place: USA: New York...
AGAAGGCTTCCTGCGTTGGCGGCAGCGGACGGTAATAACAAACCGACGCCGTCTGCTGATGGCTGCGCATCCCGATCGCTCCCAACAGGTAGCATAAGCCGGACAGCAGCGGTGAATCGGCGGCATCGTGCAACGCGATCGAATCCCACTCGGTACGATGCTTCCCCAGGATGCGGACGATCTCCCCGGTGACACGAACCTCATAACCGGGCACAGCCAAGATGCTCAGGTAGTCCGCTCCGCTATGCTCATCGGCAATGAACCTCAGGCGCCGGACTGGAAGAAAGCCCAGCCACGCCTTTTCGATTGAGAACGGCGCCAGCCCTACCAGGCGGCCGGCGTCATCGCGTATGGTAACGATAGCGAGTGTGCGCTGTTGACCCCAGACTTCCCACCAGGCGGAGGCCCATTCAAATGCCGCGAAGACATTGTTCACTCCGGCCACTTCCACCAACGCCGACCACTCCGGCCCGATTTGCTCGAAGGCGTGCGCCGTGGTCAGCCACTCGGCATGCAATTCGCCGGCGATTTCGCCCGTCTCGGGAACCACCCCTATAGTCTGTGCCATTGGAAGATCGAAGTCACCCTCTCCAGGCTGGAGCGATCAACGGCGCCGAGCAGTATGTGGAGAAATGAGGGGTCGCCGGGCAACTCAGCCGCCTGAACACCCGGCGCAAGATGTCGTGCAACTTCAAGCAGGCCAGCCTGTAGCGGCCGCCGCATGACGCGGCAGCGCCCGGCGGCAGCGAGTTCGCGAATGCCCTTGGAAGCATTGGCAGGGGCAAACGCCAGATCCGCGGCACGCAGCATATCCAGGTCCTGATCGGAATCCCCGACGGCCGCGACGAAACCCAGTCGGCGATTGACCAGAGACTTAACAGCGGAAACCCCAAGGCCTTTTCCGGTGCCCTCCGCGACAATGTGGGTATCGGCCGAGGTATGTTTCACGTGCAGGCCGGCAATGCTCAGCATACTAACGTCGTCATCTCGCAATCGAAGTGTCTTCTGGCCGTCGAAGCGGAAAGCGCGAATCGAATGCCGGTGTTGAGTATCCATCACAACGCCCTCGATCCTCTCGAGTTCCGCTCGGACGCGCTGCATCGCGGCCACGGATCTCGAATCGATCAGTGAAGTTTCGCGCCCTGAAACCGCGTCCCAGAACACGCTCCCAAGCTCCGCCACCCCACCCGCCAGTCCATAACTTCGAGAGTATTGCCGCACGTGCTCGACACTGCGAGCCGTGTTCATCACTACCGAAACTCCGCCTTCCTTCAAAGTGCGGAGGGCCTCCAGTCCCTTCGGAGTGGTGTGTGGGAAGCCTAGTTGATTCCAATCCAGCACGCCATCCAAATCCAGAAACAACAGCTTCTCAGTCCACTTTGATTGGTGTCGCGCCAGGCCGCGCCCCAAGAGACGCGCCAACTGAAACGTCCCAAAATCACGCGCTGCCAGGTATCGCTCCGCCCACACCTTTTGCCGGGGGTCGCCCGGCTTTTTCGCAATCCAGTAAGTGGACGTGCGCATGGCCGCCACGGCGCAAAGGATCTGGTACAGCGGAAGACGTTTCTCCACCGCGGAGTCGCGACTCTCCAATTCGTAAGCTTCCAGAAGGTCGGCCTCTTCGGCCTCGCTCATTCCGAACTCAAAGATCGCCGATGCCAGGTCCCAGGCCGGGTCGGTGAGATCCAGTTCGCCGCCGCCGAAGTTATGGTGCTCGAAGTCCGTCTTATAGAACCGGCCATTGCTCCGCACCCAATCACCAGGGCGCATCTGCCCATCCAGAAGCGCCGGCTTGGGCGGCTGCAAGGCGCGCAATTGACGAACAATGGCGGGCTGCTTTATCCGGCCCAGATAACGCCCGTAAGCCTTTCGCAAGGTTACCGTAAGGTCATTCCATCCACACCAGCCAAGCTCAGGGTGGCCGAATCGGGGCTCATGCTTCAACGCCAGGGTGTTCGCGCGCCTCCCGATATAGAAACCGCAGGCCGCGCCGCTCGGTTTCAAATCAGGCTCGCCTTCGATCCAATCCGAAAATAAGAAACCTTCGCGAAGAGTGAGGGAAGCAGGCACAAAACCTTCCAGGCGTTCTGCGGCGATGAATGCGTGGTAGCCAAGCCAACCCCAGCCGACGCTCTTAGCCAGAACGCGGCCGGAACCCGGCACGTCCACCAGCCTCTTGAGACGCACCTGGAACCCGTCGCCGCACCCCGCTTCAAATCTCCGGTTGATCGCTGCGGTTTCCGGGCTCTCGCGAACCGGCTCGCCGAGAACTTCTGCAACCCATCCAGAGGCAAGCAGTTTCACTTTGTAACGGTCTTCCGGTGCGAGTATGGTCATCCGAATTCCCCTCGCCTCCGCCTCCGGGAGGGTCCACCCCGGGTTCACCGGATGCCCGGGAATTGCGGCCGCGATGCGGTCGGGCTTGGCGCCCAACTGTTGCAACTTGCCTAGCAGCAGGCTCAGCGTGAGGCCGCTATTGGGGTGGTCGTCAATTACCAGAAACGATCCGCCATTCCGCGCACCATACCGGATGGCGGCGCGCTCGGCGGCGGAAAGTCCGTTCTTCGGGCGTACCGAGATCCAGCTTGCATTCAACTTATGTATCGTGCGAAGAGCCGCGGCAGCTAGCGGAGCGAAATACGCTCCGGCCGTCCGCGGACCAATCACCAGTAACGGCTTATCGACGGAAGGGCGGGCGTCAGCCGCGTATCGGTTTGCAAGCGTCACAACATCGTAATGAGAAAGATCCTGGCAGCGGAATCCCTCTGGAATTCGCATCCTGCGTTGCAGGGATTCCTCGCCAAGGGATCGTGCGGCGTTATCGAGCAGCGGTAGCGCCACACGGGCGAAGCCACCCGTATCCCCACGCAAAAGTTCCAGGCTGGCGGCATCCACACACCGGGTCCAGCGATTGCGCCAGAGCGCGGCCTTCGTGCGCTTGCGAAATGGACTGGAAAGCCGGAGAGTCGACAGGTCAATCATCTTCTCGTCCAGATAGTCATCGAGGGTGCAGGCCATCGCGCAGGCAAACAGGTAGACATTAACAAGACTCTCCTGGCGCTGCCATTCCGCGGTCAGCCGCGGCCGCCCATCCAGTTCTTGACACAGCCGCACCAGCAGATCGCCAAGCGTTAGAAAAGGATCGAGGCACCACGCATAGCGCGAGTAGAATTCGCGTGAACTTGACTGCGACGTCTCAGATACCGCTAGCGCTGCAAACATAGAGCATTCCTCCGTTGATGTCTTGCCATCAGGCCATCGCGCACCAGCCACCATAAGATCTGCGGATTCCGTAAAGCCTGACGCAGCGCGTAAGGCAGCCATGCGTGGCCATAGGGCAGGTAGAACCGCACGGGGACGTTCAATGCATGCGTGGTCTTTAAAACGCCTTCCCGTGGAAAACCGTAGAGCAGTTCCAATTCACAGGGTGTCTCCGCCTTCTTCAAAATCACAAGCGCGCGCCGCGCCAGTGCCGGGTCGTGCGTGGCCACGCTCACGTGCCGGGCACGGCCAGCCAACAGTCTCACGATATTCAGGAAGCCCGCGGATGGTTCTATTTCTTCACCATCCGGCGCAGCCCATTGCCCTTTGACGACGCGCACGCTAAGGCCCAGGTGGATCGCAACCTCGGCGTCCCTCAAGCTTCTGGACCAGCGGCCCGGTAGCGTGCATCCGATGTCGCCGTGCAGCAGAAGGCTCTCTTCAATCAGGCAAAACGTGGCGTCGACCGCTTCGGGCGCAAGAGCATCAAAGTGAATCTTGATGGAGTTTGCATGGGCCGCCTTCAGCACTGGATATAGGCGCGAAGGGTCGAAATCGAACGAGGGGGCTTTGATGGAAATATAGGACTGAAGTCCGCTCTCGGAGGCCGCGCGGATAGCTTGCATGTACATCTCGATCACTTTGTCGGGCGAGTCGTAGGTCGAATCCCAGAAGGCCATCGTGTTCGCCACGCCGCCCCGGGCCAGGCTGCGCGCTACGCCGAGGGCTTCGTCGACGGTCGATCCGGCGACATAAGCCTCTGCTGCTTTTTTGAGTAGAAAAGTGAAGAGAGGAAAAGTGCTATGCATGCTTCGTGGTTCTCTGCAGGAAGGTTTTTGCGGTCTGGATAAGCAGTTCGGTCATGCCGGTAAGACTGAGCGGAAAAATGCGAAGGGAGCAACAGGCGAGTTCGTCTTCGGTCCAAAGCCGGGTCCACGGTTCCACGTTGCCGTTGAATTCATAGGTGGCAATTCCCGAACGCGCCGCGTGTCGGATGCTTTCGCGTGTAAGCAAATTTCCCGGGGAGGATCGGGCGAACGCTTCGTCGTAACCGGCGCGCAAAAGCGAGAACCGCGTGGGCGTTTGAATGGCAATCTGCGCGGCCGCATTCTGTTCCGCGATCCGGAGCAGGCATATGCGCAGGCGGCCCCGGCGCGCCTCCGCGTCGCAATATCGGGCAAAAAAGTCGCGCCGGATGGGGTCCGCGTCAAGTGCGGTTCCGGCCGCTCCTTTCCAGCCGGCAGCCTCGACGCGCACCACTTCGTCCAGTAGATCGGGAACTTCCGCCGGTGAGGGACTCAGGATAAGCGTTTCAACAGAGCCCAGTTTCTCGGCCGTGCGCCTTGCGCGGCGGAAGTCGGACCTCCGCCCGGAATTGAGATGGCTTTCCGGCTCAATCCACGTTTCATTGAGGTGGATGATCGGCGCACCAGCGGCTGGTCTCTTGACAACCACGGCGCCTGCCCGGTACACCTTTTCCAGAGCCGGAATCACAAGCGAATCGGTGGGGATGCGCTGCAGGTACACCGGAAGCCTTGTCCGGCGAATGGCTTGCGCCAACTCCTCCAGAGCGTCCTGAGTGCTGCCAACAACATCCAAAGGCTCAAACATTTCGGCGGCCAGCAAGGTGAGTGGGCCTACGAAGCCACGGGATTTAACCAGCGGCGCGATGGCTCCATCTGATGCAATGACTCGCAACTGCTTTCCCGAACTCAATCCCTGAGCCCATGCCTTCTGGTAATCAAAGCCCGAAGCGATGGGGCGCGAGTCGGCAGCCATTAGATCCCACTGGCCGCGCAACGCGTCCAACTCGCGGTAATTTCTGATTTCGCGGACCCGGTGCTTTAAGGTCGCCGCTGTCTGTACCGCGGGGCGTGGAAGTATTTCAGTGGTGCTCATCGTTTTCTGGTTCACTGGCGGTTTGCCAGAAGGTGGTCGTACCGCAGGGCCAGATGTTCAACCATCCGTTGCGCCGAAAAATTCGATTCAACCCTCGCCCGCGCCATGCGGCCTATGCGCCGCGCCCCGGAAGGATCATTCAGGAGTTCAAGGATCTTGGACGCCGCCTGGTCGGGATCTTCGGCAGGCACCAGCATCTCCCTCAACTCCCCACTCATCACTTCGGGCGTTCCGCCGACAGCGGTCGCCACGCAGGGGACCGACGCGGCCATCGCTTCCAGCAGCGCGTTCGACATTCCCTCGCTGCGGGAGAGAAGACAGAAAACATCCGCCACTTCAAGCAATGGCGCGATATTTTGCACCTTCCCCAGAAAATGTACCTGTCTCTCGAGGCCGAGATCTATCACCAGCTTGCGCATCTCACGCGCGTATTGCTCATCGTGATCCGACCCGGCAATCAGGAAACGTACTTCCGGACGCAGCGCAGCCACGCGCTGCGCTGTCCGGATAAGAACGTCGGTACCCTTGATTCTGCGAATGTTCCCAACAGTCAGCACCACGTGCGAAGCGCCGTCAAGATGGGCCTTTACCGTCGACAACCCGATTGGGATGCCGTTCGGGATAGTAACCACGCGCCTTGGATTCAGGCGGTCACGCGAGATCATTTCCTGGCGCACCGCCTCTGAAACTGTCTGGATTTCATCGAACATTGGACCTAGCATGCGGTACGCCCATTGCGTGCGGCCGGTGCGCAGGAAGCCCATATCGCGGCGGCTGGAGATGACGGGGCGGCCGCTGAGTTTAGCGACTAATCCACCCAGCAGATCCGACGTTTCGAAGAATGTGTGGACCAGGTCCACGCGCTCGCGGCGAATGAAGCGCGCTAATCGTGCGGCCGTTCTTAGAACATTGCCGCCCGTTATTCGCCCCAACGGAAACTCGATTACCGGGCACCCGAAGTCGCTTTTCATGGCGAGAGCAGGACGCAATCGGAACGTTCCCACGGTCAGGCGATAGCGATCTTTGGGAAGAAGCTGAGCCGTCCGCTCTAACGCTCTTTCAGCGCCACCCGCGCCCCAAAGAACGTCGATCAGATAGAGGATGTGCGGGCGCATTGAGACTTCAGCAGAAAGCGGCGTGTGGTCAAATACAGATCGCCTGCCAGGAACTTCACCGGCTTCCTGGCATTCCATTCCAACCATTGCCAAAGGCGGGGAGCGCGGCGCCCCGACGCGAGGGCCCCGGCCAGGGCGGCTGATGACCCGCGCTTGATCGAATAACGCCCCATCACGCGGCACCCTTCCACCTCGTCGACATAAGTGGTGGGCTCAGATGTGAACAGAAGTTTATACCCGCATCGCGCCGCAACCCGCGCCACCCGCCTCGAGTAGTAGCCACCTGGGACGGACGCCACAGTCACGCTCGCTCCGAGGATACCTTCAAGAATGGCTCGGCTACGCGTCCACTCGTCGGTGAGTTGGGCTTTATTCAGTTTCGACATCCGCTCAGGGTGTGAGCAGGAATGGCTGCCGATCACGTGGCCGCGAGCGCTAAGGTCACGGATCTGTGTCGCGTCCAGAAAGCCTGAACGTCCAATCCAATCCGTGGTGATGAAGAAGTACCCGCGGAGCCCCGCACGTTCCAGCTGAGGGGCGACGATGTTGTAACCGCTGATGGCCCCATCATCGAAGGTCAGCAGAGCTTTGGTCATGCGCATCTGATCTATCTGGTGGGCGAAGACGGATCGATCCAGCGTATACACGGCTGCGGAAACCGTGGCCGGTTTCCCGGATAACCCCAGGTCCTCGCTAACATCGTGATAGCCAAGCGCGATTGCGGGAGAATGAATGCGTTTATCGAACATCTTGATTTCAGTTTTTTTCGTTGGCTTGCTGCCGGCATCCCAACCACTGCCGCCCGCCTTGTTCTTCACAGACCTGGAAACCGGTCCGAATGTCGGTGGAGAGAATAACGCGGGCGTTTTCGTAACTCTCTATGGGCTTCGCTTCGGCGTAGCACAGGGCAGTTCCTATGTGACGGTAGGAGGGGGTCATGCCGCTTCTTACCCAATCTGGTCGGATAGCAAGATCACTTTCCAACTTGGTCCCGCTGCGGCGACGGGGGTTATAAAAGTGATCACTCCATCGGGTGATTCGAATCCGGTTCCTTTTACCATCCGGCCCGGACACATCTACTTTGTCGCGGCCAACGGCAGAGACGCGAACAACGGATCCTTCAAATCTCCGTGGAAGACTCTGCCGCATGCAGTCCAAAGAGCAGGCGCCGGAGACACGATTTACGCGCAGAACGGAGTTAGTCAGACGGCAGACGATGGACAAGGTTGGCAGGCAGCCCTTACTCTCCGTTCGGGGTGGTGCGGGAGTTCCGGCGCTGTTCGCGCTCTGCTCGGCTACCCGGGAGCAAATGTTGTGATCGGGAATCCGGGCGGCTCCAGTCCACCCACTGGAATTCGCTCGACCGATTTCAGCGCCGGCGATGGACCTTGCGGCGGTGGTTGGGTGTTCGGCGAACTTCAGCTTCGCGGAGTACAACCCGTGGCTGTCTCCGGGCCCAGCCGCCAATGGCGCTTCGTGGGTAATGACATCAGCTGTCCGAACTCCGACGGTAGCGGCGGAGGTGGCGCGTGCTTCGAAACTTCCCTCGCCAGTAATGTCCGGTTTCTGGGCAATCATGTCCACGACGCGGGTAAGCCGGGAGCGTCCGCGCTGTTCCAGGGTGTTTACTTCTCTACCGATTCGAATCATGTTGAGATGGGCTGGAATACCGTCGCCAATATACATGGATGCCGCGGCGTTCAGATACATTCCTCGCCTTTGGGATCCGGTTACCCGAACAGTGGTTACAACCAATACGACATCCGGATTCATGACAACGTGATTCACGATACCCAGTGCGATGGAATCATCGCCGATACGATCGACCCTTCCAAGGGACCCGTTCTCATTTACAACAATGTCATTTACAACGCCGGTAAGGGACCTAACAACCCGGAGAAGTCCGGCAGTTGGTCCTGCATCTACGTTCCGGGCTCTACTGAGACCGGCGCTTCCGGCTCCGGTATGGTTGAGCTATTCAATAACACGCTATATGGTTGCGGGACCTTTGAGACGCCCCCTTTCAATAACGCGAACGCCGCAATTATCGAGGGTGGGGGGAATATCAACCTGATCGTTCGGATTCGCAACAATCTTGTATTCCAAATTCCTACGAATCGATTTCCCGGGGGAGTGCCTTATCTGGTTGTGTGGAACCCTGCGAAGGACGGCGGCGGTGTGTGCGCGCCATCCGCGAACTGCCGTTGGGTGCAGGGAACCAATAACCTGTTTTGGGGGCGTTCCACGCTGGAGAAAAGAGATCCTGTCAATATCGTCCACTCCATAACTGCCGATCCTTTGCTGGTGAACCCTGGGCAATATGACTTCCAGCTTCGACCGGGCAGCCCGGCGGCGCACGGCGGCGTGAGGGTTCCCGTTGACTTCGACATTGCGGGAGTTCCGCTGCCACAGGATGAGAGCTATCCCATCGGAGCTCATACCGTGCTGGGTTATTGAATGGCAACAGTTACCGGGGACTGGCTTGAGACACCATTAGCCGTAATCACTACCGGAACCGCATTTCCCGATGGCGTATTCGATGGCAGAAGGACATTTAGTTGTTCGACGCCGGCCACAAGACCGGGCGCGGCGCCGGCGTACAGGACGGTGGCGGGAATTCCACCGACCGTAACTGTGGGGGTGTAGATTGGCGGAAACGAAGCGCCGGTCGCAATGCGCCCGTCGACCCCCGACGGATTGCTTTGCCCCGCGCCCGTGGCATAAATCACGATGACGTTGCCTGCGTGAGCTGCGTTATCAATCGAATTCACGGAAAGGTTTTGATCCAGAATTGCTCCCTGTCCATGACCCGAACTGCCTTGAGTAAAAATATTAGGAGTCGCGTCAGCAACCGGAACGGTGAGGATGCTCGACGCCTGCCCACCGTAAACCACTTGGATCCCGACACTGCCGGACCCCGCAACTTCGTACGGCACAACTGCGTTGATCTGGCTTGACTGTGCGTAAAGTAGCGGGGCCGCAACGCCGTTAAACAGCACCTGAACGTCAGCCAGGCTGCTCGCAATGCTTCCATTAGTGATTTGAGCCACCGCTGGGTTCGCTGGGCCTACGTTGGCGCCAAAGCAGACAATCAACTCGCCCGGCGAAACAGAGCCGGATGTGTAGCTCGCGGCATCCGTGATCGCGGCCAGGCTAGGCAATACCGTCGCCTGCCCCGCATTGTATTGATAGGCGCCAATGTCATACCCTTCGGCTCCACCTCGCGGAATGCCAACGATGTCTTCCGCCACCCCTGTGTTCACTCCCGCGCCGCGCGCCGGGCTACTCGAAGAGAGTTGAAACTCCGCGGCAGCGGCGTTCACCATTTGCGGATCAGCATTCACGGAATTCGTAACATTAATCGCGTCGGTGGTTTCAGTTCCCACGCCGTAGAACAGATTGTTGGTTCCCTGCACCCACGGACAGTTATCCGAATCCGCGCAAGGTTCGCCGGAAACGGGGTTCCATACGACTAAGTAAGGCTCGCCTGAAGTTTGGAAAAAAATGTTGTTGCGGATATTCACGTATAAGTCCGGATCGCCGCCGCCTTCTACAATCCCGCCATTCTGTGAGCTATAAGGCGGCGTGCTGAACGTTCCGCAAGCATAGAAAGTGTTGTTATATATGTCGACTGTTCCTGAGCCAGGTACACCGCTCTCCGTCGTCCCCGGGACATATACACAAGCCCAATCGCCTGACTGCTCGCGGTTGTTGGGGCCCTTGCCCGCGTTGTAGATCACGTTGTTATAAACCGAGATCGTGCCCTTTGAAGGATCAACCGTGTCAAGAATCAAACCATCGCATTGGGTGTCATGAATGATATTGTCATGAATTTGAAGGTTGTATTGGTTATACCCACTGTTGGGATAGCCCGAACCGAGCGGAGACGAGTGGAACTGGACGCCACGGCATCCATGCACGTTCCCCACCGAGTTCCATCCCATGTCGATATCGTTCGAATCGGTGGAGAAGTAGACTCCCTGGAAAAGCGCGGAGGCCCCCACCGTGCCTGCATCGTGAACAGTGTTGCCCAGGAATTCTACATAGCTCGCCTGAGAGGTTTCAAAACAGGCGTCTCCATTACTACCATCAGCAGCCGGGCAGCTTATATCATTGCCGACGAATCGCCATTGCAGGCTCGGCCCCGCCACAACAACCGGTCCGATTCCGCGGAAGATGATTTCGCCGAACGTCCAGTAACCGCCGCAGGCGCCATCCCCGGCGCTGAAATCGGTGGTCCGCAGACCGCTTGTGGGAGACGCACCGTTCGCGTTCCCGATCGTGACGGATGCATTTGGATAAGCTAAGAGTGCGCGATTGGAACCCGAAGTTCCACACCATTCCGCGCGCAGCGTCAGCGCGGCGTCCCAGCCCTGCCCGTCGTCCATGGTTTGCGTAACTCCGTTCATCGCATAAATCGTGTCGCCGGCCGAGATACTTTGTACTGCATGCGGAAGGGTCAGCCATGGCGATCCGAAAAGGCCGCTATTGCTGTCATTCCCGTTCACCGCCACGAAGTAGATACTTCCTGGACGCACCGTGAAAGGAATGCCGTTCGAACTACCACCGCCATTAGTCACTACAATGTTGCCGGTTTGGGCGGACGGACCCAGTTGGAATGTAATCTTCGTGTCAGACCAAAGCGGATAGGAGAAGGCCTGCCCGCCGCCAATCGAGACGTAGGACTCGCCTTGACTCCCGCCAAACCTCTCACCGTAAACAGTTACATAGACGCCCGCGTTATTCTCCCCGCCAATGTTGGGCCCGCTATTGATATCGGAAAAGAAAACAGCGGGCGTGCTCGCCTGCGCACTCAGGGCCATGACAGAAAATAACGCTACCAGTAAAGTACGCATGCCCTGTATTCTCATCTAAACCGCGACAAGAACAGGAGACTCGGCATCACATCGCTGCGCGGCCGGCTCCTTGAGGGCCTTGCTCTCTTTTTCCAGAGTCAAGCAATGCCCCACCATTCCTGCGATGATCCACATATAACCATTGACTTGCAGAAAAGTCCAGCGATCGCCGAAACAGTTGGCCACAAGACACGAGACCATCCATCCTGCCAGTCCAAGCCCCAGTGCCTTGTAAAAAGGGTCCCCTGCCGTCCAGAAAAGCCAAAGCCCTGAAAAACATGTCCGGGCCAGCAGCCAAAGGAAAAACAACATCCCGATCACGCCCGTTTCCACTAATACCTTTAGAAAGTAGTTGTGCGTATCCTCGTAGCCGCCAATCCGGTGCATGAACGCATAGGTTGCAAATCCCGTTCCCGTGACCGGATTCGAGGAGAAAAGGTGCATGGCATCGTCCCATAAATCAAGTCGCGTCTCTGCCGAGTGGTCGACGCTTTTGTTCTCCTGGTCGTAAGTCATGAACACTCGGTACCGCACCGCCTCGGGCACCAAGGTCCCCCAGGAGAGCAGGAAAACGGCTAGAAGCACAAGCAGCATTCTCTTCTTAGCCACTCCGAGGAAAAACCATCCCGCCAGTAAAGCCAGATAGCCCCCTCGTGAGAGCGTAAACATCAGGCATACGCTCGATAGGACGGCAATGCCGTAAAGCGTCAGGCGCGGCAAAAGCTTCGTTTGGAACGCCGCGAGAGCCATTAGAAAAACCGCAATCTGAGCTTCGTATGCCGCTAGTCCATTGGAACCGGCATAGCCCATGCTACCCGCTTCCCGCTCTTCCGAATAAGTCGAGAAATCCCTGGTGGACATAACCCCGAAATAGCTTTTGCTAAGCAGAAGCGTGGAGGCGCACATCAGCACTACGACGATTTTCATCTCCAGCCGCGTCGGACGAACAGCCGCCAGCATGAGCAACATCGCCGGCATCGTCATGTAGTCCTCCCACATCCCAAATCGTGGTGTTCCGGGTAGGGGCAGTTTCATGTCCAAATAAAAGGCTCCCAGGATCAAAGACACGAATAGATAAACCGAATAAATGCAGATCAATCGCGTCCATGGCGTCCTGGGCAAGATCGATCCGCGCTTGCGCAGAACGCCAATTGCCATCGCGACTAGCAACACCCCCACAACACTGCCACCCAGAGGATATTCCAGCAACCGATAGCGCAGCGTTTGAAGGGGCAGCAGAGGAACCAGGTAGTAAAACCCGGCAATGGGTTTGCCTGCGATGCTCCAAATCGCGC
>Ga0326727_10021905_pt1 | contig 12426 bp, 13 predicted proteins | sample MB2enrmetagenome_FD_207643 | JGI IMG/M metagenome (GOLD analysis project Ga0326727, IMG submission 207643) | Lab enriched peat soil microbial communities from McLean, Ithaca, NY, United States - MB29MY | ecosystem: Environmental > Terrestrial > Soil > Wetlands > Peat | place: USA: New York...
TTTCATGGTTCCCGCTTATGTTTCACGCCGCCTCTGCAGGTTCATAGCAGATAATCGCTCTCGATGGCAGAGAAAGATTCCCACACCCTTTTGGCAGGCAGGCTTTGGCCGTCGCGAAAAGCCAGCGCCCGGCTGATGAGGCGGCAAAGGGCCACAATAGCAATTCTTTGCAACGTCCTACAGAAGCCACAGCCAGCCTTGCATCTTGCGGGTACTTCCGTAGAAGACTTGAGGGCCGGCGCAAGGTTGAGCGGCAATATTTGTTACACAAAAGAGCTTATGTCTTCTTCGTTTTGCCATGTTGCAGTCTTCAACTGCGATTGCCGCGGAAAGAGGGTGTCAACAAACGCTTCATATTCGTTCCCTTTCGGGAGCGGGGAGTTACCGGATGAGAAAACTGACGTTCATGGCGCTTGCCGTGATCTTGGCGCCGCTTGGCTCAATCGCAAGCGGGCAGCGAGCGGTTGCCGCGCCCGCTATTGGCGCGCCGGCCGGCGCGGGCGCGCAGCAAAGCCTGCTGACAAAGGTTCAATGGCACCATGGCGGCCCAGGCTGGCATCGAGGCGGACGCGGTTGGGGACGCGGTCCGGGCGGCTGGAGAGGCGGCTGGAGAGGCGGCTGGAGAGGCGGCCCCGGCTGGCGGCCGGGCTGGGGAGGGGGACCATGGCCGGTTGTGCCGGGTCCTTACTATTATGCGCCCGGCCCGTATTACGATGCACCGCCGCCCTATTATCCGCCGCGCCCGTGCTGCGATGAACCGCGGCCTTACGCTCCCGGCCCAGTTGAGCCTGAGCCAAACGAGCCTCCGCTTAAATAAGCGGCAGGCCGCTGCCCCCCGGAATTTCTCGCGGGGGGCAAGCGATACTGCGCCAAGGATTTCACCAGCGAAGCGGCCGCTAAGGCCGCTTTTTCGTCATTGCCGGCGTCTGCGCCGTTTCAATTTCATAGGGAAACGCTGCCGAAGAGACTGTTCGCCGGCGCTGAATTCGCCTATTGCTAGGTCATGACCGCTCACGGAATTCTCCCATCGCAGGCAATCGGATCGCTGATCGAAACCGGCGGGATTTCGGCATCGAAGCCGGTTCTGCCGGGGCAGGTGCAGCCGGCGAGCCTCGATTTGCGGCTCGGCGCGCGCGTGTACCGCGTCCGCGCGAGCTTCATGCCCGGTCCCGTGGCAACGACCGGGGAGCAGATCGAGCGCTTTGTCTTGCATACCATCGACTTGAGCCACGGCGCGGTTCTGGAGACCGGCTGCGTTTATGTGGCAGAAATCGAGGAGCATCTCGCGCTGCCCGCGGATGTCCAGGGTTTTGCGAACCCGAAAAGCTCGACCGGCCGGCTCGACGTGTTCACGCGCATGATCGCCGATCACGCGCCCGGCTTCGATCAAACTATTCCGGGTTACCACGGCCGCCTTTATCTCGAGATTTGCCCGCAGACCTTTCCGATCCTCGTCAGGCCCGGTTCCCGGCTCTCGCAAATCCGTTTCCGCGGCCCCTTCGTACAGGAAACGAAAATTGCGGCCGATCAGCCGCGCGAGGCCGTTCTTTCGGTCGATCTCTCCGGCGGCGGCCCTTACCCCTTGATCGGCTATCGCGCCAAGCGGCATACGGGGGTCATCGATGTCGACCGGGTTGGCGCTTACGAGGTGGAGGACTTCTGGGAACCGCTCATGGTCACGCCGCAAAAGCTGCTGATCCTGGACCCGGATCAGTTCTACATCCTCGCCTCGAAAGAGGCCGTGCGTGTGCCGCCAACCTATGCCGCCGAGATGGAGCCATTCAACGCGCTGATGGGCGAGTTCCGCGTGCATTACGCGGGGTTCTTCGATCCGGGTTTCGGCATGGCGGAAACCGGCGGCGAGGGAAGCCGCGCGGTGCTGGAGGTGCGCAGTCACAAGGTGCCGTTCATTCTGGAGGATGGGCAGGCGATCGGTCGGCTCATCTACGAGCCGCTCACCGCGCTGCCCGCGCAGCTTTACGGCCAGGACATCGGCTCTCATTACCAAGCGCAGGCGCTGAAGCTATCGAAGCATTTCCGTGAAAGATAGCCGCAGCAACGGCGCAGCCTATGGCGGAAGCCGGTGGAGCTTCCTATTTACATTACGCGGCATCGCCTCTTGCTTGCGGGAGACGTTCCTGACATCTTGCGGCGGCTGCCGGACCTGCTTGGTCTACTCTTTGTTGCGACGTAAAGAGCGTGTCATGAATAAGCTTCTAACGGGTACCGCCATAATTTTGGCTCTCGCTGTGGCCGCCGCTTGCTCGCCGGCCGGGCTCGAGACTGCTCAAGCAGCACAAACTGTGCAGCCGCATCCCCGGGTTTTTGCGCCGAATTGCGCGATGCGCCCTCGCTGCCCGGTGAATGTCTGCGCGAGGACTGGCCGCTGCTTGCTCGGCAACCATTCGGTGATAACGGGCTGTCTCATCTATTTCTGCCAGCGGCGTTAGATGCCGCCACATCATACAGCGCTGTGTGGCGTCTTGCCGAGGGCCGCAAAGATGAAGCGGGCGGCTTCGATCACCAGTCGGCGGTCCACGCCCGTCTCGAAGCCGAGCCCGTCGCAGAGATAAACCACATCCTCCGTGGCGACGTTTCCGGACGCGCCCTTCGCGTAGGGGCAGCCGCCTAAACCTCCGGCCGAGCTGTCGGCAACGCGCACGCCCTCCTCAAGGCAAGCGTAGATGTTGGCAATCGCTTGCCCATAGGTGTCGTGGAAGTGCACCGCGAGCCGCGCTAGGGGTACGCGTTCCGCCACGGTTTTCAGCATCTCCCGCGCAGCGCGCGGTGTGCCTACGCCGATCGTATCGCCGAGCGAAATCTCATAGCAGCCGAGCTCGTAAAGCCGGGCCGCCACATCCGCAACCTTGCCAAGTGGAACGCGGCCCTCATAGGGGCAGCCCAGCACGCAGGAGACATAGCCGCGCACCGCGATGCCCGCGGCCAGCGCGCGCTCTACGACGGGCGCGAATCTTTGCAGAGAGGTGTCAATCGAGCAGTTGATGTTCTTCTGCGAGAACGTCTCCGAGGCCGCGCCGAAAATCGCGATCTCGCGGGCGCCCGCCGCAATCGCTGCGTCCAGTCCCTGCTCATTCGGAACCAGCACCGGCAAGGAGATGCCGGGGCGGCCGCGTAAAGCGCTCAGAACCTCCGCGGTATCCGCCATTTGCGGCACCCATTTGGGCGAGACGAAACTTCCGGCCTCTATGGAGGAGAGGCCAGCCGCGATCAGCTTCTCTATGAACGCGATGCGCATTGCGGCCGGTATCGGCACCGCCTCGTTCTGCAAACCGTCCCTAGGTCCGACCTCGACAATGCGAACGCGCTCGCCCATGGCTCACTCCGCCTCCACGGCTTCGAACTCCGCCAGCGCCGCGCCCTCGGCCACAAAATCGCCCACGGCGCAGAGATAGCGCGCAACGCGCCCTCGCGCTGGAAAACGCAGCGTGTGCTCCATTTTCATCGCCTCCATGATGAGCATGGGCGCGCCCGCGTCGAGGGTCTCGCCCGGTTTTGCGAGAAGCGACAGGATGGTACCGGGCATCGGCGCTACAGGTCCCGCCTCGGGCTCGGCGCCAATAGCCTCCGCTTCGAAGGGCTGCATAAGCATCAGCTTTATCGCTTCCGGCCCATCGAAGACCGTGATGCTGTGATCTGCAAAAAGGGCGGTCATCGCCCGGCTCGCCTCTCCAAGCGTGACGGCGAAGCGGTATTTTTCTCCCCGCGCCGGCGCAAACTTGAATACTTGGCTTGTCCCCTCCGCGTCTAGCACCAGGCCATCGCGGCTTTGGGTCAGTACCGCAGTATGAACCGCGCCCGCTTTGTCCCGGAACTGCAGGCGCCTCTTCCTGGAGGCAGAGAGTGTCCAGGCGCCGGCCTCTGCCCATGGCGAATGCGGGTCGGCGGCGTCGCGGCGCGTGCTTTCCGCTTCGGCGTGCAGAACGGCCGCGCAGGCCGCCGCGAGGTGAAGCGCTGAGAGGAGCCCCGGACCCTCTCCAAGTCCGGCACGCTCCCGCTCGATATATCCCGTATCGACGGCGTTCGTTAGAACGGCCTTTTCGCTGAGAAGCCGGGCAAGGAACGGCGCGTTTGTGGCGGGCCCTGCGATTTCGAGGGTGGAAAGGGCTCCTCTGAGCCGCGCCAGCGCGGCCTCGCGCGTTTCGGCCCGGGCTATTACTTTCGCAAGCATGGGATCGTAATATTGGGAAACCCGGTCGCCTTGCCCGAAGCCAGTATCGATGCGCAGGTCATGACCATCCCGCGGCATGTGCCAGTGGCTGATGAGGCCGGTGGACGGCAGGAAGCCGGCGGCCGCATCCTCGGCATAGAGCCGGGCCTCGATGGCATGCCCGCGCCGTGCGATCTGGTCCTGCCGCAGCGGCAGCTTCTCTCCCATCGCAACGCGCAGCTGCCATTCGACGAGATCGAGGCCGGTAATCATTTCCGTCACCGGATGCTCGACCTGAAGCCTCGTGTTCATCTCGATGAAGTAAGCATCCGTCTCGCCAGCAACGAACTCGACGGTGCCGGCGCCCAAATAACCGATGGCTGCCGCCGCTTTGCGGGCGGCCTCATAGAGCGGCTCGCGCCTCTCGTCCGTTAGCGCGGCGGAGGGCGCCTCCTCGATCACCTTCTGATGGCGGCGCTGCAATGTGCATTCGCGCTCGAACAGCGAGACGATGCCGCCATGGGTGTCGCCGAACACCTGCACCTCGATGTGACGCGGGCGCTCCACGAATTTCTCCAGGAGAAGCCTGCCGTCGCCAAAAGCTGAGGCCGCCTCGCGCATCGCACCCATGGCCGCGGCTTCCAGCTCCTTTGCGCTTCTCACCACGCGCATGCCCTTGCCGCCGCCGCCCGCGACAGCCTTGAGCAGCACCGGAAAGCCAAGGCGCTTGGCCTCGCGGGCAAAGGTTGCGATGTCCTGGGCTTCGCCGTGGTAGCCAGGCACGACCGGAACGCCGGCCTTCTCCATCAGCTCTTTCGCCGCGGATTTCGTGCCCATTGCGCGTATCGCGGACGCGGACGGCCCGACGAAAATAAGCCCGGCCGCTTCGCAGGCTTCGGCAAACTCCGCCTTTTCGGAAAGAAATCCGTAGCCCGGATGAATAGCCTCAGCGCCGCTTGCTTTGGCTGCGGCGATAATGCGCTCGATATCGAGATAGCTTTCGCGGGCGGGGGCCGGCCCCAAAAGCCGCGCCTCATCCGCAGCTTGCACGTGCAGGGCACGGGGCTCGGCTTCCGAATAGACCGCGATGGTGCGCAGACCCATGCGCCTTGCTGTGCGCACGATGCGGCAGGCGATCTCGCCGCGGTTGGCGATCAGGAGCGAGGTAAAGGGGCGTGCAAGCATCATCGCGGGCTCACATTCTAAACACGCCGAACCGTCCCGGTCCGGGCGGAGCGTTGAGACCGGCCGAGATGGCGAGCGCCAAAACCATGCGCGTATCGGCAGGATCGATAATGCCGTCGTCCCAAAGGCGCGCTGTCGCGTAATAGGGATCGGCTTGCTCGCCGAACTGTGCGCGGACCGGCGCCTTGAACGCCTCCTCCTCGTCCTTGCTCCAGGTGCCGCCTTTGGCCTCGATCCCCTCGCGGCGGACGATGGCAAGCACGGTCGCGGCCTGCTCGCCGCCCATGACCGAGATTTTGGCGTTCGGCCACATCCAGAGGAATCGCGGAGAGTAGCCGCGCCCGCACATGCCGTAATTGCCGGCACCGTAGGAGCCGCCAATCACGACGGTGTATTTCGGCACGGTTGCGGTTGCGACAGCGGTCACGAGCTTGGCGCCATCTTTGGCGATTCCGCCGGCCTCGTATTTCTTGCCGACCATGAAGCCAGTGATATTCTGCAAGAAAATCAGCGGAATTCCGCGCTGGTTCATCAGCTCGATGAAGTGCGCGCCTTTGAGCGCACTTTCCGAGAATAAAATGCCGTTATTGGCAAGAATGCCCACCGGATAGCCCCAAATCCGCGCCGTGCCGCAAACGAGCGTCTGGCCGTAAAGCTTCTTGAATTCGTCGAACTCCGAAGCATCCACAAGCCGCGCAATCACCTCGCGCACATCGTAGGGCCTGCGCACGTCTGCTTGCACGATGCCGTAAATCTCCCCGGCCGGATACAGGGGCTCGCGCGGCGCGGAAACGTCGAGCGAGGCAGGCTTGATCCGGTTTAGGTCCGCGACGATGCGGCGTGCGATGCCGATCGCATGCGCGTCGGATTGCGCGTAATGGTCGGTGACGCCGGACTGGCGGCTATGGACCTCCGCGCCGCCAAGCTCCTCGGCTGTGACCGTATCCCCGGTAGCGGCCTTCACGAGCGGCGGGCCGCCGAGGAAGATGGTGCCGTTGCCCTTTACAATGATGCTCTCGTCGCACATGGCCGGAACGTAAGCGCCGCCGGCGGTGCAAGGGCCCATAACCAGGGCAATTTGCGGAATGCCCCCCGCGGACAGCTGCGCCTGGTTGTAAAAAATGCGTCCGAAATGCCGCTCGTCGGGGAAGATCTCGTCCTGCTGGGGAAGGAACGCGCCGCCGGAATCCACGAGATAAAGGCAGGGCAGCCGGTTGTCCCGCGCGATGTCCTGCGCGCGCAGGTGCTTTTTCACCGTCATCGGATAATATGTGCCGCCCTTGATGGTCGCATCGTTGGCCACGATCATGCACTCGCGGCCCGAGACGCGGCCGATACCTGCCACGATCCCGGCCGCATGGGCATCGCCGCCGTAAAGGCCATGAGCAGCGAGCGCGCCGATTTCGAGAAAAGGCGAAGAAGGATCGAGCAGCAAGTCGATCCGGTCGCGCACCAAGAGCTTGCCGCGCGCCTCGTGGCGCTGCCTAGCCTCGGCGCTGCCGCCTTGGGCGGCGCTCGCCATTTTCTGCCGCAGAACGGCGAGTTGAGCGCGCATCGCGCTCGCATTGGCTTCGAATTCAGCTGAGCGCCGGTCGATCGCGCTTTCGAGGTGAGCCATCGGATGCGTACTGTCCAGTTCTTATGCAATGAGCGCGCACTGTAGCACGAGCCTTCCGCCAACGCTTAGCGCAAGAGTTGAACCTCAATCGAAAGATTAAGGTCCTTCCACGTTCTATCGGCTGTCAGCACCGGGAGCGCCGAGCGCTCGGCGAGCGCGAGGCAGGCGCGGTCGCCGAGCGAGAGCCCAAAGGATTTGGTTTTGGCGCGAAGGGCGCCTGTGCGTTCCGCAAGGTCCGCGTCGAAGACGGCGATTTGCAGCCCATAGCGGGAAAGCGCCGCGCGGATAAGGCCAAGGCCCGCACCGCGCTCCACGAGCTTGCTGACAACCTCCGCAACATTGACGGCCGAGATCAGCGCATCGCCAAAAAGCGCTTCCGCGCGCTCGGAGCCGGGCTCGCTATTGATATGCGCGAGGATCACCGAGGCGTCGAAGACGATGCTAGCCACGGCTGTCCGCCTCGGCCTCCCGCCGGCGCTCGGCTATCAGCTCATCGGCAAGGCTGACCCCTTCGGGGATCAGGCCTTTGAGCAGGGCCTGCGCCTGCCGCGCCCCGACGCGCGGGCTCAACAGATGAAGCTCGCCTTCCTCGACCCAGGCGAGGATGGCATCGCCCTCCCGGGCCTCCATGGCGTCGCGCAGCGCGGCGGGGATCACGACGCGGCCGCCGGGCCCAAGCGTAAGCCTGAGCCTGTTGGCGAGGCCGAAGCCAGGTTTTTGCTCCGGCGCTGCGGCGAAGGCGGCTTGCGGCGCTTCCGCGAAGCCGTGCACCTCTGCGGATAGGGATTTGGATTCGGTTTTCTTCCGTGCCATGACCGGCTCCTCCTCCTCACAATCTTGCACATTCCCCAGATTTGTCAACTGCGCAAAAGATGGCAATGGCTATTGTATTGGCATTCTACGCCGTTTTGCCGAAAAGCTCCCGCCCGATCAGCATGCGCCGGATCTCGCTCGTGCCAGCCCCGATCTCGTAGAGCTTGGCGTCGCGCAAGAGCCGCCCCGCGGGATAATCGTTGATGTAGCCGTTGCCGCCGAGGAGCTGGATCGCGTCGAGCGATACGCGCGTGGCGGCCTCCGCAGCATAAAGGATCGCACCGGCCGCATCCTCGCGTGTGGTCTCGTCGCGGTCGCAGGCGCGGGCCACGGTGTAGACGTAAGCGCGCGCCGCGTTGAGCGTCACGTACATATCGGCAACCTTGGCCTGCACGAGCTGGAACGTGCCGATGGGCTGGCCGAACTGTTTGCGCTCATGCACGTAAGGCAGCACGAGATCGAGCGCGGCCTGCATGATGCCAAGCGGCCCCGCCGCCAGCACCGCGCGCTCGTAATCGAGGCCCGACATCAGCACGTTCACGCCTCGGCCGGCGCCGCCGATCACGTTCTCCTCCGGAACCTCGCAATCCTCGAAAACGAGCTCGGCCGTATCGGAGCCGCGCATGCCGAGCTTGTCGAGCTTGGGTGAGACCGAAAAGCCTTTCATGCCCTTCTCGACGATGAAAGCCGTGATGCCGCGCGGGCCCGCCGCGGGGTCCGTCTTGACATAGACCACCAGAACTTCGGCTTCCGGTGCATTGGTGATCCACATCTTGGTACCGTTGAGGACGTACCGGCTGCCGCGCTTTTCAGCGCGCGTAGCCATCGACACCACATCGGAGCCGGAGCCCGCTTCGGACATGGCGAGCGAGCCCACATGCTCGCCCGAGATGAGCTTCGGCAAATAGCGGCGCTTTTGCTCCTCGCTGCCGTTGCGGCGGATCTGGTTCACGCAAAGGTTGGAGTGCGCGCCGTAGGAAAGCCCCACGCTCGCGCTCGCCCGGCTGACCTCTTCCATGGCGATGCAATGCTCGAGATAGCCGAGCCCCGTGCCGCCCCACTCCTCCTCGACCGTGATGCCGTGCAGGCCGAGCGCCCCCATGGGCTGCCAAAGATCGCGCGGAAAGCTGTTGCTGCGGTCGATTTCAGCGGCGCGCGGGGCAATTTCGGTCGCGGAGAAGCTGCGCACGGTTTCGCGCAGCATATCGGCATCTTGGCCAAGGCCGAAATCGAGGCCGCGATAAGCGTTGTTAAGCATGTTTTCTCCCTAAGTGACCGCCTTTATCGGGGCTTCGGAAATTGCTTCGCAGTCCGGTGAGCCTTGCGGCGCGGCGTAACGCGCGCCCCCAAGCCTAATAGACGACAACGGAGCGTATGCTCTGCCCCGCATGCATGAGATCGAACGCCTCGTTGATTCGCTCAAGCGGCAACTTATGCGTGATCATTGGATCGATCTCGATCTTGCGCTCCATATACCAATCGACCATGCGTGGCACATCGGTCCGCCCGCGCGCGCCGCCGAATGCCGAGCCTTTCCAGACGCGGCCCGTGACGAGCTGAAAGGGGCGCGTCGCGATTTCCTTGCCGGCCTCGGCCACGCCGATAATGATGCTCGTCCCCCAGCCGCGATGGCAGCATTCGAGCGCCTGGCGCATAACCTGAACGTTGCCGGTGCAGTCGAAGCTGTAATCGGCGCCGCCGCCTGTCAACGCCACAAGATGCGCGACAAGATCGCCATCGAGCGTTTTAGGGTTAACGAAATGGGTCATACCGAAGCGCCTGCCCCATTGTTCCTTGGCCGGATTGATGTCCACCCCGATAATTTTATCGGCGCCTACCATTTTCAGGCCCTGGATCACGTTGAGCCCGATGCCGCCGAGGCCGAAGACCACGCAGTTGGCGCCGGGCTCGACTTTCGCGGTAAAAACAACCGAGCCAACGCCGGTGGTTACGCCGCAGCCGATGTAGCAGGCCGTTTCGAAGGGCGCGTCGTCGCGGATTTTTGCGACTGCGATCTCAGGCAGCACGGTGTAATTCGAAAAGGTCGAGCAGCCCATATAGTGATAAAGGGGCTGGCCCTTATAGGAGAACCGCGTCGTGCCGTCCGGCATAAGGCCCTTGCCTTGCGTGGCACGGATCGCGGTGCAAAGGTTCGTCTTGCGGCTGAGGCAGGATTTGCACTGCCGGCATTCCGGCGTGTAAAGCGGAATGACATGATCGCCGGGCTTTACGCTTGCGACGCCAGCCCCAGTTTCCCGCACAATGCCCGCGCCCTCATGGCCGAGGATGGAAGGGAAGATACCCTCGCTGTCGAAGCCGTCCAGCGTATAGGCGTCTGTGTGGCAGATGCCGGTCGCCTTGATCTCAACAAGGACCTCGCCGGCCTTCGGCCCATCCAAGTCCACTTCAACGATCTCCAGCGGGCGTTTGGCCTCAAAAGCGACGGCAGCGCGGGACTTCAAGGACGCCTCCTTAACAGGTGGGATTTCGTATAAGGGTACAAGTCCAGCGCCAGGTTTTCAACAGCGCCCGGCGGCTTCAGGGCCAGCGGAGGTGGAAAAGGGCAATACCCCCTTGTGCGGCGTGGATTTTGCAATCGTCCAACTTTTGCCCAAGCACCCGCCTACATACGGCGGACCCTTACTGGGAGAGGAACTCATGAAAGCCGTAGCCGCTTCGGTGCTTGCGCTTGCTCTTTTGTCGCCGGGAGCGCACGCCCAGACTTACTATTCCATCGCTAAAGTTTGTAAATTCGATATCGAGCAATATTGCAAAGATATCAAGATATCCAGGATCCGCGATCTGAGAGAGTGCTTGGCGAAGCACGAGAAAGATTTGTTCCCCAATTGCCAGGATCATTACAAGGTGGCGAGGTAGCGAAGTCCTAGAGACTGTCCTGATATATCGGCATCGCCAGGAAGTACCCCCTCACCCCAGCCCTCTCCCCAACGGGAGAGGGAGTTCCGTGACGGTTGCAGCGCCGTGCTCTCTCCCCCTTTGGGGGGAGAGACAGAGTGAGGGCGTCTTGAAGCTGTGTCCGCTTATATAGGTCAAACGCTAGTCATTCTCGTTGAAGCCCGCCTCGACCAGGGTGGTGAGCGCTTCCAAGGCTTCTTCGGCATCCGGCCCCTCTGTTTCGATCAGGATTGTGCTGCCGGGGCTCGCTCCAAGCATCAAGAGGCCCATGATGGAGCCTCCGCTGACGGTCTGTCCGTCTTTTGTGACAGAAACCTCCGCATCGAATTGTTCGGCGGTTTTCACAAAGATGGCGGAAGCCCGGGCGTGCAAGCCGCGCTTGTTCACGATCGTTACTTCGGCAAGGCATTGATAGATGCCGTCGGCGGCATTCGCCACCTGCCAGGCCTGCCTGCCGGGGTTCGCAGCGTTTGTCAGCCTAGTGGGCATTCAGAACCAAACTCGCGACATGAATGTATTTGCGGCCGGCGTCCTGGGCCTGCTTTAAAGCGTCCGCCAGCGTAGCCTCCTCCCGGATCCGGGCGAGCTTCACGAGCATGGGGAGGTTCACCCCTGCTATGACTTCAACCGATCCGCTGTCCATGACCGATATCGACAAATTCGACGGCGTTCCGCCGAACATATCGGTCAAGATGATAACACCGTCGCCGGTACCTGCGGTCTTGACCGCTTCGAGAATGGCGTTGCGGCGCTCTTCCATATCGTCGGCGGGGAAGATCGATATGGGCACGATTTGTTGCTGCGGCCCGACCACATGCTCGAGCGCAGCCACAAATTCCCTTGCCAAGTTGCCATGAGTTACAACGATTAGGCCAATCATGGTCTTTCCGGAAAAGCTGGCGGGTGCTCGTTGGAGGAGAGTGCAACCTGCAACCCATTTTGATTAATTGTGGGCCGCATCCTCTCAAGGTTCAAGCTCTATATAGGCCCCTAATGGGATACAGCCAGTTAACTCGCTTCTCTTTCAAGAAAGTTTTGCAGTACGAGCGCCAGTTTGACCGGCGCCGTCATTTCGAAGGGATCGAGAACGATGCGCCTGACCGGCACCCCCAAGACGGTTTCCCATTCATCCTTCGCCGGATACCGGGGCACATCGCAGCCGCTGTCGAGGTCTGCGATGAGCGTTAGCCGGGCCTGCTCCGCGCAGGTTCGCATGGAAACGATCCCCAGCCCTCGCACCTCGATTTTGCCCGCCAGCGCTGGCGGGCATGAGGCAACGATGTGCTCGCCGGTGCGCCGCAGCAGGACCTGATCGTCCGCGACAAGCGCGGGCCGCGCCTCCAACGCGCCGGCTGGGAGAAAGAGGAAACGCAACGCGAGGTCGGACTTGCCCCCCCCGCAAGGCGCCCTTAGGAGTGCGGCAAAGCCGCCCAGCGCAACGCACGTGCCATGAACCAAGGTTTCCACTTCGATAAGATACTGCAGCTAGCCGCTGGAACAAGCCGGCAAGCGGATGACAAAGCGGGCGCCGTAGGAATAGCGCTCCATCAAGCCGCAGGCGAAGGTTTCTTCCCGGCCGCAAGCCGGAGGCGGGCAAGGCTGGTCGGGCCCGCGCTTTTGCTTCTTGGCTTTCCGGGGCTTTGGTGCAGGCGGCTCGGGGCACATCCTATTCTCCGCCCAGATGATCCCTTTATGGGCTCTCACGATCTGCTGGGAGATGTTGAGT
>Ga0326727_10021908_pt1 | contig 12425 bp, 13 predicted proteins | sample MB2enrmetagenome_FD_207643 | JGI IMG/M metagenome (GOLD analysis project Ga0326727, IMG submission 207643) | Lab enriched peat soil microbial communities from McLean, Ithaca, NY, United States - MB29MY | ecosystem: Environmental > Terrestrial > Soil > Wetlands > Peat | place: USA: New York...
CGGACAACCATCCACGCTGCAGGAGCATCGGAAAACTACGGATTACAACGTCTTCCTTGAGGGTCGCAGAATTTGCACTGCGGACATTGCCGAATATCGGGCACCTGCGCTAAACTGCGCTTTCGAGGTATTGGGAAGAGCGGAAAAAACGGATGGGAGTAAAGATTTTCTCCCCTCCGATTTTTATAAAAAATATCTGACTGCCGCGGCCGGGAGACACGTATAGCCCGTGAGGACGCAATGTCCCACGAGCGCGGCTCGCTGCCTGTGCTCCCATTCGAATTCTCAATTCTGCTCTCGCCGATCCCAAAGCTCGCTTCTGTTGCTCGCCTGCCAGCCACTCGCCAACCGATACCCGGTCTGCACCCAGGTAATCCATTGACCCTCAGGAACTTAACTACCGTTCCACCCCTTCGTCTGGCCTCAGAAATGAGGCTCCATGACAAAGTTAACTGCGTACTCCTAACCAATGCAGCGGCTCCCTCAACTCGTCCCATGATTCAAAACCATAGTTTAAGCCGGTAAGACGCGCATGTGTTATGATAGCGCGCCTTGACCGGCCTTGCAAGTTAAGAGCCAAACGAAATCGACTACTTGATTTCGACGGTGGCAACACCTTCGAACTTCTTCTTAATGGTCTCGGCCTCTTCCTTGGTAACGCCTTCCTTCAACGGCTTGGGAGCGCCGTCGACCAGATCCTTGGCCTCCTTCAAGCCCAGCGAGGTTACTTCGCGAACGGCCTTGATGGTGCTGATCTTGTTGGCGCCGATATCCTTCAGGATCACGGTGAATTCGGTCTGTTCCTCAACCGCCGGAGCCGCTGCACCGCCTGCCGCACCAGCCACTACCACAGGTGCCGCCGCTGCCGCAGAAACGCCCAGACGCTCTTCGAGCTTCTTAACCAGAGCTGCTGCTTCCAGCAGGCTCAACGATACGATCTGTTCTTCCAACTGCGCGAGATCCGCCATTTTCTTCTCCAATCAGAACTGCCTTAAATTGTTTTTCCCTCGGCCGTATGCACCGCCAACAAGTTTCCGATGCGCCAGACTCGCGCCCTTGCCGCCTGCTTTCCAGCCAAAACCCTGAACCGAAGCTTCGCCCCGCGAGGAAGATGCGAGGACCAACCCTTAGGCCGCTCCGGCAAACTTTTCCTTCTCCACGCCCTGGCCAAGAACCACTGCCAGGTCGCGTCCAGTGGCATTGAGCACCGTGACCAGCCGCTGCGATGGCGCGTTGATAAGGAAGAGCAGCTTCGAAAAGAGCTCTTCTTTGCCCGGCATGGTCGCCAGCGCCTTCACATCTTCCACATTGAGCAGCTTGCCGTCAACAATGCCCAGCTTGAACCGGAATTCGGCATTCGTGCTCACCCACTTGGAAAAGGCCTTGGCCAGCTCCACCGGATCCCCGGAGGTAAACGCCACCGAATTGACGCCCTTCAGACCCTTCAGCGCGTCTTCAACCTTGGTACCCTTGCTGGAAACTGCGGCCAGCTTGTTCTTCAACACACGGTACTTGCCGCCAGCCTGGCGGATCACCTTGCGCAGCTCAAAGTCCTGCGCCACGGTCAGCTTGGCAAACGTGCCCACAATTGCCGTTGTCGAGGTCTCCAGCTCACTAGCCAGCAGCTGGACCTTTTCCGTCTTTTTCGCCTTTGAAATCGCCATCGTTCTGCCCCCTCAGCGGGCCGCGCCCGGCGGAATCGCCTCCGCAAGCGCTCATTTTAATTCCTGATTCCGAATCTGATTCTGTGCCGGGAATAGACAAGCCAGCCACCGAGCGCCGGCCGATCCTGATTTCCAGCCTTTAGCGTTTGCCGGCCGCTTCAGCAACCGACGCATCCAGCGGCACGCCCGGTCCCATCGTCGAGCTCAGCGTTATGCTCTTGATATACTTGCCCTTGGCTGCTGACGGCTTGCTGCGCACCACGGCACCAATCACGGTCGCCGTGTTCTCAATCAGTTTCTTCGGCTCAAAACTCAACTTGCCTACCGGCACGTGCACCAGACTGGTCTTATCGGCGCGATACTCCACCTTGCCGGCCTTGATCTCCTTGACCGCCGCGCTCACGTCCATGGTCACGGTTCCGGTCTTGGGGTTTGGCATCAGGCCCTTGGGACCGAGTATCTTACCCAGACGGCCGACGACCTTCATCATGTCGGGCGTGGCAATCAACGCATCGAATGCGGTCCAGTTTTCCTTCTGGATCTTCTCGGCCATCTCTTCGCCACCAACGAAGTCAGCGCCCGCCTCGGCAGCTTCCTTTTGGCGATCACCCGCAGCAATCACGGCCACCGTCTTGCTCTTGCCCAATCCATGCGGCAGAACGACGGTTCCGCGCACCATCTGGTCGGCATGGCGTGTATCCACGCCCAGCCTCATCGTCAGATCGACGGTTTCGTCGAATTTGGCATACTTGACCTGCTGGAGCAGATCCACGGCTTCAGCCAGGCCATAGGCCGGCTTGGTCAGGGCTGCACGTGCCTTCGCAATATTTTTGCTTTCTTTTTTTGGCATTCTTTCCTCGTCTCCCACCGTCTCTGCCAGCCTCGCGTTGCGAGGTGCCTGGATGAATGCGCCTCGGAGCCGTAACCGGCGTTCCGCAGGCCACCCACTCGAACAGGCCCAAAAACCGTGGTGCATATGACAACCCAGGGATTCCCCTAGGCACATCTTTGAATATTAACGAATTGGCAGCTGAAATGCAAATTGCTCCCTGCCGGGGCAAGGAAAAACCCTATCAAGGCGAAAAGGGGCGGGAGTCTGAGAATAGCCAGGAATAAATACGCCCACCGGGCGGGAGAAGTGCAGCGGAGACCCCTCCCGGCCCGGCGCCAAGAGGCATCGGGCCGAAAGCGGGAATTGTTACTTCAGTTACTCAGCCTCGACCAGCACAGCCTTGCTGCCACCCTTGATGAGGGTGACAACTGCCAGCACAAAGGCTACAGCCATGAATCCGCTATAGGCCTTAACGGCATTTGAAAGGCCGCCAATAGCATTCCCCAGCAGAGTGATGATCAACGGGCTGGCGAACTGACCCACGAAGAAGCTGGCCTGCCAGAGGCCCATTCCGCGGGCGCGGAACCGCATCGGCAGCTTCGAGATCGTGTAAGTGATCATTGTCGGAAGCGCCATACCCGAGCCGAAGCCGGTGATAGCCGAACCGATGGTTACGCCCAGCAGGTGCTGCGAGAAAGCAACCGTGCAGAAGCCGATCGCCGAAAAGGCGAAGCTCAGCGCCATCTTGCCCGAAGTCGGCGTCTTCATGAACTTGAAGATCACCGCGCCCAGCGCCATGCAAACGCTCATCACCGCCATCACCGTGCCGATGGTCGCGCCCACTTCGTAGTGGCGCTCGCCCAAGATTGCGGCAAGTTTAATTAGCAGCACGTAGAATGCGGTGGAGACATAGAAGGTCACCAAGTAAATGGGAACCATCTGACCCCAGCTGAAGGGCTTGTCGTCGTGCGGCTCGGATTTGCCAGCTGCTGCTTCCCGATCCACATGCGCGGCCAGAGCGGCGTGCTTTTCTTTGTCCGTCGGAGTCCAAACCAGGAAGAGGCAGAGGAAGAAGAGGATAAACCCGAAGCCATAGAGGCCGAAGGGCAGACGCCAGCCTTCGAACATCAACCCCTTAACATCACCCAGCGCGCCGCATACGAGAACCGTGAGGGTTGCAATTACGCTAGCGCCGCCGGTCTGAACCGCCAGCCACCGCTCGCGCTCGTTGCCATGAAAGTAATCGCCCACAAGCGCGGTGGTCACGGTCATGATCGCTGCTTCCAGAATGCCGACGCCAGCGCGCGTCACAACGATCGCATTCAGGTTATCCAGCACCATCGGAGCGCAGCCCATGAATCCATAAAGACCCACTGCAATCAGCAGGACCTTGCGTCCGCCGATCCTATCGGCCAGCCAGCCGGCCGGAAAAGCGCAGATGGCGACAAAAAGCGCAGGAATCGTCGACAGTAAGTCGATCTTTACTTCGAGACCGGGGGTGCCGGCGAAGTGCTTCGTGATCATCATCAGAACCGGCGTAATCGCCGAAGTAGCGATTACCGACAGCCAGTTTGCGGATGCCAGCGTCCATCCTTGAGCCGCGCCGGCTTTCCTCATGGTTTGCGTAGTGCTTGTCATTGTCTTCTAGTCCTTTTGCTGGGCTATGCTGCGCATGCAGCCATTCCCGTTGTTATTTACCTTGCCGGTATCTAGTTAATTTTCGGTCATGACGCGGGATTCTCTACGCGCCGTGACCGGACGAATTACCTGCTCCGCCATGGGTCCGATTCCCTACCATCTTCCCCATAGGCGGTACACTTCAGCGGTTCCATGCTTGCAGTTCGGAAGAGTCTCTGCCCGCGGGAAGCAGCCGCAGAGCAGGTTCTGCCTTAGCAATAAGAGAGCAGCTAAAAATTGTTCTGGGCGGCGAAATCCGGTCTGCATCAGATTCCACACATTGAGCATCTACCTGGAAGCTACCGCTTGCAGGCATCATAATACACGGGTCCCACAATCGGCATCTACTCACACCTGAATCTAGAAGAACTCATCCGGTTAGAATTTCAGACCCATATTTGTAAAAAAATGTAACCGAAAAATACGATTTGATAATTGGCATCCGCACCAGCGGGAGTAGCCATAAAAAATATCAGCAGTCACTCGCGCTGCCTGGCCCGAAACATCTGCGCAAAAAACTGCGGCCGCGCTTGATGACCACATCGCGGCCGCCTTCTTTCCTTCCATCAGAGGCCCGAAGGAATCTGCGAACCATCGGGCTCTCCTCTGAAAATCCGTTCTACTTGATCGTGGGCAACTGGAGCATCTTCTCGGTCTCTTCGATGGTCGCCGGCTCCCGCTCGATAGCCTTGGCCACATTGACCAGACGCCGAATCAACGACGGGTTGTCGGCCAGAACGCCCTTCTTGATGTAGAGCAAATCCTCCAGGCCGGTGCGGGCGTTGCCGCCCATCGCGATAGCCATGGTGGTCAGCATCAGGTTGGCGCGGGAACCGACGCCGATCATCTGCCAAACGGCGTTCTTCGGCATACGTGAAACCAGTGTGAGCATGTTCTCCGGAGTCGCTGCCGCGCCGCCCTGCACACCCAGAACGGTCGAGAACTGCAATGGCTCGACCAGCAGGCCTTCCTTGAGAAGCTGCATGGCGAAATCCAGATGGCCGGTATCGTAGATCTCCAACTCGGCCTTGACGCCCAGTTCCATCATGCGGGCAGCCACCTTGCGGACCATGTCCGGCGGATTTTGGAATACGGTGTTGCCAAAGGTCATGGTGCAAATGTTGAGGCTGGCCATGCGTGGCTTCAACTCGACCAGGCGGATGCGCTCCTCAAGGGGAAAGAAGCCGCCGGTCGAGAGCTGGGTAAGGATGGGACAGGAATCATGAACAGCATCCAGAATATCTTTAGCGCAATCGTAGTCGGCAGAGGACTGGCCCTGCTTGTTGCGAGTGTGAATATGGATAACAGATGCGCCAGCTTCATATACTTCCTTCGCAACCTTGGCAAACTCTTCTGGTGTAGCAGGGATATTCGGATTGTCGGCTTGAGTTGCGACCGGTCCGTCAACGGCCGCGGTGATCACTACGGGATTCCCCATAAATTCCTCACTTTCAATGCATTGCGACTGTGAGCCTCTGCCTGGCCAGCGTTAAGCCGAACGGCAACAGGCTCTGTTAAAAAATTGGGAACTCAGCGAGAAAACCGGCCGGAGCCCTAGCTCCGGCCGGCCTTCAGTCAATGCCGTTACTTGGCAGGCGGATAGGTACCGATCACGAGCTGCGTGGCCGGCAGACTGGTTTCGTTGATCAGCGAACGCTTTTCGCCCGGGGCGATGTGGAGCGAATCCCACTTCTTCAGAACGATCTTGTTGTTCTTATCATCGTAGACCGTCAATTCGCCTTCCAGCACGAAATAGACCATCTCAGCCGGAACCACGCCCATTTCGGCGCCACCGCCGGGCAGGAAGTGCGACATACCCACCCAGTAATTCTGACAATCCGTCTCCGCCTTGGCCTGCAGCCGAAGTGCGGCCATGTTGAAGTGCCCCTTGGCATCGTACGGTTTTACGTCTTTCAGTTCGACCTTTTTCATTTTTCTCTCCTACATCCATGTTGAAGTTACTGAAGTTTCATTCGGTTTTCTACTTCGCAGATTCAATATTAGATGTTTTCCACTGCCAGGGCCGCGCCCATGCCGCCACCGATGCAAAGCGAGGCCAGGCCCTTCTTCACATTCCGGCGCTTCATTTCGTAGAGCAAGGTAACCAGGATGCGGGCGCCCGAAGCACCAATCGGATGGCCGAGTGCGATGGCGCCGCCGTTAACGTTAACCTTCGCCAAATCCCAGCCCATTTCCTTGTGCACGGCGCAGGCCTGTGCGGCGAAGGCTTCGTTGATTTCCAGCAGATCGAGATCGGCAGGCGTCCATCCGGCGCGAGCCAGGCACTTGCGCGAGGCATAGACCGGCCCCATGCCCATGATCTTCGGATCCAGTCCGGCGGTGGCATATGCGGCCACGCGGGCTATTGGTTTCAGGCCCAGTTCTGCGGCCTTTTTTGCGGTCATCATAACAAACGCCGCGGCACCGTCGTTGATTCCCGAGGCGTTGGCAGCGGTAACAGTTCCGTCCTTGATAAAGGCAGGCTTCAGCTTGGCCACCTGATCGTAGGTGCAGCCGTAGCGGATGAATTCATCATCGACGAAGGCAACCGGATCGCCCTTCCTCTGCGGAATCAAGACTGGAACGATCTCGTCCTTGAACTTGCCAGCCTTCTGCGCAGCCTCGGCATTGTTCTGCGAAGCAACGGAGAGCCGGTCCTGCTCCTCGCGGGTGATGTTGAACTGCTTGGCGACGTTCTCAGCGGTAACGCCCATGTGGTACTGGTTGTAAACATCCCACAGGCCGTCAACGATCATGCTGTCAACCAGCTTGGTATCGCCCATGCGGAAGCCCTCGCGCGAACCATTCAGCACATGCGGCGCCGCACTCATGTTCTCCTGTCCACCAGCCACCACGATCTCGGAGTCACCGGCGATGATGGCGTTGGCGGCCACCATGGCAGCCTTCAGCCCCGAACCGCAGACCTTGCCAATGGTCATGGCCGTCGTTGCATAATCCAGACCGGCCTTGATCGAGGCCTGGCGAGCGGGGTTCTGACCCAGTCCTGCAGTCAGACAGTTGCCCATGATCACTTCGCTGATCAGCTTGGGATCAATCTTCGCCCTTTCGATCGCACCCTTGATCGCGATTGCGCCCAATTCCGGAGCAGGCGTTTTGGCCAGCGTACCGTTAAATTTACCCACCGCGGTTCGCGCCGCGGAAACAATTACTACATCAGTCATTCCTCATCCTTTCAATTCATTGTCAGCGAATTTCCCCGCTCGGCGCGAGGCATTTGTAAGCACAAAACGCGGGCATTCCCACAAGGAGAATGCCCGTGAACGTTTTCTGCTCCGAAATTTTAGTAGTACAACTCATTCAATACATCCAGCGATCCACCGCTGTCAGCGGGTTACGGCTTTCAACAGATAAGTAATTAGCCTATTCTTTACGCCGGCCTTGTCTTCCTCGGACCACTTGCGATAGAGTCCGGAGCCTGTTGACCATCCCTTGTGGCCCTCATCCATCAACTTCTGCAGAATCGGGCTCGGCTCATGAGAATCGCAGAGATCGGCCAGCACCACCTTATGAATATCCTGAGTCATCTCCAGGCCAACCATATCGGCATTTTCGCAGGGCGCCAGCACCGGCAGGCGCAACCCGAAGCTGTTTTTGATGCTCAGATCGACCGTCTCGGCATCGGCAATGCCGGCTTCGACGATATAAATTGCCTCGCGCCATAGGGCGTGCTGCAGACGGTTGGCCACAAAACCAGGGCGATCTTTCTTGACGTGCACGGGAACCTTGCCGATAGCCTTGTGCAGGTCCATCGTAGCCTGAATCACCTCGGCGCTGGTTGCCTCGGTCTGCACCACCTCGACCAGCGGAATCAAATAGGGCGGATTCCACCAGTGCGTGCCGATCACCCGCGATTTATCGGCTATATTTTCCGCAATGGAAGTGATGGGCTTAACCGAAGTATTGCTGGCAAAGATGCAGGAAGCTGGAGCGTACTTTTCGCACTCGGCGAAAATAGCCTGTTTCAGTTCCAGCTTTTCGGAGATGGATTCGACGATAAAGTCGGCGTCAGCAACCGCTTCCTGAACGCTGCTGGAAAGTTTCAGGCGCCCGAGATCAACACGCGTGCTGTTGACGGACTGGGCAATGGCACGGATCTTATCCGGCACCGCCTGCAAATTGGCCGCAGTGCGGTTATATACGGTCACCTGATATTCAGGGTGCTCCAGGAAGACCATGGCAATTCCCTGGCCCATCGTCCCCCCGCCCAAGATCGTGACACGTTCAATTTTCTTCATTTGGCTCTGCCTTTCATCGGGTTCAGCGGGACCCGAAGCATGATCAATGCATCAACGCGAGAGTATTCCCTCCGGGCTACGGAACGGAAATACTTTATTTGCAGGGAGACCCTCTCCCTGTGCTATCTGCTACGAACCGCTCCCGCTGCAATGAAGAAAGGCGGTCGTTATATGACCGCCTCTCCCAATTATTATTTTCCGTTCTCATCGTTAACCGAAATCGGCATTTCGATCACGTCGTCAGGAACGATGAGCTTCGCCTCGGTTGCAGCGACCACCTGTTCCTTGGTTACGCCGGGGGCCACTTCAACGAGCACCAACCCCTTGTCGGTCGGCTGAATAACCGCCAGTTCGGTCACGATCAAGCTCACGCGCCGGATTGACGTCAGCGGCAGGTTGCACTTCTTGACGATCTTCGCGGAACCCTTGGCGGTGTGCGTCATGGCAACGATCACATGCTTGGCGCCGGTCACCAGGTCCATCGCCCCGCCCATTCCGGGCACCATCTTGCCAGGTACCATCCAGTTGGCCAAGTGACCTTCCTCGTCCACCTGCAGTCCGCCAAGAACGGTCAGATCCATGTGACCGCCACGAATAAGGCCAAACGAAACGCTGCTATCGATACTGGCTGCTCCGGGAATTGCCCCCGTGAACTTGCCGCCGGCATCCACCAGGAAAGGATTCCCGACTCCATCGCCCGGCACCGGTCCGATGCCAACCAGTCCGTTCTCCGTCTGGAAGTAAACTTCCTTATCGGGAGCCAGATAATTCAAAACCATCGTCGGCAATCCAATGCCGAGGTTGACCAAATCGCCGTCTTTCAGTTCGAGCGCTACACGCCGTGCAATTATTTCTTTAGCGTCCATCGGAGTCACACCTTTCTACAATGTAATCCACGCATACAAACGGAGTGGCGACCATATCCGGGGGAATGACGCCTGTAGGAACAATATTTTCTGCTTCAACAATCACCGTATCGGCGGCCATGGCCATCATCTGGTTGAAATTGCGCCCGGTCAGCAGGTACTCCACGTTGCCAAGCCAATCGCATCGGAAGGCCTTGATCAGAGCGAAATCCGCATGCAGCGGCATCTCCAGCAGGAAGTTCTTTCCGTCGATTTCGATCACGCGCTTGCCTTCAGCCACGATCGTTCCCAGACCAGTAGGCGTCAACACGCCGCCCAATCCGTAGCCAGCTGCACGAATGCGCTCGACAAAGGTGCCCTGAGGGCAAAGTTCCACTTCCATCTCGCCGGCAATCATCTGTCTGCCCGTCTCCGGGGTCATACCGATGTGGGTTCCGTACAGTTTCTTGACCTGGTGGTTGGCTATCAGCTTGATTGCGCCATAATCGGGCAAACCGGCATCGTTCGAAATAATCGTTAGATCTTTCTTCCCTTGCCGCACGAGTTCTTCGATGAGACGGTGAGGAGCGCCCGCTCCCATGAACCCGCCGACCATCAGGCTAGCGCCGTCAGGAATCATCTCGACGGCCTTGGTACAACTTATGCCTTTCCGCATCGTATCGTCCTTTTTATCTGCGTCCGAAGGAACGCTCTTTATGACTTGCCAGGGATTGCCTCTTCACGCCAGGAGAAGTCGAGCATCAGCAAAAGGGGGCAATCAGTTGACGTTTAGCTAGCAGACTGTTTGAACCTGAAGGGCTCCCCGCATTTGGCCCTCCTTACAACTTCTCTTTAAAGCGGCGCGTTCTCCATCTTCCCGCGCCGGGTAAACCACTCATCGTCCTCAACCCTAAAGCAATTATCTATTGCCGCCCTCCAATGAGAATTGAAACTGTTCTCATTTTCGGATGTGTGCACTCGCAATCAAAAAGACGCACATAGCCCGGACACACCTCAACTTCGCCAAGCTTGCGCTCATCCTGAATCGAATCAACAAGCGGTATTTTAGTCCTCGCGATTTGCCGAAGTAAAGAATTGCAGGCGCTTTCACCATGCCTGCACATGGCTATAACCATTCGCACTGGCCAGGGCAACGGTAAAAGGCGAGATGAATTCCTGAAAGGCTAACGGTTTCAGTTTCTAAAAGATAGAGCCCTTGCGGAAGACTGCGGCGGCGCCATCCGTTTCTTCCCACAAAAGGAGAATCCTTACCACGATATGATCCCCCCTCGATCACGCCTACAGCATTTCAGGCGCTCAGGTAAGCTCATATTCGCAATATGAGCCCCGGGTAATGACAATCGCCGCGCGCCTTCAGCTGGAGTAAATACCGCAAAACTGCAAGCGGTAAACCTCCGCGTGGCATACGCTATCAGCGATACGATTCGTCGCGGTGGATTACAAACTCCGGATAAGCGCCGCCGCCGAGTTCGTGCAGATCCATACCCATGCGCTCACCGTCGGGATCGACGCGGAAAGGCAGAACGCGATCGAGGAGCCAGAAGAGCAGATAGACCACCGGCAGCATCAAGCCCAGCAACGTGGCAATACCGACCAGTTGGGCGAGAAGCTGACCCGCGCCATGAACAAAGACTCCCGCAGCGAAGAGCCCCCACAGCCCGCCTACGCAGTGAACGGAAATGGCTCCGGAAGGATCGTCGATGGAGAGGGCAAGTTCGCAAAGCTCAACCAGCAACGGAGTTACGATGCCGACGACGAGCCCGACAAAAAAGGCCTGTAGCGGAGTCACCAGAGCCGCTACCGCGGTTGACGCAACCAGACCGGCAAGCCAGCCGTTGGCGCAGAGGCTTGCATCGGGCTTGCCAAAACGGACGCGGGTGATGGCGAAGGTAGCGGCGAGGGCCGCTGAAGCAGAAAGCAGCGTGTTGATCGCCGTAACCGGCAAGGAAGCCAGAGGCGCATGGAGCAGGATAATCGCTCCGGCGGTGTTCCATGCCAGCCAGCCAACCAAAGCCAGAAGACACCCAAAAAGGACGTAGGCAGCATTGTGACCGGGCAGAGCAATGGAAAAACCCTCCTTGGGAAATTTTCCCCTGCGCGGACCCGTGATCCAGACGACAGCAAGGGCGCTAAGCCCGCCCAGCACATGCACCGTGGCCGCGCCGCCGCAATCGAGAAAACCTGCGCCGAGGCCGAAGTTCACACCCAGTTGCGCCAGCCATCCGCCGCCCCACGCCCAGTGAGCAAAAAAGGGAAATACCACGGCCGCGATGACGACCGCCGCCGCGCAGCCTGCAACAAGTCGCCAGCGATCGGCTCCTGAACCCCAGGGAAGCATGGCGGCCAGAGCCACCGCCATAAACTCAAAAAGCACGAGAAGTTGCGCCTGCGGTGGAGCGGAGCCCAACCCGCCAAGAAAGAAAGAACCGCAGCCCAGCCAGTTCCACGCTCTTCCGGCCATATGAAAGCTAACGCCTGCACCACCCAAAGTTCCTGCAATGCTTGCGCCCACCAGCGCAAAGACAATCGCCGTTACGGCGATGATAACCAGGTTGCCAAGCAGTGCCTGCGCTGCGGAGCGGGCGCGTCCAAGGCCAGCGTTGATGAACGCCACGCCTGCAATAGCCAGCGGAGAAAGAAACAACAGCGCCAGTGCCAGAACAAAGAGCACGTCGGTCATAGGCTGAGAAACGGCTGCGGTCTGCATCGGTGTCATGACTAATGGCCTCCCTTGGTCTCCATGTGCCCGCGCACGGCTACGCCCAGCCCCAGGCACTCCACCACAAGGCCGCAAATGATAAAGGCCGCTTGCCGCACAGGATCGGAAAAGAGAACCAGAGCAGCGATGGTAAGAAAAAATCCCGCTGGCATCACCAGCACCCCGGCGAATTTCATCCAGTCTTCCTTTCCCTGCCCTTCAAGCGGCCTGGTTCTCTCGCCGCTTGATCCCTGATCACCAAGATGCTCAGATATCCGCAATTTCCGGCCAGCCAGGAGCAATCCAGCTGAAACAAAATCCAGTGGTCAAGAACCTGTTCCGGCAACTCGGCTCATAAGCTCACGCGCAATCAGGAGTTCCCGCGGGCACAAGTCATGTACATTCGTTGTGGCCCTTCGGCAGGCAGACCTC
>Ga0326727_10021911_pt1 | contig 12423 bp, 10 predicted proteins | sample MB2enrmetagenome_FD_207643 | JGI IMG/M metagenome (GOLD analysis project Ga0326727, IMG submission 207643) | Lab enriched peat soil microbial communities from McLean, Ithaca, NY, United States - MB29MY | ecosystem: Environmental > Terrestrial > Soil > Wetlands > Peat | place: USA: New York...
GGCCGGCGAAGTGATGGCCGTGAACAGAGGCAAGCTCAAGGCCAAGATCGACTCGATCCTGACCCCCGAGCAGAAGACCAAGCTCGACGAGATGAAGGCCAAGAAGATGGCCGAGTTCAAGGCCCATTTCAAGGAACACATGGAGAAGCACAAGAAGGCCATGGACGAGTGGATCGAGAAGAATTCGAAGTAGCAGCCCGCGTTATCGGTTCAGAATAAGAGCCCCGGCCGGACGTATGTCCGGCCGGGGCTCGCTTGTTTCAAAGCCGCCCGGCGGGAAAGAGGCGTCGCTAAACGGGGAGCACTTCCACCCTCAGCTTCCCGTTGTCGTCGTCCACCTCGATCTGGGGCGCACAGACGCTCCAGGTCACCTCGCTTGCCAGGCACTGTTCGGTAAGCCAACCCACGTGGGCTTCCAGGGCCTCCTTCCACATTCCGTCGGCCTCGATGGCCAGGCGGACATTCTGGTCGTAGGCCAGGCCCAGCTTCTTGCGCTGGTCCTGGATGAGCCGGTTGAGGGTGCGGGCCGCGCCTTCGCGCTTGAGCTCCGCAGTGATGGTCAGGGCCAGCCCGATCACCAGCTCCTTGTCGGCGGCCACCGCGACCTCAGCGTTCAAGGCTTCCCAGGCCACGGTGAAATCGCCGGGCTCCACGCGCGTCCCGGCAGCCGTGAGCGAACCGTCGGCTCCCACCTGGTAGTTGCCGGCCTTCACTGCGGCCAGGGTCGGGCCGAAGGCCCCTTTCAGGACAGGCCCCAGTTTCTTGGCGTCCAACTGGGCCCGTCGAGCGGCAAAGGATTCCGGCCCGCCTGGGTATTGGACGCTTTTGACGTTCACCTGCTCCCCAATAAGCTCCTTGTACGGTTCAACCAGCGACCGGTCCTCCCCGGCCACCAGAATTGCCGAGAGCGGCTGCCGCAGGTTGATGCGCGCCTTCTCCCGGATGGAGCGGCCGCACTCGATGATGCGGCGCACAATGTCGATTTCGGTGGTGAGCCGTTGGTCCTCGCGAGCGGCCACGGCCGCGGGCCAGTCGGCCAGATGGACGGATTCGCCCGGCGTGAAGACAGGCTCCACGCCGACGGCGTCACCTGGAACGAAGGCTCCGGTCAGGTGCTGGTGGATATGGTCCATGGCGAAGGGGATGAACGGGGCCAAAATGCGTGAGGATTCAAGCAACGCGGTGTACAGGGTGTCGAAGGCCTGGCGGGCGTCTTCGGTCGCGGTGTCCGTCCAGAAGCGGGGGCGGTTCAGGCGAACGTACCATCCGGAAAGGGTGTCGATGAATTCCAGGATGGCCTGGTAGCACTTGGGCAAGTCGTAGGCTTCGATGCCGGCCTCGACCGCCTTGCGCAGCTCCTCCAGTTCGGCCAGGAGGTGGCGGTCCGCCAGCCCGGATGCGGTCTCGATCCGGCTGGGCTGATAGTCTTTGGCCAGGGAGGCGTAGGAAGTGAAGAAGTGGAAGACGTTCCAGTAGGGGATGAGGTAACGCCGAACGGCGTCCTCCACGTCGCGCTCGGAGAAGCGGAGATCCAGACCGCGCACCACGGGGGAGGACAACAGGTAGATGCGCAGGGCGTCCGAGCCGTACTTGCGCACCACCTCCATGGGGTCGGGGAAGTTCTTGAGGCGCTTGGACATTTTTCGTCCGTCCTCAGCCAGCACCACCCCATGGCAGATGCAGTTGGTGAAGGGGGTCTGGCCGCGCAGCAGCGCTCCTTCCACAAGCAGGGTGTAGAACCAGCCCCGGGTCTGGGCGATATATTCCACGATGAAGCTGGCCGGGTAGTTGGCGTCGAACAGTTCTTTTTTCTCGAAAGGATAGTGAGCCTGGCCGTACGGCATGGCCCCGGACTCGAACCAGCAGTCGAAGACCTCGGGCACCCGCTTCATGGTCCCGGAGCACCCCTGCGCGGAGCAGGTCCACGAAAGTTCGTCGCAATGCGGCCTGTGCAGATCCGTGACCGCACGCCCGGACTTGCCCTCCAGTTCGGCCAGGGAGCCGGGCACTTCAAGCTCGCCGCAGGCCTGGCAGCGCCATACGGGAATGGGCGTGCCCCAGAACCTGTTGCGCGACACGGACCAGTCCCGGGCGTCCGCGATCCAGTTCCTGAAACGTCCGGCGCCGATATGCGCCGGAACCCAGTTGATGTTCTCGTTGCAGGAAAGAAGCTTGTCCCGGTTGTCGGCGACCTTCACATACCAGCTGGAGATGGCCCGGTAGATGAGGGGAGAATCGCAGCGCCAGCAGTGGGGGTACTTGTGCCGGTAGTTCTCCTGGGCGAACAGGGCTCCGGTCTCGCGCAGGCGACGGGTGATGTGCTTGTTGGATTCGAACACGCCAAGTCCGGACCAGTCGGGGGCCGCCTCGGTGAACCTGCCCTGGGCGTCGATGGGATCGAACAGTTCGATTCCCTTGGCGGTGCAGACGTTGTAGTCGTCCTCGCCGAAAGCCGGGGCCATGTGCACGATGCCCGTGCCCATGGAAGTGTCCACGAAGGCCCCTTCCAGGATGACGTGGCTTGTTTCGCTTGCGGCGTAGGGAAAGAGCGGGGCGTAGGCGCGCCCGACGAGGGCGGAGCCGGGGCGCTCTTCGACGAGCGGGGCGTCCTCGGGCAGAAATTTCTTGAAAGCCTCAAGCCGGTCTTTGGCCAGCCACACGAAATCGCCTTGCGCCACCTGGACCAGAACGTACGTGATGTCCCTGTTCACGGCCAAGGCCATGTTGGAGGGCAGGGTCCAGGGCGTGGTGGTCCAGGCCAGGTAGGACCATTCGGGGCGCTCCAGGTCGCGAAGGCGCACGGTCAGGGCCATGTCGTCGCGTTCCCGGAAGGAGTCGTCCAGACCGGTCTCGAAGTTGGAGAGGGGGGTCATGCAGCGATTGCAATAGGCCACCACCCGGGGGCTCTCGTAGATCAGGCCCTTTTTGAAGAGTTCCGAGAAGGCCCAAAGGACGCTTTCCATGAAAGGCAGGTCCATGGTTTTGTACTGGCGGGAAAAATCCACCCAGCGCCCGATGCGGTTCACGGCCTTTTCCCACTCGCCGGCGTAGCCCAGCACGATGTCCCGGCATTTCTGGTTGAACCTGCCGATGCCGTATTCCTGGATTTCGGCCTTGCCGGAAATGGCCAGCTTTTTCTCGACTTCGTACTCGATGGGCAGGCCGTGGCAGTCCCAGCCCCAGGTGCGGTCCACGAATCGGCCGCGCATGGTGAAATAGCGGGGCACGGTGTCCTTCACGTAGGAGGTGAGGATGTGGCCGTAATGGGGCAGCCCGGTGGCGAAGGGAGGGCCGTCGTAGAAGACGTAGGGCTTGCCGTTTCTGGTCTTTTCCAGGGATTTCCAAAAGGTGCGGTCTGCGTTCCAGCAGGAGAGGACTTCCTCCTCAAGATCGGGGAACGAGACTGACGACGGGGCTGGTTTCACGGGCTGCTCCGGAAAGGCTAAATTAAGGAAACAGGAACTTTTTCCGAAAAAGCCCTTAACGTCAAGAATGGCGGCCATGTTTGAGCCTGGCCCTAAAGAACGCGTTTTTCGCTCCGATAAGGTTGTCGGGAAGAGCGGATTGACTGACGGGTATCATCCAGGGAGGGGTGAGCCATGAGCATACTCACAACACAACCGGCACAGGGCGCGGCGTCACAGGTCCTGACCGCCGTCGCAACACAGAACGACGCGGCGCGGTCGGCACAGGCGGTTCAACTGGTGCAGGCGGCTCTGAAGACACAGCAGTCTTCAGGCGCTCCGGGCGAGCAATCGGATCCCGGCACTGAGCAGGGCTCAAAACAGCTGAACCGGCAGGATGCTGAAAAACTTGTAAACACCATCCAGAAGTACTTCGACAGCAAGGGCGTATCCCTGAACTTCAAGGTCCTTGGCGGTTCGGACGGGGTGCAGGTGCAGGTGATGGATGCACAAAACGGCAAGGTTTTGCTGAAGATCCCGGATGATGAACTGGTCAAGCTGGGAGACAGTCTCAAGCGCGAGGCCAAGGGCGTCATGGACAAATCGGTGTGATTGGGGGGGTTGAGAATATGACGGACTTTTTTAAGCCCGGACCGCTTGATGCGGAGCCGGGCTTTCTTTATCGCTGACGCATGAAAACGATCACCCGCCTCCTGTGCCTCTGCCTGTGTCTGTCCCTGGCCATGCCGGCCCTCTTGGCCAAGGCCGAGGACCACCAGAAGAAAAAGTCCCATTCCCAGTCCAAGACAAACGCCAAAACGAAGTCCAGCCATGCCTCCGACTCCAAAAAGAGCAAGGGCAAGGACAGACGCAAACAGACCGGTAGACACGCCCGTACGCCGGATAACGAGGGGGAAGGCACGTCCAGCCAGGGCGCTGGAAGCGGTGACGGTCAGTCCAACGAGGCCGGACGGGGTTTCCGGGGGTTGCCCTGGGGATCGCCCCCGGGCGCACTCAAGGATCTGCAATTGCGCGAACAATCGGGCAGCCTGAAATACTACACCGTGGCCGGTGACGACATGACGGTCCTTGGCGTGGCCATGCGGGAGGTCGTCTATGTCTTTTGCAAGGACAAGCTGGCCGGAGTGCTGACCAGGTACGACGGCGAACTGAACCAGTTGACGCTTCTGGAAAAGCTGAAGGGCTCCTGGGGAACCCCTTTGGAGAGCCCGCCAAACATCAAGGGGGATCGCTCCTGGCGTTTCGACGCCGGGGAAACCTCGCTCATGATGGAGTACTCCGAGGAAGCGGCGACCGGAGCCCTGGCCTGGATGGCCAAGGATATTCTGGCGGGCTGCCAGCCGCGCCCAGCCGGGTAAGGACGCTAAACTAGGCTGGCCCCGGCCGAGAGCCGGCGGGGGCCGCCCGGGACTGTCTGGCGTTCATTCCCTCGGGGTCCAGGCCCCGGCCGGCGTCGTAGACGCCAACCACGTCCTCGATGACCGCAACGGACCGCGCCCGCAGAAAATATCTGCGAATGTTGATGAAGTCCGACTCGTAGCCGCCTTCGCCGCTCCAACCCCGGCCCCGGCCGGTGACCAGTTCCCGGGAAACGCAGAGGCACAAGGGGTCGATGTTGCCCGGCTGCACGGCCTCCTGCGCAACGCTGGCGGTGTCGGCCACTGGCGGGGCGGGGAATTCGCCCCCTCCCGTCTCAGGGCCGAGAGCAGGGCGTGGCAGGAAGGGGATGTCGAAAGCCAAGCTCACATCGACGCGTGCAATGACAAGTTCCGAGGCCAGGTGGGGCAACAGACTGACCAGGGCGTTTTCGGTCAGGGCGTTGTCGTCGTCCAGGAACATGAGATGAGAGCCGGCAGCCAGGCTGATGAGCCGGTCGCGGATGAAGTTGCCGAAGTTGCCTGATTTTGGAAAATCGATGAAACGCGACGGCACGGATACTTTCGGGCGTGCGCCCTTCACCCCGTCGAATCCCACCAGCCACTGCACCTGGCCGGGAGCCATGAGCCCCTCCAGGACCGCTCTCCCGGCCGCCGATTCCAGGCTGCGCCCGGCCTGGGCCAGGGCGCGGGGTCTGTCGCCACGGCTCGGAGTGATCACGGTGATGCGGATGTCCCGGGCTCCGAACATTATTCCCCCAATTTTGCCTCCCGCACTTTACCCCGTGGCTGGCCCGGAGTATAGTGCAGAAACAAACCGGCTCAGGCCGGACATTGGAGCCTGGCAAGACGTTATGCACGCTGCAATGACAGGAATTATCTGTACATTCCAAGGTTTGTGTCCCGGCGGGCTGTTCGCGGGGGGACTGTTCCCTTGGCGGAGCACTGCTTGACCAGCCGTGAACTCCTGGAAAGCGCCAGGAAGCTGCCGGAGATCACTCCGGAGGCGGCGTCCGCCTACGCCAGTCTGAGCGAGGCCATGGCCGCCACCGTCAGCGCCAGGATGCTGGCCCACGGGGACATCCAGAATCTGGTAGGGCCGAACAATCTGGGCATGATGCTGGAAAGCCACCGCGACCATGCCCGATTCATTGCCGCGCTCCTGGCCGATTTCGATCCCGGGGTGCTCGTGCGCACGGTATCCTGGGTGCTGGACACCTACAGGGCGCACGGCTTCCATCCACGCTACTGGGCTTTGCAGGTCGAAGCCTGGATGGTCGTGCTCGGAGAGCATCTCTCCGAGGGGCCTCGCTCCCAGATCATGCCGCTATACCGCTGGCTGAACGAGCATATTCCTCACTTCATCGACATGAGTGATCGCAGGCTTACCGATAACTAACCATGTCCGGCCATGTCTGGCCGGACATAAAAAGGACAATCATGAAGGGAGTATGGGAAGAGCTCGATAAGGAGCGCATAAGCCGGGCCGTGCTCACGGCGTTCTCATCTGATGAGTATCTCGACCTCTTGGCCCGCATCAACAACGCCGAATCTCCGGCCGAGGTCGAGGCGGCGAGGCGGGACCTCAAGGAGATCATGGCCGTGTGGCGGCAGGAGTGTCCGGAATACGCCTTCATGGTGGATTGCCTGTACCTCTTTTCGGAGAAGATGGACCTGTTCCTGGAAGGGAAGAGCGGGTGAGCCTTCTTACGGGGTCCGATGGCCGACCGCGTTGTCCCTGGCCGGGAAGCGACCCTGCCTACCTGGACTACCATGACCGCGAGTGGGGGGTCCCCCTGCATGATGACCGGTCCCTCTTCGAACTGCTCATTCTGGAGGGCTTTCAGGCCGGTCTGTCCTGGCTGACCATTCTCAAACGCCGGGAGAATTTCCGTAAAGCTTTCCAGGGGTTCGATCCTGAAACTCTGGCTGGCTACGGCCCCGGAGACGTGGCCAGGCTTCTGGCGGACCCGGGCATCATCCGCAACCGGCTCAAGATCGAGGCCGTCCCGGCCAATGCGCGGGCGTTTCTGGCCGTCCAGGAGCGCCAGGGAAGCTTCGCGCGGCGCCTGTGGTCGTTCGTGGATCACAAGCCACAGGTAAACGCCTGGGAGAACGCGCGGCAGGTTCCGGCCACCTCGCCCCTCTCGGACGCGGTCAGCCGGGAACTCAAGGCCGAGGGCTTCCGTTTCGTGGGATCCATTACCGTATACGCCTATCTGCAGTCCGCAGGCCTGGTGAACGATCACCTGCTTCACTGCTTCCGGCACGCGGAACTCGCCGCCAGCGTATGAGCGGCCAGCCTCTGGCGGTCTACATATCGCCCGGGCTCGCGCCGTGGCTGGACGATTTTCCGGCCGAGGTGGTCGCTCTTCACCCGGATCCTGGAATCTACGACCTTCCGGAGGCTCTGGCCGAGCGCGGCCTCACGCCGGACCTCATCATCCAGGATGAGGCGCTTATCTCACGCACACTTCTCAAGGGCCTGGAAACGTTCGACTGCCCCAAGGTGTTCTGGAGCCTGGACCCGCACCTCAATCACTATTGGCAGGCCCCATACTGCGCGCTTTTCGACGCCGTGGCCGTTACTCAGAAGGACTGGATAAAACCATTGAGCGCGGCAGGTGCGGGCCGGGTGGAATGGATCACCTGGTTCGCCGAGTGCGTGCCGTGGGTTCCCTTTGCCGCGCGTGCGAACCAGTCGGCCTTTGTGGGCCGGATCACAGGGTTCAGGCCCGTGCGGAAATTCTTCGTGGAGTATCTGTCGGGCCGTTTCCCCCTGCGGGTGGAGACGGATGTCCCGTATGATCAGGTCCAGGCGGTCTATGCAGACGCCCGGATTGCCCCAGATGAATCCATCCAGGGGGAAATCACTGAACGTCTTTTCAAGGCAGCCGGCGCGGGGTGTCTGGTGCTTGAGCCCAAATCCGGCAATTCCCTGGAGGAGCTCTTCGAGCCTGGCCTGGAGGTGCTGGTCTACGGCGACGCTTTGGAACTGGCCGAGATCATGGAGCGCTTCGCCGGGCAACCGGGCGAGGCCGAGCGCCTGGGCCGGGCCGCACGGGAACGGGTGGCCCGGGAGCACCTGCCCGTGCACAGGCTCCAGGCTCTGGGGCGACTTGCCCTGGAATCCCCGGCTGCGGCCCCGCGCGGCGCGGCAGGCGGGCATCTTTTCTGGTTGGCGGCTGCCCGCTGCCTGGAGTCCGGCCACCTGGCCGCGCCTCCCGGGCAGGTGATCCAGGGCTTGGCCGCATATCAGGAGAACCCGGACTGCCTGACGGCCATCCTGAGGCTTCTGGCCATGGGCGGTCAGGTCCGGGAGGCTTTGGAAGTGGCCATGCGGTATGCGTCCGCCGGGTTCGCGCATTCCGATCCTGGCTTCATGACCTGCGTCTGCGCCTTGGCCCTGCGTCTGGACGAGTTTCCCCTGGCGGTCCGGCTGTACCAGGCATTCATTCAGGCCTCGGGGGACCCGGTCCATCAGGTTCCAGGCCCGGCGCAGCTGTATTCGGCCCTGGCGCAGTCACTGGCCCGGCGGGATATGCGTCAGCGGCCGGGCTTTCCCTTCGATATGGCCGTACACCTGCCGGCCACGGCCAGCGAGATGTACAGCATGAGTCTCTCGCTTGATCCGGACAACCAGTCCGTGCTTCGAAAGGCCGAATCCCTCCTGCGCGATCTGCCGGGCAACGAAACCCTCCGCCTGGGCCTGCTCTCCGAGCTGTCCCTGCGCAGTGGAGAGGACTACCGCCTGGGCCTGGCCCTGGGCCTGGCCGACCTGCGAACTTATCGCGCCCGCCAGGGCCTGGAGGAACTCCGCCTGGCCCGGAAGCAGGCCCGGAGCAGGGGCAGGGAGCAGTCTTTCCTGCGTCTGCTGGCCGATCAGGATCCCCGCGGCCTCATCCGCGCCGCCCTCTAGAGACGGCACGCTATTTGCTTCAGTTCCGGAGCCAGGCCCGCCCGCAAGCGGGACCCCACACTAGGAGCCGGAACATGGCCGCAAGCCTGAAGGTCTTCATACCAGCCGCCCGGCTGGAGGAATTCTACATCCGCGCGCGCATGGCCCTTCGCGGCCAGAAAGCCGCCCTCACCCTGGAAAGGCCGCTGGCGGTTCTGGACCTGGCCTCCCTGGCCTGCTTCGATCTTGCGGTGGTGGGTTCATCGTGGCGCTGCCGGGCTCCCTACGTATTCCCGCTGCTCTCCACTGTCCGGGACATGTGTTACCCCGAATGGCACGGAAAACCGCTTGAGAACATCCCTGGGGTCGACTGGGTGGTGCTTGGCGGGAATCCGGAACATTTTTCCCTGGCCCTGGCCAGGGGCGTGCTGCGCTGCGGGTACGAGACGGTACAGGTCGTCCCCTTTCTTGAGGTCGCCGGGGCTTTGCCCAGGCAGCGTCAAGAATCAGACGTGCCCGTGCGTCTGTGCAAGAAGTGGTTTTTCGTCAACCACATCGCCGTGGCCCAGGTACTCGGAAAGCTTCTGGAATTGCCCGAGGAGCGTTGGCCGGAAACCGGCTATGTGGCCGTGCAGGACCATTTCGGCAAGTTCCGTCCCTACATCGAGGAGCGCTTGGCCCGTCCCCCCCGGCTGATCGTCGAGCTGGGCTGCGGCCTGGGGCAGACCACCCGCTCTCTGGCGGCTCGTTTCCCGCAGGCCAGGGTGATCGGCCTTGACGTGAGCCGCGACGCGCTCACCGTGGCCCGTGAGAAATTCCGCCTGCCCAACCTGGAATACCGGGAGTTCGACTTCGCCAACCGGTTCGCCTTCGATGACCGCTCCGTGGACCTCATCGTGTCCTCCTCGGCCCTGAACATTTCCGCCAACCAGTCCAGAACGGCATCGGAGACCTTCCGCATCCTGGCCGACGACGGGCTTCTGGTGAACGGCTGCATATTCGAGGCCTTCCACGCCTACTGGGATTTTCCCCAGAGCGCATTCAGGCCCACCCGCTCCAACCTGTTCCTCCACGACTGGCTGGCCGCAGCCACTCGCCGGGGGCTCGGCATGGAACTTTACCATTGGACCCAGGCCAATTCCCCGCACTATTTCGCCTGCGCCAGGCTGGATGCCTTTCCCCCCGTGTACGAAGGGTTGCTGGCCGGCATCCGGCATGAGCCTTTCGTTCCCTACGACTACACCCAGTGCACCGGTTACATGGTGGCCGGAGGCCGTGCGGCCACAGCCTCGGACATACGGGTTCCTCCAGTCAATCATCTGGACGCGCTGGAGGATATTCTCCAGGCTTTCGATCGTCTCGATGGAGCCGGTCAGGCTCTGACGGAGATGAACTGGTTGGCGGTTTCGTCCTGCCTGGGGCTGTTCCCCGAGGCCCAGACCTTTCTGCGCGCCTGTCTGCCCGGCGCGTCGCACGTCATCGGCCGCGCCCTGGACCCGGAGGTCCTGGGGCGGCTCCGCCATCGGGCGGCCTGAGCCAAGGAGAATTTTCCATGCGCTACCCGCGTCACGCCACCCTCATGAACAACACCCTGGCCCCGGCCATGGCCGCCAACGCCGTTGCTGAAACTCCCAGCTTCCCGCAGGAGATCATGCTCACCACCACCTTCAACTGCAACTACCGTTGCCGCATGTGTTTCCAGGCGCACTACGACAAGCGGGAGATGCCCTGGGAGATGGTGGAGAAGCTGCGCGACGCCCTGTATTTCACGGACACCCTGCAGATCATCGGCGGCGAACCCATGATCTGGAAGCATTTCAAAGAGTCCGTGGCTCTGGCCAATCAGACCTCCACCAAGGTGCGCATCACCAGCAACGGCTCCCTCATGGACGAGGACATGCGCGACTTCATCGTGGAAAACCGGGTCTTCAACATCAAGCTCTCCGCCGACGCCGGCACGGCCAAGACCTACAGGCATATCCGGGGCGGCAATTTCACGCGGTTCGTGAACAATGTGCTGGCCCTGTCCAATCTCAAGGCCAGGCACAATCTGAACTGGCCGATCCTGGAATTCAATTTCGTGGCCCAGAAGTCCAACGTGGCCGAATTGCCGAAGCTTATGGCCCTGGCGGACTCCGTGGGCATCTACCAGGTGAATGTCTACTATATGAACTGCACCCGCGAAGACTGGGTTCACGAGTCGCTCTATCTTCACCAGCAATACTCCGATGAATGCATGCTTCGGGCTGCCGCTGCGGCCAAGGAAGTCGGGATTCCCATCAACCTGCCCGTCCTTTTCAATCATCAGGCCCTGGATGAGGCCCGGGTGTTCACGGAGTGCACCGAACCCTGGCGGGTGTTCATGGTCAACATGGACGGAGACTGCCAGATATGCTGTGGCGGCGCGCCGGTAATGGGCAACCTGAACGATTCGGATTTCATGGACATCTGGAACGGAGCGGCCATCGTCGGCCTTCGAGGGACGCTCAACGGCGAGGACAAGCCTGAGTATTGCAGGAAATGCTTCGGCAAGATGCAAAAGGTGGACGCCATCTACACCCACTTTTCCAGGCCCCTGGCCGACAAAATCCTGGCTGGCGGGTTCGTGCCAGATCAGGCGGCCTCCTGAACGAGGAAGAACACGTCATGCAATATACCCAAAACGTAAAGGAATTGAACGACCTGGCCAACACTGTCTACATGGCCAACCATGTGGGCCTGGTGAACTCCTTCCCGGAATTCATCACCGTGATGCCGCTGGTGAAGTGCAATTACAGCTGCATCATGTGCGCCGAATCCGAGCGCAGTTCGGACAAGGAACTCTCCGAACTGGCGTTGTCCAGACTTGAGGACGTCCTGCCGTTTGCCCAGGTCCTGTTCGTAACCGGCGGCGAGCCCCTCATGTACACCCATCTGGAAAGGCTCCTGAGGAAGGGCGCCCAGGCGGGCTGCACCCCCTGGCTGGTGACCAACGGGTCGCTGCTCACCGAAAGCAGGCGTGAGATGCTTCTCGACGCCGGCGTGGACCAGGTCAAGGTCAGTCTGGACGCGGCCACCTCCCAGACCTACCATAAAATCCGGGGTGGCAACTTCCTGAAGGTGCTCACGAACATCGGGAAACTCGCTGAATTGAAAGTCAAACGCGGCGTCTCCAAGCCCTCCATCCACCTCGGGTTCGTGGCCATGCGCTCCAACATCGCCGAGCTTGGCAAGCTGGCGGTGATCGCCGGCAACCTGAACGTGGAATCCATCTACGTGTCCACCTGCACTATACACCATGAACACATGCTTGGAGAATCGCTGTATTTCCACCAGGAATACGCCGACCACCATATGATCAAGGCCGTGGAGATGGCCCGCGCAGCCGGGGTCAGCCTGGAACGGCCTCCCCTGTTCTCCGAACTGGAGGCCCAGGAAGTGGCCCCCTTGCCGCAGGACCGCACCCTCAACCGCTGCCGCGAGCCCTGGAGAACCATCTTCGTGCGCTATGACGGCTCGGTGAACCTGTGCTGCGGCGGCGGCGGAAACTGCGGCAACTTGAACGACTCGACTTTCTTCGAAGTATGGAACCATCCGGCCAGGGTGAAGGCCCGGGAACTGGTGAACACCCCCAACCCTCTGCCCGTATGCAGATCCTGCCTCACCGTGAAGCAGACCGCCACCAACATCGCAAGCCATATCCCCGATCCCGAACTGGCCAGGCTGGGCTTGGAGCGGTTCGGCA
>Ga0326727_10021912_pt1 | contig 12423 bp, 12 predicted proteins | sample MB2enrmetagenome_FD_207643 | JGI IMG/M metagenome (GOLD analysis project Ga0326727, IMG submission 207643) | Lab enriched peat soil microbial communities from McLean, Ithaca, NY, United States - MB29MY | ecosystem: Environmental > Terrestrial > Soil > Wetlands > Peat | place: USA: New York...
ACCAGGTTGTACGAGGAAAGTGGCCCGCAGTCGTATGGTGACGCGAACCGTCACCCAGCAAAAGAGCCTCAGCGCCGCGAAGACGCGAAGGGCTTAAAACGTCAGCCCCTGATTTAATATCCTCTGTCAGATTGTATACGCAGCCCATCGCTGGCCGGATACAGCGAAGTTTCGGCCCCCTGCGTCTGGCGAAATTCAGGCCGCCTTCAAGCCTGCAATGATATCGATGGCTATGGCCCAATGGTCTTTGCGTGGGCTCGGCAGTGCGCCGATCTCAAATCCGCGGATCTCCGCCGCAGTCATGGAATCGAAGTACTCGGTGCGCAGCACTTCGCCGGTCTGGCTCAATACAGTTAGGCGCCACATAGCGGGACTATCTGAGCTTAGCCCAAACGACGGAAAAATTACTATCCCCTCAATAGGGGATGCCGGCTCGGGCCCACAAACCTCGTCAAAGGCTCTTCGCTAAGATCGTTCTGATGCCTGTATCCGTAAAAGACAACGTAGTTCTGGTAGTGGGCGCGTCGAGTGGCATGGGGCGCGAAACCGCCGTCCTGTTCGCGCGCGAAGGAGCTAAGGTGATGGCTTCCGCGCGCCGCGAAGACCGCCTGAGGGACCTGCAGCGTCAACTGGCCGACGAGGGGTATGAGATCGCCATCCACGCCGCCGACGCATCCGATCCCGGGGCCATGGAGCAGCTGGCGCAGATGACCGAAGATGCGTTCGGCAGGATCGACACACTGGTGTATGCCACGGGGACCAATACTCCCGACCGCACCCTCGCCCGGCTCACTCCGGAAATCTGGAACAGGCTGTTGAGCGTGAATCTCAATGGAGCTTTTTACGCGACTCATGCGGTGTTGCCCCGTATGCGCACCCAGAAGGCGGGCTCCATCTTCTACATTTCGTCCGTGTCGGCGCTGACGCCGGACGTTTCGGGCGCTGCCTACCAGGCTTCGAAACGCGGTTTGACCGGTCTTGCCGGCGCCATCCGTATCGAGGAGAAAGACAATGGCATTCGAACCTGCCTGGTGTGTCCCGGCCTGGCCGACACCGAGATCCTGAATAATCGGCCGGTGAAACCGCCTGCAGAGATCCTGGCGAAGGCTCTGCAGGCGGAAGACATTGCGGAATTGATTGTGGATATTGCGAAACTGCCCCCACGCGCATGGGTGCCCGAAGTGCACCTGATGCCGGCGTGGGTCTGATGTCCCGTTACTGGTTCATCGCCATGGCGACGATGTGGACGCGGCGGTTCTTCTGCCAGCAGGCTTCGTCATGCTCGTCGCAGAGTTGCTTCTCTTTGCCAAAGCTCACCGTGTTTAATTGATTGGGCGATACGCCGACGGAGACCAGGTAATCTTTGGCAGCTTTGGCGCGCGCTTCGCCGAGCGCAAGGTTATATTCGGCCGAGCCGCGTTCGTCGCAGTATCCCTGAATTGTCAGTTTGTAATCGGGATATTGATTCATGATGGTGGCGAGTTCTTTCGAATCCGCATTGAGCGTGGACACTGCATCTGCCCGCAGAGTGTGCTGATTGTAATTGAAATATGCGTCCTGAATGCGGCCGATCAGTTCGTCGATTCTGGCGCGCGTGGCGGCGTTTGGATAGCGCGACGGTGCGGTCTGCGCCACGGGTTGGGTTTGCTGCCGGGGTTGAGCCGGCTGTTGTGGGGCTACAGGCGCGGGTGCGGGAGCGGCGGCAGGAGCGGGCGGAGGCGGAGTGTTTACAGCGGTCTGTTTCTTCGCGCAGGCGCTTCCAAACAGACAGAGCGCCGCGGCGGCGGCGATAGTCGGATAAATGCTCTTAGTCATCGTAAATTAAATCCCTCATCCGCATTGTGCCTTTCGCGGGAACTCGAAACTATCCTGTCGGGACAGTATTTCCTGCACGGTATAAAGAATAGGTGCGTGTCAGAATCCGCCCATTGACAGTACTTCTCGCCGGCTTCGGCGGGCTGCTGCTGTTCATTCTCGCCGCCGCCATCGGCACGCTCGTTCTGCTCGACCGTGTGCGCACCGAAGACACGCGCACGCGCCAGGCATTCATTACCAGACTCGGCGAGTTGGAACAGATCCGCGCGCAGATCTACCTCTCCGGCACTTACATCCGCGACTATCTGCTCTCACCCGACCCAAGCGGCGCCCACGAGCAGCGCGCCCGCCTCACCGGCATCGAGAACGAAACCCGCGCGGTGCTCGATCGCTATGAGCACTCGATCGATCCCGAGGAGCGCGATGCCTTTCAGGCGCTCAGAAACGAGATCGAATCCTACTGGCAGGTGATGCAGACAATCTTCGACTGGACGCCCCAGCAGCGCGACGAACTGCGCTACACCTTCTTCTATGAGCAACTGGTGCCGCGCCGGACGACGATGCTGCAGATTGCCGATGGCATCGCCGGTATCAACCAGCGTGGACTGACCCGCGCCGAAGAAAGCTTCGCGCGCTCGGCGGATAATCTGAGCTGGTCCCTTAAGGCGACGTTCGGGGTCGCGCTGGCGGGCGGATTTCTTCTCGCGCTGGGCTCCATCGCCCTGATTCTGCGTCTCGAGAAAGAAGTGGAGCGGCGTCTGCAAGAGACCGCCGGGGCGCGCGCCGATCTGCAGGAACTCTCCGCCCGTCTGGTGGGCGCGCAGGAAGAAGAGCGCCGCAAACTGGCGCGCGAACTTCACGACGAAGTCGGGCAATCGCTTTCCGCCATCATGATGGAGGCGAGCAATGCGGAACTGGCGGAGAATCCCGATGAAGCGCGGGAACGCGTGAGGTCCATCGAGTCGATGGCAGGGAAGACGCTGAATGTCGTCCGCGATCTGGCGTTGCTGCTGCGCCCTTCCATGCTCGACGATTTCGGTCTTGTCCCGGCCCTGAACTGGCACGCGCGGGAGATGAGCAAGCGCACAGGCCTCGACATCCGCATCGACGCGGACGAAGATTCCGACACTCTGCCCGACGAACATAAGACGTGTGTATACCGTTTGGTGCAGGAGGCGCTCAACAATGCCCTGCGCCACTCCCATGCCCGGGCGCTGAACGTCACGGTGAAGCATGCGGGGGACCGTGTGTTGTTCTCGGTAAGGGACAATGGAGTCGGTTTCGACAAAAAAACAGTGCGGGGGCTCGGTCTGCTGGGGATGGAAGAGCGTGTGCGGCGTCTGGGCGGCAAATTGACGATCGAGTCGGAACTGGGAACAGGCACCAATATTCAGGCAGAGCTTCCCCTTGCCGAAGTGGCCGCGGAGACGCAGACAAAATAATCCATGTCCATCCGCATTCTACTGGCTGACGACCACACTATCGTTCGCGATGGCCTGCGTGCTTTGCTCGAGCGGCAAGCCGATATGTCCGTGGTGGCGGAAGCAGCTGACGGACGAGAATGCGTGCAGTTGGCTGAACAGCACTCACCCGACGTCGTGATCATGGACGTGGCCATGCCGGAGATGAATGGAATCGAAGCGGCGCGCCGCATACTTTCGGCCAATCCGAAGACATCCGTGCTGATTCTGAGCATGCATCGCGATGAGAGCTATGTGCTGCGTGCGCTGCGGGCCGGTGCACGCGGCTACCTGTTGAAGGATTCGCCACGCGACGACGTCCTCAGTGCCATCCGCACCGTGGCCGCCGGCCGTTCGTATCTGAGCCGTCAGGTGAGTCAGATCCTGCAGGAGGATTACGTTCGGCAACTGGAGTCGCGCGGCCTCGAAGATAGCTACGACCTGCTGACGGACCGCGAGCGCGAGATTCTGCAATTGCTTGCCGAAGGTAAGGCGAATAAAGAAGTGGCGAACTTACTCAACATCAGCCCCACCACGGTGGAGACGCATCGCGCGCATATTCTGCAGAAGTTGTCGCTGCACAGTACGGCCGACCTGATTCTTTATGCGGTCAGGAAGCGTATCATCTGCTGATTGAATTTGACGCGCTCACAAAGCAGCCAGGACTTCTTCCGCGTGCCCCTCGGGCTTCACATTATTGAAGACCTTGGCGATCTTGCCGTTTTCGATGATGAAAGTAGTGCGCGCCACGCCCATCACTTTCTTGCCGTACATGTTCTTCTCTTTCATTACGCCGAACTTGTTGGCGATCTCTTTGCTGTCATCCGCCAGCAGCGTGAAATTCAGATCGAACTTTTCCTTGAACTTAGCCTGCGCGCTGGTGGTGTCGGGAGATACTCCCAGCACCGTAACGCCCTTCTTTGTGAACTTCTTGACTGTGTCGCGGAATTCGCATGACTCGATCGTGCAACCCGGAGTATCGGCGCGCGGATAGAAATAGAGAACGATCTTTTCGTTCTTATGTTGAGCGAGATCGAATTCCTCCCCCGTATCGGTGAGGACCTTAAACTCCGGAGCGGTATCGCCTTCTTTAAGCATTGGTACTCTCCTTATCCTGGCTTTTTTTAGCCGAGCCTGGCCTTCAAGATTTCATTGACGGCGGCGGGGCTCGCCTGGCCGCGCGAGGCCTTCATCGCCTGGCCAACCAGAAAGCCGATCACCGTAGTCTTGCCGCCCCTGTATTGTTCCACCTGTTTGGGATTGCCCGCGATCACGTCATCGATTATCTTTTCCAGTGCCCCGGAATCCGTAATTGCTTTGAGACCTTCGCGTTCGACGATGACCGAGGGCGCCTCGCCCGATTCCAACATCTTCGGCAGAACATCCTTGGCCAGCTTGCCGGTCAGTTCGCCGCGCACTACCATGCCCACCAGTTCACCCAGATGCCGCGCGGACACAGGCGATTCATGAATCTCCTTGCCGATGGTTTTCAGCAGCCCCGCCAAATCGCCCATAACCCAGTTAGCCGCGGCTTTGGCGTCCTTCGCGATCTCGGCCACTTCCTCGAAAAACTCGGCGATGGCGCGGGTTGCGGTTAATACCTGCGCATCGTATTCACGCAATCCGTAGACCTGCTGGAAGCGGGCACGCTTGGCGCCAGGCAGCTCCGGCATCGTTTTACGAATTTCGGCCTGCCACTTTTCACTGACACGCAAGGGAACCAGATCGGGCTCTGGGAAGTAGCGATAGTCATGTGCCTGCTCCTTACTGCGCATGCCCACCGTGACGCCTGCATCGGGATTATAGAGACGCGTTTCCTGATGGATTTTCCCACCGCCTTCGATAACCCCGACTTGCCGCGCGATTTCATAGTCGATAGCCTGTTTCAGGAATCGAAATGAGTTGAGATTCTTGACCTCGACCTTAGTGCCGAACTCAGGAGCTCCCTTGAGCCTGACCGACACATTGGCATCGCACCGCAGATGTCCCTTCTCCATGTCACAGGTAGAAACTTCCACGAACTGAATATTCTGCTTAAGTTCCGTTACATAGGCGAAAGCTTCGTCGGCGGAACGCATGTCGGGCTCGCTGACGATTTCGATGAGTGGCGTGCCGCTGCGGTTGAGATCCACATAGGTGAAGCGGTCGGAATCCCGGAAGCCCTCGTGCTGGCTCTTGCCGGCATCGTCTTCCATGTGAACGCGGGTCACGCCGATGCGCCGCTGCACGCCATCGACGACAATATCCACCCAGCCGTGCTCGGCGAGTGGCTCGTCGTACATCGAAATCTGGTAGCCCTTGGGCAGATCCGGATAAAAATAATTCTTGCGCGCGAATCGCGACAGAGGCCGCACGGCGCAGTTCAGCGCCAGGGCGCCTTTAATGCCAAGCTCCACAGCTTCCCGGCTCAGCACCGGCAGCGCGCCGGGGAGTCCCAGGCAAACGGGACAGACGTTAGTGTTGGGAAAAGCGCCGAAACTGGTGGGGCATCCGCAGAAAATCTTGGTTCGTGTGGCCAGCTGAACGTGGACCTCGAGCCCGATCACCGGCTCGTACTTCGCAATCCATTCGGGTGGCGCAATGTCCATGTTTGAGGTGGGCAGGGTCGCGGTCTGCATAATCATCTCCAGTGTAGTGCGTGGGCGTCTATGCCTGAACTGCAATGCCTGAACTGCAATGTTATGATGCGCCATAGCGGCGATCTTGACCCTTGACCGGAAACCCCGACCCGGCGCGCTCCTTCGGCAACTTGGCCTGGTGAGCGCCACGGCGCTCGTGGTTTCGAACATGATCGGAACCGGCATTTTCACCACCACCGGCTTCATGATCGGCGATCTCGGCGACGCGCGCATCGTGCTGCTGGTCTGGCTGGTGGGCGCGCTCTTCGCGCTCTGTGGCGCCATCACTTACTCGGAACTCGGCGTCAATTTTCCCAGTTCCGGCGGCGAATACGTGTATCTTACCCGCGCTTTCGGTCCGGCGTGGGGATTCATGACCGGCTGGATCTCATTCTTCGCGGGCTTTTCCGCGCCCGTTGCTGCCGCGGCGCTGGCTTTTGCGGATTATGCCGGCTATTTCAATCCCGCGCTCAGCCAGGCAAATGAAAAATGGACTGTCGGATCAGGCGCGTTTTCGCTGCGTTTTGGCGGTGCGCAGTTTCTTGCATGTGCGCTGATCGCGTGTTTCACGGTCATCAACTTTTTCGGCGTAAAGCGTGTGGCGCGTGTGCAGAACGTGCTGACGGGCACCAAACTTTTGGTAATCGGTGGCTTGATGGCCGCGGGTTTCACGGTGGGCCACGGGGATTGGTCGCACCTCTGGACGCCGGCCGTCCGCACTTCCGCCAACGCGGTGCCGATCGCATTTGTGATCAGTCTGCTCTGGGTGATGGTCGGTTACAGCGGGTGGAATGCCGCGACTTACGTAGGTGAGGAAGTGCAGCGCCCGGATCGCACATTGCCCGCCGCGCTGGGCATCGGCACGGGGATCGTGAGCTTCGCCTACATCGGCCTCAACCTGCTCTACGTGTACGCGACGCCGCTTGAAAAAATGAAGAACGTGGTTGCCATCGGATCGCTGGCCGCGTCGAACCTGTTCGGTCCGAATGTAGGGGGCGTGTTCGCCGCGCTGATGGCCGTGTCGCTGATGTCCACCGTGAACGCAATGGTGACCATCGGTCCGCGCGTTTATTATGCGATGGCGCATAACGGCGCGTTTTTCCGCTTCGCCGGAACCGTGAATGCGCGCTGGCACACGCCGGTCAACGCGATTCTGATGCAGGGCATCTGCGCCATGTTGATGACGCTGACGCCGTTCCCGCAGCTCATTATCTACATCGGATTCAGCCTGACCTTCTTCACCGTGATGGCGGTGGCGTCCGTTTTTATCTTTCGCAAGCGCGCGGACTGGCAGCGGCTGCGTGCGGTGGATTTCTGCTTTCCGCTGATCCCAGGCGCTTATATTGGCGTGGGAATTTGCATGATTGTGTATGGGATCATCTGGGCGCCGGTGCCATCTGTTGCGGCGTTGGCGACGATTCTCGCCGGGGGCGCGGTTTACAGCCTGAGTGCACGGCGTTAGCGGCCGAGGATGGAGCTCGCCGCGTAGCTGAGCAGATCGCCCCTGTCGCGCGCCAGTTCTTTCATACGATCGAAATTTTTCGCTTGATAGCAAAGATTCAACGCCGTGGGTACCGGGGCTCCGTACGGCGCATCCTCGAACACGTGATCGAGCAACACCCGCAGCGCCTCGTCATGCCGCTTCAACGAAACCAATAGTTTCACCAGCGCGCGGCCTGGGGCATCGCCCGCGACTTCAGGATCCGACTCGGCCACCTTGCGTCGAAAATAGTCGACGTGCGTTTCTTTGTCGTTACCGAGCAGCGCCTGCACATAGTGGCCATACGCCACGCATTGATCCTCAAACGGAGGCGCGCCCGGCGATTGAAACTGTGGCGCCAACCGCCGTCCGTACTCGCACAGTTCGTTAAAGATTGTGAGCACCGGCGGATCGGTTACATCCACGCACCAGGGCACGATCGAGAGCAGGTGCGAAGTGTCCACATAGTAATCCCACTCGCCAAAGAGCCATTCGCGTTGATCCATTAATCCCATCAGACTGGTGGTCGCGGGACGCACGCCTTCCCGAGCTTCGATGGCGCGCGCCATGCGGTCGGCGACTTCCGCATGCAGATTATGCGCCAGCAGAGCGATGCACTGGTCCCGATCTTTCGGCACTGCATACATGCCGAATGAAGTGATGGCGCGGCACATGCCGTGTTGCGCCAGAATCATTTCCAGACCCTTGAGAGGATTCACGCCTTCCTGGAATGCGATGGAAATGACGCCTTCCCCGGCTTCGCGCGGCTCCAGTTTTGAAATCGCATCGGAGACAGGAGCGAGGTCGCCGATGGCCCGAAAATACGGCCAGGCCCGCTCGATATTGCCCGATGCGAGAAACAGGCGTCCGGCTTCACGCGCGGCTTCGAGGACGGCTTGCTGATAGTCGTCGCGGGTGATGGATTCGGTCTGAATCAGGGGCATCTGAAGTTCGAGGCGCTTCTTCATCAGGCGTGTTTCGAACAGCAGGGTGTATTGTCCGGAGGCCAGGAACTCTTCGGCGAGGAAGTCGAGACTCGCGCCAGGGTCGCTCGCTGCAAGAACGCGATCGAAGGCAGGGAAGAGATCGGGATTTATCTCTGCGGGAGGCACGCCCCCAAATATAGCGCCGCGTGGTTCAGCACCGCGCCGGACCGCAAATGCGCGGGCGAAAACGCCCCGTCTACAACGAAAACCGGTAGTCTGCAGACTAGAACGGGTCCGCCTTGAGGCCCTATGCGCATGGAAGATCGCCCATATTGCCGGCGCTGTCGAACTGCATTTCAAAACGCGGTCCGGCCACAGAGAGCATCGGATTCTTCGCGATCTCGTCCGCAAGATTTTCGCTGAGCGCCAGGTTGCCCAGTTCCATCGTGTTGTGAATCCACGCCACGGTCACTTCGTCGCGATTGAATTTCCCCACCGTCGACGCCACGCATTCGAAGCATTCGCGATCGGAGGGAAAATGCAGTGGCGTCCGCACGAGGGGCAGGTTTCCCGAAGTCATCGCATTCACGCGCCCGGCATTCACGTCGAGCTTTTCCAGCGCGCGGTCGTGCACCACATCCGCCGCCCCGATGCCATTGCCGTTGCCGGCACTTAATTCGGAAAGATCGCGCACGAAGATGCGCTCGATGATCGGCGTATCGGGCCACGGATTGTACTGGGCGAGCATGCCGCGGTTGATCACCTTCAGGTCCATGCCGGTGCCGCTGATGTTCTTCCCGATCTCGTCGACAATCAGCACATCCACCGCCGGAACGGGAATACCGCTCAACCAGGTCTTAACCGTCGCGAGCAATTTTTCTTCGCGTTCGATCAGTCCTTCGGCGGGGAGCGCAGCCACCATGGCGGTGTCGTGAAAGGCGTCTTCGAGGATGCCCAGACCGCCGAGCACTTTGCCCGACGCGAGAATGCGCGTGGCTACCGACCGGATCGACGCCTCCATGCCATGGCGCCGCGCATGCCCATGAACCGACTGCGCGCCGTTGAGCTTACCCAGCCCGATGGCGATCATCTTGGTGACTCCGCTCTCGATGGCGCCCGCGAAACTGGTATGCCACTTGACGCGGCTGACGAGAAAAATGCCATCGCTTTCCCAGGCGTCGCGGCCTGCGAAGGCTTCGATCCCCAGCTCGGTGCGGCCCAGCGAGACCACGTCGAAGCGGCTTACTACGGGACAGCCCATGGTGGATTCGTCGATGCCGTAATGCGCCAGCACGCTGGCCTGGCCTTCGGCTGTACCGGCTCCGTGGCTGCCCATGGCAGGGAAGAGAAACGGCCGCATTCCCTGTGCTTTCCAGTAATCGACTACGGCGCGCACAATTACGGCGATATTCGAGATGCCCCGGCTGCCGACACCGATGGCCACGCGCGATCCCTTGCTCAGGCGGGAGGCGAGACAACTGGCAGTCAGTTCGTCGTTTACGGCGCGCGGGATATCGCTGAGGCCTCGGTGGGGGAAGTTCTGGCGGATGGGGATGAGCACGATGAAACCATCTTAAACAGTGCGTAAAGAGTGATAGACTTTCCCCATGTATTTGGCGAGCATGAATTTGACAATCATCATCCGAGGGGCGGCGGTGTGCGCGGCACTGGCCGGCTGTCTATCCGCGCAGAGCCCGGTGTTTACGGAAAATTTCGAGTCCGGTAAACTCGACCCGGCGGTGTGGGACCAGCGCGTGATGGGCACCGCCACCATTGCCGTCGAGCCCACCGACGGAGCGCATGGAAAATACGCCCTGCATGTTCATTATCCGGATATGGCCGCGGGCAGTTACGCGTTCGCCGTCGCCACGCATCTGCCGGATTCCGTCCGGACGCATTTCTTCGGCCGCGCGTATATGAAGATCACGCCGGGTTTGGGTACTACTCACAACCCGCTGATTTTCGCCGGTGAGAACGGCTGGCAGATTTCCAAATTCGACGAAATCGGCACTTCGCGCGGTATGTTCATGCCGTCCTTCCAGGAGAACAAATCGGCGCGGGGACAGGGCCGCGGGGAAGTGACGTATCGCAGCGAAACACCGCCTCCGTTCGACCGCTGGTTTTTGCTCGAGTGGGAATTCAACGACAATCCTTCGCAGATCACCTTATGGCTGGATGGCGAGAAGGTGATGAACACGATGAATGGCGAGAAGGTCGATACCGTCAAATTCGAATGGCCCAAAGGCAGCGGGACGACATCGAATCTGGTGGGCGGTTTTACGGAATTCGGCTTCGGCTCCCGCGTTTGGGGCGCGCCGCCTAAGGGATTCGACGTCTATTACGACGACATTGCCATTGGCACCAGCCGGCTGGGACCGGCGAAATAGCAGCCAGGTTTGACGCCGCTTCGCGTCGTTCGGTAGACTCAAAGATTGGTCCAATGCGCAAAATACTTGCGCGCCTCATCAAATCGGAGAGTTCATGGCAGAAATCCAAAGGTATCTCTTTACATCTGAGTCGGTAACCGAGGGTCACCCGGACAAAATTGCCGATCAGATTTCCGACGCGGTCCTCGACGCAGTCCTCGAACAGGACCCGTATGGACGCGTTGCCTGCGAAGTGCTGGTCACGACCGGTATCTGCGTCGTGTCCGGGGAAATCACTACTACATGCTATGTAGATGTGCCCCGCATCGCGCGCGAAACCATCCGTGATATCGGGTACACCGACGCTGCATTCGGGTTCGATTGCAAGACGTGCGGTGTTTTGAATACAATTCAGAGCCAGTCGCCAGACATCGCCATGGGCGTGGATACCGGTGGCGCCGGCGACCAGGGCCTGATGTTCGGCTATGCCTGCGATGAAACCGATGAATTGATGCCTTTGCCGATTCAGTTGGCCCATCGGCTGACCGAGCGTCTGTCGGAAGTGCGCAAGTTCGGCTCGCTCACTTATCTGCGGCCGGATGGAAAGAGCCAGGTTTCGGTCGAGTACGTAAACGGCAAACCGGCCCGCATCGATGCCATCGTGATTTCGACGCAGCATGGCGAAGACGTTACCACCGAGCAGCTGCGCCTCGACGTCCGCAAGCACATTATCGACGCCGTGGTTCCGCAGGACATGGTGGACGCGAACACCAAGTACCACATCAATCCGACGGGCCGCTTCGTCATCGGCGGACCTCACGGCGATACTGGCCTCACCGGACGTAAGATCATTGTCGACACTTACGGCGGCATGGGCCGTCACGGCGGTGGGGCGTTCTCGGGCAAGGATCCGACGAAGGTGGATCGCTCCGCGTGCTACATGGCGCGATACATTGCGAAGAACCTGGTGGCGGCGGGGCTTGCGTCACGTGCCGAAGTCCAGTTGGCATATGCCATCGGCGTCGCCGAACCCGTGTCGGTGATGGTCAACACTTTCGGTACGGGAACCATCCCCGAAAACGACATGACGGCGCTGATCAGAGAACATTTTTCACTCACGCCGAAGGGCATTATCGACCACCTGCAGCTGCGCCGGCCCATCTATAAGAAGACTGCGGCTTTCGGCCATTTCGGCCGTTCCGACGCTTCGTTCACGTGGGAATTGACGGACAAGGCGGAGGCGCTGCGCAGCGCCGCGGGTCTCGAAAGAACCGCCGAAGCCGTCGGCGCCCGGTAGCTGCGCCATTTAGGCTATGAGCAATCCAGTCCTGACGCCGATGGATCTTCTTTACGAAGAGGATTTCATCGCGTGGACCGAACGCATGGCCACTCTGCTTGAGAATCGCGACGTCGCCGATCTCGATTGGGATCACCTTGCCGAGGAGATTCGCGACTTGGGAAACAGCCAGAAGATTGAACTGCGATCCCATCTTGAGAACGTACAGTTGCACCTCATCAAATGGCAAATTGAGCCAGCGCGCCGTTCCTCGTGGTGGGAAACGTCGATCTCCGAGTCGCGGATCTGGGTCGGCACTCTTTGCGAATCGATCCCGAGTTTGCGGGTGTTCCTGGCGGAGATTTTCGAAGACAGCTACGACACGGCATACCGGTACGCGCTTGTCGAAACGCATCTTCCCGGCGGCACTCCTTATTCGCGATGGCCCGTCGAGAAGGTTCTCGATCCGGGTTTTCTCCCCG
>Ga0326727_10021913_pt1 | contig 12423 bp, 6 predicted proteins | sample MB2enrmetagenome_FD_207643 | JGI IMG/M metagenome (GOLD analysis project Ga0326727, IMG submission 207643) | Lab enriched peat soil microbial communities from McLean, Ithaca, NY, United States - MB29MY | ecosystem: Environmental > Terrestrial > Soil > Wetlands > Peat | place: USA: New York...
GCATCTGAGCGGTTGCGAAGCCTGCCGGGACGAAGTGAGCGGAATGCGGGAGCAGAACCGGGTCTTGCGGTCCCTGCGCCCGGAGGATCCCCCGGAGGCTGCGCCGGGCTTCTATGCGCGAGTGCTGGAGCGCATCGAAGCGCAACGCGGCTCCTCCATGTGGAGCGCCTTCCTGGATCCTATCTTCGACCGCCGGGTGGTGGCCACGTCGCTGGCGCTGTCGGTCTTGCTGGGGGGCTTCCTGGCCTTCAGCGAGGCCCGCGTGGCCCCGCCTCCCGCCAGCGCCGAAGCGATTATGGAGATGCAGGATCGTTCACCGGGATTGGGACAGAACCGGCAGCGGGACCGCGACACGATGCTGGTCGCGCTGGCGACCTATCGCGAATAGGCGGCGATGACCTCGGCACAGACCCCTTCTTGGCGGAACAGGCGCGTTTTGCTCCCGCTTCTGACGGTGTTCCTCAGCGGCCTGATCGTCGGAGCGCTGGGCGCTCACCGCCTGATGCACCAGCCCCCTCCACAACCATCTCGCAGCAAAGAGCTCGCCCTCGAACACCTCAAGACGGAACTGAATCTCACGCCCGCGCAGACCGAGCAACTGGAGACCATTCTGGACGATTTCTTCACCTACTACCACACCCTGCAGGCCCAGTTGGACGACGTGACCGCCCTTTGCCGGCAGCGGATCATGCGCCTGCTGAACGAAGAGCAGCGGCGCAAGTTCCAGAAGTTGATCAGCGAGCGGCAAGCCCGGCAGCTCCATTAGCCGGCCTGACGATCGGCCTGACGATCGGCATTGTAATGCCGCCGGGTTGGTGCTATGCTAAGGACGAACGTGGATTGATTTAAGGCCCCTCGGGGCTTGGCTAATTGCAACCACGCAAAAAAAAGTGCTAAAGGCGGATCGGTCTGATGGAGTTGGCGACCCTGTGCCTTTTGGCTCAGGGTTTTTTGTTTTGGGGCCGATTGCGCTTCCTAGCCTCACGGGAGGAACTATGAGCGTTTGGCCCGAATGCGGCGCGCCGGGAGCCGCGCTGCGGGGAATCGAAGGAGAGTTGGTTTCCGTGCGTCTCGCGATCGAGCCGCGCATGCTCGAGGTTGCGCTGGAAGCCCTGGCCGGGCTGGAGTTTCCCATCAACCCGCAGATTTGTCACCATCCCGTCACCACGGCGGTTGAATTCCCGGCCTGGGCGGGCAGGCTGGACGAAGTCCGGGATGCATTGCGGCGAAAGGGCTTCGACCCGGCGGTATTGACCGTGCGCAGCATGCTGGAGGACATCCGGGCGGTGGCCTGAGGAGAGTGCGCCATGCAGGCGGGGGTCTGTCACGTATCGCCCTACTCCGGGAGCTGGTATCCGGAAGATCCGGCCGAGCTCGGTCGGCTGGTTGACAGCCTGTTGGAGAACTCCCAGCAGCGGACCGGACCCTACCTGGCGCCGGACCCGGCCGGCTTCGTGGTTCCGCACGCCGGCCTGATCTACTCCGGGACTGTGGCGGCAGCCGCCTACCGGCATATGCGGGCCGCGCGGACCCAGCGCGTGGTGCTGCTCGGGTTTGCGCACAAAGGCTCGCCGCCGGGCCCCTGGATTCCGGATGTGGACGCTTACCGCACCCCGCTGGGCGAGGTCGCCGTGAATCGCGAGGCCGCGCGCGGGTTGCTGGATGGGGGCGTGTTCCGCGCGCTGCCCGAGGCCGAGTTGTGCGACCATTCCGTCGAGATCCAGTTGCCGCTGCTCCAGCGGGCGGCGCCCGGGGCAAGCGTGCTGCCGGTCTACGCCGGCCACCTGGACGCAACGGCCCGCTCCACCGCGGCGCGCCAGCTCGCGACGCTGCTCGCGCCCGGCACCGTGCTGGTGGCGAGTTCCGATCTGACGCACTTCGGCCGCGCCTTCGGCTACCAGCCCTTTGCGGCCGACGAGCGGGCTTCCGGGCGGCTGCGCGACCTGGACGAATCCGTGATGGAGGCGGCCGGCAGCCTGTCTCCGGATCTCTTCTTTGCGGCGCTGAAGCGAACCCGTTCGACCGTGTGCGGGTATAACCCCATCGCTCTGCTGCTGGAAACATTGCGCTCGCTGGAGGGCGATGAGATCTTCCAGGAGACGCTCGACTACCAGACTTCGGGCGACATCACCGGGGATTTTCAACACTCGGTCAGCTACGGGGCTCTGGGCTACTTTCCCGCGCGCTCGTTTCACCTCGCGCCCCAGGAGCAGGCGCTGCTCCTGCAAAGCGCCCGCCAGACGCTCCGGCATTACGTGGAAACCGGGGAGCGGAAACCTATCCCGCCGGAGCGGATCGCTCCCGGGCTGGAGCGGAAAGCGGGGGCGTTCGTCACGCTCTCCAGCCGGGGCGAGTTGCGCGGCTGCGTCGGGCGGCGCGCCTCCGAGGAGCCGCTGTGGCGTTTGGCGCCGGCCCTGGCGCTCTCGGCGGCGCTGGAAGACTCGCGATTCCGGCCCGTGAAGCCGGGCGAGGCGGGGCTGGAGGTCGAGATTTCGGTGCTTTCCCCGTTTAAGTGGGTGGCGGATGCGAGCGCCTTTCGCGTCAACGAGCATGGGGCCCTGCTGGACTCCGGGCTGAACCACGGCCTGCTGCTGCCCCAGGTGGCGACCGAACGGAACTGGACCGCGCGCCAGTTCCTGGATGCGCTGGCGCACAAGGCGGGCGTGAGCGGGAAGGTGTATGGCGACGCCTCCACCCGCCTGTACGTGTTCCGGGCGCAGATCCTGGATTGAGACTGAAAGACGGGTTCGCAGTGATTAATGATGCATCGTCTATCGTCAATTGCGGTTATACTTAGCGCTGAATGCTCCTGCTTAGCGGTCCGCCAGGTTCCGGAAAGAGCTACCGGATACTAGAGGCCGTCCGAGCGGAATTGCGCCGTGGGGCCTCCGATTTCCGGCTGCTGGTCCCTACCGCCACCATGGCGGAGCACCTGAGAAATCAACTGGCGCGCGAGGGCTTTGTGCTGCGCCCCGGAGCGATCCTGACGCTGGCTAAGTTCGTCGCGCCATGGGTCCAGGAATATCCGGAAATTCCGCCCGTTTCGCTGGAACTGCTCTTGGATGGAGTGCTGGCGGCCAAGGCGCCGAGGCAATTCGCGCGCGTCGCCCGCCTGCCTGGATTCCGGCGCAGCCTGGCGGATCTGATCGAGGAGTTCTCCTCGGCGGGCTGCGATTGCTGGCGGCTGGCGCAACTGGTCGAAGCGGGATTGCCGGAGGCGCCGCTGGCGGTGGCGTTCCTGGCGGTCTACCAGGATGTCGAGCAACAGATGCTGCGTCGCGGATGGGCGCCCCGCGCGGCTCGGCTAAGGGTCGCGGCGGAGCAGATCCGGTCCCACGGAATGGGCTCCATCCGGAGGGTCTTTCTGGATGGGTTCTTCACTATGGCCGTCCCGGAGCTTCACCTGATCGGTGCGCTTTGCTCCCAGGTTGACGTAACCGTCGCTCTGCCCTCCTGGGACGGCTCGGCGGAAGCGCGAGCGGCGCTGCGGGCGCTGGGGTTCGCCGAGCGCAGCCTAAAGGGCCCGGCCCGCCGCCAACCGCGCACTACGCTGGTGACCGGCGCCAACATCGACCAGGAGGTGGAGGAGATCGCGCGGCGCATTCTGGAGCAGGTGGAGAAAGGACGGCAGTTCCGCGAGATCGGGATCGTCCTGCGCAGCCGGACGCCTTACGTTCCGGTGCTGCGCACGGCGCTGGAGCGGTTTGGAATCCCGGCGCGCTATTATTTCACCGAGCCGCTGGCCAATCACGCGACAGTGCGCTATCTGTTCGGGGCGGTCGAAGCCATGCTGGGCGGCTGGGATCACGAGGCCACGTTGGAGTTGCTCAAGATGACGCCCTCCGGGTTTGGAACCACAGCGGCCTGCGACCGCCTGGAGTTCGAGGCGCTGGACCGTCTGCCGGGCAGCGGGTTGAAACCGTTCCGGGAACTCTCCGACGACCCGCAGTTGCACGCGCTGCTCGACCGCTTGGCCGCGCTGGCGCCGTGGGCGGGAAAGCGCCAGACGCCGGCGCAGTGGGCCGCGGCTTGCCGAACCCTGCGCGGCTTGGTGCGCGCGCCGGCCATCGAGGACGGCGTTTCTCACGATCGGGCGGCCCTGTGGCGGAGCCAGGCCGCGGCGCTGGAGGCCTTCTCCGAGGCGATCAAGGAGGCCGCCGCCGCCCTGGCCGGCGAGGAGCCGGTCCCGTTCCTGGAGTTCTGGCGGGCCGTGACCCTGGTGGCCGCCGGCACCCAGCTCCGGGTCGCCGACGGCCGGCGCAACGTGGTCCACGTGATGGACGTCTACGAGGCGCGCCAGTGGGAGCTGCCGGTGGTGTTCGTGTGCGGACTTCTGGAGAAGCGGTTTCCGGTCTATCCCAGTCCCGAGCCGGTCTTCCCGGATGCCGCCCGGCGCGCCCTGAACAAAGCCGGGCTGAGCCTGACCACCGTCGCCAGCCGCCGGCGCGAGGAGAACTTCCTGTTCGAGGTTGCCCGCACGCGAGCCACCTCCGAGCTGGTGATCAGCTATCCCGAGTGCAACGCCAAGGGCGAGCCCAACCTGCCCTCCTTCTTCCTGGAAAAGCTGGCCCTGCAGCCGGTGCAGGCGCGGGGCGGCCTTCCGGCGTGTGTACGGCGTGCGGAGAACCCGCCTCAGCGATATCTGGAGGATCGGGACGTTCTGGAGAGCCTCCGCATACAGCACCAGACCATGCGGCCGAGCGCCATCGAGAGTTTCCTGCAATGTCCCTTCCAGTTCTTCGTGGCGCACACGTTGGAACTGGAGGAGCCGCCGCCACGGCCGGGCGCCCGGCTCTCGGCGCCGCTTCAGGGGCAGATCGTCCACCAGACGCTCTCGGATCTCGAACGGAACAGCAGGCCGCTGGACGCGGTCTTCCAGCGCGTATTCGAAGAAGCGTGCCAGCGCAACAGGGTGCTCTCCGGCTGCCGCACGGAACTGGCGCGGATGAAGATGCTGCGGGACCTGCGCCGCTACCTGGCCGAGGCCGTGCCGCTGGGGGGCTGGAAAGTCTGCACCGAGGAGCAGATCCGCTTCCCGCTGGGCGAGGGCATCGAAGTCAGCGGCCGCATCGACCGCTTCGAGCTTAGCGGAGATGGCCAGGTGGTGGTGTTCGACTACAAGTACAGCGGGGCGCAAGGCATCCGCAGCCGGATACGGGGATACCAGGAGGGACGGCACGTGCAGGCCGGGCTTTACCTGCTGGGCCTCAACCGGGTGCACGGCTACCGGCCGGCGGGCATGTTCTATTGCGGCCTGCGCGGCGCGGTGACCCGGGATGGCTGGCACATCGGCCTGCCCGGCTTCGAGCGCATCGGCACGGCCTGCACTCCGCAGGTGCTGTGGGAACAACTCGAGGCGGCGCGCTCCACCGCCTTGGGGGCCGCGGGCGAGATCCTGCGAGGCCGGGTGGAGGCCGCCCCCGAGGACGCCGCACGCTGCGAGTACTGCGCCTTCGCGGACCTGTGCCGCGCGGCCGGGAAGGCGGCGGCCTTGTTCGAGGAGGCTGCCGAGTGACGCTCACCCAGGAGCAGCGGGCGGCCGTAGAACGGCGCGGACAGGACGTCTGCGTGGTGGCCGGCCCGGGCTCCGGCAAGACGCGCGTGCTGGTGGAGCGCTTCCGCTGGAGCGTAGAGCGCGGCGTCTCCCCGTTGCGCATCCTGGCGGTTACCTTCACCGAGAAGGCGGCCAGCGAGCTGAAGGAGCGGCTGGCGGGCGGCTTTGCCGGGCGCCCGGAGCTGCGCGAGCAGATAGAGCGCGCCCCGGTGTACACCATCGACGCCTTCTGCGCCCACCTTCTGCGGGAGCATTCCATTCAGGCCGGGATCGATCCGCGCTTCGAGGTGCTGGATGCCGCCGCCGCCCGCGAGGAACTCGCCGCCGCGGCCGAAGAGACCCTGGATGGCCTGTTCGCGGAGCAGCCGGAGGGCCTGCGCGCGCTGCTGGCGGCGCTGGACCTGGACGACCCGGTGCACGGCTTGATGGACGTCTACCAGGCCATGCGGGTCACCGCGCTGGATGTGCGGCAGGGCGCGTTCCACCGAACGGCGGCCAGCGCCCTGGCCTTCCCGAATCTGCTGCACACGGTCCGTTGGATCGTGTCCGAGAGGCCCCGTAACTTCAGCCAGTCCCAGAAGCAGGCGCTGGCCCAGATCCAGGAATGGGGCGTGCGGCTGCTGGCGCTGGAGCAGGCGCCCGTGGCGCCGCGGCACTTCCAGGTGCTGGGGGAATTCGACTGCAACCTGAGCACGCTGCGCCGGAACAATCCGATCTACGAGGCGGCCAAAGAGCTGAAGCGCAGCCTGGTGCCGGCGGCCCGGCAAGCGCTCATCGGGGAATACTACGCGCCCCAGCGGGCGCTCCTCTTCGACGCCCTGGAGCGGCTGGACCGGGCCTACCGCGGCCGCAAGCAGGCGTTGAACGCGCTGGATTTCTCCGACCTGGAGGAGTTCGCCATTCAGTTGCTACGCGACAACGAGCCGTTGCGCACCCACGTCCGCTCCAGCTTCGACGAAGTCCTGATGGACGAGCTTCAGGACACCAATGCGCTCCAGGCCATGCTCATCGACCTGATCCGCGCTCCGGAAAGATTCTTCGCCGTGGGCGACCTCAACCAGTCGATCTACGGTTTCCGTCACGCCGATCCGGAGGTGTTCAAGAGGTACCGCGACGCCATTCGGGCTCAAGGCTGGGCGGTGGACGAATTGCGGCAGAACCACCGCAGCCGCCCGGACATCCTCTATGCGGCCGAGACGATTCTGCGGGGCGCGGAGGGAGTGGAACTGCCGGAACTCCAAGCCGCGCGGCCGTTTGGCCCCAAGGAGGCCCCTTCGGTGGAAGCGATCGCCGCGTTGGCGCACACCACCGAGGAAGCCGCGCTGCTCGAAGCGCGCCTGATCGCCCGGCGCATCCGCGAACTGGAAGGCGCGTTGAAGCTGGAAGAGCCGGCGCAACTGGCGGACATGGCCGTCCTGGTGCGCAACATCAACGCGCTGCCGCCGCTGGAGAGCGCCCTGCGCGAGCTGGGGATCGCCTACGTGCTGGGACGCGGAAAGCACTTTTACGAGGCCCCCGAGGTGGCCGATCTGGTTCACCTTCTGCGGGTGCTCCGGAATCCGCGCGACGAGATCGGCCTGGCGGCCGTGCTGCGCTCGCCGTTGGTGGGCGTGCGGCACGAGACCCTGTTCCGTCTCAAGCAGTTCGGCAACCTGGGCGCGTCCCTGGACTGGCTGGACCGCGTGCACCTCGCGGGCTTCGATACGGGAGATCTGGAGCGCCTCCGCTCGTTCCGGGACCTGCTGGGCAGCCTGCGGGCCGTGGCCGACGACGTTTCGCCGGATCGTCTGCTTGCGCGCGCCATCGACGCGGCGGGATACCAGAACGCGCTGAGCTCGCGGCCCCGCGCCAACCTGAACAAGCTGCTCGCGCGCGTGCGGGAGTGGTTCGAGGGCCGCCCCAGGCCGCTCTCCCGGCTGGTCGAAGAGCTGGAGTCCTTGCGGGAGTCGGACCCGGACGAGCCCACGGCCCCGCCGCTGGATTCCTCGGATGCGGTGCGGCTGATGACCATTCACAGCGCCAAGGGGTTGGAGTTTCCGGTGGTGTTCCTGGCGGCGCTTCACAAAGGCGTGGCCGCCGATTCGCCGCCGCTGGCCTTTTCCTCCTCCGCCGGCGTGGTGGCTCGCTGGCTGGATCCGGTCTCCGGCGAGCCCGTGAAGGATCTCCCGTACACCATCTTTTCCGAAGAACTGCGGCGCAAGGCGCGCGAGGAGGAGAACCGTCTGCTCTACGTGGCCATGACGCGGGCCGAGGAGCACCTGGTGCTCTCCTTCGCCAGCACCGAGCGGGGGCCCAAGAATTGGGCGGACAAGATCGTGTCGGCTCTGGAGCTGGAGCTGGGCTCGGCCGATAACCGGCCCTTCGTCCACGAGCCGCGGAACGTGCCTGGCGACCGGCGCTTCCGGGTGCGCGTGCTGCGCGCGGATCGGGTGGAGGAGACCCCTCGGGCCGCGCCGCCGAACGCCCCTAGGTTCGAGGAGGGCCTCGCGCAACCCCTGGCGACCGGCCAGCAGGATGCCCGAGCGACGGTGAGCTCCATCGCGCTGTTCCACTCCTGCCCGCGCCGGTATTACCTGGGCCGCTACCTGGGTTGGGAACCCCCGCCGCGTAGCGAAGTTTCCCGCGCCGTGGGCGCCGAGGTTGAGCCGGTGGATGCGAGCGAGCTGGGACGGCAAGTGCACGATCTGCTGGCCGACGTCCCGGTTGAAGACCCGGCGGCGAAGGCCGTGGAACTCGCCCTTAGCTTCCGGGACAGCAGTTTGGGCCAACGAGCCCGCCGGGCCAAGCGCGCCGAGCGCGAATTCGATTTCATGCTGGCTTTGGAGGACCTGGTCGTAGAGGGGCGCATCGATCTGTGGTTCGAGGAGGCCGGGCGCCTGGTGCTGGTGGACTACAAGACCGACGACGTGGATGCCGACGCAGCGGCGGCGCGCGCCGAGGACTACGTCCTGCAACTCCAGTTGTACGCGCTGGCGCTCCAAAGCATCGCGGGCCGGTTGCCGGATCAGGCCTGGCTGCACTTCCTCCGCCCCGGCGTGGCGCTGGCCGTCAACGTGGGCGCCGCCGAAATGGCCGCGGCCCGCGAGTCGATCCGGGCCTTCCAGCGGGCGCAGTCCGAGATGCGCTTCCCCACCTCGGCCGGCGCACACTGCCGGCGCTGCCCGTTCTACCGCGGCCTCTGCCCGGCGTTGTAGGAGCGGTTGCGGCTGTGGCGGCGCGGTGCTACGCTTGGATGAATCGTGCTACGCAGCGCCCGCCAGACTGCCTCCCCGATCTGCCCATTCCTGGCCGTCGCGGGCCTGCTGGCGGCCTCCCTGTCCGCCTTTGCCGGTAGCCTTTCCGGAACCGTGCTGGACCCCCAGGGCAATGCCGTCCCCGGGGCCGCCCTGATTCTGGAGTCCGCTACCGGCGCGCATTGGAGCGCCAGTTCGGACAGCCGGGGCCGCTACAGTTTCGGCTCCATTTCGAACGGCAGTTACCGGCTCCAGGCCGATGCCCCCGGCTTCGCCACTGCTACACAACGGGTGGAACTGGCCGGGCAGGACGCCATTCGGGATGTTACTCTGTCTCAGATCGCGGTCCATCGCGAGAGCATTGTCATCTCCGGCCAGACCATCGAGCCCGAGGTGGACCTGCGCAACGAGGAGGTCTTCGACCGGACGCTGTTCACCCGGGACGACCAGATTTTCCAGCAGCTCGACGCCGGTATCGACGCGGGCCAGCACGAAGGCGGCGGCAAGTCGCTGGAGTTCCGCCGCTTCGGATTCAATCTCGACCATGGCGGCGTGAACGGCGGCCTTGAAGTGCTGGTGGACGACGTGCCTCAGAACCAGGCCACCCAGGGCCACGGGCAAGGCTACCTGGGATCGCTCAAGGCGCTCAGCCCGGAGTTAATCCAGGAGGTCGCCATCACCAACGGCCCGTTCAGCGCCGAGTATGGCGATTTCAGCGGCCTGGGCGTGGTCAACATCCTCCAGCGAGAGTCGCTGCCGGACCGGCTCACGCTGCGCCTGGAGGGCGGTAACTTCGATACCGGCCGCGGCTTCGTCGCCTACAGCCCGGAGGTGGAACAAACGGATGCCTATCTCGCCTATGAGAAATCCTACACGGACGGGCCGTTCGAGAATCCGCTCCGCTACCGGCGCGACAATGTCAACGGCAACTACACCAAGAGCCTGGGCGAGGGCGAAAAGATCGGCTTCCGGCTCCTGTTTGGACGCAACGACTTCTACTCTTCCGGCCAGATCCCGCTGGACTTAGTAAGTGAGGGCATGCTCGACCGGTTCGGCTACATCGATCCCAGCGACGGAGGCCGCGTCAGGCTTGGCGCCGTAGCGGCCTATTTCAGCAAGGACCGCGGCAATGGCGACGTCTTTAAGGCCGACGGTTCTCTTTCGCGTTCGCTATTCGACCTATACTCCGATTTCACTTACTTTCTTGTCGACCCGCTGCACGGCGACGCCATCCAGCAGCACGACTCGCGCCTGGAGGAGGGCCTGAACGCGCAGTACACGCATCCTCACCGCTGGGGTTCGGTGGCGGCGGTGCTGGTGGCCGGCGCCAACTTCCAGCTCAGCCGGATCGACGTGGGGCTGTACCCGCGCCAGGGCCGTACGCCCACCGGCGTCGCCACCCGCGCCGATGCCGATATCGCGAACGGAGCGGGCTATGCCCAGGAGAGCCTCGGCCTGCTCGCCGGCCGCCTATTGCTCGGTGCGGGCCTCCGTTTCGACGAGTTCCGCTTCGGCGTGACGGACCTGGTGAATCCGGACCAGAGCGGGGTCCGGACAGCCGGGCGCTGGCAGGGGAAAGGCAATATGGCGTTCACTCCCTGGCGGGCCGCGCCGCTCACGCTGCACGGGAACTACGGCCGGGGGATCAACAGCGCCGACGCCCGCGCCATCGTCCAGATGCCGAACCAGCCGCGAGTGGCCACCACCGACTTCTATCAGCTCGGCACGTCTTCGAAGTTCGGACGGTTTGAGATGGCGACCGATATCTTCCTCATCGACCATTCGAACGAGCAGGTGTACATTCCGGACAACGGAACCTTCGAGTTCAAAGGACCCAGCCGGTCGTACGGCTACCAGGCCAAGGCTTCCCTGTCCATCACGCGGAAGATCTCGCTGAGCGGGGGCCTGACTAAGATCGGCAACGCCTTTTTCCTGGGCGGCGATCGCCGGGTCTACGTGGATAGCGCGCCGCATTTCGTCGCCAACGCGGCCCTGACGGCCGCGGCATGGCACGGCTGGAGCGGCTCCCTGCGCATGCGCGCCATCAATCACTACCGGTTGGACGGCGACGACGCTTCGATTGTCGCTTCGGGCGCTACGGTCTTCGACCTGGGACTGGCCCGGCAGCTTCGCCGCGGCATGGAGCTGAACCTGAGTGTCGACAATCTTACGAACCGCGATTACTACGAGACGCAGAACTACTTCGAATCGCAGGTCGCCCCCGACGCTCCCGCCGTGTGGCGCATCCACGGAACGCCCGGCTATCCGCTGACCGCGGTGGCCGGGTTGACCTTCCGGCTGGGCGGCAAGTAGAGACACCCGCGAGACCTGCCATCGCGCCGGCGCGCGGCGCTCGTGGCGAACCGACCGCCCGGCGCCCGGATGCGATTCCGCTACTTCAACGGCAGGGTTGGCTGGGGAGGCACCGGATTGGCGTAGCCAAGCGAGCGCTTCCACCTCAGCCCATTGTGCCACTCGAAGCTGTAGTTCAACGAAAGCGAAGTGCTGTAGCTCCGGTACAGGTTCCCGTATACCTGGTTCTGGAAGAAGAACAGCTCCAGCGTGGGCGAAAGGCTGATCTTTTGCCAGACGGGCACCACCAGCGAAACCTTGAGATCGTCGTTCAGCCTGGTGTCCAGGACCAGATCGGAATGCGGCATGTACCAGCTCCCCTTGTTCTCCAGCACGATTTCCGTAGTCGGGCGCATGGGCATGGGCGCATCGAAGCGGAAGTTGAAATAGAAACCATGTTGCTGGTGAGTGCGGTCCGCAAAGACGGACTCCAGAGTGCCGGCATAGATTGCCGATGTAGTCTTGGGTAGCGTGAGATTGGCTGAATTCGATGCGGCTAAGGTCTCGTTCTTATAGGCGGCTGCCAGACTTTCCAAGCAAGACCATTCGGCAACGCCGCAGAACGCCGGCGCAGCCGCATCGGCAACCAAGCCGGTGGGCGAATCGATCTGCGCCGGCAGGAAGTTGAACTGGCTGATGCCATGGTAGACGGTGCCGCGCTCCAGCCCGAATTCCAGATAGGTATTGAACGTCTGGGCCTGGCTCTGGCCGGACCCCTGCCCTTGCCCCTGCCCTTGCCCGCCGCCCGACTGGCTGCCGCTACTTGAGCTCCCTCCGCCTTTCTTGCCACCCGAGGAGTTACTGGCACTGGCGCCGCCGGCCGTGGACCCTCCAACCCCACCAGCGCTCTGATTGGGGCTCTTCGGTTTTGGGTAGATGAAATCGTAACGGAAACCAAAATGCTGCAAATCGTAGATACTGCGCGGCGCGACCGTGGGCGGCGTGCTGCTGGAAGAGCCGCCGGCCGATGCCGGCGCGAGGCCAAAGGCGCTCAGAGAGAACTGCGTGAACGGCCGGCCGGGTTGGGTTTGTACGCCCGCGGCCAGGATGGCCTTCCAGCCCGCCGGGCTCGCTTGCACTGGCCTGAACCGGATGCCGAGGCCTCCTTCTAGATAGTAGTAATCGGCGGTCTGGCTGGGCTGGTAAGCTTCGTTGTTGTTGGTGGTGCCTCGCTGCACCCTGTAACCATAGTTCAGGCTGCTTTGACCGTACTCCAAAAAATGCGTGCTGTCGTGCTCCACGCGGAAAATGTAGTCGGCGGCCTTACTCGCCGATTCGGGCGTC
>Ga0326727_10021914_pt1 | contig 12422 bp, 11 predicted proteins | sample MB2enrmetagenome_FD_207643 | JGI IMG/M metagenome (GOLD analysis project Ga0326727, IMG submission 207643) | Lab enriched peat soil microbial communities from McLean, Ithaca, NY, United States - MB29MY | ecosystem: Environmental > Terrestrial > Soil > Wetlands > Peat | place: USA: New York...
CAGACAACGTCGGGATCCTGACCGACATCTTCCTGCGCCTGATCAAGATGATCATCTCCCCGCTGGTCTTCACCACGCTGGTCGCCGGCATCGCGCGCATGGGCGATGGCGGTAGCGTAGGCCGTGTCGGCGCAAAAACCCTGACCTGGTTTATTGCGGCTTCGCTGGTATCGCTGACGCTGGGCCTGATCATGGTGAACATTCTCGAACCGGGCGTAGCGGTCAACCTGACCCTGCCAGGCGTCGACGCATCGAGCGGCATTCAGGCCAATGCCATGAACTTCAAGGACTTCATCACGCATGCCTTTCCGAAAAGCGTGATCGATGCCATGGCCAATAACGAAATCCTGCAGATCGTGATCTTTGCCTTGTTCTTTGGCACCTCGGCCGCGGCACTCGGCGAGCGCGCCAAACCCCTGATCGACCTGCTGGATATCGCCGCAAACGTCATGCTGAAACTGACCGGCTATGTGATGGCAGCCGCTCCGTTCGGCGTATTTGGCGCCCTGTCCGCCACCGTCGCCAAGGAAGGGCTGTCGATTCTGGGCACCTACGGCAAGTTTCTGGGCGAGTTCTACCTGTCACTGCTGATGCTGTGGATCCTGCTCGTCCTGATCGGCGGCGCCTTTATCGGACCACGCGTGCTGACACTGGTACGCTCGATCCGCGAACCCCTGCTGCTGGCGTTTTCGACCGCCAGCTCGGAAGCCGCCTACCCGAAAACGCTTGAACAACTCGAACGCTTTGGGGTTTCCAACAAAATTGCCAGCTTCGTATTACCGATGGGCTATTCGTTCAACCTCGACGGCTCGATGATGTACTGCACTTTCGCCACCATTTTTCTGGCCCAGGCGTATAACATCCCGCTGACGCTGACTGAAGAAATCACCATGATGCTGATGTTCATGATCACATCCAAAGGAATGGCAGGCGTGCCGCGCGCCTCGCTGGTGGTGATCGCCGCCATGCTGCCGCAGTTCAACATCCCCGAGGGCGGCCTGCTGCTGATCCTCGGCGTCGACCATTTTCTGGACATGGGCCGCTCGGCCACCAATGTGGTCGGCAATTCGGTCGCCACCGCCGTGGTCGCCAAATGGGAGAACGAGCTGAAGGCTTGAACAAAAAATTGCAAATAGCTGCTTTCAGACGTTTGACAAACTGAAAATCCATCTATAGAATTCGCCACTCACTGACAGCGGAGAGGTGCCGGAGAGGCCTAACGGCCCTGACTCGAAATCAGTGGAGGACGCGAGTCCTACGTGGGTTCGAATCCCACCCTCTCCGCCAGTGACCCACACCAAAGCCCTGATTATTCAGGGCTTTTTTGTTTTTGCGTTTTCTAGTATGCCATTCAGTATGCCACCCAATATTGGCTGCACATGGACAGGGGTGGAACATGATGGACAGGAGCACCACACTCTGAATCATAAATCGGAGGCCCGCAGCAGTTCTGCTGCCTCGAATTCGCCGCCGAAGAATTCAAGCACTTAGGCCGACTCAAACGAGCTGGCCTTTTTGTTTTTCGGTTTCATGTAACCACTATTTAAGCAGATTGATTCCGCGCAAGAAAACTACTAATTGTCCAGAGCGCATTACCCTGTTCCAAGAAATCAGAATCCGGTCCCGTTAGAACCGATACAATGCGTCTTTGCAGGTGCAAGCCCCGTTCATCAGAATGGGCTTGTGAAACTGGGAAGCCGGTGAGAGTCCGGCGCTGCCCCCCGTAACGGTAAGGCCTGCGCTTCAATGCGCACGGCGTCGCAATCAGCCACTGCTCTTTTTGAGCGGGAAGGCGCGAACGCTTCATGGCCAAGCCCGGAGACCGGCCTGCGGAAGAGACGTGTGGGTACGTTTCTTCCTGCTGATGGAGGATCGCGGGGAAGGCGGTCACAGAGGCGACCGGCTCTGCCTGGGCGGGTACTCCTATCTGTTGTTTTCGTAGTTCTCCTCAGCACTCCATAACCAACACGCTGGAGTGTCGATTTCATGATTCAAATAAAAACATGTGTAGCATTGGTTGCGCTGGCGTTTGCCGGAGCGGCCCTGGCCGAAGATTTGCCTGAATTCAACGGTGGCGACCTGGTGGTGACCGCCAACGGTGTGCCGCAACAAGCCGGGATTGCCCCTGCCAGCGTCACGGTAGTGACTGCGCAGGAGATTGCCAACAGTTCTGCATCTAATGTCACTGATGTATTGGCCTCAGTGGGCGGGGTGCATGCTTTCAACATGGGCGGTTCCGCTTCCGTGGTGGACTTGGCCGGCTTCGGTTTGACCGGGATGAGCAACACGCTGATTCTGGTGGATGGCGTCAAGCAGAATGCCAACGATCAGTCGCCCGCCGATATCAACTATGTTCCGCTTTCCAGTATCGAACGCATCGAAATCGTGCGTGGCAGCGGCGCGGTCGCCTACGGCGACGGCGCGACCGGAGGGGTGATCAATATCATTACCAAGGCCGGGTATCATGCGCAGAGCAGCGGCAGCCTGACTCAAACGATCGGCAGCTTTGGCCTGAGCCAGACCGACCTGAATTTTAATCTGGCGGGTGACCGGGTGAGTCTGGATGGTTTTGCGCATTCGATGACTACCGACAATTTCCGCTCCAATGATGCGGAACGGAACAACAGCGGTGGACTGGGCGTAAATTTCAAGTTCGATGATGGTGGCGCGCGGCTCTATTTCCGTTCCAGCGAAGATGACCAAAGACTACCGGGTTCTCTCTATGTGAACGTCACACCGCAATATACCCCGGCGACGGGATTCAACCAGTTCAACACCGATTTCTCCGGAACGAACACGCCCGGTGATTACGGCTCGACGCAAAGCCATGTAATTGGCGTACAGGCGAACGACAAGCTGGGTGCGGGACGTTTGTATTTCGATGCGGCGACGAGAGAAAAGACCACGATGAGTGATTATGTCTCTCTGGCTGCCTACGATGGCGGCTATGATGCCCGTACACTTTCGGAAGATTCCGGTAGCCTGCGATATGTTTTGCCTTTTGCCGGCAACGATCAGTGGTTGGTGGGGACTGACTGGCTGTTTGGTGATGCAACCGATAATTCAAGTGGTAATTATTACAGTGGTACCTTGCCTTCGGTTCAGACGATCACCAGCAACAAGCAACGCCATCAAGGCTTGTTCTCGGAATTGCAGGCGGATCTGTGGTCCGGCGCACGCGCTACGGTCGGAGGCCGCACGCAACGCGTCGCCGACGATATGCAATGCAATCCGGGTAATAGCGGCCAGACAGATTGCCTGAATTACAAACTAGACAGAGAGATGCATGCGTGGCAGCTCGGTTTGCGTCAGGCAATCGGAGCCCAATGGAGCGCCTTTGTCAGTCAGGCACAAAGTTTCCGCCTGCCGAACACGGATGACGTAAACACCATCTCGGCCCCGCTTAAGCCTCAGTTGTCGCACGATCAGCAAATCGGCCTGGAGTGGGCTCAGGGTGAAGCTAAATTGCATGTGGCTTTGTTTCGATCAGATATAACCAATGAAATCCACTATTTGCCAGGCGCCTTTAACGCCAACAATCCTGTCTATAATGGCGCGAACGTCAATCTGGCGCCGACCCGCCATCAAGGGGTGAATCTGGAAGGCCAATTGCCATTGAACCGTTCCATTACCCTGAGTGCAAACTTCACCTGGCAACAAGCCTATTTCAGAAGCGGTATGGACGGTAGCGTCGACCTGACCAACCATCACATCCCGATGGTGCCGTCCATCATGGCCAACCTTGGCGTGTCGTGGCAGGCAACCGAGCAGACAAAGGTCGGCTTGCAGGCGGACTATGTCGGTGCACAACGTATGGATGGAGACGAGGACAATACGTTTGATACGTCACTGCCGGCGTATACCGTGGTCGATGCCAAAGTTACCCATCAATTTACCAAGGCGATTTCGGGCTCACTCAGTGTTCAAAACCTGTTTGACCGGCACTATGCCTCTTATGGCGACTACTGGGGCGCCTCCAGCGGGAATGAGTACAGCCTCACGCCGAGCGACCCGCGAAACTTCCAGGCCTCGGTCACCTGGGCATTCTGATGAACCCACCCGCCTTCGGGCGGGTTTTTCATGGCACCGCAAAGCGGCGGCCCCATATTACTGTTCACTGGCATTCTGATGATCAGTTGATTAGGGGCCTCATGATGAATGCGGCTTGCCCACCCCGCCCCGGTAGCGAAATCATGGTCGGTGCAGAATATTGATGTCCGCGCAAAAAACAAGAAGTCATCCACGCCTGGCCCCCGCCATCTGCCTCTCAGTGGTAATACATGCCATTTTGCTGACGCATGTCCAAATTGAAGGGAAACCTCAGCAGGAAACCGCGATCAGCGTACGACTTGAGGCCGAGCCTCAGTCGAAATTATGGCCACCTTTGCCTGCAAGAGCACACCCCTTCTCGCACCGCGCAATGCCTCATGCAGAAAAGGTGAAAACGGTGAAGTCCGACAAAGCAAACCCGCACGCCACCACGCCGCAACTGCTTACCACCCCGGGGTCAGCACGATCAAACGTGTCAATACCTCGCCAGATTGAGACTACTCGGAGAAATGCTGTTGCGGAACCAACAGCCAGTCATTCCGATCAAGCTGGAGCAGTTCCGCAAACTGCAGTTGCCACCACGGCAGCCGGAACCATGCTGGCAGGAAATTCTGATGCAATGGGCAACGACAGTGACTTTCCGGTGTCTGCAGCACGGTATCTCGGCGATAGAAACGACCCACCGTACCCCGAGCGTTCACGTCAGATGGGGGAACAAGGGCTGGTTGAGGTAAAGGTGACGGTGGGACAAGATGGCCAGGTACTGGATGTCATACTAGCCAAATCCAGTGGTTACGTACGGCTTGATGCGGCCGCGATGGACTTGGGGCGGCAAGGACCTTATATGCCCGCCCATCGAGGAAACCAGGCAATAAAGTCAGTTTTGCGGCTTAGACTATCCTTCCGGCTGCATTGACCTGACGTATTCACGTCTGTTCCACGGTGCAGACTGAAAGCCAGCGACAGCGGTCTGTCGCAAGTTATTCTCGACAGGTTGAAGCTGCATCTATTAATTCCAGTCAATAAGCAAATGAACCAACTTTTGTTACCCGAGAATCTCGCGGGGAAGATTCCACCCGCTCAGCGAACCGGTGAACGTGCACGCGGGAAAAGTCGTCCGCGCACAAACCGATCATTGCGTTAACCGGACGGGTTGCCTCGATTTCAACCAGTTCCAGTGCGTGTTGGTTAATCGTGATCGGGGTTTGCAACGTGATCCAGGGATCAAGCGCAGAAACCACCTCTCCGAGCATTACAGGCTCCTGAAAATGGCCTAGCGTAATATGGGGATAAAAAGGACTAAACCGGATTTCCGCACAGTCAGCCCCCAGTACATCACGAACTCTGGTTGTGTTTTTCGTGAGATCACGACACTCCAAAAGGATAGCACTGCGAGCGACCTTGAGACCGGTAACAACCACTTCCGGACACGAAAAACGAGTGGCAGACAAGCGTGCTAACTGCTCGTCCAACGTCGAAAACAGCACGTCATCGTTATAAAAAATCTCTCTTGTCTTAAATCCCGCGACAAAGATTGTCATGTGCAGATTTTTGACCGGAATGACACATCCGACCTTCGCCAATCGCTCATGAATCGCCTCGGTAAATGACAACAGCTTCTGATCAGTAAACCGATACATCCAGACACAATAAGAGCTTCGTCCCTTGTGCCACTCTCGCATTACACCAGGGTCGGCGACCATCGCACGATCACATATCGACTCATAGTTCAGTTTCATTTTTTGGCAAAAATCGCATTGACATATTGAGATTAAAAACCCGAAGCTCCCCTCAAATGGGGGATTTTATTCCACGCACTAGCTCCATAAAGCTTTACAAATTCAGCCATTCATGAGTTTTACGCAAAAAAACGTCCAATATCGATCGTAGAGTAGACCGGTTGAGCAAATACGTTCTCTTTTTACCGGAGCAATGTCTTCCGCAACACCACTTGCAAAAAAAAATGGGCCAGCCAAGACTGGCCCGAGTCAACGCTTGATTTTGGACATAGAAGATCAGTGTCCGACATTGCACTCAGGGAAAAATAGAACGTTCTTTGATGCTGAATACAGGCTATTCCATGGCCTCACCAAACATGCTTTTTGCCTGCCCGATTGTCAGCGGCAAGCTTCCGAGGTCAAGTTTTCCGTCGCGTTCGAGCAGTTCGGCCAGATGCGCCACGCGCGGCAGGCGCAGGTCGATACGGCGAAGAATGTCTTTCTGGCTAAAAACTTCGGCAGGTGTCCCGCCCAGAATCAACTGTCCTTTGTCCATCAGATACACCTTGTCTGCCAGCAGCGGCACGATGTCCACATCGTGGGTGGCGAACACCAGGGTGATACCCAGCTCCTGATTGATCTGATTCAGCAGTTTCACCAGATTGCTGGCGCCGCGCGGGTCGAGCGCATTGGAGGGCTCGTCGAGCACCAGAATCTTCGGCTTCATCGCCAACACGCTCGCCAGCGCGATGCGTTTCTTTTCTCCGCCGCTCAGATTGAACGGGCTCTTGTCGATGTAGTCGGACATGCCCACCACATCCAGCGCCCATTTGACGGTTTCACGCAATTCGTCGGCGGGGACCTTCATATTCACCAACCCATACGCCACCTCGCGGTAGACGGACGAATTGAACAATTGATCGTCCGAGTCCTGAAAAACCATGCCGACCCGGCGACGCAGTTCGATAAAGTTTTCCCTGACGACCGGCAGGCCGTCCACCACGACGCTGCCGCTGTCCGGCAGCAACAAACCATTGAACAGTTGAAACAGCGTGGACTTGCCGGCGCCATTCGGCCCCAGGATCGCGACACGCTCACCGCTGGCAATGGACAGGCTGAAATCATCCAGCGCTTTGTGACCGTCGCTATACGAATAGCTGACCCCGGATATTTTGATCATTTCCGTACCCATGTTTTTTTATCGAATGGCGGCATTGGCAATCACAACGAAAACCAGTAACACACCCACCGCCAGGCCGAGCCATTTGTCGCCGGTCGGAATCTTGCAAGTAAAATATTGCAGATCCGGGTTGTCATCGTTGTAGCCCCTGGCCAGCATTGCCTGATAAATGCGCGTACTGCGGTCCAGCGATTTGATCAGGATGCTGCAGGCAATTTTTCCCGTGTCACTCACGCGCTGCACCCATGACGCACTGGCTCCCAACCGGCTCAACTGAGCGCGCCGCATAGTGTGGGCCGTATCCTGAATGATGAAAATATAGCGGTACATCATGTCGGCGATATCGATGATCACGTTAGGCATCTTGCAGATGCGCAAGGTCTCCAGGATCTCGATCATCGGCGTGCTGAAGGCCAGCAGGGTAGCCAGCGTGACCGCTGCCATGATGCGCATGAATAGCAGCAGCCCCTGCATGGCGCCCTCGCGCCAGGCCGTCAGCGTAAAGAATTTGAGTGGGATCACGAACAGAGCATGACTGCCATGCGTGAACAGCACGCTCAGGAACACCACCCAGGCAATGCCCATCGGCATGGCGAGGCGCACCAGCAGGTCGCGCATGCTGAAACGCAAACTGAAAAACAGACCTGTCGCGACCATCCACATGCCCAGCGCCAGGGTCCAGTGCGACAGCGTGGAAGCCAGCACCACGGCAGAGAGGAACACCCCCGTCTTGATCCGGCCATCGATGCGGTGCAACGGACTGTCCGCCTCGGCGGTGTAACGCGACAGGTCCATGTCTCAGTCTTCCTTCTTCTCGGATTCGCCCTGCGGCTTCGTACCAAACAGCTTGAGCCAGTGGTAGCCGACGATCAGACCCGCAAAGAAGTTGGCGACCGAGAACGCACCCACTTCAGCATCGCCCGGCAGGTCGATGAACGGGTGGTGCTCACCATGCGTGACCGTGGTCGCGAGGTCGTTTACACGGTCATCGGTGCCTCCGCCCGCCATGTGGTTGGCGGACATGTACTTGCCGGAAGCAAAGATGCACATCAGGATGAAAATCATCACCGCCAGCATGGTTTTGGTATAACCGTCAAAGAAACGACTGTGGTTGCTTTCGCAGCAGTGTGCTTTGCTCTCATTGCTCATGGGTTATGCTCCTTTCTTCGACAAAACGCCCGGCAGCAGGTCGGGGCGGCGGGTGACCATGGCCTGCAGAACAGCAGCAGTGAATACCGCTTCGCCAATAGCCAGCGGAAGCTGGGTCGGTGCATAGCCCATGAAGAAGATCATCCATTGCTGAACCAGCGGCACATTGCCGTGCAGACTCAATGCCAGCTCGAACGCGCTGATCAGGTAGGTCACCAGATCTCCGACCAGCCCGGCCAGGCCGGCAGCCATCCACAACGGGCAGTTAGCCGCACGCAGTACTTTCCACAGAATGTAGCCCGCGAACGTACCTGCAATGCCCATGGAAACCGTATTGGCGCCAATCGTGGTAATACCACCATGTCCCAGGAACACCGCCTGGAAGAACAGTACGATGGCCGAGATCACCACTGAAGCAAACGGCCCGACAATAATCGACGCCAGTGTTGTCCCGCATGGGTGTGAACAGGATCCTGTCACTGGCACGGGTATATGCATGGATGAGATAACAAACACGGCCACACCGACCATAGCCAGGAACGGTTTGTACGACAGGTTCTCGCGGATACGGCGCTTGATTTCATAGATACCCGGCACGACAAAAACGGTAGTGACCGCGTACCAGGTGGCACAGGCCTGCGGCGACAAAATGCCATCTTCAATATGCATGTTTCAATCTCCAAGAAATAAAAAATAGAACCAATGACTAAGCGTAGATCAGAGCGACACCGATGCGATCATGCGACCAGACAAGGGCGATAACCCGGCTTCAAAAAACCTACCGTATGTTGACTATTCGGAATGACAGAGCAGCATGTTTGCATCGTCGAAATAATCCGGTCCCCATTGGCCAGTTCGCTGCCGACAATCGCGGCGGGTTGACCATTGATCAGCAGCAGACTTCCTGTACCAGAGACGATGACAGACTCGGAACCATCCGGATAACGGACCTTGTCGCCCACCAGCGCAATCAGATCAAGGCCAGAAGATGCCGTCACCACTTCGCCCCCCCGCTCCGTTTTTGAGCCCATGGTGGCCAGGTAATACGGCTTTGTGTGTGATCTTGCCATGTTGCCAACTCCTTTCAAACGCAGTCATTCCCCCCCACCAGGGGCGCTGACGCGGTTAGGCATGCATGAAAGGTCTTAACGGTTTGTTGCGGGTTGGCCAGTACAGAGCGAACCTGCTGCATACCACGCAAAGACATCACGTGCGTGCACTGTTAGAGGTTCGCAAATTCAAGAGGAAATGAAATGGTGTACAGCGGGGCATGCATAAAGCACGGCGCCACAGTACCGTTCCCCATCCCCAGGGATTGGCACCTCAATAGACTCAGGCCGGTCTTCTGGCTCGCCGTCATCCTCCTTTACCGCCTTCCCATGCATAAACACAGTGGCATGTGGTAAATTCGTCAGGCCTACAGTAGCGGGGGCTGCGCCGGAATGTCTGCTTAAGCAGAGTCACCGGCTTCCCGTTTCACCCGCCCCACGGTCGTGGAGCTAAGGCACCCGAATCAATGTTTGCATTATCGAATGACGAAACACTCAAATGCAAACGTAAAAAAATCAGCATGTCTTGCGATTTTGGAATAACCACACCATGTTAATGGTTAACATCAAATTCCCTGACCCTGAAACTTTCAGGGCTGGGCGACGGGTACCCATCCACCCTGATGCCTTTGAAAAGTCAGCGGTTCACTTCGATCGCGTCTAAACGCAGCCACTTGTAAGCGACCGTAGAAAGCACCCAGCTGAGGATGAACAAGCCGATAATTGCGTAGCCTATGGTGCCAAAATTGTCATTCAGCGAACCGATGGCGTCCCAAAATACGCCCTTCATTTCCAGCTTGTCTCCGATTAGCCCCAAGCCTTCGATGCCGCCAACAACCAACGCCACCAGGATCGAAAGGGTTGTGATGGTCATGTTGTAGTAAATCTTGCGAATCGGTTTGATGAAAGCCCAGCCGTAGGCACCCAGCATCATAATGCTGTCGGTGGTATCAACTAGGGTCATGCCCGCAGTGAACAGAACAGGGAACACCATGATCGACCAGACCGACATGCCCTGAGCGGCTGAAGATGCGGAAATTCCCATCAGACCGATTTCGGTTGCGGTATCGAACCCCAGCCCGAACAGAACCCCCAGCGGATACATATGCCAGCTTTTGCTAATCAGTCGGAACATCGGACGGAACAGTCGCGCCAGTAAGCCGCCTTTGCCGATCAGCATATCGAATTCTTCTTCGCGATACGGTTCGCCAGCACGCACACGACGAAACGCCCGAACGATTCCGATCAGAGACACCAGGTTCATCAAGGCGATAGCCAGTAAGAACAAACTGGAGATCAAGGTGCCCGCCACATCGCCGAAAGACATGAAGGCATCGAAGTGGTTTTTTAACGCCATTTCGGTCGCAGCCACAGCGGCGGTCATCACCAGAACGATGGTGGAATGGCCCAGCGAGAACATCAGGCCGATACCGACAGGGCGTTTGCCCTCCTGCATCAGTTTGCGCGTCACATTGTCAATGGCAGCGATATGGTCGGCATCGACCGCATGGCGCAAGCCGAAGCCATAAGCCATCAAGGCCGTACCCAGTAATACCGGATGGCCATGAAAAGCGCTGAAAGCCCAGCCCCATGCCAGGATGTTGAACACGATCAGCAGGCCATAAATGCCAACTACTTTGCGACGGAGATTACTTGAACCATCACTGAAAATTTCTTTCAACGCATGCAGGAGTGTGTGCTGAGGCATATCGAGAATCTCCCATTGCCATTATTCATACAAAAAAATAATTTGTGTGAATAATAGCAAATATAGATATCTCCGACACCAAATTTCATTGCTTACGTATACGCGATCTCATGCTTTGCGGCGCCAATGAGTCAGCCCCGGCTTAGTCTCTACCGGGATCAACTGCACATGGCCATAGCGCACCCCGGTTTCGGCGATGACAGAGTTAGCGAACGTTTCAACCTCGCGGGTCTGTCCGCGCAGAATGACCGTTTCGATACAGTCTTCGTGACTGATATGCGCGTGCATGGTGGCAACGGCCAAGTCGTGATGATCATGTTGCAAGCTGGTCAGGCGAGAAGAAAGCTGACGCTCGTGGTGATCAAACACATAGCTCAGAACGGCTATGCACTGTGTCGACACATGACTGGATAATTCATTTTCTCCCAGTTCGCGACGCAGCATGTCACGCACCGCCTCGGAACGGCTTGCATAACCACGCCGGTGCATCAGCTCATCAAAAGCTTCTGCCAACTCATCGCTAAGCGAAATGGTTAGTCGTTGCATAGTGGACTCCCCAAAAAAATAGAGGTCGAAAGCATAGCAGACGAGTTCCTCCGCGTGGAATCAGTCCCGATCCAGCAATGCGCGCCTTCTCTGTAGCTTGAGCGGGGGCGGTTACGCCCCCTCCCTCCTCATATTTGCAGCTCAGTCATCTTTCGACAGTTCATCCCAGGTTTTTTCTATCACCACGGTGGCGAGTACCACCAACACTTCTTTCCAGCCCATTTCGACCTCCTTCAATAAAAACAGGGCGCTTAGCCCACTCCAGAATCGCAGTTGGGACGGCCGCGATCAGTTCACGCAACAGGCAGGCATTGCCGTCGTCCTGCATGGTGTGCTCCTTGTCGATGCTGACCTTACGCCACAGACGGTTCCGCCCTGTGTAACTTGCCCAGCTTGTTGGTGAGCCGCGAGGCGCGGGCCAGGGGTTGTGGTGGGGCGAGTTGATCAGTCGGTGTGTCGGATTCCGGCTCCGGATAGAACTCTTCCAACACCTGCGGGATTTCTTCTTCACTGTCTTCGAACTGACCGTTGGCGAGCAACAGCTTGGCGGCGGTTTCCAGTTGCACGGTGTCGATGCCGGCCTCCAGATCCTTCATCGCCGCTTCACGAGCTTCGGCGACTGCATCGGCCAGGGTTTGGCCCTCGCGCAGGGTAAGATCGACGTAGTACACCGGGGTGCGGCGCGATTGCGTGGTGCTTTTTGCCCTGAGTCTGAGCAACAGCGGCAGATGGCGCGTGTTGCCGCCACTGACCGCCTCGAAGTAACACAGGCGAGCTGCCAGGGTGCGCACCGAGTTGTAGCCGGTGGTGCGGAAGATGAAACTGCCCAGTTCGTCGTTCTGACCTTCGACCTGGATATTCAGCCGGCCATACAGCTTGCAGCCGGTGACTTTGCCATAGGGGCAGCGTTCCGGGCCGAAACAGCTCTGTTCTTCCATGCCGTCCGGGCTGACACGTCTGGCGGTTTCGCCGTTGCCGACACACAGCGGGCGACCGGTGTTGCGGTCAAAAGCGCTGTATTC
>Ga0326727_10021915_pt1 | contig 12422 bp, 9 predicted proteins | sample MB2enrmetagenome_FD_207643 | JGI IMG/M metagenome (GOLD analysis project Ga0326727, IMG submission 207643) | Lab enriched peat soil microbial communities from McLean, Ithaca, NY, United States - MB29MY | ecosystem: Environmental > Terrestrial > Soil > Wetlands > Peat | place: USA: New York...
CTTTCTCCATACCACGCGGTTGACATAGTCCGTGTAGCTCAGGATGATTCGCACCACCTTCTCAGAGACATTCGGGATAGAATAGTCGTTTACGATCCGCAGCACCCTATCAGCTCCGGATGGCTGCAATTCAAGCACTTTCATCGCCTCCAGAATCCGTTCCGGTTTCAATCCGGTCATCATTACGGCGCCTTCTTCCATACCCTCTGGCCGTTCGTGCGCCTCCCGGATACTTAGCGCCCGAAAGTTCAGGATGGAAGACTCCTCGGTAATCGTGCCGCTATCAGAGAGCGTTGCCCGGCCCAACATCATGAGGTGGACGTAATCGGAAAACCCCATCGGCTTCATCAAACGGACTTTCTCTGGGAAACTGATGCCTTCGGAGTCGATGCGCTTCCGCGTTCGGGGATGGACGGAAACGATTACTGGCAGTTCGTATTTTAAAGCCAGCAGGTTCAGCACCTCCACTAGGTTTCGGAACTGACTCGTCGAGTCGATGTTTTCCTCTCGGTGCGAGCTGACGACAAAATAGCCATCCTTGGTCAAGCCCAGGCGTTCCAGCACATCAGAGCGATCAATTTGTGAACGATAATGCGTCAGCACTTCATACATCGGGCTCCCGGTTTTGATGATGCGGTCCGGCGGGATACCCTCTCGCAGCAGGTATTCCCTGGAGATGTCACTGTACGGCATGTTGATGTCGCTGATGTGGTCGACTATCTTCCGATTGATTTCCTCAGGCACTCTTTCGTCAAAGCACCGGTTTCCGGCTTCCATGTGAAAGACCGGGATCTTTCGCCGCTTCGCTGCGATCGTGGCAAGACAACTGTTCGTGTCTCCCAGTACGAGCACGGCATCCGGCTGAACCTTTTCGAGAATTTCATTGCTCTTCGCGATAACGTTTCCGATCGTCTCTGCCGCGGATCTGCCAGCAGCTTCCAGAAAATAATCGGGGTTCCGAATCTCCATGTCTTCGAAGAAGATGGCGTTCAGCTCGTAGTCGTAGTTCTGGCCTGTGTGAATTAGAACATGGTCCACATAGCGGTCCAGGGCTGCGATGACGCGGGAAAGCCGGATGATTTCCGGGCGAGTTCCAACAACCGTAGCAACTTTCATGCTTTAACCGTAGCAGGGTTTTCGGAAGGGGTCACTACCGGCAGGAAGCAGGTGTCGGGTCTGTCAGGGTCAAAGATCTCGCTGGCCCAGAAGAGCACGACCATGTCCCCAGATCCGATGTTTTCGATGGAATGCGTGTATCCCGGGGGAATATCTATTACCTCAAACGCATCACCACGAACTCTATACTCCACCACTTCTGGGCCGTCAATTTGGCGCATCCGAATCACGGCCTCTCCTTCGACGACGAAGAACTTCTCGACCTTTGTGTGGTGGTAATGATTCCCACGTGTTACGCCTGGCCTGGTTCGCGAAATGAAGATCTGCCCGAAGTGGTGCGACTTGATGAACTCGGCTAATCCGCCACGCTGATCTGCCTTGATTTGAAGCTGCTGCCGGCGCGAATCATCTGATACATAGGAGAGGTATGTCGCGTAGAGCTGCTGGTTGAACCGTATCGCGAAGTCAGGAGTGAGCAGGTTGTCACGCATCTCGTGGAATGACTGTATGCGACCCGCGAGTTCGCCGAGGGTGATTCGCGTGAAAGGGATGTCGTGGTCGCCACTTAACTCATCCTGCAACTGCAGTTCCATCAGGAACGCTTCCACGACATCGTCCACGTACATTAGGTCAAGTTCTCGGTCTGGATCAGAGACCTGAATCGGCAGGTCATTCGCAATGTTGTGGCAGAATGTTGCCACCACGGAGTTGTAGTTGGGACGGCACCATTTCCCAAACACGTTCTTCAAACGATAAATGCGAACCCGCGCCCCGCTCTGAGCTGCGAACTCGCGGAGTGCATCTTCAGCGTGCCGCTTGCTAACTCCATAGGGATTTTCGAGATCGGCCTGAATGGAAGAAGACATCACAATCACGGGTTTACGGCCCAATTCGCGCAGGGTCCTGCAAATGTCACGCGTAAGCTCCGCATTCCCGATCTCGAACTCCTCAGGAAAGCGCGGACGATTCACTCCCGCCAGATGGTAGACGATATCCGCTGTCTCCAATCCGGCGCGCAAATCGTCCGGCGAGTTATCAACGTCGAAAAGGGTCACTACGCAGCCTTCGTATGCCCGGAGGTGTGCTGTAAGGTTTCGCCCTACGAATCCGTGAGCTCCGGTGACCAGTACCTTCATACGGTGGCCGTCCGGGCTTTCAAGGCCTGCTGCACGCAGTCGAGTTTCAGGAGAAGTTCGATCATCTCGGCCTGGTTCATCCTGTACGTATTGTGCGAGGTGTATTCCTCGGCCAGCGAGACGTCCACTTCTCCTTTAGTAAAGTAGAGGGAGTAGTTCAAATCCCTAATGTCGGCTGGAATGCGGTAGTATCCGCCGCGATCTTCCGCTTTGGCCATTTCTTCCCGGTTGAGTAGCGTCTCGTACAACTTCTCTCCGTGGCGGGTGCCTAGAATCTGAATTTCGTTATCGGCCTCGAAGATCTCCTTCAAAGCTTCCGCCAGCGTGAGAATCGTTGCAGCCGGGGCCTTCTGCACAAAGATATCGCCGGGTCTGCCGTTCTGAAAAGCATATACGACGAGGTCTACGGCATCTTCGATCGTCATCATGAATCGAGTCATGTTCGGATCAGTGATGGTCAGCGGTTTACCGGCCAGGATCTGGGTTATGAACAGAGGGATAACAGAGCCTCGCGATGCCATAACGTTGCCATACCGCGTGCCGCAGAAAATCGTGCCGTTATCGCCATGCAAGCGGGCCTTGGCTACCATCAGCTTTTCCATAAGCGCCTTGGACATTCCCATGGCGTTGATCGGATAAACAGCCTTGTCCGTACTGAGCACGATGACGTTCTTGACGCCGCAGGCCAAAGCGGTGCTGAGGACGTTCTCCGCGCCTAAGGTATTGGTTCGAACGGCCTCAAGTGGAAAAAACTCGCACGAAGGAACCTGCTTTAGAGCGGCGGCATGAAACACGTAATCGACACCGCGCATTGCGGCCAGAAGGCTGCTTGGCTCCCGAACGTCGCCGAGAAAGAATTTCAGCCGCTCATTGTGCAAGGCGTTCCGCATATCGTCCTGCTTCTTCTCGTCCCGGCTGAAGATACGGATTTCGGCTATGCCAGTCGTTAGATAACGCCGGACCACGGCGTAGCCGAAGGTACCCGTGCCCCCGGTAATGAGGAGCGTCTTGCCTGCGAACATCTTTTTGTCCATGTTGGTTACTCGGCCTCTCTTACTGGTTCGGGTTCAGAATCAAGCAGCGCTCGCATCTTGCTAGAGCGCGTTTCATAAACAACCCCCTCAGGGTGATCCAGAAGCAGGCGAGGTCTAAGAAGGCATCGTAGACAGAGAGTAGATGTTAATGAAGCACCAGCATGCAGCGGAACTGACCCAGCCAGACATTGTTGAATGATCCAACGTCGTTTGTAGAGCCGCATTTTGTGTCCATCTTCATAGCCGCGTAGACATTTTCTGAATCCCGGCATAACCACCGGAACATTTTGAGACTAAGCATTCCTGCGCCGCCCAGCACCATGACCTTTGCTGCGCTCATGAAGCTACCTCCGTCCGAGCCCACCGGATATACTCAGACAAGCCCGCATCCATCGCCACCGCCGGTTTAAAGCCGAAGGCCTTCCGTGCCGCGCTGATTTCCGCGAGGCTATCCCGCACGTCGCCGGCGCGCGGGGGGCCATGCCGCATCACCGGATTCAGCCCGCTGGCGGCCTTCAATCGTTCTACTAGATCGTTGATGCTGATTCGCGTGCCGCTGCCTATGTTAAACGCTCCTGTGACGCCAGGAGTCATCGCCGCCTTGATGTTGGCTTGCACCACATCGTGAACATTCACGAAGTCACGCGTCTGTTCTCCGTCGCCAAAGATGGTGACCGGCTCGCCACGCAGCATCTGGAACACGAAGATCGGAATGACATTGCCATAGGCGTCAAAACGCTGGTTGGGTCCGTACACGTTAAAATAACGCAGGCAGACAACCTCGATCCCATATAGTTTTGCGTAGGCTAGGCCCTCCTTCTCAGCGCCAAGCTTGCTGGCGCCATAGGGCGAGTCGGGCTCTACGGGGTGATCTTCGCGAATCGGCAGCGTCTTCAACTCTCCAAAGATGCCCGCCGACGACGATATAATTACTTTCCGCACACCGGCTCTTCGTGCGGCCTCAAGAACCCTCAGCGTGCCGATCACGTTGATCTCTGCATCCTTGACCGGCTCATCAATCGATCGTTTATTGCCTACTGAAGCCGCCAGATGGAAAATGACGTCTACACCTGCCGCTGCAGCGTCCACAGCTGCGGCATTGCGAATATCCTCCTCCACCAAGCGCACGTCCCGGAGCCCGCTGATGTTGCTGCGGTATCCTGACGAAAGGTTGTCCAGGACAACCACATCGGTGCCGTTCAAAGCCAATTCCTTTGCAATACAGGAACCGATGAAGCCGGCCCCGCCAGTGATGAGCACTTTCATCAGAGTGTCTCCGGACGAACCGAATCGCACGCTAGTTTGAACAGCTTTCGGGTCGGTTCGATGGTAATCGGATCGCGCGCCCGCTTGACAGCGTAATCTTGGGCTCGGCTCGATAGCGCCGCGAGCCACTCACTGTCGCCATCCACGCACTGCTGGAGAACGGACCGAAAGCGTTCCGTCTCGTGCAGCGGAATATCCCAACCGACGCCCTCCGCTTCCAGATTTCGCCAAGGCGTTCGGTCGCTGATCAAAACCGGGCAACCCGACGCCATAGCCTCGCCAATCACGTGTCCGAAGCTCTCGCCCAAGGTTGGCAGAAACAGCAAATCGTGTTCGGCAAACACTCGTCCAACTTCATTGTGTTCAATCCCCCCGTTATGCCGCACCTGGACATTCGGAGGCAGCGCAGCGATAATGCCTTGGCACTCGTGCCAGTACTTGGCATCCTCCACCGGTCCGTACAGATCGAAGGAAACATCGCCATTCACGCCCGCAAGCAGCTTGAGTGCCCCCGATAGATTCTTCATCCGCGAGCATCGACCCACAAACACGAGTCGAAGCTCTCCGGCTTTCTTCTGCCGGCTGGATTGCGGCCGGGGCTGGGGCGCGCCCAGAAGGTCAATTGCCGTCATAATCACGTTTTGACCCCGCATCCGGCTCAAAGCTGGTCCGCCCGCTGTGGCCGCCCCTTCCCCACCCTTCAAATCCGGAAACTGGCGGCGTATATCCTGCGCTTCGAACTCACCCGACGCTTGCCAGATGGTCCGTCGATAGATCCCGAGACCGCGCGCAATTCTGAGATATAGGGACTTCTGCACGCGCTTGAGCCCTAGCGCCCCCAGCGAGAATTCGCCGCGCGGCGCAAGCACGAGAGATTGCGGCCGGCAAAGCCTGAGCCAGCGCATGAATACAGGCAGCACGGAGAAGCGCCGCGCAAAGAAGCTGTTGAGGTATAGAACCGTATGCTGATCAACGGAGCGAAGCAACGTCCACATGTTGAGAAGGCCGCGAAGCCCCGGCTGCAAGTAAAGGACATCGCCCAGGCCAACCCTGACCCAGTGGTTCGTGACAACTCCTGGATATGGCGACTTCTCTCCGAGGTCCCGGTCCAGGGTCACAATTCTGAAATCGAACTCCTGGCCGAGCGTCGCAACCAGATTCTCAATAGTGCGTAATGGCCCCCCGGCTTTGTAACCGGGAAGGTAAGTGCCAACAAGCACCAGCACGCAATTCCGGGGTGAGGGTTCTATTTGGGCGCCGATGCGATCACTCGGCGTTAGCTGCTGTCGAACAGACATATTCTGCGATGCGCCTACGAAGTAACTTTCAAGTTATTTAATCCCCGCATCAATCATGTTTTGCGATACTGGGTTTCGCTCGATCTTTCGATCCGCCATTTGCCAGGATGTCGCCCACTGCTGCGGCAAAGCGATCAGGACCGAAGGAGGCAGCAACGTGCAAACTCGCGTTTCCACACCTTGTCAGCTCGTCCGCGGTCATTCGCATCGCTGCGGTCATTGAACGCGTCAACGACTTCGATTCACCTCTGCGACAGAGCAAGCCGTTGTCGACCGCCAAAAGATCGAGACCTGCGGCTACCCCGTCACTGAGAATCAGCCCACAGCCCGAACACGCGGCTTCATGCACTACAACCCCCCAATTGTCTTCCAGGCTCGGCAGCACCAGAAATCTACTTTTTCGCATTTCCTGCGCAACATAGCTAGCGTCCCCAAACGGCAACACCGTGATGCCAGCGGCTCGCAGGGCGCCCTCCAATGGACCTGCGCCCATTGCCGCCAGCGTGAAGTCCGCTGCTCCCCGGCGCAAATCAGCAACGCTCTCAATCAGTTCCCTAAGGCCTTTGCGCGCAATAAACTGCCCCACGAAAAGAAATTCGCGTTCGCGGGCCGGAATTGGCGGACCAGCCACAAACAATTGGGGGTCGGCCCCGTACAAGCCCGCACGTATTCGGTGCTCAGGCACTCCGAGGAAGCGCATGAGATCCATGGCTGACGCGCCCGGCACAAAAGCATAATCAAACATGGACTGCCACTTCATCCTGGAAATGATTGCACCGATTGCCTGACGGAGATTGTGTTTGCGGCTATTGTCAGCCATCATAATGATGCATGCACCCGCATCTCGCGCCTGGCGCGCGAGCCGATTGAACTGCGGATTTGACCAACCGCTGACGAAAAACCATTGCGGGACTTGAAGCCCCAGGCTTTGCCAAGTTGCATTCTCGTTTCCGCCGAGCCAGATGACTTCCTGACCTACGGTTCGCAGGATATCCTCCCGCTTTTGAGGGCCGGGAGTGCCAAGGATCACGATGTCCCGTTCCTCGACCACGCGTCTTAGCAGCCGTGCGGCATAGTAGGGTAGCCCTTCCCACGCGAATGCTATACCGTTCTGGTCGCTCATTCGATTACCTTACGCACATAGCTAAAACAAGATAAGTGCGAACATGAACTTATTGAGTCTCTTATTGGACGGCTGCCATTAACAGTCGGCAATTGTTCTAGAGCGAACATACTCAGCGATGTGCTTGTGCTGAGTCTCCCAGGTCTTGTTCTCTACCATGAATTCGCGGGCTGCAAGGCCAATCCTTTTTCGCTCCGCAGGCGCGATGCGCTCGATCTTGCGCAGCAATTCCGCCAGCGCTGTGGGGCTTTCTTCTTCGAGAATGAAGCAGTAAGGTCCATACTCGGCCCTCATGTGCCCTGTGGCGGTGGTGACGACGGGCACGCCGGACAGTAGGTATTCAAACGTCTTGGAGGGAAACCCATACGAGGTGTTGATGCTTTGGGTGACCCGCATGCTTACCAGGACATCAGCTGTCGCGTGCAGAGCCAGGAGGTCCTGCGTTTTGAGGAATCCTTTGAAATCGATCCGCGGATCCTGCGCTTCCGCCTCGCTTATCTCGCTCTCTAGCTCCCCACGACCGGCTAAAACTAACCGATACCGCGAACCCTCCAATTGCGAAAAAGCTGCTAAAATCTCACGGACTCCGTTGTGCGCGGACAACGACCCCGTGGCCACGATCGTAAAGTGTGCCTCATCAACCCGCCGATCCGCTAGCAAGCGGCCTGTCTCTTCCACTAGAAACCGCGACACCCCCCCGTCAACTCTGATAAATGGGCGCCCTGACAGGTTTTCTGTCCCTATTTGATCCGCAACTACAATGCCACCGTCCACAAACCTCAACAGCCAGTTTTCCAATCGATCCATCCAATGGAGAAACGTCTTGGGCGTAATCCCGCCGGGTGCGTTCAGGTCGCTGATCCAGACCATCGTCTTCGCTCGCACCAAACAAGCCGCTGCCAAGGTGAAAAGGAGCGGCGGCACAGAGATATTGAAAGAGAATACGACCCGGTGTTTCTTGTTCCGTTCGCGCCAGCCCCATCGGATAATACAGCAAAGCATCGATAGGCCTATGCTCAGTTGCTTAATTGGGGTAATGTTGATGAAAGGTACACCCATCGCTGAGACCCCAGGAGCAGGCTCCAGCATTTGCGGCCAAACCATGATGCGATGGCCGCGGGGAAATGACGGTACTGGAACCGCGGAAAAGGCGGTCACTTCAGCACATGGGTCCGATCTGAGGGCAAGCAGCACATTCTGCATGAAAATGTTCCCGCAAGTATGCAATGCGTCATTGCGAAAGGCCGGAGTGTCAGGAACCGCCAAGCTTACGTAGGCAACCGCGATATCCGTGCCCTCCTTCACTCTCCGCGACATTTTCTTTTTTCCACCCCTTCTGAGTGCACTTCAGAGACAATCGCGCGAAACCGCTCCCTTTCCGTTGCAGCGTCGTGCCGCGTGACGGCTGTCAGCCGGGCCTGGGCGGCGTGCTTCCGCCGCAGAACGGGATTCGTAAGAAGCTTCTCCAATTCAGCGCAAAGCATAGCCTGGTCGTCGGTTGAAACTGCGATGCCCGACCCGGAATCGGCGATGTAACGGATCGAAGCCGCCTCGGCGGGCCCAACAGCAAGGACGCACCGTCCGGCCATCAGATACTCCGGAATCTTGGTGGACAACGAAAACCGCGTGAGCAGACGACTCGCCTCGTCGAAACTTTCCACGTGTACCAGGACGTTGGCGTCGAGTTGGAGGCCCCTGACTTCGCTTGGCGCGGCCGTGCCTCCGACCACAATCGCCTCGCAGCCTTCAAAGTGCTTTCCGAAGCGGCGAAGATCCTCCGGGAACGTGTAAATCACGAGTTCCCCTAGTATTCCTCGCTCCTTCAACTTCGCAAGGGCCAACCCGATTGAATAAAGCGGCTGCCAACGATTCGGTGCCAACGCGCCTATGAAGCAGAGTCGCACGCAAGGCCGCTCGGGCTCCGGCGTCGTTTCGAATCGTTCCACAACGTTCGGAAACGACTCAAACCGGCCGCCGTATCGCTGCTCGTACTCTCTTGCCATCGCATCCGATATGGTCATCCGCACCACCGACACTTCAAGGCAACGCATAAGCCAGTGCTCGAAACTGCGGCGGAGTGTTGAATGGAATGGACCGCTCGGGTAAATGCAATTTACCCAGTCGTCGGTGAAGTGTGGGATCAAAGGAATCCGTTCAAATTGAGCAATCCTCGCTGCCAGCCTGAGGATGGGCGCCAAACCTCCCATCGTAAAAACGACCTGTGGCGCGAACCGCCGGATCCAATTGGTAAGCGCCCTGGAATTGACCGAGGGCAGACGCAGGATTATCTCCCCAAGCGGCGTACGAATGGAACTACTCAAGCCTGACAACATCCGCTCAATCCGTGGTCGTGCTTCGAACGCATGGGCCGTCGCCGGGTCGTAAATTGTGCCTGCCAATTCCCGGGTTCCGCACAACGATTCCTCGCCGGCCAGTCCTACCGCCCCCAGCAGGATCGAAGTCTTACGCAAAACCCAGTACTGGTCGCAGACGTCGAAGCCCGGCTGCACGTTGGAATACACTATCTGCGCCAAGGCATCCTTGGGCCAGCCCTGGAACCAGTTGGATTTCACGATCCCGTTGTTGAGGTGGCGACAGAATGGCGTAGCATCGACCACCAGAACGCGTGGGTAGCGGCTAGAGCCTGTCACGATGTCAAAAGTGCCCTTCGTTTTGCGTGTCCCCGGGCGCGCGAGAAAGACCACAGCACAAGCATCACATAGAAAGGCATTGCCGATTGAGGGAAGGCCAGCACCTGGTTATTCGCCGGAACGTAAAATAGCATGATCAGCAACAGTGGAAGCAGACAAACGGCCCATGAATTTCTGCAAAAGACTACATCAAGCCAGACCAGTGCGAATAGACGACCAATCACGAACATGAAGACGATCGCGCCCGGAAAGGACAGGTCGCTGGCAATCCAGGGATAAATGGAGTCCCACTTGATGTAACTGTCCCAACCGCTTGTCTGGATCCGCGCCGGATAAGTGTTGGCGTAAATGGGCGGGTTGAAGAGATGTCTCGAAAGCCCCTCGAGAAAATACGAGTGGCCCACGCCGTAGCAAAAGATGAATGGTTCCTTGAGCGCCAGTGACAAACCGTAATAACCCTGGCTGAAGTAGCTCACGAAGTTGGCGACTGGCACCTGTAGACCGGGCGGCACAACTCTCATACTAGGGCTATCGAGATCAACCGCAATTCCTGCCATGGAGTCGGCGTACTGCGACGATCTCGGTCCGCCTGAGGGTACAAGCGAGCGCAGCGAGAAAAAGGTGAATAGTGCGGCCACGCCTATGATCGCAATCAGCCCAATCGCTATTACATTGCGCGACCTAATGTTTATGAGCATAGCCGGTTTCCGGGCCACCAGCATGAACGGCAGCAGTATTACGAAATCGGCGATTCCTTTGTTCATCCCCGACGCGACCCATGTAGACAGGTCGAGGATAATGAATCCGACAAGAGCTACCCGAATGCGGACCGAGAGCTGCTCCCAAAAAACGACCCCAAGTGGAAACGCGATCCACAGGACAGGATAAATTAGCAGGGTCACGTAGTCCATGACCGTGGATTGCATCGACATGGCCATCACGTGGCCGTACTTCAACTTTTCGCGATACTGGTTGCCCGGGTTTGTGAGTCCTATAAGTACGGCCCTGATGGCTCCACCCGAACTAAAGGCTTGTGCTGTCCTGTTCTCGTACATCTCAGGTAGCCACAGGTAGTTGAACACCAGAGAAACAGTGATCATCAGAGGAACGCGGAGCCTGGTAGAGGCGGGACGCGGCTGCTTGTTGATCGCCGACCGATAACCGACGAACAAGGCTACCTGCGCCAGAATGAGGAACGAATAGAGCTGCAGAGCATTCGAGACTGGCCATGGCCATGGCCCAAATGCGAAAGCCAGGACGGAGGCGGCAAGGTATATCTGAAAGAAAATGATCGGAAACAGCGCAATGCGCTTGTTGATCTTCGCTGTCGGACGCGGTTGCATAATCCGAAGCCTTTGCTCGGCTCCGCCGAAGAAAGTCAAACGGCGATTTGTCGCGCGGTCGCAAACCATCTCTTCAGATCGCATAACGGACTCCGAGCCGAGCTAGCGCCGAGGCTCGTAATACTTCGCCGGCGCGCCTGAGAGTCTCCCAAGGAAGTATCCGAGTCGCGATTAGCAGAGCAGAGAACAGCGCAATGGAAAACAGACCGATTCCAGAAGCCGCCACTGCGGCGCCCCAACGCGACGTACTCGGCGGCACGAACTCCGTCAAGCCCCGCGTAATCATGACAGCGACGAGCATCATGGGAAGCATCGCCGCTGCCCGGATAGCGGTATTCGGAAGCTCCAGAGCCCGATGCATCAAGATCACGAAAACGATCGAGCCTAGCGCCCAACTCCCGGCCGACGCAAGCACCGTGCCAATCGGGCCAAGCCAAGGCGTCAGCGTCAACTTCAGGACGACGTTCGCCACCACACAGATAACGATGTAGGTGGTCTCTATGCTCACTTTGCCAATGCCCCGGCACAAAGACGTGCCCACGCCAGTGAGTGTGATCGCAATGATATTGCCTGTAAGCAGGATGAACAGAATAGGCCCAACCTGCGGAATCGATTGTTTTATCCACATCGTGAGTAGGCGATCGTATGTGCTAGCCACCAGCACAACGAATGCCCCGGCCAGAAACGGCATCACGATCATCGTGTTTGCGTAGATTCTGCATACGCCTGCCCAGTCGCGCCGTGCGGCTAGAGCGGCGACGGCCGACACCAGTGGCACATAAAAGAAACTGCATACCATCAAGGTAAGGCTGGCGAGCCTGGAAGCCAGACCGAACCATGCCGTCCATATTGTGCTACCCACGCTAGCCAGCACGAATTTGTCGGTCGAGTCCCGCAGAGCCATCGAGATTTGCCCGATTGCGAGGAATCCCGCAAACTTGATCAGGGGCTTGGCCTGGTCCCAGTTGGGCAGACACGGTCGAAGGCTCGAAATATGGCATATCTTGACAACTGCAACATACTGACCAGCAATACCCAGAACCACGCCCACCGTATTGCCCAGCAGCAAACTCCACAAATGCCAGCCATGCATGAGCCCGATGATCACGAACCCGCTGTTGGCCATCAGCGCAGCGGTCTGGATCAATGTCGTAATGCCCGCGCGTTGGTAAGCAGTGAGGACGGCGGAAAACGTCTCGCCCAAGGCTCCCACGGTGGTCTGCGAGACCAGAATCGGGATGACCCAAACGGCTGCATCCCGGTACAGCGGGGGGATATTGGAAAGCCCCACTAGGTAATAACGTGCTGACCAGACAAACGGAGTGACCAGGACGAACATGCCCAGGACCACTCCGATGCCCACCCCCATTAGTCGCCGAATCCCATCCAAGTCGCGGTTCCCGTACGCCCCAGACATCTTCCAAACGAGAGTTCCGTTGATCGTTGTTTGGAAGA
>Ga0326727_10021916_pt1 | contig 12421 bp, 12 predicted proteins | sample MB2enrmetagenome_FD_207643 | JGI IMG/M metagenome (GOLD analysis project Ga0326727, IMG submission 207643) | Lab enriched peat soil microbial communities from McLean, Ithaca, NY, United States - MB29MY | ecosystem: Environmental > Terrestrial > Soil > Wetlands > Peat | place: USA: New York...
TGGTAACGGGACGCTAGATTTGAACCCCTAGCGGGATTTTGGATTTGAACCCTTGGCAGGGTTAGGCGCTCTTGGGCGGCTTTCCCCTGGCTCGATTTCTGAGCCGGAAGCTCTCGCCGGCAAAGACGAAGACGGAGCCGTGATGGACGAGGCGATCGATAACGGCAGTGGCCGTCATGGCATCGGGGAAGATCTCCGTCCATCGCTCGAAAGGCAGATTCGTGGTGAGGGCGATGCTACGGCGTTCATAGCGCGTCGAAATCAGTTGAAAGAGCAGATCGGTAGCCTCGCGTTCGAAGGGAATGTATCCGAGCTCGTCGATCAATAGCACGTCGATGCGGTCGAGTGATCGCATTTGTCGTTCTAAAGTGCCCGCGCGTTTAGCGTCGATGAGGCGCATGAGGAGCGCGGCAGCTGTGATAAACAGCACGCGATGCCCGCGCATGCACATGGAAAGTCCGAGTGCGCTGAGGCAGTGTGACTTTCCTGTGCCGGGTGTGCCAGACAAAATTAGATTACGCCGTTCTTTGACGAATTCGCCATTGAAATGTTCCAGCAACTTGGCTTTAGGTAATTGAGGCTGCAAACCGAAATCGAAGGATTCGATGGTCTTCGTTGTCGGGAAATGCGCGGCAGCGATGCGTGCGCGCACACCGTTCTCGTGACGCTTACTCACCTCTAAGGCAATTAAATCGCTCAAGTAGGGCAGTGGCTCGCGGTGATCGCTGAGCAGACGGCGGTAGTTGGTCAGAATCGCCGAGAGATGCAGCGAACGAAGGTGCAGCTCCAACAGCGGTTCCTCAGTCATGCCATCACCTCCGCCATCTCAGCCAACGCGTAGCCAGCAAGGTCAACTGTCAGCACCGTGACGCGCGCCGCTTCGGGTAAGCGTGCGGGATCGAGCAATGCCGGCGGGGGTGGCGCAGTCCGTTGGCGCAGCAGCAGCGCGATCGCCTCGGGGTCGTCAGTGCCGCGCGCCAGCGCATGAACGACGGTCTGGCCAACGAGCTCGGCCGGATGGTCAGCGAGGTGCATTAGCACCTGCGTCCAGCGCCTTGTCGCCGTCGAGGGTTCAGCTGCTTTGTACCGGGAGAAGAGTTCATGCAGCGAGGCGGGGATGCGACCGTCGGCGAGTACCAAGGCGTGTTCGGCCGCACGATGCTTGTGGGCCAGCAGCTCGAGGTAGTGCCGCGGATCGAGGAAGTACTCGCTTCGTCCAGACCCTCGTGGATGCTGGGCGATCGGCTCGTCAGCCAACAAAATGGCCAGGTGGCCTTCGTAGCATTCGACGACCACGTGGCGATGGGCATAGGCGCTAGGCACCGAGTAGACGTCGCCCTCGAATTGCACCTCCGCGAACTTGTTGACGCGAGCGTTGCGGCGTACGCACGGACGTGGCAGCACGCCCGGCAGTGGCCGCAGGACGGCCTGCTCTCGTTCAAAACGCGCTGCGATGGTCTCGTGATGCGTGGAGTGCAGTCGTTTTGCGTCCTGCTCGCAAAAGACTGCGAGGGCATCGTTGAGCTCAGCGAACGAGTCGAACGATGGAGTTGGGTCAAAGAAGTTGTCTTGTACGTAATGGATGATCCCTTCGACGCCACCTTTTTCGTTGCCGCGAGCAGGAGCTGCAAAATTGATTTCTAGCGCCAAGGTTCCACAGAATTCCGCGAACCTCGTATTCTCCAGCCGATTTCGCCCTCGCAGGATTCGGATGACGGCTGTCTTGGCATTGTCGAAAATGGCGCGCGACGGGAGACCGCCAAACGCCTCGAAACCAGCCAGCAGGCCCGTGAACAACGCGATCTGATCGCTGTGCATCGACGCACGAGCAAAATAGCGACCGCTATAGCTCAAGCGGATTGCAAAGAGCTGGATAATCGTCAGTACGCCGGCCAAATAGACCTTGACGGGCGAGAAGTCAAACTGCGCCTCATCTCCCGGTGAATAACAAGCGCGGATGAATGCTTCCTTCGGAATGAGGATCTCACGACGGCGAGCGACAAATTTGCGCAGAGTGCTTTCTTCGCATCGCAAGGACGGGTCAACGTTCTCGCGCAGATAGCGGCCGATGCGTACTGCGGTGATGCGCGGCGAGCGGCGCAAAAGTTCGTCGACGTGGGCTTTATACGCGTCGAGCAGATGTGTGCGTCTGAATTTCTTGTGCTCTGGCGGCTTATCGGTGCGAAGGTACTTACGGACGGTATTCGGCGCGAGACCCTCTTCGCGCGCGACGGTCTTGATCGGCTCGCCGTCTCGCAGACAGCGTACGCGGATGGACTCCCAGGTTTTCAAGCGAATCACCCCTGTGAGCGCTCCTCTCGGTCAGGGAGGTTGGTTACCGGTCCCTTCGAGAGGAGCGCCCTGCTTCTGTGCTCAGGGGTTCAAAACCTCAATCCCGTTTTCGGTCAAAAGCTCGATCCCGTTTCCACGTGTGGCGGCCGTTCTTGCCGGTGCGCGCATCAGCTAGCCGATCGCCCGCGGACGCACTCAAGTTCAGTACATCATCGAGTTCGCGATATGCCAGCAGACCGGCATCTGACGTCACGACGGAGCCGCGAAAGTGAAGCATCACGCGCCGGTCGAAATCCAGCCGAAGGAGGCTGTTATCGGCTTCACCCGTCCGGTTCGTCAAATCGATTGCACTTCATCAGCGTGAATCACTTGTCAATTATAGCAAAAGCGCTCGTCGTCTACACCGATTTCGCGATCTCATACGGTGAATGCGGGATTAACGAGTTCTTCCTGCATCATTCTTCGGTCAACCATCGGCTTGAAGAATACGTCCGCGGGAACGTGCATACGAACAACATTGAATGCTTCTGGTCCGTGCTGAAGCGCACGGTCGGCGGAACGTACACGCACGTTAACCCGACACCCGCGCCATCTCGACCGATACCTTGCGGAGCAAGTGTTTCGCTTCGACGAACGCAAGAACGACGACGGACCGCGGTTCGTGAAGGCTACAAAGGGCGCTGACAGGAAGCGCCTGACGTATAAGAGACTGATCGCAAAGCCTTGAAATCGTGTCATATGCATTGGACTTAAGCGGACCGTGGGCGAAGTTCAATCGCGCGAAGAAACACATCGACCTTTTGCGCGCCGTTGTGCCGAAACAAAGCAGCGCCAAGGGAGAGGGATTGCCGCTCAGGCATCAATTCGAGCAAGAAAACAGGGCCGTTGTTTTTCGTCTTGATAGCGTTATAGAAATCAGCGAGGACTGGGCCTTCTCTTTGGAGATGCCATCCATAACCTGCGATGTTCCCTGGATCACCTCGCATGGCAACTCGCTATTCGGAAATACAAAGGTATCGAGCCGACCAACCGCAAGATCACGCGAAACGTCCAGTTTCCCATCGTTTCGAATAAATACGACTGGCCCACGCATCCGCATAGGGAACACATGATCAGCGCGCACCGAGCAAAGGTTAAAAAGTTCCAGCCTTTCAAAAAAAATGCTGCGCTTAGGGCGCAAGGTGTTTTCCACCCGTTGGAGGCATTGGCGAGATATTCGGACTCTGACAAACACCGGAAAATGCAGTATATGTACTGCGTCCCGGGGGTTCTTAATAACCTCTCGCCGGCGCAGTTTGTGAATTGCGTCCCCGTCAATCGAATTTTTCAATATCGTTGGAATTTGACGCCAGCGCGTAAGCCGGGCGATGAAGTATTTAGCTTCCCCGTGGTTCCCACGGGGCCGAACCCGGACGTGCATTTCAAGGCCAATATGACTGCTTTCGTAGCCCTTGAGGGCGAACGCGACATTATCGACACGTTGGATACCATCGCGGAAGGGGTCGCGCAGGTTTTGCGCGCGTTCTAAGGTTTCGGATTCGCCTAGTTCCTCGGCTCCGACTTTCGCTTGCTGATCGCGCTCGCCTAGCATACTTTCTATTAACTCAAGGGGACCGCAAAGTGTCGGACGACAACACTATTCGCGACAAGCGCTTCCAAACCCTTAAACGCACTTCCACCGGCGTGCTGTTCGATCATCCTCTAGATGTCCGCCGCGAAGCGGTGTTCTTGGGAGGTGTCGACCGCGTCGTCACGTTCGACGCACTTCATTTCTGAAGTGATTTGACTCTACCATCGCCGCAGCGAGGCTTCAAGAGCTTCGCGCCGCTACCCACAACCAATCCACAAGAAAGTTAATTTATGCCGCAAACCTCATGGCTCTTCGCGCAGAAACTCAGGGTTGGCACCAGCTTGTAGCCGAGCGGATTACCGCCTAATCTGCTCTTATTGGGAAGCCAAATGGAGAGAGAATGCTCTTCCAGTCCTCATATCACGGTATTCACCGGTGACGATGTCTTCCTCGATGGGCGAGCACTCCTCGGCTCCGCTATGGGAGCGAGGAAACTGCCTACAAACTACGCCCGAGTCAAGGCGCCACGTGCCGTCGTGGAAGCGAGTACCATGTTTCAGCTTAGCGGTGCCGGTTGCGTGACCGTCCGCCCCAAAGTAGACGCTTTGTATTTCGCCCTCGGCATTGTCAAGATACATGAGCTCTGAGCCGGGGATAATTCTCGCCAACTCCTCGGCGGTGAGTTTTCTCCACTTCAATGTCGGCGTCGCGGATTCTGGTGCCGGCTCGAGTTCAGCAGTGGCTTGCGCGGCAGGACTGGGAGGAGCAGTCACTTGACCGGCCGTTTGCTGGGCGGAGACTACAATAGACGGCGCAAACAAAGCCCCACTTGTAATGGCGATTACGAAGAACGCATGTCTAACGGGTCCGTTCCTTTTCCCAGCGTTGGCAGAATGAAGCAGGGCGGCACGTCCCAGCTGCGCGCGAAGCGTCATTGCGCTTCGAGCGGCCAGGTCACGTCGAGGGTCTGGGTGTTTCCTTGGGTGGAACCCCAACGTTCGACGGTCTCCTCTTTCCCGCTCGCCTTCTGAAGGATGCCGTTGGTATAGTCGGCGCTCTCGACGATCGTCGAGTCCGCCGCTTTCGTCGTGAGGTTGAAGCTGTCCTGACCGCGCGCGATTACGTGCAGCGTGTCGCCGCGGACCGTAGCCGTCACGTCGAGCGGTACCACATAGCTGGCCCCGCCGATCCAGACCGCATAGCCAACCTTCCAAGTTGTGTCGGCCACCAGGCTCGCCGGGCGCGGGCGCATCAGGCCAAGAAGATGTGAACCGGGATTCCCCATTTGGACCTCCTATTCGAGTCGCCGCCGGGCGATTCCGGCGACTTTCCGAGCCCCCGGCCAGCCAAATCGGCGCTCGTGCCCGACGTGACACCCCGCGTAGGTCCCGCAGGCGCGAAAGAGCTCCGCTGCAAGGCCCAAAGGGGACAGCTCTCCCGTCGTTCTGGCGGCGCGGGCGCCGGGTCGTTCATGTCGCCGTCGCCATCGGCGGCGACCGCAAAGCGGCGACTCTCTCCACGATCGCAGCGAACAGGTGGCGTGAGACGGCGACTTCGGCCATTTGAAACGCGACGTACCGACCGTGGCTGATGACCCTTGCTCCAATCTTGATCAGCTTCTCGCGAAGCGTTGTTAGCGACCAGTCGGCAATTGGTTCCGGGATTGCCAGAGTCCGAAGGAAGTTGCCAAGATTGTACGCTAGCGCGTGAAGCTGGAGGCGAACGACATTAGCGTTGAACGAGATACACGATAAGCGCGTCCACCTGATGGCAGCCTTCCCTTCCTTTATCCATTGTTCGCACGTTCCTCGTTTGTTGTAAAACGCGACGACGTTCTTCGACTTCCGCCGCAGGTTGGTGACGATGAAGCCGACGCGAGGGAACAACTCTCCGGGATCAGCTGGCAAAATCGAGATTTCTCCGCATCCCCCGCAAAAAAGGCCGCGCGATGACACCCTGACTAGCGCTGGAACAGGACTCCTGGCGTTATGCTAAGTTTAATCAGCCGGCACGCAAAATGCGCCGTGCGCGCGGTAATCGGAACGGGGCGGGCCCCTCTTAGTTAGTTCGAACGACCGCCTGCGCGGCTCTTTCCGGACAAATAGAGCCCGAGCAATTTATGACATACCCTAGCCTAGAATCTAAGCGGGCTTTTTCGGCTCCGGCTTGCTGATCGCACCCTTCGGGACCCGCGCCAAACTCGCGACGACCTTCTTCAGGTCCTCCAGCGGGATCAGCGGCTCTAGGTCCTTGGGCGGGTTCGGTGGCTTGCTCACGCGTACCATCGTAGCACGATTCTTTCGGGAGGGCACCGCATGGCAAGGATTCCGGCCCTGGATCATCCCGACCGTTGGCTGTACGACGAGATTCAAACGATGCAGCTTCTACTGGCTTCGCTCGCGTATCGGCACCTAGGGAACGAAGCATCCGCCGAACGGCTACTTGCAGCAGCCGCGAAGCGAATTGATTTCGACCTGGAGTAGACTCCAGATCGGCCAAGCAACCTTCGAGCAGTCTGCCTAGGTCGTCGCATTCCCTGTCACGGCGCTCCAAGTATGCGCCTTCCCGCTTGCTGTCGTCAAGTATATCACGCCCCAATCTTGGCCGGCGTTGACGCAGCTCGCCTTGCCGTGCGATAATGAAACGTTACCCAGCGTGATCGTTCGTTCAGCCGTTCTATTGCGCGCTCTTTGAAAAGACGAACGATCTTGTCTGCTTTCGACTCATTTGGTCTGCGACCGACGCTTCTGCGTGCGGTGCGCGACCTCGGCTTCACCGAACCCACGCCGGTGCAAGCCGCCGCGATTCCGCCGGCGCTCGCCGGGAGGGACGTGATCGCCAGCGCGGCGACGGGAAGCGGAAAATCGGCGGCCTTCGGATTGCCGCTGCTGCAAGCGCTCGCCGAGCGGCCGCGCGGCACGACTCGAGCCTTGATCCTCGCTCCGACGCGCGAGCTGGCGGCCCAAATCGCCGCGCATCTGGGGGCCCTCGCGAAGTACGACGGCGTGCGGATCGCGGCGGTCTACGGCGGCGTCGGCTTCAGCGCGCAGGCGGCGGCCTTCAAGCGCGGCACCGACATCATCGTCGCGACGCCCGGCCGTTTGCTCGACCATCTCGCCCGAGGGACGGCTTCGCTCGGCGACATCTCGCTGCTGGTCATCGACGAAGCCGACCGCATGTTGGACATGGGGTTTCTGCCGGCCGTTCGGCGCATTCTGCGTCAGCTGACCGGGAAGCGGCAGACGCTGCTGCTTTCGGCGACGATCTCGGCTGAGATCGCGACCTTGGCGGGCCAATTCTTGCACGATCCCGTGCGCGTGGACCTCGCTCCTCGTCAGGGCCCGGCAGTCGGAATCACGCAGACGATCTACGCCGTCGAGCAATCCCGCAAGGGCGATTTGCTCGTCGAGCTGCTCAAAGACGGCAGCATCTTCAGCGCTATCGCCTTCACGCGCACCAAAGCGCGGGCGAATCGGCTGTTCGCGCACCTGCAGAAGCATCGCGTGCCGGCGGAACGGATTCACAGCGACCGCTCGCAGGCGCAGCGCGGGCGCGCGCTCCAGGATTTCAAGAGCGGGAAGTTCCGGGTCCTCGTCGCCACGGATATCGCTTCGCGGGGCATCGATATCGTCGAACTCGGCCACGTGGTGAATTTCGACGTGCCGATGGTCCCTGAGGACTACGTCCACCGGGTCGGCCGCACGGCTCGCGCCAGCGCGACCGGGAACGCCATCACGTTCGTCGCAGCCGATGAGGAAAAGTACTTCGCGCAGATCGAACGCACGCTGGGGAAACGGCTGGAGCGCGCTGCGACCCCGCCGCTTCCGCCCGCCGCATCCCTCGAACCGCGGCGAGTCCCTGAGCCGATGCGAGGCTCACAGGCACGTGCTGACGGCGTCCATCTCCTGCGCCGCTTCTCGCAGGCGCACGGCGGACGCACTGCCGGCAGCCGGTTTGGGCGCGGTTCCCAGTGAGGCTGCGAGCGCCGCATCGCTCGACGTCGAGGTTGCGACCGCATCGGAGAGCGCAGTCGCCCGCGCCAGGATGTTCGTCGCTTTGGCCTCTTGCAGTCCGCTCAGCTTCGCGCGCAGCCGGGTGAGGACGGCCGTTTCGTTTGTGGCGAGCGTCGCCGCCAGCGGCTGCAGTTCGCTCCGGCGGTCTTCGTGCCCGGGCTCGGCGACGAAATCGGCAAGCGACTGCAGTTTGCCGTGCAGCTGGGCCCACTCGCCGTAGGCTTGATCGAAACCGCGCCAGGCGATTCGACACTCGGACGAGCCGAGGGCCGCGGCCGTGTAGCGATCCTGCGCGCCTCCCACTCCGCGCGCTCCGCCGCTGGTCTGGTCCATGGCAACTTGGACCGGAGCATCGTTGATGAACTTGAGCCCGGTGTCCATCGCGATCGCCCGGTTGAACTCGCGCTGCGGCGGCGCCCCCTCGTCGGCATAGCCCGGCAGCGCGTCGACGACGACTCCGTAGACGGCGCCGCTGTGATAATCGAAGAGCGGTCCGCCGCTGTTGCCGTGGTCTGCGAGGGCGTCGTAGATGATCGCGTACGTCCCCTCCTGGGCTTCGTTGACCGTGCCCCGGCTCAAGATGGGCACCAGGCGGCCCTTGTGAGCGTCGGGCACGATGAGGCCCGCACTGCACAATCCCGCCAGCTCGCAGACTTCGGTATACGGAAAGCCGGCGATTGCGATGTCGTCGCCCGCCTCCGGGACGCTCGGGCTGACTTTTACGGTCGCGTCGCAGGCGGCGTCGATCGAGATGACCGCTAGGTCGGGGTCCGGGCTGCGCCGCACGATCGTCGCCTTGTAACGTGTCTCCGGGCTCTTGGGCAGGATCGCAAAGATGTTCGGCGCGACGTTTCCCAACGCGTCGGTCACGACGTGGTTGTTGGTCACGAAGTACGATTTCGTCGGCGACGAGCTGACGCAGAAGCCGGTGCCGAAAGCCATGGTCAGCTTCTTGTCGTCGACCGGATAGCCGATCAGCGCGAGGCTTCCCTTGAGCTGCTCGAACGCGGAGCCCGCCGCAGCCGCAGGCTGAATCGCGAGCAGCATCGCTGCGGCGAGGCCGGCTCCGCTGCGAAGCACGTGCGCCGCTCCTCGAACGAACATTGGCATCCCCCTCACGCTACCCCGGGCAACCCGGGCTGACGACCGGCTTTTTGAATGCCGTCAGGAAGCGGATCAGTGCGTAATACCCGGACTGGTTGTACGCCGAGTTCTGGAAATCCGTCGTCTTGAAGTAACCGCTTTCCAGGCCGAAGTTGCCCAGCGGCAGATAGGCTTTTGCGGAGATCGTCGAGCCTTTCTGCGGGAGGGGAACGCCGCTCGGGTAGGCGGCGTTCGTGTACGCCGCGGAGAGATTGACGCATTTGGTGAATGAGACGAACGATGTGATGGAGCCCGGCGCGTTGACGTACGACCCGAAGTAGCGGGACGCCGAGGCGGAGATGTCTCCCGGAATCGCGGCGTTCGCCGTATTCGCGACGCCGAACCCGATCGGCTGGCGATTGACGAAAAGCGCCCACGTCGCAGCGTGATCGTGCGCCGTGGAGCAGAGAATCATTTGCGGAGAAGGCGCGCAAGCCGTGACCGACCCGTTCTGGAAACCGCCGGTGAGCTGAACCGTCAGAACCTTTCCGAAGAGGGGGGACGTCAGCGAGGCGTTCTGCTGCGACTGCGGCCGGAGCAGCGCCGAAGCGACGGGCTGAGTCAGCGCGCTCGCGTTCGGGTACACCGCGGCAAAGTACGAGGTGACGAGGCCTTGCTGCAGTTCGGCGACGCGGTCCGAAAGGCTCTCCGACTGCACGCCCGCGTTGAACGTCCAGCCGCGCAGCCCGGCGGTGTCGAACGGAACGACGACTTGCTCGGCGACGTTCGTGAAGACGTCTCCGTACGGCGTCGTCAAGCGCACGGCCAGCAGATCGCCCGAGTAAGTATGCTCGTGAAAACCCGCTCCGTACGAGAAGACGAGGTGCCCCACCGAGCCGCTGAGCGGTGCGAACGCCGTGACCGAACCCGACGCCGGCGCGTAGAAGCGGTCCGACGCCTGCGCACCGACCGTCTCGCCGATCTGAATGAAGTGGGGGTTGGAGCCGCTCGCGGAAAGGATCTTCGTGTACGAGCTGGATTCGCCCACGAAGCGCGTCCGCGACGAATACGGCGGCACGACCGTGGCGGGCGACGTGGCCAGCGGATACGAGTCGTACTGCTCGCTGCCGAAAACGTGGAAGGTCACCGCGCAGTAGAGCTTCTCGGAGGCGCAGACGTTGCGGTAGAAGTTCGTGCCGAACGCGATGCCGGAGACGTTGTCGAAAGAGCTGCCGCTCCCGACGATCGAGTCGAGGATGGAGATCGTCGCCAGCGGATCGTGGGAGGTCTTCGACTCCTCGATCGGTCCTGGGGTCGCAAGCGGCGGCGGCGCGACGCCGAGCTTGACCGGCGTCGGGGTTGCGGTCGGCGTCGGCGTCGGCGACGGTGTCGGCGTGACCCGCGGCGAGGGGGTCGGGATCGTCACGGTCAGCGCATAGGCTTGGTCGTAGAGGCCGCTCTGCTGCAAGCCGTAGAATGCGCTGCCGCTGACGGTCGAGGAAGAGTAGGCGGCGGTGTAGCCCGAGGCGAGGCTCCCCATCTTCGTCAGCGCGAACGGCGACGAGTCGGCGAAGACGCGCAGATCCTGGTCGCCGAGCACGGCGCTCGGCTTGAGAAAGGCGAGCAGCGGCTGCAGCCTGGTGTTGATCGTGTCCGGTCCGCTCGGACTCAGAGCGGCGCTCGGGAGGGGGAGCGGCGCTTCGTTGACGATTTGGGACGAGGCGCGCTGCACGGAGACCGCGGCATCGTTTTGCGCGAAGGCGGCTTCGAGCATCGTATGCCGGTCGGGTCCGTAGAGCGCGTCGGCCTCGATGTCGTGCAGTCGGGGAGCCGGCTTCTTCGTCGAAGGAGCCGGCGTCGCAAAGTGATGGAGCGGCGAGTAAGCGAGAGAAAACGCGCCGTAGCGGTCGTCGGTCGTGACATCGAGAGGAACGAGCACCGGTTTGTCGGCGGCGCCCCCGGAAAACGCGATCTTCAGATGCGACTCGTGAGCGCGCAACTGCAGCACGCTCCAGGGGATCTCGATCGTCGCGTGCCAGGCGCGCGCACCGCGACTGGGCTGAAGGAACGGCTTCCCGGAAGCGTGCCGTTCGATCGACAGCGCGTAGAGAAACGCACGATCGATGTCGCACACGACGGGGAAGGGTTTGCCTTCGACGGTCACCTTGACTTCGACTCGGACGTCGTCCTCGTCCGAGGGTTTGAGCGTGACGCAGCTCAGCGTCGAGGGATACTCGAAATCGACCGGAGGCTTGGCGAGAAATTGGACGTCGAGGCCGGCGCTCGAAGCGCCGATGCAGAGCGCACGTTCGTCGCCCGGCCCCTTCCTGCTGAAAAGCGTCGCCGGCAAGCGTTCGAGAGGCGAAGCGCAGGGCGCCGGAGAGGGCTCGGTGCGTGGAGCCTCGACGTTCGTCACGACGCTGCCGAAGCCGATGTGCAGGACCAGTCGTGCGGGCAGGTCGTCGCCGAGCGCAAAGCCCATCAGCGCGATGAACGTCACGGCGCAAAACAACCAGGTGTAGACGCCTGTTGCGCGGATGGCGAAAACTCCAGAAGATCAGGAGCAGTCGCCGCTGACTACCCTCGCTGCCGGGTGATGTCCTGCCTCTTGCTGACCGCGGCTCGGCGACGACGCGCGCCGAAGAGGGCGGGGAGCCGGCGCGGCGCGAACGGCATGTTCGTGCGGCGCTCGCGCATGGCGGGGCCGACCGAGAATCTGGAGGAAGAAAAAACCTCATGAACGTCAGCGCGAGGCGCCGCTTTGAAAGCGCGCTTTTGGGCATCGTGCTTTTGTCGTTGTCTCCCGCAGCGGCCGGCGCGACCGGTTTCGCAGGAACTTGGAGCGTCAGCGGAACGCTGGGAAATCCCGTTGTCGCCAAGGTGAGTCCGGTGTGCACGTTCGCGCAGTCCGGCGTCAGGCTGGCCGGGACTTGCAGGGGACCGAACGCTGCAGGGCCGGCGGCCGGTACGACCAACGGCCGAGCGATTTCGTGGACCTGGCGTGCCGCCGCTCAGAACGCCATCGGAGCCTCCGGTCTCGCGACGTTCCAGGGGACCTTGGGCACGGACGGTGTCATTCGGGGCATGTGGAAATTCTCAGCCGAGCCCCGTTTGATCGGTTCCTTCACCGCGATACGGCCGTAAGGAGCCTCGACCTCAACTCGTATGTCAGCCTGAGGCCATGGCAGCAGGCTTATTCCGCGTTGCCTCGTTCGCGCTCGTCGTCTCACGCGCGATCGCGAACGTCGCCGGCGCGATCGTCGCGTGGTTCTCGATGAGGATCGCACGGCGCTGCGTACGTTCGCCGATCTTGCGAGAGGCCGGCGGGCCGCTAGCGGCGATCGCCGTCGCCGAAGATGACGCTCGGTCCCCAGGCGTAGGGATGCCGGAAGCGGGCCTGTGACGAGGCGATCATCGCGAGCTTCGCCCGGCGCAGCGCTTGGGCCGCGCTGAGCTTGCCGGC
>Ga0326727_10021917_pt1 | contig 12421 bp, 7 predicted proteins | sample MB2enrmetagenome_FD_207643 | JGI IMG/M metagenome (GOLD analysis project Ga0326727, IMG submission 207643) | Lab enriched peat soil microbial communities from McLean, Ithaca, NY, United States - MB29MY | ecosystem: Environmental > Terrestrial > Soil > Wetlands > Peat | place: USA: New York...
ATAATGTTCGCTGAAGTTCAGTAAATTCATAGCTTGGTTCTATTTTCTCATAAAGGTACGAAAAATATATGACATAAAGAGGATATACATAATATAAAATAAGCTATCTAACCTATTTTACAACAATATTTCCGGTTATTACTTATATGCAAGTTGAGTCTTGAAATCATGATTTTATAGAAGTTAAATTATATATAATCACCTTATTTCCAATATATTAACTAAATTACAAGAATTTATCACATTGACAATCAAAGAATTGGCATAAACGAACCATTGATTTATAACCATGATGTTTATTTCTCGATAATCCTCCAGTATTTGTTCTATATTGGGTCTATTCCCATTCAGAGATAAAACCTATATAATACGTATATAAAACCTATATAAAACGTATATAATACCTACTTATATAGATAGGTATTATATAGGTATTATCTACGTGTCATTTACGTTTATTATTTGTGATATCTATGAACAGGTTACGAAGGAGCATCGAAGGAAAGACAATGTTGTTATTGATGAATGAAAGTTGAAGTATATGCCTTGCTTTGGGAGAAATAACAGTTGTTGTGTCATTGTCCGATTGACACCCTGAAGATAATACCAGCGAGATAAAGGATACAAATTAAGGGTGTCAATATATTTCCTCAAAAAAACAGGAAATGTGAAAATGAATTTGTAGTTTTGGGGATGAAAAAAGGCAAATAGAACATACATAAAACAAGCATGAACTTTTTGTTCGTCAACGGGATGAACTTCTTGATGAGTTTCATGTGTACTCCTTATGTAAAACATAGATCACTAACAGCATAACGCTATTCTCACTAATTTATTCCCGAATGAAACACAGATTTATCGTCATATTTCCGGCTATCTTTTTATCCATCATCGGCTATGTCACATGGAGAGGATGTCAGGTATTACCTGACGAAGCCTTTTTACGACCATTGTACGCAGGTGGGAATATCTTGTTTTTCTTATTTTTTCTCGGAACATTGTTGTTCGGACATAAAATGCCCATCAGAGTAGCTTCAATCCTATCATTTATAGGTAACACCTATCTTATTGTGATGATCTATCTGCTATTCTCGTTTTTGTTAGCCGATATGATCAGGCTGGCCAATGGAATAACACACTTTGCTCCGGCAGGATTGCACAACTTCCGATATTGGTGGATGATGATAAGCCTTATTGCCATCGCGATCGTCATGATTATCGGAAATTACCGCTTCAACCATCCAAAAACGGTGAAACTCGATTTGCATACTGACAAACCACAGCAGGGCAAAGCATTGAAAATTGTTGCTGTAAGCGACATTCATCTCGGTTTTTCAATCAACAAGAAAAACCTGCAACGCTATGTATCCATGATCAATGCCGAGAAACCAGACCTCGTGCTCATGGCAGGCGACGTCTCCGATCGCTCAATAAAACCCATTATTCGTCAAAATATGCAAGAAGAATTGCAACAAATACATGCACCGTTAGGGGTATTTGCGATCAACGGTAATCATGAGCATTATGCAGAGACGAAAGGAGCAATGGCTGAATATTTAAGTCATGCAGGCATCCACATATTGATCGATTCCACACACCTGATCGACCATTCATTCTACCTCATCGGACGCGATGACCGGAGTAACGAGCAACGCAAATCGCTCGATTTATTAGTAATGAATCTGAATCCTGATCTTCCGAAAATTTTACTGGACCACCAACCTCATCATCTGGAGGAGGCACAAAACAACGGCATCGACTTGCAAATTTCAGGACATACGCACGAAGGACAATTCTTTCCGGGTAATCTGTTTGTGAAAAACATGTTCGAAATTCAATACGGATATGGGAAAAAAGGCAATACACATTATTATGTCTCCTCGGGTTTAGGCATCTGGGGACCTCAATACCGAATCGGGACACAATCTGAAATGGTGGTCATACAACTACATTACTGAAATCATATCATTGACACTCACCGATATGCTATTTCATCAATGCCCGTACTGAATTCAACAGCCAATTCAATACCACTTCCTTGTTGAATAAAAGCAGATAACATACATGTTGACGCATCAAAATTGACTTTGAAAATAATTTTTCTATTTCAGAATGAATGCTTACCTTTGCAAGCTCAACGAGAAAATCAACCCTTAATTATAACAATCACAATGAAAGAAGGCATTCATCCGGCAAGCTATCGACCCGTAGCCTTTAGAGATCTGTCGAACGGTGACACATTTATTACCCGCTCAACAGTAGCTACGAAAGAAACCGTTGAAATTGACGGGGTAACTTATCCTTTGGTAAAACTCGAAATTTCCAGTTCGTCACACCCATTCTATACCGGCAAGCAAAAGTTGGTGGATACGGCAGGACGTGTGGACAAGTTTATGAACCGTTACCAAAAACACTTGGAAAACAAGAAGAAATAAGTTCATCTCTTTCAATAATTCACATAAAAAAGCCACTCCACAAAGGGTGGCTTTTTTATTGTTCAAAAAAAAGAGAAGGAATGTGCATCATGAAACAGCATATTTTAATGTAAGTGTAACAAAAACCGTCAAAATAGGATGTACCTTTGAAGAAAATACAAAGACTATAACCCGCATGAAAACCTTGTCTGTTTTTCTTATTGACATAGGAAAAACGATGCAAGTGACACTTTAAACTTGAGAATAGCCGCAATATCAACACACAGCACATCAACTCATTCACATATCCTTCGTAAAAGGAGAAACAAATCAACACAATGAAACAAAAAACAGTCAACACGGAAGGACGCATCAAAAAAGCGGATTTGGCACGCGTCATATCGCAACTATTTAACCAGGAGCCTAATCGCACTTTTAACTACAAACAGATAGCTCACACGCTGTCGCTTACCACCACTCCATTAAAACAATTAGCCAGTGATGTATTGGCAGAACTCACGGAAAACGGCTTCCTCATTGAAACAGAGCGTGGAAAATTTCGTTTAAACATACGAGGTGGCAATATTTGTGGCGTCATTGACCGCACTTCGCGAAAGACATACCTGAATCCAGACGATGGCGGAGCACCGATTTTCATTGCCGAGCGTAACATCAACAGGGCCATGGACAAAGATTACGTGAAAGCCTTTCTCTATGCAGGACGTAAAGGTCGTCAACCAGAAGCTGAAGTGCTCGAGATACTGAAGCGTGCGAAAGAAACTTTTGTCGGTGTACTTGATATGAGCGGACCGTATGCATTCCTGATGGTGGATAAAAAATACCTCTCGAATGACATTTTCATTCCTTCAGACAAACTAAAAGGAGGAAAAAACGGACAAAAAGCTGTAGTCAAGATGCTTCACTGGGACGCTAAAGATAAAAACCCTGTTGGTGAAGTGTTGGATGTGCTGGGGGAGATCGGCGAAAATAATACCGAGATGAATTCCATCCTGGTAGAGTTCGGATTACCATACCGCTATCCGGAAAACGTGGAACAAGAAGCCGAGACCATCGATGCCGGCATTACACCGGAAGAGATTGCACGTCGGGTAGATTGTCGCGATATTGTTACTTTTACTATTGATCCACGTGATGCCAAAGATTTCGACGATGCACTGTCGCTGCGCAAACTGACCAACGGGTTGTGGGAAGTGGGTATTCACATTGCAGATGTAACTCATTATGTAACCCCTAAAACCCTTATTGACCGGGAGGCAGAACAACGCGCCACTTCTGTTTATTTAGTGGACAGAACCATTCCTATGTTGCCGGAAAAATTGTCGAACGGGCTCTGCTCTCTTCGCCCTAATGAAGAGAAACTATGTTACTCAGTATTGGCACAAATGGACGAAGATGCCAAGTTGAAAGAGTATTCCATATGCCGTACCGTGATTCGATCCGATCGCCGTTTTACATACGAAGAAGCACAAACTATCCTCGAAACAGGCGAAGGCGATTTCAAGGAAGAATTGACCACACTCAATCAATTAGCAAAGAAGATGCGAGAAAGACGCTTTAATGCCGGTGCTATTGCATTTGACCGTGTAGAGGTACGTTTTGAGATTGACGAAAAAGGAAAGCCGACAAGTGTTTTTTTCAAAGAAGCGAAAGATGCCAATAAGTTAGTAGAAGAATTTATGTTGTTAGCCAATGAAACGGTAGCTGCGCATATCGGCAAGCCGGGGAAAGGGAAGAAAGCAAAAACCTTTGTATACAGGATTCACGATGTGCCTAACCCGGAAAAATTGAATAACTTTGCACAGTTTATTCGTCGTTTTGGGTACAAACTCAAAACAACAGGAAAGAAAAACGAAGTGTCTTCATCCGTCAATCATCTTTTGGACGAAGTACAAGGGAAAAAAGAACAAAACTTGATTGAAACATTGGCAGTACGATCAATGGCAAAAGCCATCTACAGCACCGACAACATTGGTCATTATGGGTTGGCATTCGACTATTACACCCATTTTACTTCCCCCATACGTCGTTATCCAGACATGATGGTACATCGGCTACTGACACGATATGCAGCAAACGGGACATCAGTTAATGCTTCGGAATGGGAAGATCGTTGTAAACACAGCTCCGACATGGAGCAGTTAGCAGCCAATGCCGAAAGAGCCTCCATCAAGTATAAGCAAGTGGAATTTATGAGCGAAAAGTTGGGGCAAACATTTGACGGCGTGATTTCTGGTGTAAGCGAATGGGGCATTTACGTACAATTGAACGAAAACAAATGCGAAGGGATGGTACCTATTCGCGATTTGGATGATGACTACTATATTTTTGATGAAAAGAACTATTGCCTCGAAGGACATCGTTACAACAAGAAATATCAATTGGGTGATCTCATTACCGTGCAAGTTGCACGAGCTAATTTAGAAAAGAAACAACTTGATTTTGCCCTCGTTCAATCTGAAACCAGCAAGGTAAAACCGAATGCAAAAAGTAATACAAAGCCAGAACGTACAAAACACAGAAAATAGCATTTAAATGCCTTTGCAATGCTTGAAAACAAAACACCTCTCCGAGGTGTTTAATATATTTTTATCACTCTGCTATTTATAACAATACTCTCAGAAACCCATTGAATGCTACCCAAAGAATTTGATATCATTGTAAAAACTTTCCAAGGTCTCGAAGAAGTTCTTGCCCGGGAATTAACTGATTTAGGCGCCAACAATATTGAAATTCAACGACGCGCTGTGCGTTGCACCGTTAATAAAGCGTTACTTTATAAAACGAACTTCTGGCTACGTACTGCTTCTCGCGTATTGGTTCCCATTGCCACATTCAAAGCTGAAACACACGATCAAATCTATGATGCCATTAAAGCGATCGATTGGAACGAATACATGACATTAGAAACTACTTTTGCCATAGATTCCACTGTTTACTCCGACCACTTTCATCACTCGCAGTTCGTCACTTATCGAGCGAAAGACGCCATTGTAGACTATTTTCAAGATCGATATCAACAACGGCCATCAGTTGACTCAAAACAACCGGATATCTATTTAAACCTACACATTGCACAACAAACCTGCACGTTGTCTTTAGATAGTTCAGGAGAATCGCTTCACAAGCGTGGCTATCGGAGCGATCAAACGGAGGCACCTCTCAATGAAGCTTTGGCAGCAGGCATGATTCTTTTGTCAGGTTGGCACGGAGAATGTGATTTTATTGACCCCATGTGCGGATCGGGAACCTTACTCATTGAAGCAGCTCTCATAGCCCTCAACATTGCTCCCGGAGTCTACCGGCATCAATTCGGGTTTGAGCGATGGCTCGATTTCGATGAAGAGCTGTTTAATAATATCTACAACGACGACAGTCAAGAAAGACCTTTTGTACATCATATCTATGGTTCAGACCAATCGTTGAGGGCCATCCGTATTGCTGAAGACAATATTAAGAGCGCAGGTTTAACCAAATACATTCAAGTTGAAACCAAACCTATGGAAAAATGGCAACAACCACAAGAAAAAGCGCTCATTCTTTTCAACCCTCCTTATGGAGAACGACTATTGACAGAAGACTTGTTAGGTCTCTATAGCACCATAGGTAAAACATTAAAACATACTTTTGCCGGCAACACAGCGTGGGTAATAAGTTCCAACCTCGAGTGCCTTGATCACATGGGACTGCGCCACAATCAACGCATCAAATTGCTTAACGGAGCTTTACCTTGCGAATTTCGCCATTATGAGCTTTTCGCAGGCAAAAGAAATGATTTCTTAGCCGAAAATGCCAACTCTTCTGAATAATTTATTGATTTAACACCGAAAGTGTACTCATTATAAATTAATCTTTATTTTTATATCCATTTTATCATCCTGTCATGCCAAACATTCATTTCTCCAGCATACTATTTGAGCAAGCAAAAAAATATGGCGAACGACCTGCTTTTTTTACTCGTAATAATGCTACAGGAACATGGGAACCCCTTTCGTGGAAAGCATTTGCCACAGAAACAAAAAACACCGCATTAGCGCTTCTTTCTTATGGAGTTCAGCCAGGACAACCTGTAGCAATCTATGCTCAAAACATGGCTGAAATCTTTTTTATCGACTATGCCAACTACGCAATCCGCGCAGTGTCAGTTCCTTTGTTTGCCACAGCATCCGTAGCCCAACTGATCTATATTTTGAATGATGCAAGTGTTCAACTTCTTTTTGTCGGTGAACAGACTCAATATGACAATACGTTGGAAGCGCTCCCACATATCCCCACTTTGAAGCAAATCGTAGTAATCGATCCAACAGTAGTGTTGCACAACGAGCCACATTCACTTTATTTTTCCGAATTTATAACCAAGAACAAGACTACAGCAATTGAAATTGAAGAAGAATTCGTTCAACGGCAACAAGCTGCCAGCGAAAATGACTTGGCTTTAATCATGTACACATCCGGAACTACAGGAGAACCTAAAGGCGTCATGATCAATCACTCTTCATTTATTGAGGTAATGAAGATTCACGATGATGCAGTGCCCTATCTTACTGAAAACGATCGTTCCATTGCTTTTTTGCCACTCTCACATATTTTCGAACGGGCATGGTGCTATTACTGTTTTTACAAAGGAACTCAAATTTATGTAAACCTCCGTCCGCAAGAAATTCAAGCGGCCATCAAAGAGGTGCGACCTACTGCTATGTGTGGTGTGCCCCGTTTCTGGGAAAAGGTTTATCTGGGTGTAAAAGAACATATTGACAGCTTTTCGCCTGCTATGAAAGGTTTTGTTGTTTGGGCTTTAGCACTTGGTGAAATTTACAACTTACACTATTTACGCCTCGGCATAAAGCCACCCTTATGGCTCAAAATACGTTATCAATTAGTGGATAAACTTATTTTTGCAAAAGTCAAAAAGACAGTCGGTATTGAAAATGCCAACATTTTTCCTGTAGGCGGCGGTGCCCTTGATGACTCCATCAATATCTTTTTACGTAGTATGGGCATTCCAATTGTAATCGGCTATGGATTAACCGAAAGTACTGCTACAGTATCCTGTTTTAGACAAACTAACTACATAATAGGCACAGTCGGTAAATTGATGAATGGTGTTGAAGCCCGCATCGGAGATGACAATGAGATTCAACTCAAAGGAAAAACCATTACAGCAGGCTATTACAATAAACCCGAAGCTACAGAAGCAGCCTTTATTGATGGATGGTTTAGAACAGGCGATGCAGGAAAATTTGATGAGGAAGGAAATCTAATTCTGATTGAACGCATTAAAGACTTATTCAAAACCTCAAACGGGAAATATATTGCTCCACAACAATTAGAAATCAAACTTGGCACGAACAAACACATTGATCAAGTAGCAGTTATAGGTGATAAGCGTAATTATGTCACAGCTATTATTGTTCCAAATATGGATGAGCTACATCAATTTGCCACAGAGAATCAATTGGCCGAATTGAAAGACGATGCCTTGCTTCAGCACCCGATGGTGATCTCTTTTTACACTACACTGATTGAGACGTTGCAAAAAGATATGGCAATGTATGAAAAAATCAAGAAGTTCACGTTGATTAAGAAGGCATTCAGCATCGAAACTGGTGAACTTACCTCAACATTAAAACTTCGCCGCGCCATTATTCAACAAAACTATCATCAACAAATTGAAGCAATGTACCACTAATTGCAGAAAACATACAATAGCACTATCAGGAGAATTATTTTATGTCAACAGAGAAACCGATGTGAGTGAAATATAAATAGACATGAAAAAGAGATGATCCGCTTTTAATAAAAGCGGATCATCTCTTTTTCATGTCAACTCATTCATCGCAAAAGGAAAAGCAATTTTATCGGATGTTGATTCCAAAACCTACGGATGCAGTTGAATACTTTTGCAAAGTATACTGAGCATGAAACGCCAGCACCCACAAGATTTTCAATCTGAACCCTAAGGTTAAACCGGGACTAAAAGCTGAATAATGCAGCGGAATAGGATTCTCTAATGTCTTTATGTCAAACTTGCCATTGTTATTAAGTGCACCCAATGAAGGATAGTCGCCGGTAAAATTAAAGTTGAAATTACTACTGATAACACCAAGTCCAAGATAAGGAGTAAAAAACAATAATCTTTTGGATACAATCAAATTGGCCATTAAAGCACTCGAAGTTAATTTCATACCCTGATTGTTATAAATTGAGACATCTGAAGGTTCATTTATCATGTCAGGATTGGAAACAAGATCATCAGGAGTAATGGGATTTTTAAAGGTGTAATTAAAATTGACATGGGTATAACCAACCATGACAGCAGCATCAAAAGGCAGGAGCTTAACACCAGGAATCCATTGTTTAATATTGTGTTTCAATCCAATGCCCCATAACCCAACTTTAAAGTTATTGTTGTTAATGGTTGGAACAAAGCGAAAGGATAAATCATTGCCTAAAGGAAGTCCGATCGTTATTTGTGCATTTACAGCCGGAATGACCGGAGTTACCCCTTTGGGGGTGGTAAAAGATGTAATAGTTTGTCCATTTTCCACCAATTGCAATGGTACGCCGTCTCCTTTCCCTCCAATAGTTGGTGCGGTTGTAACACCGGAAGGCACTTGCAAGTTTTGCAGTCCGGTAAGACTAAATGTTTTGTCAGATGTAGGAACAAACAACGCACCCGCACCAACGGTAATATCGAAACCCAACAATTTATGCGTGGCAGCAGTATTGTACCAGTTAGTTCCAAGGCCTTCCGAGAAACCATAACCAAAAGGTTTGAGATAACCATCTGCCAATGTCTGTAGATCAGCCTGACCCGCTTCAAATAATTTTGTAATATCACTTTGAGCGTTAACCATAGCAGGCATCAATAGTGTTAAACCAAGTGCCCCAAGAATAAGCAACCTCTTGTTATTCATAATCATCATGTTTTAGAAAGTGGGAGTTATTAATAGCATTAAGACAAACAGAATAAGAATAGCAAATTGAAATGTTTTGGGGTCGTCCGTTGACATTATGATTTCAAACAATTCATTTTTAAAAACAGGTAAATCCGATTATCGCATAATTACCGCGACAAAGTTAATACTGTTTTTGAAATAATAAACAATTGACACTAAAAAAAACGGAATCATGAAAAGCAACCATACTGATTATAATATTGAACACAAAACATTCTATTTCAATGAATCATCAATAAATCCAGTTGATGATTGCAATAGTCAGTAACATCAGAATAGTTGCAATCAAAACCGTATAAACTAAAGAGAATGTGAATTCTGCAAAAAAAGGAATATTTTTATAATAAATTTATATCTAGTTGATTAACTTGCATTTTATTGCCGCTCAAATAGAATTTCATTTCTTAGAGAATTATTCAAATAAGCCATATGTTCAAAACAATATTCTCAGAATTTCTAATTAACATTTCATGGCACAGAAAGTCCAACAATTGAAGAGTAGTAACCTAATTATATATTATTCCATGAATGACTTGCCTCCGTCAAATAAACTTCATCGTTTTGTAATATTTTTATGAATTGACGTAGCTAACTTTGTATCTATAAAAAGATATGATCCAACTCGATATTTTAACATATATTTCCGCCATTGTTGAAAACTTTTGAAAAATAATTATGTTTTTGTGTGGAATTATTGTACTTTTGTGGCGTATCGAAGAAAAATCGAATATAAAATGTATATAATTCTTTAATTAACCAGACTATCAAGTTATTGAATAACGGAATATTTATTCTTAAATGTAATTTTGATTGGAAAACATAGAAATCAACAACTGTTCTTATTATTTAATTAATTTTAATTGTATGAAAAAAACAAGTATGCGTTTACTACTGTTAGTGTTTGGTTTGGCCATGGCATTGACCACCATGGCACAGGTTACCACTGCAAGTCTCAACGGGCAAGTTACTGCAGATGGAAAAACATTTATTGGTGCTACTGTTCAAGCCATTCATGAACCTTCTGGAACTATGTATGGTGCAATAACAAACGAAAAAGGTCGTTATTTTATTCAAGGTATGCGTGTTGGTGGTCCATACAAGATTATTATTTCTTTTGTCGGATACAACAAATTGACATACAACAATGTACAACTTTCACTTGGTGATCCATTGACATTAAATGCTACACTTACTGAGAATGCAAAAGAATTGGGTGAAGTTGTTGTACGTGCATCCTCAGGTGCTAAAAGTGTAGCAGCAGGAGGAGCCGCAAGTAACTTCAATGCAAATCAAATCAGTAACACTCCTACAGTTGACCGTAATATCTATGACATTGCTAAGATGTCTCCATTAGTTATGACTTCTAAGGTCGGAGGTATCTCTATCGCGGGTTCAAATAATCGTTACAACTCATTTCAGATTGACGGTATGGTAAGCAACGACGTCTTTGGATTAGCCGGTACTGGTACTAATGGTGGTCAAACTGGCGCAAACCCAATTTCACTTGATGCTATTCAGGAGATTCAAGTAGTTATTTCTCCATTCGACGTTCGTCAGAGTGGTTTTACGGGTGGTGGCATCAACGCAATCACTAAATCGGGCACCAATAAGTTCATGGGCTCTGCTTACGGTTACTACACAAATCAAAATATGTATGGAACCTGGAGTCAAGTAAATAATGTTAAATCGCCATTGGAGAAACAATCTACGAAGACAGCAGGATTTACATTTGGCGGCCCTATTATTAAAGACAAATTGTTCTTTTTCGTTAATGCTGAGTACAAATATAATACATATCCATCAGATTACTATCCAGGATATACAAGTGGTTATATAACAGACGCCGAAGCTAAAGTTATTGCGGACAAATATGCTGCAATTACAGGAGATGCAGATAGCTATGGGAAACGTAATCTTAATACAGAAGGTCTTTCTCTCTTAGGTCGTATTGACTGGAATATTGACAACTACAACAAGTTTGCATTACGCTATCAGTTGAATGACTCTTATGAAGATGTGTATGGTGCAAGTTCAACAACTTACTATTTTGCCAATAGTAGTTATCGAATGAAGAATAAAACCAATTCTTTAGTAGCTGAATTAAATTCTCATATTAGTAATTTGTTATATAATGAAGCTCGCGCCGGTGCTACATATGTGCGTGATAACCGTGAAGTACCTTATCAGGGTCCAAATATTACTATTAATAATCTTGGCGGTACTTTCGATGCAACAACAAACTCTTGGAGTACGGGTAAAGTTACCGCATATATCGGAACTGAATATTCTTCAGGTGCTAATAAACTTAACCAGGATATTTATACATTTGAGGATAACCTTACATGGTATCATGGTGACCATACCTTTACGGTTGGGACACACAATGAAATTTATAAAATGTATAACCTCTTTATTCAAGCAAGTAATGGAGCATATTACTACAATTCATTAAACGATTTTCTAAATGACAACGCATACCAGTTTGCATATAATTATTCCGACTATAACTTGACAGGAAGTTACCAATGGGCAGCAACCGTGAAAGCGGGACAGTTTGGTTTTTACGCTCAAGATAGATGGAATATTACAAACAACTTGAATTTGACATATGGATTGCGTGTTGATATTCCTACATTTTTCAACAGTCCAACAGCAAATACTGATTTCAACGCAAGCACTTACGCAACTACCTACGGCGTAAAAGTTGGAGAAGTTCCTTCCACTAAACTGATGTGGTCTCCACGTCTTGGTTTCCGTTGGTACACTGATGACAGTCATAAAACTTTAATTCGTGGTGGGGCAGGACTCTTCACTGGGCGCGTGCCATTTGTATGGATGTCAAACAACTGGGGCAATACAGGTGTTGAGATGAAAGGTACAACAATTACAAAAAATGTTCCGTCATTCGCAACATACGGTGATAATCCTGTGGCAGCAATGAATTCCGCTTCAGGAACAGCTTCAAAACCGACAATCAACACCGTATCTAAAGATTTTAAGTATCCGCAAGTATTCCGTGTTGATCTTGCA
>Ga0326727_10021918_pt1 | contig 12420 bp, 12 predicted proteins | sample MB2enrmetagenome_FD_207643 | JGI IMG/M metagenome (GOLD analysis project Ga0326727, IMG submission 207643) | Lab enriched peat soil microbial communities from McLean, Ithaca, NY, United States - MB29MY | ecosystem: Environmental > Terrestrial > Soil > Wetlands > Peat | place: USA: New York...
GCCGCGTGTGGCAAAAAGTCCGCGTTGTGCACACCCTCCTCGAAAAGCGACAATAGGGAACCATGAGGCAAACCCTGCGCGATCTAGCCGAGAAACTCGGCTGCCGTCTCCTCGGAGACAACTCCATCGTCGTGACCACCGTCTCCAGCCTGCAATCCGCCAACACCCAGAGCCTCGTCTTCGTGGACGACGCTCAGCATCTCGACGCGGCTCTCCGCTCATCCGCCGCCGCCGTCATCGCTGGAGAATTCGCGGCCGGAGACTCCGCGGCAAGCACCGCATCCAAGCCCATTCTGATTTCCGCCCAGCCACGCCTCACCTTTGCGCGAGCCGCAAAGCTGCTCCGCGACCCCGGCCGCGAACCCGTCATTCATCCCTCCGCCATCGTTCCCGCTTCGGCCGCGATCGGCGACAATGTAGCCATCGGCCCGCGCGCCATTCTGGGAGAACACGTCAAGGTAGGCGATGGAACTGCGATCAGCTCTGGTTCAGTAATCGGCGACAACGTTGTCATCGGAAGCTATTGCCACCTCGATGCCAACGTCACTATCTACTCAGGCACAACCCTCGGCGACCGCGTCATCGTGCAGGCAGGCGCAGTTCTAGGCAGCGCAGGCTTCGGCTACGTTCGCGATTCCGAAACCGGACGCTACGAGCAATCCCCCCAACTCGGACGCCTGGTAATCGAAGACGATGTGGAAATCGGCGCCAACTCCACCATCGACCGAGGCGCTCTCGACGAAACTCGCATCCGCCGCGGCACGAAGATCGACAACCTGGTGCACATCGGCCACAACGTCCAGATCGGAGAGAACGTAGTCATCGCCGCTCAAACCGGCCTCTCCGGCAGCGTCACCATCGAAGACAACGTCATTATGGGCGGACAAGTAGGCATCGGCGATCACGCCCACATCGAAGCCGGAGCCATGCTGGGAGGCCAATGCGGCATCCTGCCCAAGAAGATTCTGCGCGGGAAGGGAATCGTCTTCTGGGGAACTCCCGCGCGCCCGGTCAAAGAGTATCTTAAGGAGCTGGCATTTGTGTCGCGGTCGGCCAAGAAGAACCGCTGAGTTTCAGAAGGCTTTTGACTGTTAGCTTTTGGCCTTTAACTTAGACGGATCGCCAGTGTAGAGACGCGGCTTGCCGCGTCTGATGCCGGAGCTGAAAGCCAGAAGCTAACAGCTAGAAGCCAAGAGCCGCTTTTCCATGCCCATCGTCGTCATCGGCGGACACGCCCGCAACGTCGGCAAGACCAGCGTCGTTGCGGGTCTCATCGCCGCCCTGCCCGGCTTCCACTGGACCGCCCTTAAAATTACTCAACACCGGCACGGCGTCTGCTCCGCGAACGGCGAAGCCTGCGACTGCGCCACCACCGATCGTTCTTGGGGCGATCATGCCTGGGCTGTGTCGGAAGAAAAAGATCGCTGCGGCAAATCCGACACTTCGCGCTTCCTCGCCGCCGGAGCCGATCACTCCTGGTGGATCCGCACCCAGCCAGGGCGCCTAGCGGACGCCATGCCGCGCATCCGCGAGATTCTAGCCACAACGCAAAACGCCATCATCGAATCGAACAGCATCCTGCGCTACCTGAAACCGGATCTCTATCTAACCGTACTGGATCCGCAGACCGCCGATTTCAAATCCTCCGCGCGGACTTTTCTCGACCGAGCTGACGCTGTGCTGCTGCACTCCGCAGCAAACTCCAACGGCCTAGCCTGGGAGAACATCTCGCTCAAGCCAGTGATCGACCGGCCTACGTTCGCGATCCATCCGCCAAACTACGTAACACCAGAGGTCGTCGAGTTCGTTCGCGCTCGCTTAGTATCATGTGCCGCAAGCCCGCGCCATAATTCCCAACTGTCATCCTGAGCTTGCCGAAGGATTTGCTGTCTCATGCGCCGCCGACAGAAAAGCAGATCCTTCGCTTCGCTCAGGACGACAAGGGAGAAGCAGTTACGAATCTTCTCCGCGCCCTCTGCGTCTCGGCGGTGAACCCACCCTACCCCGTATACATCCCAATCACCCGCTCGATCGCCCGCCTGCACACCGCGCAGAACGTCTTATGCCTCGTGAACATAATGCAGTCCACTTCAGAACGGTAGTATCCCCTAGCCTCGTAGTTCGCGCCTTCGAACGCTCCAACTTTCCCGACGTACTTTTCGGAACCAAGCATGGCATCTTCCTTCGCGCGCTCCGTGCGGAAAAGTTCCTCGATCTCCGCCTCAGGCTTTCCCGCCGCGCGCAGTTCTTTCCGTTGCCGCTGGATGTCCCGCTCGAAGCGATCAAACTCTTCTTTATCCCAAGGCGTCGGCACCGGCGTCCCGGCCGCGACCAGATCCTTCCACTTCAAATTCGCCGGATCGAGCAACGCGGTCACATTCGGCTCCCACGGCTCCGTCTTCCTTTCCGGCGGCAGATACGCCACATCCGACGTGTAATATTCATCCGCCAGCCCGGCAAACTGGTGCCCAAACTCGTGCACACCCACGTATCCTGCCCACAGATTGTCGATGGCCACGGTCGCGTACTGATTGAAGATTCCGCCGCCGCCGTAGGTCTGCCCATTCACCAGAATTTCGATGAACTCATAAGGCGCGAACGACGCCACATCCCGCAATGCCCGGTTCTCCGTGGTCAGCACATAGCGTTCGGTGCCGAACGTGTCGTAAGACGATCCCACCGGAGACCTCCGGTAAATCCCGCTCGAAGGCCGCGATACGCCCGACTCCTCCGCCGCCGGACACAGCCCCCACACGTTGAAGTCCTTTCGGTGCTCGCGAAACGGCGATGTCGAAAACAGCGCCTCCATGAATCGCCCTGCGTCTTTCTCAAACTTCGGACGTTCCGCCGCCGTGTACCCATCGCCCAGCACCAGCAAATCCACCTTCGTTGCCGGCTCGCCCATCTTCTGCAATTCCAGCAATGCTCCCGGCGACGGCGGACGCGATCGGTCCACGAACTTGTCCTTAGGATCGACCACCGTCTTCCAGACTTCCTTCCAAACTTCGCCGACGCCGCCCCCAGCGCGCTCTTTCAGCGACACCTCCACCGGCGCGTCGGGACTGGGAAAGCGCAGCGACTCCGAAAAAGTCCGGTTCGCGTGCAGCGCTTCCTCCGTTGTCTTCCATTCCCCAAACACGGAATTGAATCCGCGCGAGTACAAAAGCTTCCCGCTGCCGCGTTCGCGCACTTCAAACAGGTAGTTCCCCAACTGACTTTCATCGATGGCCTTGCTGAGATTTCCCGGCCAGGCCAGCGGTTCCAGCACCACGCGGTCCAGGCTGAACCACTCCTCGCGCGAATTTCCCGTGTGGTAATAATCGACACGCAAGGTGCGAGGCGTTGCGAAACTGGGAACAGAAAACAGAAGAAGCAAGAAAACGATACGGGCTGTCTGTTTCATGTCGGGAATTGTACGCCCGCGAGGCTGTCGAGAATGGGCATACTCGACCGTCCGAACCGGAAATCTGCAATGACGCGTTAATTCCCCAGTTTCGCGTGTATCTGGTCGATATTCTTGAGACCCGGGGGAGTCGCTAGCAGATCCATAATCAGTGGAAGACCGCCCTCTCGATCGTGTGGGTACTTGGTGAAGTAGCTGGTGATCGTATCTACGTAAATCTGTGAGTTCGGCTCGGTAAATTCAGGCAGACTATCCAAACAAATTCTTCGCGGCAACTTCTCCACCGGAACTGGAGAATTCGTGGGCATCTTTTCCTCATAGAAATAGCAAGCGTTGCGTTCACCTCGCTCGAACCCGTGCAAATATCCTCTGACATATGCGAGCTTTGATTCTGGACTCCAAGAGAGCCACTCTTCCGCCGGAGTCTCGGGAGTCGCATTTGAGCCCGCCGCCCATGGCCCTGGTGCGACGACTAACCACGAACCCAGCACGACTGCGATGACAAACAACGACACTCTGGCTATCGGCTGATCTCTCATATGTAACTCCTAGCGTATATTCTCCTCCATTTGCTCACGGCCCCGGCTTGATCCGAACCGCACGGTCGTTTTCAAACGTGATCGCCAGCGGCTTTCCGCCATTCGGGTAGCGCAGAGTGCGCGATCCATAACCGCCCGAACCCAACGGCACGCCCATCCCAATCGCGAAGCTAGCCTGTAACTCGCTCATCCCCAATTGCACTTCATGAGCGTCAATCTTCTTCCAGACATCGGCACTCCAATGCTTATAAAGCTCGCGTGGATCCTCGATGAAGAAAACGTCGTCGGAGTAAATCTTGAAGTCGGCACCCTTCTCCGCTCCAATCGGAGCCGCGTAGGTCCCGCCCTTAAGCGACTTGCTCTGCAGAAAAAAGACCGCCAGCACCTGCTTGATCCCCGGAGCCTCCGGAGAAACATCGGTCACCACGTCCTGAATCGCAAGCTCCTGCAAAGGCAGCAGAGTTCCCGCCTCATGCGCAAACTCAGTCTTGTGGCGCGCAACGTCGTAGGGATAGTAAGTGAGTTGATAACCGACCTTTACCCATACGGGCTGCTCGGTCAACTGGCGCGCCGACTTCAGATCATAAGGGTGCAACTTCTTCGGCGTGACGTAGTAGTCCGCGTTCAGCAAAGTTTCCTGCGCGGGCTTGGCGTTCTCCTTCATCGCTTCGCGCCGCTCGTACACGATGTACGCCGCGCGCGCGCCCGCAAGCACAATGGCGACTACGAGAAAGATCTGCAGCTTTTTCCGAAACTCCGGATCGATGGCCATGATCTAAGAACCTATTCCGTCGCCTCCCCAGTAATCGGTTAAAATATTCAGTGAGCCCCAAAGGAAATTCATGCCCATCGTCCGAGATGACGTTCTGAACGCACTCCGGCAGTGCTACGATCCCGAAATCCCGGTCAACATCGTCGATCTCGGCCTGATCTATGACATCCGCGTCGACGAAGTACCCGAAGGTCAGCAGGACGTTACCGTCGATATGACCCTCACCGCCCAAGGCTGCCCCGAGCACGTCAACATCAGCGCGCAAGTTAAGTCCCGAGTCGAGCAACTTCCCGGCGTCCGCAACGCCACCGTGAACGTGGTCTGGGAACCGCCGTGGACTCCCGAACGCCTAACCCCCGAAGCCCGCAAACAACTGGGAATCGACTAAAACCGCTGTTCGCTATTCGCCCATCGCTAGTACCCGGCGCTGCGAACAGCGAACGACGAATAGCGAAGAGCTAGTACTCCCCCAACTCCTCAAACGCCCGCGCCGCGCGCTTTTCCGCCAACTGCTCAATCTTGCCGCCGATCTGCATCGCCAGATCAAGAAATTTTGCTCCCTGCCGCACATACGAAGGCAGCTCATCGCGAATCTTTTCGAACTGATTCGGATACTCAGACGCCAGCACCGCCAATCCCACTCCTCCTACCAGCACCGCCGCCGGACGTTTCCCCTTCATCAGCAACATGGCCGCCGCTCCCACCGATCCCGCAATCACTGCCCGCTTCCAGTTCTCCATTTCGTCTCCTGACCAGAAAGCCTTTGATAGCAGGATTCTAAACCAACACCTCCATGCTTTATACTTCCGCCGATACTCCATCGATCGAACGATCCATCGATCAAACGATCTATCGGTCAAACGATCGACCAACACTTATGATGCGATTTCGAGTACTCCCGTTTTGCGCCGCACTTCTCTGCGTATTTCTCTGCGCTGGCACTCTCACCCACGCTCAAACCAAGCCCCGAGCCCGCGACCTGGGCGTCCCCTTCGACGGCACGCCTGGCGCCAACAACGCCATCACTGACGTCAAAGGCGTAGAGGTTGGGCACACCACGCTAATCTCCGGCAGCGGCAAACTGAAAGTAGGAGAAGGCCCGGTCCGCACCGGAGTAACTGCCATCCATCCGCGCGGAAAGAACGCGAACGACTCCGTCTTCGGCGCCTGGTTTACGCTCAACGGCAACGGCGAGATGACCGGGACCACCTGGCTCGAAGACTCTGGCTTTCTTGACGGCCCCATCATGATCACCAACACCCACAGCGTAGGCGTGGTGCGCGACGCCGTCATCGCCTGGAAGGTAAAGCGCGGCGAGCCCGACATGGAAGATTACTGGTGGTCCTTGCCCGTGGTTGCCGAAACCTGGGACGGCTATCTCAACGACATCAACGGATTCCACGTGAAGCCCGAGCACGTCTTCGAGGCGCTGGAGTCCGCCCACGGCGGCCCGGTAGAAGAGGGCAACGTAGGCGGCGGAACCGGCATGATCTGCAACGAATTCAAGGGAGGGATCGGAACGTCCTCGCGTGTGCTCGACCCAAAAGCAGGAGGATATACGATCGGCGTGTTAGTGCAGTGTAACTACGGACAGCGCGACCAATTGCGCATAGCCGGCGTCCCCGTCGGCAAGGAAATTCCCGAACACACGGTCTGGAAAGATGACGTCGGCTCAATCATCATAGTAGTCGCCACCGACGCCCCGCTGATTCCAACTCAACTGAAGCGCCTCGCCCGCAAAGCATCTCTAGGCTTGGGCCGGGACGGCAGTTACTCCGGCGACGGTTCCGGCGATATCTTCATAGCCTTCTCCACCGCGAATCCAGGAGCCGCCTCGCCCAAAGGAGTCCGCGACCTGAAGATGTTGCCCAACGACAGCTTGGATCCCTTATTCCTAGCCACCGTCCAGGCCACCGAAGAAGCCGTAATCAACGCCATGGTAGCCGCCGAAACCATGACCGGCATCGACGGCCACACTGCCATAGCCCTCCCGCACGACCGTCTGCGCGAAGTCCTGAAGAAATACAATCGCCTGGCAAAATAAGGCAAATGGAGCGACGGGCGTCCTCGCCCGTCCAAGCCGAGCACAGCTCGGCAGCTGTCGCTGTTCTCGGCAGACCAAGCCGAGCGACTGAGTTACTTTCGCTGCCCAACCAACGCGTGCCCACCCCAGCTTGCAAAGGGACTACAATTCATGCAGTGAAAGCCTACAGAATCCAGCGCATCAAGGGCGGCATGAAGTTCACCTGCACACAGTGTGAACACAGCGTCAGCACGCTGGACTTCGACGCCAAGGCCGGCAACCTCCGCACCCAGGCCGCAACCGTGATCAACGATCACGCCACTAAAGCCCACCACGTCCCCATGGTAGTTTCCCCCTCCGACAGTCAGCAGCGCACCTGGCGCTAGCGCACCAGTTTTTGCGCAGCCCGTTCGGGATACTCCGACTCAGTTCTTGGGTGTGAAGAACGCGACCTCAAACTCCCATTCCCTCTTCGCGCCCCGAACAAAACATGCGGAACAAGAAATCTCGGGGCGAAGTTAAAGAGCGCCCGAAAGTGCTCTAACTGAGAACTGGGAACTGAAAACTACTCCTTCACCGCCCGATCAGTAATCTCCAGCCCCTTGTCAATGATCGCAAAAGCCTCCCGCATCTGCCGCTCGTTGATGCACAGCGGAGGATTGGTGTAAAAGGTATTCCAGCGAACCAAAGTATAGAGCCCGTTCTCCCGGAAGAATTTCCCCAGCGCAACCATCTCCTCCGAGCTGCCGTTGAACGTCGCCATCGGCTGCCGCGTCTTGTGGTCTCGGATCAGCTCGACGATGCCGAACAGCCCAATCGAACGCACCGCGCCCACCGACCGGTGTTTCGCCTGTAACTCTGCGCCCAGTGTCATCATGATCGCGCCCATCTTACGAGCGTTCTCGATCAAATTGTCTTCCTCGTAAACGCGAATGGTAGCCAGCGCCGTGCCGCATCCCATAGGATGACTGTTGTAAGTTAGCCCTCCATAGAACACATTGTCGTCAAAGTGCTTAGCGATATGTCGTCTCATGCCGACAGCGCCCAGGGGAATATAACTAGAAGTAAGCCCCTTCGCCATGCACAGCAGATCGGGAACGACCTTCCAGTGATCGACCGCAAACCACTCGCCAGTGCGGCCAAAGCCCGACATCACTTCGTCGGCGATCATCAGGATCCCGTACTTGTCGCAAAGTTTCCGCACACCTTCCAGATATCCGGTCGGCGGAATAAGAATGCCGTTCGTCCCCACCACCGTCTCCAGAATGAACGCGGCAATTGTGTGCGGTCCTTCCAGTTGGATGATCTCCTCGATCATGGCCAGCGAAGTTTCCGCCGATTCCCATCCGCGCTCAATGCCGTGATAAGGATCAAGCACGTGCACCACGCCCGGAATTCCAGGCTCAGCCGCCCATCGCCGAGGATCGCCCGTAACGCTGATCGCCCCGGCCGTAGCGCCGTGATACGAGCGATAACGCGCCATGATCTTCTGGCGTCCGGTGAAGAAGCGCGCGATCTTAATGGCGTTCTCGTTGGCTTCAGCGCCGCCATTGGTAAAAAAGAATGTGTCAATATCGCCCGGTGCGATCTCCGCCAGCTTCGCTCCCAGCCGCGCCCGCGGCTCCGTAGCCATGAACGGATTGGCATAGGCCAGCACCGATGCCTGCTCGGCAATGGCCCGGATGACCCGTTCATCGCCGTGTCCAATGTTCACCGACATCAACTGGCTGTTGAAGTCGATGAACCGCTTTCCCTCCGGCGTCCAGAAATAAATGCCCTTTGCCCGCGCCACCGGGATGGGGTCGACCTTGGATTGTGCCGACCACTCAAACAATGTATGTTTCTTGGTAAGATCGACCATCTCTTGGCCGGTCATGGGGGGGACTGTACTTACTATAGTCATAGGATTTTTCGAGCTCGCCAAGTAAAGTCATGTGGAACAGTCGCCGCCGTCCCTACATGAGCTGAGCCGTCAACGCGCCTCTCTTTTCGGCAACGTGAGCCAGCGCGCTTTCGAGTACGTCGAGCGCCTCTTCCATCTGCGCGTCGGTGATGACCAGCGGCATGAGCAGGCGAATCACGTTACTGTACGATCCGGCGGTGATCGTTACCAATCCGTGCTCGTAACAGTATTGTGACACTTGCCGGGTCTCTTCGTCAGCCGGTTCGCGCGTCGCCTTTGAGCGTACGAGCTCCAGCGCTTGCATGGCGCCCAGTCCCCGAACATCGCCGACCAGTTCCCACCGCGCCTGCCACTTCGCCGCACGCTTGCGGAAACGTTCGCCAAGGTCGTTGGCGCGAGCGCAGAGGTTTTCTTTTTCGATGATCTTAAACACGGCGAGCGCCGCTTCGCAAGCCAAGGGGTTGCCGGCGAACGTGCCGCCAAGCTGGCCGGCGCCGGGCGCGTCCATGACCTCGGCGCGTCCCGTGACCGCGGCCATGGGCAAGCCGCCAGTCAGTGACTTCGCCATCGTGACCAGGTCGGGCTCGAGCCCCAGCCGCTCGCAGGCGAACATTGCGCCCGTGCGCGCGAATCCAGTCTGTACTTCGTCCGCAATCGTCAGAATGCCGTGTTTGCGACAGATCGCGCCGAGCGTTGGATAGAACTCCGCAGGCGGCGTAGCGAATCCGCCTTCGCCCAGGATCGGCTCGACGATCACCGCCGCCACCGATTCCGCCGCCACTACCCGCTTGAACGTGTCTTCAATGTGCCGCACGCAGTGCACGTCGCAGGACGGATACCTCATCGAGTAAGAGCAGCGAAAGCAATACGCGTACGGGATGCGATATACCTCGCTAGGAAACGGCTCGAATCCCACTTTATAAGGATGCGTCTTACTGGTCGTGGCCATCGCCATGTAAGTGCGGCCGTGGAATGCGTCTTCGAAGCTGATGATCGCCTGCCTCTTCGTGTAACAGCGCGCGATCTTGATCGCATTCTCGACGGCTTCCGCTCCCGTGTTGACGAGTATGGTCTTCTTCGGCCCCTTGCCCGGCGTCAGCGCGTTCAACTTCTCGCAGACGGCGATGTAGCTTTCGTAGGGCAGAACGTTGAAGCTGGTGTGCAGGAAGCGATCGAGTTGGCGGCGCACCGCGTCAACCACAGCCGGAGCGCGATGTCCTGTGTTGAGGCAGCCGATGCCGCCCGCAAAATCAATCAGGCGGTTGCCGTCAACGTCTTCAACCACGGCGCCTTCGGCATTGGCAACGAAGACCGGCGTGGCGTGAAAAACCCCCTGCACAACGGCGGAAGTCCGCCGCTTCATCAGTGCCTGCGAGCGAGGGCCGGGAATAGATGTGCGCAGTTGAATGGTGGACATAGTCAAGTTCTCAGCTATCAGTTCTCAGTTAGTGCCTGCCGACGCGCCAAGGTCGGTCCTACTGGCAACTGACCACTGGCAACTGGCACCTGCTTCTCAGTACCAGCCGATCGGACTTTCGTTCAAATTGATGTACACCTGCTTGGTTTCGAGATACTCTTCGATGCCCCACGGCCCGAGTTCGCGGCCAAAGCCCGACTGCTTGTAGCCTCCCCACGGAGCTTCGACATAAGTAGGCTGCATGTGGTTTACCCACACGATGCCCGCCCGCAGCGCCTTCACCGCGCGCATGGCTTTAAAAATGTCGCGCGTCCAGACGGCGGCGGCCAGCCCATAGGGCGTGTCGTTCGCGATCTTCAGCGCGTCTCTTTCGTCATCAAACGGAATCACGGTAGCGACCGGCCCAAAGATCTCCTCGCGCGCAATGCGGGAGTTGTTATCGACGTCATAGAAGATAGTCGGCTGCACATAGTAACCCTTAGCGAAATTCTCGGCGCGCTCGCCGCCGGCGGCTACTTTTCCCTCCTTCTTGCCAATCTGGAGATAGGAGCAGACACGGTCGTATTGTTCTTTCGAGACCAGCGCTCCCATCTTAGTGTCGCGCTCCAGCGGCGGACCGATCTTTATCTTCTTCGCTTTTTCGGCCATGGCCTCGACAAACTTGTTGTAAATGGATTTCTGCACCAAAATGCGGCTGCCGGCTGAGCAGACTTCTCCCTGATTGATGAAGACGCCGAACAGCGCGCCATCGATGGCGGCTTCGAAGTCGGCATCGGCAAAGAAGATGTTGGGCGACTTGCCTCCCAGTTCGAGCGTCACGCGCTTAACCGTATCGGCGGCTTCCTTCACAATGATCTTGCCCACAGCGGCCGATCCGGTAAACGCAATCTTGTTCACGTCCGGATGCTTAACCAGCGGCGAGCCGCACGTTTCGCCAAAACCAGTGATGACGTTGACCACGCCCTTCGGCAGCCCAACTTCATCGAACCACTTCGCGAGTTCGAGCGCCGTGAGCGGCGTCTGCTCCGCCGGCTTAAGCACACAGGTGCATCCCGCAGCCAGCGCCGGAGCCAATTTCCACGCCGCCATCATCAGTGGATAATTCCAGGGGATAATCTGCCCGGCGACGCCCATCGGCTCTTTCAGCGAGAGGCTCATCGCGTTGTCCGGAACAGGATTTACATAGCCGACGACCTTCGTGGCCAGCCCGCCATAGTATTCGAAGCACGTAGCCACGTCGGCGATGTCGAACTCGGCCTCAACAATTGGCTTCCCCGAGTTGCGGCATTCGAGTTCGGCGAGCATGGGCAGGTTCTGGCGCACCTTCTCGGCCAGGCGAAAGAGAACGCGTCCACGCTCCTGCGCCGTACTGGCCGCCCACGGACCTTCCTCAAACGCGGTCTTGGCAGCCGCGACCGCGCGGTTAACGTCGTCAGCGTTCGCGTCCGGAACCTGAGCGATCACCTCTTCGGTCGAAGGATCATAGATGGAAAATGTCTTAGCCGACTTACTCCCCATCCACTCGCCATTAATCAGCATCGAATAAGTTCTGACATCAGTTGTAACTCCACTGGGCATAAGTCCTCCGCGAGCCACTACTATTTAACCATCGCCACCTGCGGTCGTTTCAGCCGGCCGTATACAAAAAAGAAGAACGCGGCCAGCACCAGAAAAAACAGCGTAAAGCCGAACATCTTCGCCTCATACCTCCAGACCGAAGTAATCTGTTTGGCCGGAAAGAACGCCAATACAATTCCCAGCGCTGTAGTCACGAAACCGCAGAATCCGGAAATAATCAGCTTGCCGCGGCCATAGCGTCCGCCGGACAACTCGCCCCTGACGCCGAACTTCAGCAGCGCCGCAAACACATACAAAAACGGCACCAGCTGCAAAACGACCGCCAGCGAAAGCATGGTCTGGAAAGCCTCCTGCACCCCACCCGAGGCGTAAAAATTGATGACGATCAATATGAGCGATACAATCGCCTGCACGATCAGTGCTGCGTAGGGCGTTCTATATTTGGGGTGAACTCTGCCGAGCCACGACGGCATGTAGGAATCAAGTCCGGCAACAAAGGGGATTCGCGCCGATCCACCCATCCAGGCCGAACCAATCCCCGCGATCGACAAACTTAGTAACAACGCAAAGGGCGTAACGATCCACGCCACGCCCACTTTGCCGGCCATATGGCTTACTGCCTGCACAATGCCCTGCAGCACGCTGATGTCATTCTTGCCGACCGCAACCAGCAGAGTCAGCGTCGCTCCGATATAAAGCAACCCGGAAATCACGCCGCCCCAGGCGACCGCGCCCGGCAATGTTTTCTGCGGATCCTTGATTTCATCGCCCATCACCGAAGCCAG
>Ga0326727_10021919_pt1 | contig 12420 bp, 8 predicted proteins | sample MB2enrmetagenome_FD_207643 | JGI IMG/M metagenome (GOLD analysis project Ga0326727, IMG submission 207643) | Lab enriched peat soil microbial communities from McLean, Ithaca, NY, United States - MB29MY | ecosystem: Environmental > Terrestrial > Soil > Wetlands > Peat | place: USA: New York...
CGGCGAAGACTGCAAAATCCTCGGGATGTACAGCGTCGGGGATGGGTCCGGGTGGACAGATAGGTCCATCGAGACCTACCGCGCGAGCCACGATCGCGGCCGTCGCAGGGGCATCGCCCGTCACCATGACGGTGCGGACGCCCAAGGTGCGCAACTCCGTTATGAGCGCCGCCGAATCCATTCGGGGCGGATCGCTGAGAGCGATGATTCCCGCGAGCTTTACCGCCTGCGGCGGACCCACCGCGACGGCCAGCACCCGGAAGCCCTGTGCCTCCAGTTGGTTCGCTGTCGTGGATGCCTCGGGCGATGGTTCGGTGAGGCCCGTGACTGCGGCAAAGGCCCCCTTCACGGCACGCACCGTGGCGCCGCTCGAATCCACAGCCGTGGCTTCGGACATCTTCGTGGCGGAATCGAAAGGCACAAATTTGCTCAGCTTGGGCAGATCGGGAGCGACGGCCTGCGAGGCGGCGGAGCGAATGGCCGCGTCGACGGGATCCTGCCCGCCATCCGAGCTGGCGAGGGTGGCGATTCCCAGCACGTGTGATTTATCAAAGCCAGGCATAGGGTGTACGGCGGTCACCTCCAGCTCGTTGCGCGTCAGCGTGCCGGTTTTATCCGCGCACAGGACCTCGATGCTTGCGGCTTCATCCACGGCGGATAGGCGCGTTGGAAGGACGCCCAGATGTGCCAGAGCCTGCGCGCCAATCGCCGCCGCAAGGGTAAACGTGGCAGGCAGCGCCACCGGGATCGATGCCAGAACCGCCGTCAGCACCAGGGGAATGATCTCACCCAGCGGCAGCTTGAGAACGTGGGCATACCCTACCAACATCACGATGATGACGCCATTGAATATGGCGAGATTGCGCACCACACGCAGAACGGCTTTTTGCTGGGAACTTTCGACGTGCGCGGTGCGAACCAGCTCCGCAGTGCGTCCGAACTTGGTGCGCGCTCCGGTGGCCGTGACCTCCGCAACCGCCTCACCGCGCCGCACCAGCGCCCCTGCATAGGTTTCGAGGCCTGGCCCAGCTTCGATGGGTATGGATTCGCCGGTGAGCATGGACTGGTCGAGCAAGATCTCGCCTTCGACGAGACGCACGTCAGCAGCAACCACGGCGCCGACCGATAGCTTCACAATATCGCCAGGCACAAGTTCGGTAGCGGGCACGGTGGCCCAAACATTGTCGCGACGCACCGTCGCGTTCAGCGCCAACCCCGCCTTCAACGCGGCCAGAGTCGCCTGGGCGCGCCCTTCCTGGAAGAACCCGAGAATAGCGTTGAAGGCCAGGAGGGCCGCGATGATCGCAGCCTCGACGTAGTTGCCGAGGACAATCTCGAGCACGATTGCAGCCTCGAGCATCCAGGGAACCGGCGCCCAGAACTTGGTCAGCGCCCTGCGTAAGGGATGCAGAGCCGTGTCAGGCACGGCGTTGGGACCAAACTTCTCGAGCCGGCGGCGGGCTTCATCGCTCGTGAGGCCGGTCGAGGGCGAGAGGTCCTTAATGGGAGCTTGCGGAGGGATGGGGTGATCCATAGGGTACAGACCTTTCGAGTCTGTCATGATGGCGCTCGCCAAATAAGAGGCCATCATTCAATCGTTACTTCGCGAGCAGCTTGCGGATGGCTTTCAATTCCCGCCGGCGTTTTGCGGTGGTCTTGGGATATGCCATCTTAAGTTCATGGAGCGCATCAAGGACAATTTGGGAAACAATCAGCCGGCCATTGTCCTTATCATCGGCGGGAACGACGTACCAAGGTGCGTGATCGGTGCTCGTCGCGCTCAAACAAGCTTCATAGGCGTTCATATATTGTTTCCAGTATTTCCTCTCGTGAAGGTCCGCGAGGCTGAATTTCCAGTTCTTGTCCGGCTCATCAATGCGCTCCAGGAATCGCTTTCGCTGTTCTTCTTTCGAAAGGTGGGGGAATATTTTGACGATCCGCGTTCCGTTACGATAAAGGTGGCTCTCCAGGTTCACGATGGAGCGGTACCGCTCCTCCCAGAGGGTTTTCTTGTCGCGCAGCTCCTCTGGAATCCCCTGGCTGCGCAGAATCCCCGGATGCACGCGAACGACCAGCACTTCCTCGTAATAGGAACGATTGAAGACTCCGATCTGCCCGCGTTCGGGAAGTCGGAACGTCGTCCGCCAGAGAAAATCGTGTTCCAGTTCGTCCGCGCTCGGCTGTTTGAAACTCCAAACCTGGCACCCTGCCGGATTGACGCCGGACATGACGTGCCGGACGCCGCCGTCCTTCCCGGCAGCGTCCATCCCCTGAAAAATCAGCAGCAACGCATAGCGGTTGGAGGCGTAGAGAAGGTGTTGCAGCGCGCTCATCTCCTCAACGTGCTCTCCCAGGAGTTTTTGATACCGCTTCTTCGACTTGTAAAAGGGCTTCACAATCGTCGGCCACTCTCTGAGCTTGACCGTTTCTCCGGGCCGCACACGGAAGTCCTTGGAATTGATTTTCATCTTCATCCCTCCTCAATTCCGCAAAAAAGGTGGGTTTTTGACCACTTTTTTGGCTTTGATTTGGGTTTATTGCACTCAGAAACCAGTTCGTTTTTGGCCTCTAAAAAAGCTAAGTCCTTTGCTTTCACTAGATCGGTAGGTTCGTTCCCTCTATTTAGTATCTTTTTTCTGTTTTCGACGCATTTTCCCCCACCGCCGCGACGATTTGCAACCTGCTTGCCGCGCTCGCTTGCAAGTTTCCTCATGCGACAACTCACATAGGCTACTACCACTCGGGCTTCGTGTCAAGATCAAAGTGCAGGTGGGCAAAGTGCAGGAGCCGCAGGGGCAGGTGTCAGGTGTCAGGTTACAGGGGCTAGGTGCGGGGGGATCATAAGCGCCAGCCTAACTGATTTCGTGTCGCTCCAAGCCCGTCGGCCGAAGGGCTTTTGGGCGACCTCAAAGCTTAAGTTAGCGCCTATGGGGCGAAGCCGCCAGCTCGAATCCCCCCTCCTTGCTTCATCCCCTTTTCACAAAAATTTGGCAGAACCCTCACGACCTCGATGGGTTGCCGGCCGTCATGCTGTCATTCTGAGTTCTTCGCTGTTGCTCTGAATCCTTCGCTGTTGCTCTGAGTCCTTCGCTGTCATTCTGAGCGAAGCGAAGAATCTCGCCTTGTCCGCTCAGGATAAACTCCGGGAAGAATCTCGCTCTGCCCGCTCAGGATAAACTGCGCGAAGAATCTCGCTCTGGACTTTTCTGCCCAGAAACAGCGCGAAAAGCCGCGGACCTCACACTGCGGAGGTCCGCGCTACGCTTGCTAGAGGGCGGGCAGAGATTTCACAAGCTTAACGGTTTCAAGGCTCACGCGAATGACCTGGCCCACGAGGCGCACGATGTACTCGGGGTCGTCGGGGCGGTTGGGATCAGAGCGGATGCCGCTGTGCTTGTCTTCCGTCACCTGGTATTGGTCAATGACCCATTCGAGGGCGCTGCGATTGCCCAAGCGGTATTCAAAGGTCTCGGGTGGGATGCCGCCAAGCGTCAGGGAATCGTTCACCTTGAGCGACCGGTGGTCCTTTGCGAGGCGCATCTTCTCTTCCACGCGGTAGGAGAGCGGCAGGCCCGCAGCCGCGGGCTTTGGAGTGCGGCGGCTTGCCGCCGCCTTCCCCGCCGAAGCTAGCTTCGGCGGAACGAAAGCGGGAGCAAGCTCCCGCACTCCAAAGCTAGCGCCCGTCTCGATAAATTTCAACGGCCAAGGTTCCAGTGATTCGTATTCGATGTGCAGCCGGGCCAGTTCCTTGCCGGCTTTGGAGAATTCCCAGAAGTCCTTCGCGAGCGGAATGCGTGGCAACTCGCGCTTCAGGTTCTCGGCGTATTTCGCGCGGTACTCGGGATGATGCAGAACTCCGTAAACGTAATAGAAGATGTCCCACTTGGTGATTTTCTCATCGCTGTAATGCTTGCGGAAATGTTCCAACGCCCAGTCGGTGATGTTTTCTCGGCGGTTGGTGCCGTCTTCGTCGTAAACGTAAAACGGTAAGCACTGACCTTGGCGCCCACCGACAGCTTCGTTAGGAATGCAATTTGCAATGCCCACGACAAAGGGCATCTGGGTGTGATTAGTGCAGCAGATGACGAGGTTTTCTTTCTCGGTTGATTCTGTGGGGAAGAAATGCGGAATTACATACACTTCTTCGTTAAGAACTCTGTCGAAGAAGAGCGTCCGCTTACAAAAAGGTCGGTATAGGGATGTCCGGAGCTTGGCGTGATCAAACTTCGCGTACTTTCGGCGCTTGACGTCGGCTTTTAGATCCCTGCTCCATTTAATCTTGTCATAGTACACAAAATCATCGATTGGGGCGTTCCCACCAGATCGCTCGTAACGATCAACCTCGCCGTTGTAGTCTTCGATGAACTGTCGGATTCGAACGGTGAGGCTGCTTTCCTGATAGTCATATGCAATGGCGTCCCGGCCTGTAACGACTCCTCTAGATGACGCAGAAAATATCGGGTGCGCATTCCCTGATTTGAGCGATGACCGTACTTTGGTTGCGATTGGGATTAACTTGTTGAACTCGTCAGCGTTGCTAAGCACGAGCCAGTTGCCCTCCGAGTCAGGAACGAGCGTGTCCCAAGGAACCAAGGAAAAGTCATGAAAAGAGGTGAGATACTGGGATTTCCGCTCCGCTTTCCAGTAGTCATGCACTGCGTGATAATAGACGGCGGCGGGAGGAACCTTACCCCTGCGGACCAGGATTGTGATCCCGACCCCACACCTGATCTGGTCGTGGAAGATATTTCCGCCTTCCTCTCTTCGCCTTTCGGCGGTAGTCCGGGCATTACCCTTGAAATCGAAGTGAAAAACCGCCGTAAAATCTCTGACTAGTTGTTCCCGAAAACCATCGAAGGCTATTCCCCGCAGGAATCCGTTATTGGAAACCAAGCAAACGATCCCATCGCGCCCCTGCAAGCGGTCGGTAGCCCACCGATAGAATTTGACGTATGGGTCAGATAGGGCATTCCGGTTAGCCGCTTTGGAGGCTTTGGTGTAAGTTTCGAGTACCCGTCGGTCAATTACATCGTATTTCCGATTCTTGTTGTTGTCGTTTTCGTTCTGCTGGTTCATGTTGTACGGGGGATTACCAATCACCACCGTAATCGGGGCTTTGCGCTGGCGTTCCACACGCTCGGCGTTTTTCTCCGTCATAAAGCCAAGCTGATGCTGGCTACCTTCGGCAAGGTCGAGCGTATCCGCGAAACACAGCCCTTCGAAGGGCTCATAGGTCCCAGTCAGTTCGTAGTAGGCGTGTTCGATATTGAGCGAGGCAATGTAATAGGGCAGCAGCATTACCTCGTTGGCGAAAAGCTGCTCGCGGTACATGCGGGGCAAGTCGCGGCCGGGCATGCGGCGTAGCAGATTCACTATAAAGTTCCCAGTCCCCGTACACGGGTCGATGATGTAAACGTCGGGGCTCGAAAGGCTCTTGCCAAATTCCTTTTCGAGCACTTCGACCACGCTCGCGCACATGAAGTTGACGATTTCCTGCGGCGTGTAAACAATGCCCATCGTGTCAGCAAGCTTCACTGAGTAGCCCTGGAAGAACCGCTCGTAAACGGTGTTCAGGAAGTGCTGTTTTTCGCTGAAGTCAGGCAGCAGGCGCGCGGCACCTTCGATGGCGCGGTAGAATCGGTCCAAGCTCTTCAGATACTCGGTGCGGTCAAAGCTATGGCTCACCAGGGCATCTATGACGCGCTCCACTTCCGCCGCGATGGCGTTGCGCTTGACGAATTCCGGGTTGTTGAAGATGGTGCGGAACAGGCGCTCGGTGAGCAGATGCTGCACCAGCATCTCATCAACGGCCTCGACGCGGATATTGGGATTGAGCGCAGCGCGGCAAAGCTCAAAGAACTTCTCAAACGCGGCCTGGAATGGCGGGTTGTCCTTGTGCGCCTGCTGGATTTTCTCCACCAAGCCGCGCGCGAGGTCGGGCACGCGCTCCTTGAACTCGTCAACCGCTTCTTCAAAGCCTTCAATGTCCGGCTCGGTGTAGGAGAAGAATTGGTTGAGAAGGGCGGCCAACTCTTTGGGGCTGCCGAGACTGTACGGCCCGTTGATCTCCTGCTTGTTCTGAAACAGGACGCCGGTTTGGGTGTCCTCAAAGATGATGTTGGAGAGGGGGTAGCCGCGGGCGATCTTCTTTTTGATTTCGGTCTCGAGATCGTCCTGGGTGTCTTTGGCCTCCCAATAGCCACGCGGCAGGCTGTTGCGATCGCGCAGAGTGCCGTCAGGACGAATGAGCGCGCCGCCGGACTTCCCCGAAAGCTCGGCGATGAAAGTCCAGTCCTTGAGCCTGGCGGTTTCCTGGAGTAGGGACTCGAAGGGCGAGCGCACGCTCATCTCATTTAACACACCCTGGCCCCGCAGGGCTGCGACGCTTTCGTAATACCTGCGAATGGAGCGATGCGCGGGAGTTATGAGATTGTGACCGCTCATAACCGTGGAGGGAATACTAGCACTTTAGCCGGGGGCGGGCCAAGCACGAATGGTTTGTGTCGGACGGTAGATTCTGTGGGCGGGTGCGAAACACGGCCGCGGCAGGCTCATCCTCCGGAGGCCTCCTCCGGTCTGGGGTTGTGCCAACAGCCGTCCGAAGCGATGATCGCGTCAGCCTCTTTCGGCCCCCAACTGCCGCGCCTGTAGCGGCGAGCCGGGTGGTGGGTCTTAAGGACTGGATCGACCACCGCCCAGGCGGCCTCGATCGCGTTTTCACGGGTGAAGAGCGCTCCATCGCCGGCCATGGCGTCGCCCAAAAGCCGCTCGTAGGGCGATTCCTCTGCCGGCCGTTCTTCGAGCAGGTAGAGCTCTCGCTGCTCCCCTACGAATTCCTTCCCTGCCCGCTTGACGCGAGCGGCGATGGCCACGGCCTCGCTGGGGGAGAGCCGGAAGCGCAGGTAGTTGGCTCGGCCCGCCGTCGGCGCTGAGTCGGCGAAAAGCCTCTGCGGCGGCGGCTTCAACTCTACCAGGACCTCGGTCACGGTTTCAGCCAGGCATTTGCCGGAGCGCAGGTACCACGGCACCCCCTCCCAGCGCCACGAATCGATGAAAAGCCGCAGGGCGCAGAAAGTTTCGACGTCGGAGTTCTTCGCCACGCCTGGCTCCTTACGGTAGCCAGCGTACTGGCCGCGCACTAAGTCGTCGGGCTTCAGAGGGCGCATGGCTTGGAAGACCTTGGCTTTCTCGCTTTGCACGGCTCCAAAGCCCCTACCGGCTGGCGGCTCCATGGCAAGTAGCGCAACGACCTGGAAGAGGTGGTTCTCAATCACGTCGCGCAGACAGCCGGCGGTTTCGTAAAACGCGCCGCGGCCCTCCACGCCAAAACTCTCGGATAGGGTTATCTGGACGCTAGCCACGTAGTTGCGGTTCCAGATCGGCTCCAGGAAGGAATTGGCGAAACGGAAATAGAGGATATTCATGATCGCCTCCTTCCCGAGGAAGTGATCGATGCGGAAGATCGAGTCTTCCGGGAAGACCGTTCGCGCGATGTGGTTGAGCTCCCGCGCGGAGGCGAGGTCGCGCCCGAACGGCTTCTCGACAATGACGCGCGCATGCTCGGCCAAGTTCGCGGCGCCAAGCCCTTTGATCACCGTCTCGAAGAGCGAGGGCGGGATGGCCAGGTAATGCGCTGGGCGCCGAGCACTGCCCAGCTCCTTTCTTATCGCCGTGAACGTGCCCTGGTCATGATAATCCCCACTCACGTACCTGAGCAGGGACAGAAGATGATGGAGGGCACGCTGGTTATCGATCCCGCCTGATCGCTTTATGCTGTCCGTCACGCGTTTGCGCAGACGCGCCAGACTCCACTTCGGGAAGGCGACGCCGATCACCGGGACCTTGAGGGCGACTCGTTTCGCCATCGCGTAGAGTGCGGGGAAGATCATCTTGTGGGCGAGATCGCCCGTCACGCCGAAGAGCACCAGCGCGTCCGAACGGGAGACAGTCATCAAGTACCTCCCTTCTTGGTGGCGGCCTTTTCCTCATGGCCGCCGAACTGGTAACGAAGGGCAGACAACACCTTTATTGCACGCAGGGTCAGGTTGATGCGTTGGGGGCGGACAATTGACACGTGGTGCGGCGGACGCGTGGTGACCTGCAAGCTGCGAGTGCCGCGACAGAATGCCTTTTACTGGGTTTTCTGCTCGGCAGCAGTCTCCTCCTGCTCCTCTTCAGCCTTTTGCCAACTGGAATTGGGGTTGTATTCCTTCATAGCTTTGGCTAGAGCATCAGTCTTCTTGCCGAGATCCTTCTGATACACTGTGCCATCCTCAGTAACGATGAATGTCATCACGCCGGACGACCGATATTCCGCCGGATAGGCCAGGAAAGCGAAACCCTCCGCCATCTTGCCGTTCACGATGTAACTCTTGGCGCCGCCTGGGCCATTTTTCCCCTGACGCGTTAGCATGCGGTAATAGTAACCGCGGAAAGGAGCCGCAGTGCCGGCTGCGCTTTTGGCAGTCTCGTCAGCAAAGGCCGATGCCACCAGTGGTCCGACGGGGCTCTGAGGTTCGCCCTCCGCAGCTTTCCAATAAAGGCCATTGTGCTGCCCTTCATCGCTGAGGATTCTCTGGGCGTACTCGTTGTGCTGCGTGGAGTAGTATTCCTTTTCCGCCGCCACGAGCTCCTGGCAAACACTAATGGCCGACAATTCATTCCGGCCAACTCGCCTGTACAAAATTTCGTTCTTGCCCGCCTCGGTGTCGAAATACCACAAATTCCCTTTGTTCACGAGCGGTATGGGCGTGGGCCAATTCTCCGCGCCGATATACAGGACAGTGGTTCCATCCGGTTCTTTCACCAGACGGTGCATTTCCTGATATCTCTTTACGAAATTAGCGCGGCTTTCGGCGTCCTCGGCTTCGTCTCCCGACAAGACGATTTGCTTTCCGTCTGGTCCGAGGATATCGAGCATTGCTTTTTCGTCATTACTCTGCGCTGCCGTGACGAGTGCGTTGCTCGCGTCTTCCGGCGATGAAAACGTTTTCTGGCCCGGTTGCTGCGCCATGGAACGGATGGGAAAGCACGCCGTCGAAAGGACAGCGGCTAATATAGGAAGATTGGCCCATTGAAATTTGTCGAAGTTCAACTTCGTTCGCGGCATATGGCTTCTCTCCATGTCCAAATTTTACAAGCTACTAAGAACATAACGAAACTTCGATTACCGACGCCCGCCCCCGCGCGCTGCTCCACCACCTCCGCCACGCGCTGCTCCGCCACCAACACTGGCCCTTCCTCGTGACGAATAGCTCTTTGCCTGTCCGCCCTTCTCGATGCCGCTGAAGGCGCCCGAGCGGACGCCGCTCTGACCGCGGGGTGCAGCGTAGCCTCGCGCCGCCTGCCTGTTTCCGTTGAAAGCTCTGGCCGTTGCGCCGGCACGGTTGGAAACTCCTCCGCCCGCGGCCCCACCTCGGTTGATGCTGCTACGGTTGGAAACTGCGCCGCGCGCGGCTCCACCACGATTGTAAGCTCCCCCGCGCGCGCCCCCGCCTCGGTAGTAGGCGCTCCGGTTATAAAAAGTGTTGCTCCGCGAGTAGTACCTGCCGCCGCCAAAAGTTGCGTAACGGCCGCCCCAATTGAATCCCCAGTGGTTCCAGCCCCATCCAAAACCTCCGAAGAAGCCGATTCCGAAGCCGACTCCGAACGAGAGGTATGGGCCGCCAAACCAGATTCCGGGATACGGGTACCATCCCGGCCACGCCATGATGGGACCTCCATAAACCAACCACGGATCATACGCGGGGACGTAAACGACCTCGGGGTTAGCAGGCTGAACGACGATCGTCGAGCCTTGCGTCGTTACGGTTTGCTGCGGCGTGGTCTTAAGATTGCCAGCTTGTTGCGCCCGCTGGCGCATCACCTGTACGGCATCCATCACATCCTGTTGCTGGTTGTAGTAGGCGTCCCCTAGCGACGACGTCCAGGAGAGGTTCTTGTCCATATTTCCAAGGACGGATGGAAATGCGGTGAGCGCCTTGACGCTCGGGTCCCAGGGTTGTTGGTCCACAGCTTGACCCAAAGCGTCGCCCTGCAAATCAGGATGCTCTTGCACCCATCGGTCGGCCTCGACGACTTGCTCGGGAAACGTGGAAGCCGCCAGGATCTGCGCCACCAGCGAATCCGGATACAGCGCAATCGGCGCTACCAACTGCTGCAACTGCTCGGGAGTCGATTGCGTGTAGGGCGGCGCCGGCGCGGCCTGCGGTGGGGCTTGCGTGTCTTGATGGGCCAACAGGCTCTGAGGCCAAGTCGCCAACAACAGACCCAACGACAACAGGGAAATTAAAATCTGCTTGCCCAATCGAGGCCTTGAGAACCTTGCGGCACGTCTGAAAATGTTCATGTTCTTGAACCTCCTCTGCACCTTCATCCCCTCTTCTCGATCTGCCAATGTAAGCGCGACATGATCAGCGGCACCACGAGTCGGCTCTCCTCGGGCACGGCCATGATCACAATAAGCCGCCATAGGGCGCCTGTCTGTTCAAAATTGAACACCTTCCGGTTCCGGTACAAAGCCCTCGAAAGGGGATACTGATTCTCGTGGATTGACTGAATAGGCAAAACTGAGACCGCGAGCAATACTGAACAGACGTGCAATGCGTCATCCGCCATCATCTGATGAAGTGTTCCCGGAGAGGAAGGGCTGTACCCAGGGTCCTGGCTCCGGGATGAACGTTCCTTGAGGAGTAGAGCAATCATGAAAGTAGCGCTAAAGCCTATTATCGAAGCACTCAAACATGATGGCAATCGACTGGAACACCACGCCCGGAAGCTGAGAACAATCTCTCCCGATCTCGAAGCGGAGGCCGAGGATGTAGACGACAGGGTGGCGTCCATCAGAAAGCAGATCGAGATTTTGGAACAGTGGGAATAGCCACGAATTTGAGGGGACCGTTGATTCTCCATTCCATCTTGAGTTACTAAGGTTCGGCGGCGCAATAGGACCTGGACAGGCGAGGGTGTGCGTCTGTGCAACACTGAACGTCTTGCATGGCAGAAATGAGATACCAAAAGGATATGCCAAACACAGGTGAAAGAGGAGAGATCGTTGCTCGCGCGAATTCGAAGGAAGCGGAAACCGTTCAGGAATCTCAGAAGCTGGTGTCGAAAACAAAGCAGCTCTCCGCGAGCAGGGACGCGGAGAGCCGGGTGCGAAGCGCCAGAGCACTGAAAGGCCGGTCTCGCGAACGTACAGCGTGATACTCGGTTTCGTCGGGCGCGCCGTGTACGGGCCGTACGCACGGTGGTGTGGGAACGGAGCGCGGGCAACCGCCCCCCCTATCCCGATCAACTACGCCTTCAAGTACGTGCCTGCGTGCTCTATTGCCAGAAGCCCGGTCTGCTATTTCTAGCGTTATTTTTCAGGGTTGTGACCCTTCTGGTAGCCAGCCTCGTAAGCTTTCTGGTCTTCGTCTTTCTTAAAGTGGTGCTTCTTGTAGTGGTCCCGCTTATGCGCTTGGTCATCTTTGCCTTCGCGCAACCCTAGCTGGTAATTCTTGTTTTTCGAATAATCCTGGTCCTGACCTGCGCCATTCATTGCCGGAGACGCAAAAGCGCGCACCGTGCCTCCAGTGATACCCGTAGCCACCACTAGCGCCAGAACCCAGACATACGGCTTGAAATTCATTCGCATAAAAATTCCTCTCTTTGTCTCTTGTGTTGATCGATAGAATCTAATACTGAAGAACCCGCATCTTGCGTTCCCCACCCTCCGTCCGCGCCACTTTATCTTTGCTGACGATAAAGGCATGACCTTTATACCTTGAGGCAAAGGCGGACGTCGGTTCAGTATTGCTCACAGCTTTGGTCAAAACAGCACACTGAGGTCAGCCATGAATCACCTCCGCGCGTTGGGAACCGCAGGGGTTCGGCTTGCCGCACCCTCACAATTTCCGCAGGAGGCTCAAGGATCGTGCTTGTTCCGAAAAGACGCAAGAGATGGAGTGGTGTCTGAGGTATCGGCTTCTGGAGCGGCCGATCCGGGTTCCGAAGTGATGTCCGCCAAGGTGAGCAATGTTGAACAGACACGCCACCGCCGAGGATGCTTTGATGGTCGTTTGGAATTTCAAAAGTGGATACCCTGCAATGGAGCAACGCGGTTGTGTTACGGCTAGGTAAGTTCCGCTCCCTTTAGGGGCCCGGGACTCAGCAGCCCGAGATCTTGTACCTTGCGGAGTCGCTCACGAGCAGTACCCTGCTAGGGATTCGGAGCTCAAGAAGGAGATTCCGATTGACCGTTGACATGAACGAGCACGCCGTCATCAGCCCTGACCATCAACTCCCGGCCTTTGTTCCCCGACATAAGGGTCTGCACGTCGTCATGTGGATCCTGCTGCTCCTGATCGTGGCGGTTCCGCTCCTCCTGGTTTTGCACCACCACGAGGAAGCCAAAAAAGCGGCGGCCGCACGCCCTGC
>Ga0326727_10021920_pt1 | contig 12418 bp, 10 predicted proteins | sample MB2enrmetagenome_FD_207643 | JGI IMG/M metagenome (GOLD analysis project Ga0326727, IMG submission 207643) | Lab enriched peat soil microbial communities from McLean, Ithaca, NY, United States - MB29MY | ecosystem: Environmental > Terrestrial > Soil > Wetlands > Peat | place: USA: New York...
CGCTTATTTTGCGCAGCTTGCGGCGCGAGTAAACTCGCGCCCTGATACAAGACTCCTTGCCAAGAGAGTTTTTCCGCAGCCTGTAAAGCCGTGCCCTTTCAAAGCCTCTGCTGTCCGCAATTCCAAATCTCAATGCGATGGCCCAGGAGAGTGAGGGCAGGCCTATTGCAGTTCCTCGGGGATGATGAGCAGCACTTCAACTTTGGTGGGCTGACCATTCTGCATCGCGGGGCGGAATTGCCATTGCTGCAAGGCGGTGAGGACGAATTGCGCGTCTGAGAAAGACTGCGGGAAGAAGATGGCGAGGTCTTCGAAGCGGCCGGACTGATCGACAAAGCCGCGGACCAACAAGGCGTCGGCGTCGACGGTTCCGGGCGAGAGGTTGGGCCGCACAATGTTATACGGCCAGGGCGCTTCAAGGCGGGAGACGGTGCCGCCGGCAGCGGCCTCCGCATTGGGCGGCAGCGAGTACTGCATAATCCAGCTCTTGGACAGACCCACGTGTAAATACGCGGTGTAGGCGAGGCGGCCGCTCCATACACCTTCCAACTCAGGGAATTGCTGTTCGAGGGCGTCATTGACGATGACGGAGCCGAAGTGGCCGTCTTTGGGCAGGGCGATGGGAGTAGAGGAGAACCGGCCGGATGCGTCTGTGGGGAGTTCGGATGCGGACGCGAGCGAGCCAGCCTGGGGCTTGCCGGCGGCCGGGGATGAGCCGGGATGGTCTCCTGAGGCCCCGGAGTTCCGGCCGACGCCGTTTTCGCCGGGGTTGGCGCCAGGCGCGCCATTGCCGGCCTGCGCGGAGGGGTTCTGTGCCTGGCCGGGAGCCAGCGCGCCCTGGGAATTGGATGCCGGAGACTCGCTGACCGGAGGCAGCGCGGCGGTTCCATTTTTGAGGCGGAGATCAGAGATCGAGAGGACGGCAGCCGGCGTGGGCGGCGCCGATTGCTGCGAGGCAGAGGCCGGAGGCAGTTCGACCTGTGCGGGAGCGTGGACGGTGACGGGCGAGGTGGTGCTGGGTACGATGTGCGATTTGAGCGAGAGCTGATTGCTGGACGCGATGTTGACGTCAGCGAGGTAGAGCTCCTGATTGGGCCGGTCGAGGACGGGCAGGACGTCGGCGGCGGTGGGTTTTTCAGGCAAGGGCGGAACGATGTTTTTGGCAATAGTTTTGGCCGGCGACCAGATGACGACCTGCGGCACAGGAATTTGCTGGGGCAACGTGACGGCGTTGAGGAGGTCGGCCTGGATGAGGGTTTGCGGGCCCGGCTTGGCTTGGGTCATGGGGCGCGGAAGCGGCGGCGCCGGCTGGTTGTGGCCCGCGGACGCCGATTTGCCGGGAGGCAATTTCGGGTAGGGAACGCGCGCGGCTTGAGTCCGTTGCTCATCCAGCGTGCTTAGATCGATTTGACGAACCATGTAGTGCTCGGTGACCACCCGGGCAAAAGGGGGCTTGTAGCCAAGGCTGAACCAGATGACCGCTGCGGCGAGAGTATGGATGAGGATGGAACCCACGAGCGGCGTCGGTCCATGACCTTGCGGGGGCAGGGTTGCGAACAGCGTGATATCGCGGGAAGGCATTACCAGCACATGAGCAACCGGAACAGGGTCTTCCGTGGGGGTATCATCTGGTTTCGCATCGGGGTCAAGTCGATCCTGAAGGATCTTCCATGCTGGCGAGTCCGAATCTGCAATGTTTAACGCGCGACGAGCCAAGAGCGACCTCCGACTACGGAATTCGCGATGGATGACAGGCAACCCCAAGCGGTCTTGGTTTGCGCTCAAACCTGCAACGCTCCATGGGGCCCCCGGAATTCGATACTGCTCCAAGGATCGCTCATTCCGGGAATCTGACCCATACCACTTTTGATACCCCACTAGTAATATCGACAAATCCCTCGGATAGGGATAGGTTGTGAAGGACTACACTTGAACCGCGCTGCCCGGTGCGAAGCAAAGACGATGGCCCGTCCGAGGGATTGACGGCAAGCCGGTGGGTCCGGAAGATGGGGCAGGCAGAGAAAGGCGGAGCTGGCGATTCGCCATCTCCAACGGAGTAAGGATGAACCGAAGACTGCTAACGATCCTCCTCATCGCATTCGTCGTTGCCGGATGCTGCGCGTGGCTGGTTTACCGCCTGGTAGGGGTGCGCGTGGCGAATTCGAAGCCGATGGCGACGGCGCGGCTGGTTGCAGCGGCCAAGGACATTCCCTTGGGCGCCGTATTAACGCAAGCCGACCTGACGTTTATTACGATTGGAGGCTCAGCGCCCAAAGGCGCGATTCTGAAGACCGAAGATGCGGTGGGCCGCGGAGTGATTTCAGAGATCTATCAGGGAGAACCAGTTCTCGAGAGCCGCCTGGCCGGGGTGGGATCGGGCGGGGGACTGGCGCCGACCATTCCCCAAGGCATGAGGGCGTGCGCGGTGCGCGTGGATGAAGTGGTAGGCGTGGCGGGATTCGTGATTCCGGGCTCGCGCGTGGACGTTCTGGTTTCAGGCAATCCTCCGGGCCCCGGGGGTAATACGCAAGGCGTCCAGACACAGACTCTGCTGCAGAACATTCAAGTGCTGTCGGCGGGCACCGACATTCAGAAAGACGCCGAAGGCAAGCCGCAGCAGGTGCAGGTTGTGAATCTGCTGGTGACACCGGCGCAGGCCGAGACGCTGAGCCTGGCCAGCAACTCACTGAAGATCCAGCTGGTGCTGCGCAATCCGCTGGATACACAGATGGCCAAGGTGCCGCCCACGGCGATGAGCAACATTTTCACGGGCACGGGTCCGGCACCAGCAGCAGAAGCGCCGCGGCGGAGTGCGGGCGGCGGGCACAAGGCGGCGCCGAAGCCGTACTCGATCGTTATCAGCAACGGCTCAAAGACCACGGAAGAGAAATTCGCAACACCCGAGGCACAGCATTGAGAACGACGACTGGGATCACCATCGCATATTGCAGTGCGCTGATCGTGGCTCTCTGCACCGGGCAGGTGGTGCAGGCTCAGGCCGCGCCGTCTTCCTCACCCTCCGCAGGAGCGAGGTATGAAGACTCCACGAATGAACTGAATGTGGAGGTAGGCAAAGCCGTGCTCGTGGATTGTGCGCAACCGATCAAGCAAGTGGCAGTAGGCACGGGCGAGGTTGCGGAAGCCACGGCAATAAGCCCCACCGAAATCATGATCACCGGCAAAGGGCCAGGCACGACCAGCCTGATTCTGTGGGATATTCACGGCGGACGGCAGTTCTTCAGCGTGACGGTGCGGCCCAGCGCGGGATTGACGGGCGACAACCTGGACGCCATCCGGCGCGAGCTGAAGACAGAGCTGCCGGGCCAGACGATCAGAGTGAGCTACAGCAACAGCAGCGTCTTTCTGCGCGGCACGGTGAACGATCTGACCAGCTCGGAGCGGGCGGTGCAGATAGCGTCGTCGGCGGGCAAGGTGGTGAACCTGCTGGATGTGAATGTGCCCAAGTCGGATCCGCAGATTCTGCTGAAGGTGCGCTTTGTCAGCGTGGATCGCAGCAAGGCCCTGACGCTGGGCATCAACCTCTTCAATCTCGGGCTGGGAAATGCCCTGGGTGGAGTGTCGACGGGCCAACTGACGCCGCCGACGATTTCGAACAGCGGCTCCTCGTCGAGCTCTGAAGGGATTACCGGACCCGCGGGCACAGCAGCATTCAGCACGGAGGGAAACATCTTTGCCTACTTCCCGGGGCTGAAAGTGGGGGCCGACCTTCATGCCTTGGAGGAGAAGGAAGTGGCGGAGGTACTGGCGGAACCGAATCTGCTGGCATCGGACGGCAAGGAAGCCAGCTTCCTCGCGGGCGGCCAGTTTCCATATCCAGTGGTGTCCGGCACCTCAGGCGGAACGGCCGCGGTCAGCATCGAGTTCAAGGATTATGGCATCCGGCTGAACTTCATTCCTACGATCACTCCGCGCGGCACCATCCGCTTGCAGGTGGCGCCGGAGGTGAGTGCGCTGGACTATGCCAACGAAGTGGAGATCTCGGGATTCGAAGTACCGGGCATCACGGTCCGCAGGGTGAATACGGAAGTGGAGTTGAAAGACGGCCAGACCTTCATCATCGGCGGGCTGCTGGACAAGAACATTACCGACACCTTCCAGAAGATTCCGTTTCTGGGTGATATCCCGATCCTCGGCAAGCTGTTCCAATCGGAGATCAAGACCAAGAACGATACCGAGTTGATCGTGCTGGTGACGCCGGAGATCGTATCCCCGCTGCCGGCGGGTACGCCCACGCCGAACCTGAAGTATCCGGATCCGCAGTTCATTCCGCCCAACTCGAACATCCCCATGCACCAGCCGGATGAGAAGACGGCAGATAACACGTTGCCGCCTGCTCCTGCGACGATTCCGGTGGAGACGCTGATCCAAAGCATGAAGCCGGAGAAGCCGCTGGTCATTGAATCGGGGACAGGCGCATTCGGTACGTCGAGCCAGACCATTAATAACGGCGGCTCCTCGTCCACGAGCACTACAACGACCGGTACGCAGTAGCATTGGCCGCTGCGGGACGGTGTTGGCAGTTGAGACACGCGGATGAATCCGTTGCATAGCATGACAAGGGCGGCCTGGGAGTGGCTTGCTCCGCGCCCCGCCGCGCCGGAAGGACCGCAGAAGGTCCTGAACGCGACGCGCGGCACGGTGCTGGCAACACAATTGACAAAAGCGCACACAGGAGTCACACGCAGAAAAGGTCTGCTGGGCCGGGAATGCTTTTTGCCCGGCGAGGGCTTGTGGATCGCTCCCTGCGAATCGGTGCACACCTTTTTCATGCGCTTCCCCATCGATCTGGTCTACCTGGACCGCAAGCTGAAGGTGAAAAAGGTGCGTCACAGCGTCGGAGCGTGGCGCGTGTCGGCGTGTTTCTCAGCGAAGAGTGTACTGGAGTTGCCCGCCGGGACCGTCCGCGAGACACTGACGGAGCAGGGGGACGTTCTGCAGATTGGTCCACCGCCTTCAAATTGGTCCCCAGAACGTGGATGATTTTGCTTTTCGGACGGTGGAACTTGCGATGCCTATATCTCTCTAACCTCGGCCCATCGGAAACTAGGCAGTAAGCAGGTACCAGATCGGTCTAACCTTGAGCTTCGCCTGATGAACTGCGATCGGCAGCTGTGTTCAGTACGCACCATGAGCGGGTCGTTGTGCGACGTAGTGCAAACCCGCTGAGCCACTGCACCGCGCAAGCGAAGGGTATGGCTGCGACAAGGTCGATTACGTAATGTTCTCCCGTTGCTAAAGTCGCAAAGGCAGTTATCGCCACGAAGGCCAAGGCAAATCTGCGTAGCCAGGTCGCACCTGCATTCACCCACAGCAGCATGACCCACGTCAGATGCAGAGAGGGCATGCAATTTCGGGGCGCGTCAGGGTGATTCAAATGCACTGGACCAACTGCGGGGATGAGAAGGTAGCACGGCACAGCCAGGACTGCAGCCAAGCACAGAGCCCATAGCAGCCTGTTGCGATCTGATCCCTTCACGCCTGCAATCACCAGCACTGCGGCAAGGGGCAACGCTTCGTACATAACTCCGGTGGCCGCCATGAGCCACGGGCGACTCAAGGTCCAGTTCCGCACGGCAGCGCTGGCGCCGAAGTCAACCCGGAGCAGCCAGGCGTCGTAGGTGTGCGGGGTGAAGTGGGTAACCTGGCTAAGGGCAAAAGCCGTAAGAATGACGAACAATGGGAGCGCTGCGCCAATGCGAAGATTTTCCCGGTCAATTCGGCTATCGCGAATCGTGCCGTAAGCCATAAGAAGGACGCCGCCACACCCGATCGCCAACAGCCCTGCGCTCACTGCGGGGAACTGCAACCAAACGCCCAGACCAAAGAAGGGAACCGCAATCGCTATCATTAAGGGGATGCGACGTAGACTGATGGCCGCGCACAGCACCCCCCCGCCGAATGCCGCCCAGTCGAGGAAGGTGCGGTCCAGCGAGGCGCCAGCGTAGAACACTAAAACCATCATCAACAGCCAAATTGTCACAAGCGCACAATCGCCGAGCGTGAAGCAGCGGCTGTCTTGACGTGCGGAGCGGCGGGGCCCCTTCTCATACCTCGCGTCGTCTTGATTCGCTGATATCAATTCAACTCCACGTTACAAGTCGCGTCGGCGCTGTGGCCCTTGGACGCCTGCCCGATTCGCAAGTCACGGCGATCCAGCAAACGACCATTGCACGGGAATGGAACCTTCGTCTTATGTGGAGATTTGCTGGAGTTGTACGACTATTGAGCAATATTACGATGTCAAGACCGCCAGCGCAAAGCGAAGCGAATTGGTGTCGTCCCGGGTTCGTGCGGAATGAAGTGACTGTCACGATTTCTCCGACAGGGATCCAGCCCTTTCGTATGAATGGCGGTGTCGGCGACGATTCATTGGATACTCCGACTCCTATCGAGAACGGAGGCGGAGGAAGGTTTTGCGATCATCGACCGAAGCCGGAACGCAGGCTGGAAGCTACGCGGAGGCAGGTTGCGCGGGAATCCGGCGCGACGAGGCGCGCGCGACCAGATACCAGATGAGCCATGCGGGAGCGGTCCAGAGATAGGCAGCGGAGTGGAGATCGAAGCGATTGACTTCGATTTCAATGAAGATGTAAATGACGGCGAGAAGCGAGAGGAGGAGCCTGGACTGCGTCCGCGCGGCTGCAACCATGACTGCGGGCAATGCCAGGGATTGGTCAAAGATCCAGCCGAAGGGCGCAACGAGAACTGAGACGAGGACGAGAAGGTTGCCGTCATCGAGCCAGTCCCATTGATGACGCCGCGGCCAGAAGTAGATGAGGGCCCAGATACCGCCGAGGAGTGCGGGAATGAAGGCGAGCCACTCGGCATTGGGATCGATCTTGTCGCGCAGGAGATCGCCGAAACACGCAGTGAATTCGTGCGTGACGACGGAAGTACGCATGTAATACACGTACTGGCCAAAGGCATGAGGATCGACCAGTTCGGTGATGGCGCCGCCTGCTGCCATGGCTGCGAGGGCGCCGGCCAGAATGCGATAGCTGCGCGAGACAAAGATCCAGACCAGCAGAACGAGGGCAAAGGGAAGGAAGAGATGCGGCTTGATGGTACACAGCCAAAGCGCCGCGCCGGAGCAGAACGGACGCGTCCTGTGAAAACGCAGGAAAAGCACAAGGCCGAATAAGAGCAGGACGGAAGTTTGGCCGAGGATCACACAGAAAAGGGCAGGGGGAAAACAATATCCCAGCCAGTCGAGATGGCGTCCTGGCTGGCCCAGCATCTTCCATAGCAGGCGCACAGACGCAATGAGGAGAGCAAGCATGAAGAGCGACCAGGGCAGTGCGGAGGCCTGTGCGCCGAAGTATCCGAGCGGAATGGCCAGGGGAAGAGCCCAAGGCGTATTGCGCATGTAATAGGACGCGCCGCCTTTGAATCCGGCGTCATGTTCGATCTGATTGAGGGCGGCAGGATCGTAAGGATTGCCGTGATGGACCAGTTGCTGGCCGGTGGCCCAGTAGACAATGAAGTCGCGCCGCGCAACAACCTGGCGATTGAAAGGCAGGAGGCAGAGGAACAGAACGGTGTATAAAATCGCGAGGGCGCAAGCAATCGCGGTCAAAGGCACACTGATGTCGTACTGCTGTTTCAACGATTGGCGCCTTTCTGTGTGCGGTCAACGCGATTATAACCAGCGAAGAGAATCAAACCCCGCATTCCGCCCAGTCCGCATCCGGCGAGTAAACGCCCAAAGGTCTTGTAGCAGGTGCGGCCGGCGCAGCCGTCATGAAGCTGGCGGGTCGGGGCCGGCGGCGCGATGGATGGGCGCGAAACGCGCGCAGAGATACCAGGCAAGCAAGACCGGTGCGGTCCAGAGATAGAGAGGCGAGAGGACGCGGACGGCGCAGATTTCGATGTCCATGACAAAAATGGCGAGGGCGAGGACGGCGAGCAGGTTGCGGGAGCGGGTGGCGTAAGCGCCTTCAAGCAGCGCCGGGATGGCCAGGCACTGATCGTAGAACCAGCAGTAGGGCGCGGCGACAAGGGAGACGAGCATGAGAAGGCTGCCGTGAGTCTTCCAGTCGAAGGCAGCGCGGCGGCGCCAGAAGTAGAGGAGAGCCCACAGGCACGAGAGCGCGGCGGGCAGGTACTGGAGCCAGGTTGCCCGGGGATCGATCCACTGGCGGAGTGCGCTGGCAAGGCAGGGAATGAATTCGTTCTCGACGGCGGGTGAGCGCATGAGGCGGGTGTAGTCAAGCCAGGCGTGCGGGTCGATCAAGGAGGCGGCGGCGCTGGAAAGCGCGAGAGCCGCGGCGGCGCCGGCGAGCAGCTTCCAGGCGCGCGAGTAGAGGATCCAGGCGGCCAGAGCGGCGGCAAAGGGAAAAAAGAGATGCGGCTTGAGGGCGCAGAGCCAGAGAGAAGCTCCGGCGAGAAACGGCCGGGAGCCATGCCAGCGCAGAAACAGGACCAGCCCGAGCAATGCGAAGAGAGCGGTCTGGCCCATGGTGAGGCAGATGAGGGCCGGCGTGAAGGCCAGCGCCAGCCAGTGGAGATGATTTGAAGGAGATCCATACAACTGACGAGCGATGCGTACGGAGAGGAGCAGGCAGGCAAGGAGGAGCAGCGACCAGAGGATGGCGGCCACGCGCAGGCCGAGGAAACCGAGCGGGTAGGCGAGCGGCAAGGCCCAGGGAGGGTTGCGCATGATGAGGACGGCGCGAACGTCAAGGCCGGCGGCGTGTTCCAGCGCCGAGATGGCATCGCTGTCGTACGGATTGGCGTGCTGGACGAGCTGGCGTCCAGTGGCCCAGTAGGAGACGAAGTCGCGCGAGCCGGCCAGATTGCGGGAGCCAGCCGAGTTCCCGAAAATCTGAATCGCGAAGAGAAGGGCGGCGAGAGTGAGCGCGAGTCCGGCGACCAACGCGATCGAGAACTCCGCAAGATCACGGCGTTCCTGCGCCGGAGGAGGATGGTGCTTGCCAACCATGGAGGCTATTCTACGGCACGGGTTTATTGATGCGGCCATCAGAGAGCGACAGCCGCTCCCCGCCCCAGGCGCAAGAACAAAGACGCGCCGAGGGTGGGGCACCCGGTAGGGAGTTTGGGATTCGTACGCGGGAAAGGCGGCAGACGGGCCGGGGAAGACGAATGAAGAACGAAGACGCGCCGAAGCGAAAGAGCGAAATCAGAGGGGCAATGGCCGAGGGTAATGTAAACGGGACCTCTCTGTGGAGCCAAGGTTGTAAACAGGTGTATACACGAAGCGAAGCGAAATGAGGGTGCGATTTTTCCAGTTCATTGATTTTAAAGTGCGAGCTGACGAGTTCGAGAATGGCACGCCAGATGCAATAAGCAGGGTGCCCGGCTGAGGCTGGGAAAAACGAATCGGAGAGGAAATAAAATGAACAACCTGTTTCTGGCAATGTATGTGAAGTTGCAGAACCTGATGAACCGCGAGGAAGGCCAGGATCTGGTCGAGTATGCCCTTCTCGTTTGCTTGATCGCTCTGGCCGCCATCACCGGCGTGAACAAGGTTGCCACTGCGGTTACGACCGTCTTCACTAACATCAGCTCTTCGCTGGCATAACTCCTGGCAGTAAATCGCACCCAGAACCTCAGCTCTTTGCAGGAGGGTACAGACTGGCAAACTGCTGGCTGTACCTTTCCTGTTAAGTCAACCGCTCGAAGCCTGAGCAACGAGGATGCAAGCAGACAAGAATCGCTTGTGTACTCGTCGAAACGAACTCAGCAAATTCTGTGCTCTTGAAAGACACGGGATTTCGTGAAAGCAAGCACGCTGGCTCTGTAAGGAATATCGCCGGATGGGAGAAACAAGATGCGGGACACATTTCTGAAACTGTACGTGAAATTCCAGGGTCTGAAGAACGGAGAAGAAGGTCAGGACCTGGTGGAGTATGCATTGCTGGTCTGCTTGATCGCACTGGTTTGCGTTTCAGGCGTCAACAATGTCGCGACAGCTGTGAACACCGTGTTCACGAACATCAGCTCGTCACTCGCTTAAGCACATCCGGGAAGCAGTTTTCGAACGCACGACGCAACCCAGCGTGTGAGTCTCTTCGTGGGGAGGATACGCACCCGGCCTTGAGCCGGGTCTTCGGATTCTCACCGCAAAGAGGGAACCATCCCGGCGATCGACAAGTACATCGAACACCGGGGGAGAGGCCTCCATGCAACTGTATTGGAGGTTCTCTTCCCTTGTCAGTGCAAAGCACGAGAGATCGTGAAAGCAAGGCACGAAGCACGCCTTACCCGGTCGAGGCCGGTCATTCATCGATTTGGGGGTGCAGGGATGAAGAACACGCTTGCAAGGTTATATCTAGGGCTCCATGACCTGACGAGCAGCGAGCAAGGTCAGGACCTGGTTGAGTATGGGTTGCTGCTGTGCATGATTTCGCTGGCGCTGATTTCCGGCATAAACGGCATCGCCAGCGCGGCGAACAACGTGTTCACCAACATCAGCACGTCGCTGGCATAGTTCGAAGCGAGATTTATCTTCAACACACGCAGCCAAACGTATCGAATCAATTCAGCCCTGGACCGGGCGGCGATCCTTACAGAGATTGTGATTTGTGAGAGGCTGGATGATGGCGGATCCTCCGCAAGCATCCAGCCTTTCTTGTTTCCAGCGCATGATTGCAAGGTGACGAGAGGGGTTCGGGCGGCTGAATCCGCGGCCGGCGAGTGTAAGTGGATGCCGTAGAATCGCGATGACCCCCGCTTGTTTTGCAGATGCGCAGGGACGGAACCAGACCGAAATGCTGCTGCCCAACGCCCACGAAGCCAACCCGTCGCTGCTGATTCTTGAATGCGGCATGACCGCCATGGCAACGGCGTTGGTCTTCGCGTTTCCGCGTCTGGGCAACGCATGGTTTCGACGCATAGAGCGGCTGTTTGCGAGGCTGGCGCACAGGCAGGGACGCGTGGTTGCGAGTGTGGGGCTAAGCGTGATCGTCCTGCGCCTGGCGATTCTGCCACTCTTTCCGGTGCCGCTGCCGTTTGTTCCGGACGACTTCAGTTTTCTGCTGGCTTGCGACACGTTTGCGCACGGGCGGCTGGCGAATCCGACTCCCGCGATGTGGACGCACTTTGAAAGCATTCACATCACCATGCAGCCGACGTATCAGTCGATGTATTTCCCCGGACAAGGACTGCTGCTGGCGGCCAGCAAGGTGATTCTGGGAAATCCCTGGATCGGGTTGCTGATTGTGAGCGCATTGATGTGCGCGGCGCTGTGCTGGATGCTGCAGGCGTGGCTGCCGCCGAGCTGGGCGCTGCTGGGCGGAGCGATTGCCGTGCTGCGCCTGGGCGTGTTCAGTTACTGGACGAATACATATCATGCGGGAGGATCGCTGGGAGCACTGGGCGGGGCGCTGATTCTGGGAGGGCTGCCGCGGTTAACGAGGACCGCACGGATGCGCTATGCGGTCCTGATCGGCATCGGCATTGCGATTCTGGTTTTGACGCGGCCTTACGAAGGCATTCTGATGTGCCTGCCCGTGGGATTCGTGCTATTGAGGTGGATGGGTAAGGGCAAGAACCGCCCGAATCCCGCTGCGATGATGCGCCTGGCCGCGGCGCCGCTCCTGTTTGGTATGGCCGCTGTTGCATGGATGGGTTATTACGATTACCGCGCCTTCGGCAATCCGCTCACGCCGCCCTACACCGTGAACCGCAGCACCTATGCGATGGCACCGTATTATGTGTGGCAACAGCCCCGGCCCGAGCCGCACTATCGCTACCAGGAGATGCAGGTTTTCTATCACAGAGGCGAACTGGATTATTACAAAGGAATTCACTCCCTTTCGGGCTTTTTGCCGCAGACGCTGAGCAAGATCGGATTCATCTTTCTGTTTTTCTCAGGGTTCGCACTGCTGCCTCCGCTTCTGATGGTGCGGCACATCTTTCGCGACCGGCGCACCCGGTTTTTGCTGATCAGCGTGCTGGTGCTGGCGGCAGGCATGGTCATTGAGATTTATCTGCTGCCGCACTACGTGGCTCCTTTCACCGCAGCGTTTTATGCGATCGGACTGCAGATGATGCGCCACCTGCGGCAATGGAAACCGGAGGGTAAGTCCGTGGGACGAACCCTGGCGCGACTCACGGTGACGGTCTGCGTGGTGATGGCAGGGCTGCGCATTTTTGCGGACCCGCTGCATATTGCACAGAGCGAATGGCCGCCCAGCAACTGGAACTTTACATGGTTTGGTCCGGGACATTTTGGAACAGAGCGGGCGCAGATAGAGACCTGGCTGGATCATCAGCCGGGACAGCAGTTGGTGATCGTTCGCTATTGGGGAAATCACGATCCATTCGACGAGTGGGTGTACAACGCGGCGGATATCGACCACAGCAAAGTGATCTGGGCGAGAGATGGAGATCCTGCCGGCGATGCGGAACTGATCCACTACTACGGAGAGCGCAA
>Ga0326727_10021921_pt1 | contig 12418 bp, 12 predicted proteins | sample MB2enrmetagenome_FD_207643 | JGI IMG/M metagenome (GOLD analysis project Ga0326727, IMG submission 207643) | Lab enriched peat soil microbial communities from McLean, Ithaca, NY, United States - MB29MY | ecosystem: Environmental > Terrestrial > Soil > Wetlands > Peat | place: USA: New York...
CGCTATTTGTATTGGGGCGGCCAATGCGCGTTTGTGGGACTGCTGCCGATTTTGATCATAGTCGTGTTTGCCGCGGTGGCGGTGTGTCTTCAACTCCGCCTTTAATGCGGCTTGACGTCGAGGCAAAGCAGGTCCCCTTTGGCGTTGCGGCAGTAAATGCGGGCGTTGGCCAGGACGGGGACGGTCCAGCAGCGGCCGCCCAGCACCTGGGCGCGGGAGATGGGGGTGAAGCTTTGCGGGGAGACGGCGGCGGTGAAGAGTTCGCCCTTGTCGCTGAGGGCGATGATTTTATGGTCCGCCACCATGAGGGAGCCGCCGCCGAGGCCGGGAAAGTTCCACTTGACAGAGCCGTCCCGCGCGTCCACGCATTTGAGGCTGGCGCTGGGGGCGGGGCCGGCCACGCCATCGACGCCGTATAAACAGCCATCGACCAGGACGGAGGAATTGACCTGGTTGCGCAGGTTGCCGTTCTGCCAGACGGGGCGGGCGGCGCCGTCCTGGAGTTGGACGAGGGCGCCGGTGTTGGCGTAAGAGGAGGAGACGAAGAAGCGGTCGCCCACGGGGATGACATCGGCGATGAACAAGTTCCACTGGCCATGGAGGGGGAAATCCCAGAGCCTGGCGCCGGTGGCCAGATCGACGCCGGCGGCGCCGGAGCCGGTCATGAGGGCGAGGGCGGGTTTGCCGGCGGAGGAATAAGGGACGGGGGTGGAGTAGCCGGAGGCTTTTGTGCCGGTGGTCCAGACGGCCTTGCCGGAGGATTTGTCGAGGGCCGCGCCGCAGGTCCCGACGTTGAGGAGGAGAAGATTTCCCTCGATCAACGCGGAGCTGGACAAGCCCCACATGGGGAGTTCGAGGCCGACAGCGATATTGGTTGACCAAAGGACTTTGCCGGTATCGGCGGCGAGGCAGAAGAGATCGCCCTTTTTGCTCAGGGTAAAGACGGTGTTGCCATCAACGGTGGGCGTGGAACTGGTGCCGCCTTCGTACCAATGGGCGTCCAGGGGACAGGGATAGGAATGTTTCCAGATGACCTTGCCGGTTTCGGCGTCAAAACAAAAAACGGTGTCGGTGTCCTGGGCGTTGCCCATGGTGTAGGCGCGGCCGTTGGCGACGGCGACGGAGGAGAAGCCGGTGCCGACGGACGCTTTCCAAAGGCGCGGAGGGCCGTCGGCGGGCCATTGGGCCAGCCAGCCGGATTCGGTGGAGATGCCGTTGTGGTTGGGGCCGCGCCAGTTGGGCCAGTCGTCCGCCCGCAACGGCGCAGCGGCGGCGAGGACCATCGCCAGGGCAAAAAACGAGTACTGTTTGAGATTCGTTCCAAACATGGAAAACAAACTGCAATAGATGGCTGGCATATCAATTCAAATTTGTCGCCGAAGAAAGCAACCCCGATTCTTCCAATCCCATTTGGCGGTTTCCTGGAAAAGCGTTTGGAGCGCGCGGATCAGCCCGACGAAGTCCGAAGCCGGATTCGTCTTATCATCCACGAATACGATGCCACTGTGATTCCGGCCCGCCTCCGCCCACGTTTTCAACAGTGGCGGAATGGTCTTCCTGTCATAAGTGACGAGCGTGAGTTTTTGAGCCGCTGCTTCCCCGAGAAGCAGATCATCGGCCAGACCCAGGAAGCGTCCGCCTTCCCACTCGGAAAGACACCACAGAACAGGGTTCTTCTGCCGGCGGCGGAAACCCTCGGCGACATCGGGCGAGATTTGCTCGTCAAGGAGGAGCTTTAACACGGCTTAATTTTCGGCGGGTTCGCCCACCACGAATGCCTTTGTTTGCGGCAGCCTTTGCGACAGTGATGCAAAGTCCATCGCATCGTTGTCGGCAATGGCGTTGTTGATTTCGTCTGGAAACGCCCTGGCGTAGTTGAAAGCCGCTTGAACTTTGGCCTCCGGCCAGCGAAGATGCTTCGCCACCCTTGCCGCATCCTGTTTGTAATGGCGCGCCAGCAGCATGATTTCCCAAACGGCCAGGCTGCTGCCCTGGATGCAGGCTTGCCGCCCGGCGGCGGAGTCGCGGAAATCGACGAAGGCGAATTCCGACCGGCGCAAACCTTCCTCGACCAGGCGGGCGCTGGCATCGCTGGGCGTCCAGCCGTGCCGGCTGGCCATGCGCCTGAGGCGCTGGCCGCTTTTGAGGGGAAGGCGCATGCTGATCACCATTGAATTGTTTGTGCTCATATTCGTTTACTGACAATGTAACTTGTGTAAGCATTGTATCATACGGCTGGCGCAACGTCAAGCTCCGTCCACGATGACTTTGCCGGTTTCGGCGTCAAAACAAAAAACGGTGTCGGTGTTCCGGGCATTGCCCAGGGTGTAGGCGCGGCCGTTGGCGACGGCGACGGAGGAGAAGCCGGTGCCGACGGACGCCTTCCAAAGGCGCGGCGGGCCGTCGGCGGGCCATTGGGCCAGCCAGCCGGATTCGGTGGAGATGCCGTTGTGATGAGGGCCGCGCCAATTGGGCCAGTCGTCGGCTTGAAGGGGCCAAGGGACGGCAAGGACCAAAGCGACGGAAAGGGACAGCAGTTTTTTCATTTCAATAGCACGCATGGGAGACAACTTGCAGCAAATTGCGCACATATCAAGCGGTGGCTTTGCGAAGCCAGCGCTGAAGGACAACGGCCAGGATTATGACCAAAATGCTGGTCCAGCGCATGGCGAGCCTCGGCGTGTCTTCCCTGTCAGGGATCATGTTACGAAGCCACGGAAACCTTGGAATATAATGGCTTGAAGGAACGATGCAGCACGTGGGCTTGGTGGCGACATTGCCGACCCCGGCTGCGTAGCTGGCTTCCCAGGTTTGCGTGCTGTCGGCAGGGCATGCCGGCAGTTTGCCCGCCGAGCCGTGGCCGAGGTAAGGCTGCAAATCTGTTCCTGTTGGTGTATCGGTGCTCTGTTTGTTGTGATCCAAGGCCCATTGGCGCTTAGCCCCATCAATCAAGAGCAGGTTACGAACGCAACCATTCTGCGGAAGTGACTTGGGCGCACGCGCGGGTGACACCGAGGTAAAAGCGATGACGGCCGCAATCAGGACAGCCGCACCCAGGACATCGAGCACAGAAAAGGCTGTTCTCTCTGCGGAGGTTCCCTTCATAAGCCCGTAAGTTGTCCCGATGATCTCACGAACACACGAAACCCTATTCTTGACTTACTCACCGCCGGGCAGGGCGAGGGAAACAGAGGTGGAAATACGCGCGTGCGCGGCTCAGCAATCCAGTGCCGCGAACGGCTGAATGGAAAATCGCAAATTGAGAATTGGATATTTGTCATTTATAAAATCAGTTGCAGCTCATAGCGCCGGGTAGAGGATTTCGAGGGCCATGAGTGAATAGGAGGTGACGAGGGCGGGGTCGTGTTCCCACCAGCGGCCGTTGTCGTTGGCCCAGGAGCCGTCGGCTTTTTGGAGGTTGATGAGCTTCATGGCAACGTCCCGGCGCCAGTCCACCGCCTGGCCGCCCGCCGCGGGCAATGGGTCAACGCCGTAGAGGGTCAGCGCCTTGGTCATGAGGTGCAGATAGTAATACAGCCCCTGTTGGCCCATGCCGGGATTCTCATCGAGGGTGTAATTGTTGCGGAGCCAGTCGAAGGCGGCGCGGACGCGCGGGTCGTCGCGCTTGAGATCGGCGTAAATGTAGCTGAGCAACCCGGCGTAACTAATGGAGCCGTAGGAACGGAGCGCGACGCGGCCCTGGGCGTTGGTGAAGCTGCCGGCTTTGCTGTCGCCGGGGGCATAGACAAAGCCGCCCTGGTCGCGCGGCTCGTCCGAGACCCAGGCGGCTTTGTTGACAGCGGGCAGGTTCTGGCAGGATTGAATGAAGTGGATGGCGGCGGCCCAATTGAGGTCCTTGCCGGCGGCGGGTTTGTCGGCATCGACGTATTTGGTGTAGTAGAGGGCTTCCAAGGCGGTCAGGGTGTTGTTCATGTCGGAATAGGGGCCGTGATCGCCGTAGCCGACGCCGCCGTTGCGCGGGTCATCGGGGTGGCCGGGCACGAGGACTTGCTGGGTGAGGAGCCATTGGCGGCCGCGGCGGAGGAGGGGGTCGTAGCGCGGGTTGTGCGCGGCGGTCAAACCCATCAGGCAAATGGCGGTGTTGTAATTTTGCAGGCCCTTGCCGTAGATGCTGCCGTCGGGTTTGGCGCGGGCGGCGATGAAGGCGTAGCCGCGTTCGATGGCGGGCGGGGGATGGGCCTGGTAGCTGCCCGAAGGCTCGCCCATGAAGGCGGTCAGGGCCAGGGCGGTCAGGGCGGGGTGATCGGCGGTGGACCACCAGCCGTTGGTGTTCTGATTGGCTTGCAGCCAGCCCAGCCCTTTGTCGATGGCGCGCTGGACTTCATGGCGGAAGGAGACATCGGACGGGCGTTGGATGGACGGGGCCGCGCCGCACGGCACGACGGCGGCCAAAAGCAGGAGAGCGGCGCATGTCAAATGGAGGGGCGTTTTCATTTGTTGGTCTGCGTTTGCATTGTGAAGGTGACTTCGACGGGCGAATTCAACGGCGGCAGGGCGTTGCTGTTGATCTGCCAGATTTGATCGTTGTCGTTGCCGGGGCGGGGATTGTTGACCAAGGCGTCCACATCGTCGATTAGGGCGACGATGGAGCCTTCACGCTGGGCGAGGAAAATGCCGTTGACGACGCGAGAACCGTTGTAGGTCCAGGGGCCGCGGCTGGCATTGGTGCGGGTGGCCAGGTTCATGATGCAATCCTCGGCCGGCAGTGGGGCGCGTCCGGCGGCCGACTGCCAGGCCAGGTCAATGGTAACAGAATCTCCCTGAATGGCCAGTGGCGGCGGCAAATTGGTGGCGGAAGGGGGGCGGTTGACATGGAAGGGGACAATGGGGGCGCGGAGCAACGCGGGGGTTTGCGGCGCGCCTTTGGCGCCGAGGAGGAGCATGGCCAGGTGGATGTCATAAGGCTCGGCATCAGTGCGGAGCAGGCTTTCGTAGGTTTTGCCCCTGGAATTGACCAGAAGATATTCGATGACGCCCTCGTTCATGTTCAATTGGGCCGGGAATTGGATGGTGTGGCGGCTCTTATCCAAGCACACCGCGCCCAGTTGGAAGACGTCGGTGCTGATTTGGCGGAGGGGGCTGTTGGTGGCGTCCGGCGCCGGAGGCCCGGCCAGGCAGCGCGGCGCGGCCGTGAGGAGCAGCGCCATTGTCAGAAACAAACCACTAGAAATCACTTTGACCAAGTCGGACATCGATGGATCGGGTTTCAGTTGCAATACATTTGTTTCCAAGAGCTTACATAGAATCCAGCCATTGCAAAACCACTTTGACCGCACTTGAGGAAAGTAAAGGTGGAGAAAACCACGGATTGCACGGATTGCACGGATGAAGAAGGTGTCGGTGCCAAGCCGGGAGTTTGGCAAGCGGCCGGTTCGCGTTTCAGGTCCATCCTTCTTCCTTTTTGTTATGGTCTTAACAGATCATTCATTTGAGAAACTATATAGTTAAAACATTCATCCTGCAACTGAATAATCAACCGTGGTTCCAAATCATGCCGCCCGCCGCCAGGAGAACCTTTTGTCAATCCGGCGCGTCGGGGAGGGTGAGGGTGGAGGCGGTGTAAAGCGGGGCGGGCGGCAAGGGTTTTGGGCCTGGCGGGAGAGGAGGTCGTCCGGCGTTTGGAGGGATTGGCCGGCGGCCGATTGATAATTGGCAAGTTCAGGATCGAAAACGCCGCCCTGGCAATCATCAAGGCTCGACAAACCCGTCCCGTTTCATCAGCACGCGGCGCAGATGCTCAACCGATGCGCGCGGCCACTTCAGCATCCGGAGGTGCGCATTGGTCCCGGGCAGGTCGAAGGCTTCGGAATCGAATCGGCCTCCAATCCAGTCCATCATCGACTCGTGCTCTTCGTGCTTCGGATTTCGGAGAATAGCCAGCAAGTTTTGATAGCCCCACGGCCCGCCGCAGTCGTCCGGCGGACAGGCGCGCTGGCCGGCCAGACAGCGGGCGGCCGCGCCAGGCGCGGTTTCCGGGGGCAGAATTTTTTCCACCACGATGGTATGGAGCCAGCCATCCCCAAAATCATATTCATAACGCAAAACGTCCTTCTCCGCCGGAGCGACTTCTTGGATGGAGAATTTCTCTTCGTCAAGAGTCTCAGGCCCGTCGTCGAATGGCGGAGGATCGAAGGAGGGGTCCGAGAAGATCCGATCCCCGGCGCTGAATTGGTGCAGGTGGCTGTTGGTCCAGCCCATCGCCACTTGGATGACCGCATGGAGCCAGCCCAATGTGGCGTCGCCGGGCACGGACAACCGGCGCCAGATTGGCGGCTTGACGAGATCCAGGGTGATTTTCAGTTGGTAGGTTGGGACTTTGGGCCGGCGACCGGCACTGGCGGCGGGTTTGGCGCGCGAGCGCGTTTTTGAAGAAGATTGCTTTTTCACCGTGGATCGAGAATAGGGCCAGCGGCTCTTGGAGACAACCACGGATTTCATGGATTGCGCGGATGGAAAAGGTGTCGTTATGAGGGACAACTTCCCAAGATGCCTGCAATACAAAGGGTCAAACATAGTTTGGTTCCTTTTTGTATCATCCCACAAGTAAAACGAACCAATCTATGGATCGACGCCCACTCGGCGCACGTCAAAAACTAACGTGCGTTTTCTTGTCACCGGTGGCACTTTTTTGGGTACATATGCGGTGATATGATGACAGCCGAACACCCCTGCACCGCCGAACCCAGCGATGCCGAGTTGGTCGCGGAAAGCCTGGCTGGCGGTCGCGAGGCATTCTGCCAGATTGTGGAGCGGCATCAAACGTTGGTGTGTTCCCTGGCCTACTGCGCGACGGGCAGTCTGACCCAGAGCGAAGATTTGGCGCAGGAGACTTTTCTTGCCGCATGGAGGCAGCTCGCCGAACTGCGCGAGCCGTCAAAACTACGGCCTTGGTTGTGCGGCATCGCCCGCTTTGTCATCGGCAAAGAACTCCGCCGGCAGGGGCGCGAGCCTGACCATGCCGCCGAAACACTGGAAACGGTGAATGAATTGGCCGCGCTGGAACCGCTCCCCTCGGATCGCGCCATCAGCAAGGAGGAACAAGCCATTCTCTGGCATTGTGTGGCACGCGTCCCGGAGATTTATCGCGAGCCGCTGGTGTTGTTTTATCGCGAAAATCAATCCATCGAGCGCGTGGCGGAAGCGCTGGAGTTGAGCGGGGACGCGGTGAAGCAACGGCTGGCGCGCGGGCGCAAATTGTTGCAGGAACAGGCGCTGGCCTATGTGGAAGGGGCGTTGCAAGGCACGAAACCGGGCCATGCGTTCACGGTCGGCGTCCTGGCAGCTTTGCCGCTTTCGGCCACCTCGGCCAAGGCCGTGGCGACCGGCGCGGCCGTCAAAGGAAGTTCCACTGCCAAGACGGTCGCCGGCCTGGCGGCGTTGGGTGCGATGCTCCTTTTTTATTCAATGCTCGGTTTTTTGGCGTTTGCGGGCGGCTGCGCCGGTTATTGGATGAGCCGGGCCTGCGCGAGGTCAGCCAGACAATGCGAGAGTGGCATCCTGTTCTGGCGTGCCTTGGCGGCGGGCTTCGTAGTGTGTTTTTTCACTCGCCGATGGTTGTGGACGTCGTATTTGCGGTATGGCCGGGCTGGGCATTCTGTGTGGTTCTTGTGGATGTCCTGCCTGCACTTGTTTTATCTTGTTATAGTGGCTGCTTTGGCTATCTGGGTGCATCGCTGGTGGCGCGAATCTTCTACCCAGAAAACAGACGCGCAGGAAATCCCAAGGTGGCTGAAGAGACGGTTTGTCCTTTGGTTATCGCTCGGGATGATTGGGCCTGCTTGCTTGCTTGTGCCGATCATTGGACCCGTGTTATGGCATGAATTCGGGCCGCCTACAGAGCAGCATCTCTCCGATGCGGAGGTGCAGAAAATCATGACGGAGCGCGAAGATGCTTATTTCCAAGTTTCGGATATGGACGGAATGAAGACTCTGTATGTCACGCTGCCTGAGAATAATCCGGGCAGCCTGACATGGAGGGCGTCACACATGCCCGCTTGGTGGAAGCACTGGGTGGCGGGAACCAAGCCTAGCTGGTGGAATTTGTGGAATGATGGCACTGCGCCGACTTGGTTGATTGATGCCATCGCTTGGACCGGTTGGCGGCCCCTCCAAATGTCAGCGATGGACAGTAAGTCCGCCGTAAAGATGCTGGACGAAAAAGGGGTCCATTACGGCACTGGTCATGGTTCCGCAAGGGGGGTTGCGGTAGAAGCATGGCCGTTCGGCTCGATCTTGCCGTTTTTCATTGTGCCGATGGGTATCATGATTATTCTGCGGCAGCTTGGAAATGGCCAATGGGCTAAGAGCGCGGCTGGGCATTCCGAAAAGCCGGCACAAGAGGATAAGCATGGCCGAATGCTTCTGGCACTACAAACGGACCCAAGGGCACGGAAAATTTTTGGGATCGCTTTCGTAACGGCCTTCTTACTGGTGTTCAGCGCGAATGCTTTCGCCGTGAGGAACGCTTTCACCGCAAGGGGACTTTACATCATGCTCTTTCTCGGATCGGTCAAGGGCGCCTTCCTTGGTCTGGTTGCCGGGATCTGCGTTTCGTATTTGCGAACCCACCGCAAGGTTTCGAAAGCCCGCGTGAAGATATAGTTTTCCGTTGCACTTACGCAACCGTCCCGGCGAAGAATTTGGAAGCGGGCGGTGGGCGCGACCGGCTGCCGGATTTCTCAAGCGGGTTGAGCGACCACTTTCGCCTTCGCTTTGGCCCCAGCCCACGCCGCTGGGGTGAAATCTTTGACCTGGGTGATTTTGGCTGCCGGCAAACGCGTGAACAAATCTCTCAGGTAATCAGCGAGGGTCAATCCGGCGCGTCGGGGAGGGTGAGGGTGGAGGCGGTGTAAAGGGGGGCGGGAGGGAGGGGTTTTTGGGCCTGGCGGGAGAGGAAGTCATCCAGCGTTTGCAGGGATTGGCCGGCGGCCATTTGATAGTTCGCGATGGTGGGAGGCAGATCGGCCATCGCTTGCGGCGACGGCGGCGCCGGGGCGGCGGGCGGGCGCCGTGGAACGGACAGGGCGAGGAGCAGTGCCGCGGCAGCGGCGGCCACCGGCAAGGCAACGCGCCAGTCGAAGAGACTTCGCCGGAGGAAGAGGCGGGCAGTTTCCCAAGGGGAGGTTGGTTCTTCGGCCAGGAGCCTGGCCATGACTTTGCGGTGGAAGGATTCGGAAGCCTGGAGGTCGGGATTTGTTTCCGCGGCGGCCAGCGCGTCAATGAGGCTGGAGATTTGCTCGAGATAACGGCGGCACCCTTCGCAGGTTTGGAGGTGGGCGCGAAGAGCCTGTTCCTGGCGGGCGTCCAGTTCGCGCAGGGCGAGCAAGGCAATGGGTTGGCGTTTGTTGGAGCAAGGTTTCATAAGGGTTCTCCTTTGGCTTGGGAATGGAGTGTCCGCGCCGCGTTCATGCCGCGCAGTTTGTCCAGGGCGTTGAACAAGCGGGATTTGACGGTGCCGACGGAGCAGCCCAAGGCGGCGGCAATACCCTTGAGGGAATCTTCAGCGTAGAACCGCAAGTAAATGACCTGCCGCTGTTTGTCGGGCAGGGCCTGCACGCATTGCCAGACGAAGACTGATTGCTCGCTGATTTGGGCCTCATGGTCCGGGCCGGGGCGGTGGTCGGGCAGATGGGCGAGGCGGTCCTGAGATTCGTCCGAGTCGGTCGGGGCGGGGAGCCTGCGGCGGCAGGCGTTGCGATGGCGGTTGAGCAGGATGGCGCAGAGCCAGGTGAAGAAGAGGCATTGGCCGTTGTAACGGCGGAGGCATTTCCAGGCTTCGACCAGCGTGTCCTGGGCGAGGTCTTCGGCGGCGGCGGCGTTGCCGCACAAGGTCATGGCGTGCCGCAAGAGGCGGGTTTCATAAGCGCGGCAGAGTTCGCCAAAGGCCCGGGCATCGCCGGCCCGGGCCAGGGTAAGGAGACTTTCGGCATCTGGCGTTTCAATATCCACACACATTGGATTCAGCCGCCCGAAAATCAATGTTAGCGGAAGAGCCCGGGCAAATCCATCCGGCAATGGAGGGGGGGGCGCATCTCAAATTCTTGCGAGAACAATGACGAGGCGGGACTTTCGTCCCCTCACCCCGCGCATGCGGGAAAGGGAGAGGGGAATCGAAAAAAGGCCTCCTCTCCCCTGCCCTCTCCTCCACAAGTCTGTGGAGGAGAGGGAGATAGCCGAAATCTGCAAAAAACTGAGAAGTTCTGGATGGGGTCATTTGGTGATTTCCTCTCCGATTTTGGGACCGGAGATCTGGAACGCCCGTCCCGGTGTCTCGACGAAAATCAGCGCGAAGGGAGCGGCGTCCGCGGCGTAGGCGGACTTGAGTTCAAATCCGCGGTCGCGGCCTTTGAAGACGAAACGTTGGAAGGCAAGAGGACCGTCGCCGAATGGGTCTTTTATCGTGTTGAATCCGGATTCGCCGTGGAGTTTGTATTGGATGGCGGCCTGGACCATGGCGCGTTGCGCCTCGATGCGGAATTCGCGCGCTCGAACATGCGCAAGACGCTGGAGGAAGAGGGGCAGCAGTGGATTGGGCGAGCTTTGAATCTGCGCATCGAACTCCTTCATCCGGCCTTCATAATCCTTTTGCGGGAGGGCCATGATTTCAGCCAGGCGTGGATACAAAGGGTCCATTTCGCCAAACAGCTTGACGATGCCGTCGCTGGTGCCGCCCGCGGCGTTGAGCAGCCGTTGACAAAGATTGGTTTCCAGCGGTGTTCCGAGGAAAATCCGGGAACTTGCATCGGCCAGCGGCTCGAAAAAGCCGCGAATCCCAGAGAGGACTTTCTCCTCGTTGCCCGGGTTTTGCTGCTGCAATTGCCGCACTTGGTCCGCACACCAGCGGGAAAGGTTGAACTCCGCCGTCATGATGGTGGCGGCCATCGTGCCGGGGGCGGGAGCGGCGTCGAATCCCCCCTGCAACTGCTGCAAGGTTTCCGGTGAGAACTGGCCGAAATTCTGCGCCACGGTGGCGAAAACAATGGCTTCAATGGCGTCTTGCACCATCGCGCCAATGATGGTGCCGTCGCGCGAGGCATTCCTGGCCAGGACGAATGCGGCGAGGAGATCATCGCGGGCGCCGGTTTGATCGCCCCGCTGCAAATCCCACATCACCCGCAACTGGGCGGCTTGGGCCAGGGCCTTGGCCCGGGCCAAATGGGGAAGCATCGCGTTGGCGCCGCGGCTGAAGTCGATGCCCCAATCGCAGGGGACGGCGCAGTGTACCGCCTGCCGCGCCAAGCTGAACTCCGAATCGTACCCGGTGCAAATGGGGCCGAATCGCTCCGGCAGCTTTTGTTCGCGCCCGGCCTTCGAGGTCAAGTACTCCTGGTCCGCGCTGGACATGGGGCTGGGCGCGACGAGAAAGGCTTGATAATAGAGCAACGCGGGGTTGATGTCCGTGCGGAGGGTTTCGCTATGCGCGCCGGGCAGGCCGGCGGCCAGGACAACGAGCGTCAAACAGATTGATTTGATCTTTTTCATAAAATTCCTTCGATTTTGTGATCGGGTCTGTTCGTTAATAACGCTGGGAAGCCAAAAGGTTCATTATTTTAAGGCGGGTCAAGGAATGCTGTGGGCGCAGGTTGTGTCCGGCGAGACGCCCGCGCTTCCCATGAAGAGTAGATGAGAAAAATACGAGCGCCGCACGGGTCGTGCGGCGCTTCGGCTTTTGCCCTGAAAGAGCGGCAACTACAGCAAGCTGCCGGGACGTCCGGGCCCAGGCGCTAGGCGTTGCGGCGGCGGAGCAGGAAAGAGGCGCCGCCCAGCAAAGCCAGGGTGATGGTGGCCGGCTCCGGGACCGGACTTTCCGCCAAGGCGCCGGTCAGGATGTAATTGTCGTAATTGGCGCCCATAATTCCCATGGGATTGCCCCCGGCGGGGTTGTTTTCGGACTCCGGGTCAATGACAAGCGTGGTATCCTGGTTCGGGTTTGCGGGATCGATGGTGTCCAAGGTCAGCGGGTCCCCGATGGTGAAGACGCCGCTTTGGGCATCGACCCAGGTCATTCCCGTAAGGGTCAGCACATGCCCGATGTCAGTGCTGGGGAAGATGGCAATTTCGACATCTTCGCCCGCGCGCAGTTGACCCAGGAGGAACGCAATTGTCGGGTCGGCCTTCTGATCCCAGTTGGGGCGGTTTTGGTCGGCGTTCGCATCCATCCCCACAAAGGTAGTCTTTCCGGGCGCGAATTGATTGAGGTAATTGGCCTTGCCAATGGCCCAGTTGTCCTCCGACGTTCCGTTGAGGGCGGAGGTGTTCATGTACTGCGCACTGGCCAGAAGTTGGGCGGCGGCCAGCCAGCTTCCCGTTCCGCCCTGCAAGACGGGGGCGCCGGTTCCGTCGAGGCCATAGACGCCCGGATAGGCGTTTTGGAGCCAAGTGAACGAGTTCATGGTGG
>Ga0326727_10021923_pt1 | contig 12418 bp, 11 predicted proteins | sample MB2enrmetagenome_FD_207643 | JGI IMG/M metagenome (GOLD analysis project Ga0326727, IMG submission 207643) | Lab enriched peat soil microbial communities from McLean, Ithaca, NY, United States - MB29MY | ecosystem: Environmental > Terrestrial > Soil > Wetlands > Peat | place: USA: New York...
CGGGCAGCGCCATTCCCAGCGCCTCGGTCAGGCAGTTCATCGAGTTGGCCGTGAACATTCCCGAGCAGGAACCGCAGGTGGGACAGGCCGAGCGCTCATACTCTTCGACCTCGGCGTCCGTCACTGTGGGGTCGCCCGCCACAATCATGGCGTCGATCAGGTCCAGGGCCTTGACCCCGCCGGCCTGCGGCAGCTTGCCCGCCTCCATCGGCCCGCCGGAGACAAAAATCGCCGGAATATTCAGCCGCAGGGCGGCCATCATCATGCCCGGCGTGATTTTGTCGCAGTTGGAAATGCAGACCAGCGCGTCGGCGCAGTGAGCATTGGCCATGTACTCGACCGAATCGGCGATCAGGTCGCGCGAGGGCAGGCTATAGAGCATTCCGTCGTGGCCCATGGCGATGCCGTCGTCGATGGCGATGGTGTTGAACTCCTTGGCCACGCCGCCCGCCCGCGCAATCTCGGCGGCGACCAGTTGCCCCAGGTCCTTCAGGTGCACATGGCCGGGAACAAACTGCGTAAAGGAGTTGACGACGGCGATGATGGGCTTGCCGAAATCGCCGTCCTGCATCCCGGTGGCGCGCCACAGGCTGCGCGCTCCGGCCATATTCCGTCCATGCGTCGAGGTTCGTGACCGATAGGCTGGCATACTCTCTATCTTACTGCCAGATCTGTCGGCTTTGCCCTGCCACAGCTCCGATCCGCCGAAGGTAACCGGCAGCCAGATGCGCCGCAAGCGCAAAGCCCTCCACTCTATAGAACGTCTCCGCGATACACTTAAAATGCCTATGTTTGAAAATCTGACAGACAAACTCCAGCGTGCCTTCAAATCCCTCCGCGGCCAGGGGACGCTCACCGAAGAGAACATTGCCGAAGCTCTGCGCGAGATTCGCGTGGCGCTGCTCGAGGCCGACGTCAACCTGAACGTGGTCAACGACCTCGTCGAGCAGATCCGTTTGAAGGCCGTTGGAACCGAGGTCCTGACGGCCCTATCGCCCTCCGAGCAGGTCATCAAGATCGTCCGCGACGAGCTGATTACGCTCTTGGGCAAGGACACGGCTCGCTTCAAATTCGCCTCGCAGCCGCCCTCGGTCATTCTGATGGCCGGATTGCAGGGCTCCGGCAAGACGACCACCAGCGGCAAGCTGGCCGCCTGGCTCAAAAAGGGTGGTCACCGGCCCATGCTGGTCTCGGTCGACGTCTACCGCCCGGCGGCCCGCGAGCAGCTCAAGGTCGTCGCCCAATCCATCCAGGCCAAGCTCTACGAGGGCGACCAGAAGGGTGAGCCTGCCGGCTCGGCGCTGGTCGTTCGCCTGGCTCAGGAGGCCCGCCGCGAGGCGCGCAACATGGGCTGCGACACGCTGATCGTCGACACTGCCGGCCGCCTGCACATCGACGAAGAGCTGATGGTGGAGATGGAGCAGTTGAAGAAGCTGCTGAACCCCAGTGAGATTCTGTTTGTCGCCGACGCCATGACCGGCCAGGACGCGGTCAACTCCGCCGCCGACTTCCACACTCGCCTGGGCCTGACCGGCGTCATCCTCACCAAGATGGACGGCGACGCCCGCGGCGGCGCGGCTCTGTCAATTCGGCATGTGACCGGCCAGCCCATCAAGTTCCTCGGCGTGGGCGAAAAGCCCGACGCCTTCGAGCCCTTCCATCCTGATCGCATCGTCGGCCGCATCCTCGGCATGGGCGACATGATGTCGCTGATCGAGAAGGCCGAATCGACCCTCGACCGCAAAAAATCTGAGGATTTCGCCAAAAAAGCGCTGCTGGGCGACGGTTTTTCGCTCGAAGACTTCCGCGACCAGTTGCTCCAGATCAAGAAGCTCGGCTCGATGGAGTCGATTCTGAAGATGCTGCCCTCGGTTGGCCCCTTTGCCGGGATGCAGGAGGCGGCCAAGAACGTGGACGAAAAGCAGTTCACGCGCCTGGAGGCGATCATCAACTCGATGACTCCCAAGGAGCGCCGCAACCACGAGATCATCTCCGGCACGCGCCGCAAGCGCATCGCCAAGGGCTCTGGAACCACCGTGCAGGACGTCAACCAGCTTCTGCGCCAGTACGCGCAGATGGCCAAGGTCTTCAAACAGATGGGCAAGGGCGGCCTCGGCGCCAAGATGATGCGCGGCGGTATGGGCGCCATGGGGCTGGGCGGCAGACAGCGGTTTGGGCGGTAGGGTGCTGTGTCTAAGAGAAAACATCTGGAGACGTTATGGAAGAACCAACAAATGGGCATTCAATAGATCAACTTCTACAAATCGCACAGGACTGGTCCCATAGAGCGGGAGAAACTATCAGCTCAGAAAATTGCGCTTTGAAGGTGAGACTTTGCCTAGATATGGCAAGAGTCAAGCTTGCAACGGCAGAGCAGGAGATCAGATCGAGACAGATAGACCTCACGCACGAGGCAAACTATCTGAGCGAGAAGCTTCTGAAGAGCAACGAGGAAGCCAGTAAACAAAGCGAAGAAAATGCTAAATCGATGAACCTCGCAACAAAACAGTTGGCGAATTCAACAAAATGGTTGACCATTGCAACCTGCGGACTGGTCTTATTTGCCGCAGTTCAAGCATTCATTGCATTCCTTGCTCTGTACAAGAATTAAGGTATCGCTTCGATGACCACCCTTCAGGACCAACTCGACGAGATTACGGCCACCACGCGGGAGCTGGTGCAGGCTGAGAGGCTGGCCATCAGCGAGCGGGCGGTGGAGGATTTGTTTGAGACCGGCATCGAGGAGCGGATTCTGCCGGTGGGCGCCGTGGCGCCGGAGTTTGCACTCGAGGACATTACGGGGCTGGTGGTGCGCTCGGAAGACCTGCTCGCGCTGGGGCCTCTGGTCATCAACTTCTTTCGTGGGCGCTGGTGCCCTTACTGCATCACTGAGCTGGAGGCCTGGCGCGAGCTCTATGGGTCGTTGCGCGAGCTGGGCGCCCTGATGGTGGCCATCAGCCCGCAGACCGGGCCGCAGAGCGAGTTCATGGCCGGCCAGCACGATCTGTCCTTCCCCGTGCTCGCCGACCCCGGCTGCGCGCTGGCGGAAAAATTCGGTCTGGTCTACACCGTGTCTGAGCCGCTTCGCGAGCACTACCTCTCGATGATGGTCAATGTGCCGTACATTAATGGCGATGAAAGCTGGCGGCTGCCCTTGCCGGCAACCTATGTGATTGGCCGGGCCGGCCGGGTGCTCTTTGCCGAGGCCCACGCCGACTTCCGCGTCCGCCCCGAGCCGGATGAGGCGCTGGACGCGATCTTCCCTTCCATAGAGCTGTAGGATTCTTCGCCCTTGCGACGGAAAAGCAACCGCAGGTCCTTCGACTCCGCTGCGCTTCGCTCAGGATGACAGCGTGTTTCTGAGTGAGCAGAATGAATAGCCCGTGCCCCATCCATTTCCGCGTTTGTTGCGGAAATGGGTGGGATACCAATGCAATCCAGGTCTACACAATTTCCGAAAATGCTCTAGCCGCAAAAACAAAGACGCGGAGAGGATGGGGCACTCAAATTGCCTAGGGTGGACTCTCAATTAGAGTCGATGCAGACTGGCGAGGACGGCTTCAGCTTTTTCGAGTGTAACGCCGCGCAAACTGAAGACCTTGCTGCGCGACAACTCGCCGGAGACCAGCTCGACGGCGCTTTTGGGGATGGAAAAGCTCTCGGCGAGGAAGGCGATGAGGGCCTGGTTGGCGCGGCCTTCAATGGGAGGCGCGTGGACGGCGATCTTCAGTTGCGCCGCCGGGCCTTCGCCGTAGAGGCCGGTGATGGCCGTCTTCTTGGCTCCGGGATGGGCGCGAACGGCCAGGGTGACGCCGTTCGCCGTCGGGCGCAGCAGAGCTCCAGATGCGGAATGGGACGGATTTGCCAGAATCTGTCCTCCGGGTTGGCTAAAATCTCTTCATTCTGCTGGAGTTATGTGCGCCGCTAAGCATTTTCACGGATTTGCAATGCGGGTATCGTGCTATCCCACCCTAGCCGCAAAAACAAAAACGCGGCGAGGGTGGGGCACCCAGCTCTAGTCAATCCCGAGCGGCTACAGCTTCGGTTTTCGCTTCGGCCTGCATTCTTGCCTGCCGGTTCTTGTAGCTGGCGATGATGAACTCGCGGAAGAGCGGGTGCGGCTCCAAGGGCTTGGATTTGAACTCAGGGTGAAACTGGCAGCCCAAGAAGTACGGATGGCTGGGAAGCTCTATGATCTCGACGTAGGTCGCGTCGGGGGTAGTGCCGGTCAAGCGTAGGCCGCCGGCGGTCAACTGGGCCTCGTACTCGCGGTTGAACTCGTAGCGATGACGGTGGCGCTCGCTGATCTCGGTGGCGCCATAAGCTCGGTAGGCCAGCGAATCCTTTTGCAGGATGCAGGCCCAGGCGCCCAGGCGCATCGTCCCGCCCATCTCTTCGACGCCCAGCAACTCTCTTAGTTTGTAAATGATGCGGTGGGGGCTGGCGGGGTCGAATTCGCTCGAGTTGGCCTCCTGCAATCCGCAGACGTTGCGGGCGAACTCGATGCAGGCGGTCTGCATTCCCAGGCAGATTCCGAAAAACGGCACTTTTTTCTCGCGGGCGTAGCGGATGGCATTCAACATCCCCTCGATGCCGCGCTTGCCGAAGCCGCCGGGAACCAGAATGCCGTCGAACCCCTCCAATTTCGCTTCGTAATCGCGGTCCTCGGGAGTTTTTGACTCCAGATCCTCGGCCTCGATCCAGGTGACCTTGAGCTTGAGGTTCTGCGAGATGGCGCCGTGGGTCAGCGCCTCCTTGAGCGACTTGTAGCTGTCCTCGTACTCGACGTACTTGCCCACGATGGCGATCGAGACCTCGTCCTTGGGGTGGTAGCAGCGGTAGACCAGATCTTCCCACCGGGTCAGGTCGGCGGCGGGAGCCTCGATGTGCAAGTACTTTAGAATGAGCGCATCAACTCCCTGCTGGGCAAAACCGAGCGGCACCTCGTAGATGGAGGGTACGGTCTGGGCGCCGATCACGGCCTTCTCCTCGACGTTGCAGAAGGCAGCGATCTTCTGCTTGATCTCGCTACTCAGTTCGCGTTCCGAGCGACACATGAGAATGTCGGCCTGAATGCCGATGGAAAGCAGCTCCTTGACCGAGTGCTGCGTGGGCTTGGTCTTCAGCTCCTGGGCGGCGGCGATCCAGGGGACCAGCGTGAGGTGGACGAAGACCGTGTTCTCGCGGCCCAACTCCTGGCGCATCTGGCGGATAGCCTCCAAAAACGGGAGGGATTCAATGTCGCCCACGGTGCCGCCAATCTCGACAATGGTCACGTCGGCGCCGTTGGCAGAGACCTTCCGCATGGCGTTTTTGATCTCGTTGGTCACATGGGGGATGACCTGGACGGTTTTGCCGAGGTAGTCGCCACGCCGCTCTTTCAAAATAATTTGTTCGTAGATGCGGCCGGTGGTCAGGTTGTTGTCACGCGAGAGGGGCGCATGGGTAAAGCGCTCGTAGTGGCCTAGATCAAGGTCGGTTTCGGCGCCGTCGTCGGTGACGAAGACCTCGCCGTGCTGAAAGGGCGACATAGTGCCCGGATCGACGTTGAGGTAGGGGTCGAACTTCATCATGTTGACGCGCAGGCCGCGGCTTTCCAGCAGGCAGCCGATCGAGGCCGCCGCCAGTCCTTTGCCTAGACTGGACACAACTCCGCCCGTCACAAAGACGTACTTTGCCGACATAAATGCAACCTCTTTATTGGGTTTTATGGATTGGTCGAAGGAGGTGGACACTTCCAAGTATGACAGACAGGAGGGCGCGAAGGAAACAGGGAAAACGGCCGGCAGGGCAAAAAGCCCAGGATGCCCGGATTATTTTGCCTGAATTCAATAATTTGCAGATAATCTGCGAGGGTTTTCCCGAGCGGCGTGGCTGCTTTGTAACCGGCGCGGCAGCGATTGCAGGCGAATTTGTGTCCGCATACCCTTCCAGCAGCTTCTGGCGGTGATGCAGGAGAGCGCGGAGCTGGACTGGAAGAGAGGATTCCACCGGCGGTAGCAGACCGAATGTGATGCGGTTCTGAGCGCCGCGGATTAGAATTGCCCGAGAGAGGGCGCTGTGCGCGACACCATTCTGGTCTCCGGCGGGGCGGGGTTTATCGGCTCGAATTTCATCCTGGGCTGGGTGCGCGAGAAACGCTCCCCGGTCGTGAATCTCGATCTGCTGACCTATGCGGGCAATCCCGCCAACCTGGCCTCGGTTGCCAACCTGGCCTCGGCCGAGGGAGTGCCGCTCTACCGGCTGGAGGTGGGCGACATTCGCGATGCCCGGCGCGTGGCCGGCTTGCTGCGCGAAGTTCAGCCAAGGGCCATCCTCCACTTTGCGGCAGAGAGCCACGTGGACCGCTCCATCGCCTTTCCCGAGCTGTTTATCCGCACCAATGTGCTGGGAACCCAGATTCTGCTGGACGAGGCGCGGCGCTATTGGGCGGGGCTGGGGGCGGCGGAAAAGGCGGCCTTCCGCTTCCTGCACGTCTCCACCGACGAGGTCTACGGCCCGCTTGGGACCGGCGACCAGCCCTTCACGGAAGGCGCGGCCTATGCCCCGGCAAACCCCTACGCGGCCTCGAAGGCTGCCGCCGACCACCTGGTTAGGGCCTACTATCGCACCTGGAAGCTGCCCGTTCTTATCACCAACAGCTCCAACAACTTCGGCCCCTATCAGTTTCCCGAAAAATTGGTTCCGCTGATAACGCTCAACGCCCTCGAAGGGCAGCCGCTGCCGGTCTACGGCGACGGCCTCCAGAGCCGCGACTGGCTCTTTGTCGAAGAGCACTGCGCGGCGCTGCGCGGCGTCCTCGAAAACGGCCGCGTGGGCGAAACCTATCACATTGGCGGCCAAAGCGAGCGCCGGAACTTCGACGTGGTCAGGGCCATTTGCGAGCTGTTGGACGAGATGAGCCCCGACCCGGCCATCGGCCCCCGCCGCAGGCTCATCACTTTTGTCGAGGATCGCCCTGGGCACGACCGGCGCTACGCCCTCGACGCCACGAAGATGGCGCGCGAGCTGGGGTGGCGTCCCAGCCAGGATTTTGATGGCGGGCTGCGCCAAACGGTGCGCTGGTACCTGGACCATCCAGAGTGGCTGGAAGGCGTGCGCACCGGGGCCTACCTGGATTGGATCCGGCTGAATTATACGGAGCGCGGCGCGAGCTGAGACGGCAGCTATATTTCCTTCAAGTTCTGGAAAGGCGGCAAAAGCCGGGCCTGAAGGCACGGCTCATTCGCTTTTATTCAGTTTCAGGGGGCTGAAGTCCCTGCTCCCTCCAGAATCTTCGATTTACAACTGTAGTACCAAGCCGACGGCCGACGGCTTGGGCTGGTTTGTCGGCCGTTGAGCGTCCACCGGCACACGCAGAATTGGGCTTGCTCATACAATCGATAGTAGGAGGCTGGCCAGTGAAACGGGTTTATATGGACGCCAATGCCACCACTCCCTTGCTGCCGGAGGTGGTCGAGGCGATGCGCCCCTATTGGATCGACCGTTTCGGCAACGCCAGCTCGATTTACCTCGACGGGCAGCAGGCCCGCATGGCCGTCGATTCCAGCCGTGCCACGCTGGCCGAGTTCTTCAACTGCCACGACGCGGAGGTGGTCTTCAACTCCGGCGGCACCGAGGGCGACAACACCGCCATCTTCGGCCTGCTGCGCCCCGGCGATCACCTGATTACCACTGCCATCGAGCACTCGGCGATTCTGGAGGCGACCGCGCGCATGGCCCAGCGCGGAGTGGAAGTGACCTACGTCGCGCCCCAGCCGAGCGGCCTCATCGACGTCGCGGAGATTCAGCGCGCCCTGCGGCCCCAGACGCGGCTAGTCAGCGTCATGCTGGCCAATAACGAGACCGGCGTTCTTCAACCTGTAGAAGAAATCGGCAAGATCACCCGCACCGGAGGTGCTTTCTTCCACATCGACGCAGTGCAGGGCGCGGGCAAGGTTCCCATCGACGTGCGCCGCTTCGGCTGCCATCTGCTGACCATCAGCGCCCACAAGATGTACGGCCCCAAGGGCGTCGGCGCGAACTTTGTGCGCCGCGGAACTCCAGTTGAATCGCTGCTGGTGGGCGGAGGCCATGAACGCCGCCGCCGCGCCGGAACGGAAAATGTGCCCGGCATTGTGGGCCTGGCCAAGGCCGCCGAGCTGGCTATGCGCGAGCTGGAAGACGGAACCGGCGAAGGTGGCGCTCGCGAAGACGGAGAACTCGCCCGGCTGGCCAGATTGCGCGACCGGCTGGAGGCGGGAATCCTGCGGATTCCGGGCACCGGGGTCAACGGAGCGCAAATTCCACAAACTCTCCATTCACCTGAACGGCCGGGTGCCCCAGGTCCCGCTTTTGGGACCCGGGAATCCACCCAACCAGTTCCGCGCGTAGCCAACACCACGAACATCTGGTTCGACAATCTGGAGGGCGAGGCGCTGGTGATCGCTCTCGACCTGAAGGGCGTGGCCGTCAGTGGCGGCTCGGCCTGTCACTCCGGGGCCACCGATCCCAGCCACGTGCTGCTGGCCATGGGCCTAGACAAAAACCGCGCCCGCTCGAGTCTGCGCTTTAGCCTGCTCAATACCGCGACCGAGGCCGATGTGGAGTACGTTTTGCAAGTGCTTCCCGAGGCTGTCGAGCGGCTGCGGGCGATTTCGCCAGTGGCGGCCGGGACGGCAGGGTGAGTCTTTCCAGCTCAGGGAACCCCATGACCGAACGCACAACCATAGCCGTGGCCATGTCCGGAGGGGTGGACTCCTCGACGGTGGCGGCGCTGCTCGCCCACGAAGGCCACGCGGTAGTCGGCCTGACGCTTCAGCTCTGGGACCAGAGGCGGCTGGCCGGGCGATGCGGCCTTCCCGACGCGCCCAAAGCCGGCCGCTGCTGCTCGCTCGACGACGTGTACGACGCCCGCCGCGTGGCTGAGCAGCTGGGCATTCCTTTTTACGTTGTCAACCAGCAGGAGCGCTTTGAGCGGGATGTGGTGCGGCCCTTCGTGGCTGAGTACCTGGCCGGGCGCACGCCCATCCCCTGCTCGCTCTGCAACAACCACCTCAAATTCGACCAGTTGCTGCAGACCGCGCGCTCGATCGGCGCGGAGCGCATCGCCACCGGCCATTACGCGATCAACGAATTTGATCCGGCTCGCGGCCGCTGGATTCTCAAGCGGGCCAGGGATTTAGCCAAGGACCAGACCTATTTTCTCTTCGGCCTCACCCAGGAGCAGCTTGCCCACACCCTCTTCCCGCTGGGCTCTCTGACCAAGCCGGAGGTGCGCGCACTCGCGCGGCAGTACGGCCTGGCGCTCTCTGAAAAGCCCGATTCACAGGAGATTTGTTTCATTCCCAGCGGCGATTACAAGCAGTTTTTGGCGGCTTATCTCGAAGAACAGGGCGAGAGGCTGCCGGAGACGGCCGGGGAGCTGGTGACCTCGAACGGCGAAGTCCTGGGCCGCCACGCGGGCATCTTCAACTTCACCGTGGGCCAGCGCAAGGGGCTGGGCCTCAGCTCACCTGTGCCGCTTTACGTGCTGCGGATCGACCCGGCGAGCCATCGCGTCACCGTGGGCGCGGATGCCGAGCTGGCTACCCGCACCCTGCGCGCCCGGGGGCTGAATTGGATTTCTATTCCCGAACTGACCGCTCCCATGCGCGTCAAAATCAAGATTCGCCACCGTCACGAACCGGCCTGGGCCACGCTGGAACCGGCTGAGCCGGCCTTGGCGCATTCCGCTCCGGCTGAATCCGGCCCGGCTGGCTCCGAGGAGGTCGTCGCCACCTTCGACGAGCCGCAGCGCGCCGTCACTCCTGGCCAGTCGGCGGTCTTCTATGACGGCGATGAGGTCGTCGGCGGGGGATGGATTGTGTAGAGTGGTTTCTGCTCTTTCACCGGCCAACTGACCAAAAGCGCAGGCCAGGAGAACCGCTTTAGACGGACTTCTCCTCGCTGGCGGAGGCCGGGCTGGCGGAGGCCTGAAGTGGCCGACGCCGCGCCCCAGGGGTGCGCAGCGACTCAACGATCGCTTTTGCCGCCCTCAACACTCTCGAAACCTGTCGCACCGGCCCACCGATAGTCTCGACCACAAACTCCCCGGCGTGATCTACGGTGTCCAGAAGGTCAGAGAACATCTTGTCTAGCCGTTCGCTTTGTTTCCGCACACGTTCCAGAATCTCCTGGGCCGAGGATTGCATCTCCGCGCTCTGTGCGCGCACTCCGTGTATGATCTCCGCCAGGTCGGCGGTGGCCGTCTCGATCCGGGGCGTGACGCGGCTAAGAAATCCCTGTGTGCCGGCCAGAATATCCCGCGTCTCGTAGACGATGGGCATAATCGAGGAACGCAGTTTTTCGCTTTCTTCGCGCGCGGAACGGACGGCTTTGCGCAGGGTGACGAAGATTGCCAGCAGGATAATCGCCTGCAGCAACACGGCCAGCCCCGTCACAGCAACAAAGGCAAGCAGAATGGTTTGATTGTCCAGATTTGGCATAAGAGTGGCCTCGCGCAGTTGAACTGCGGGCTCGGGTTCAGTGGCTTATCATCTGCGCTTCCCCAACCCAGGCCGAAGCGCTGCTCGAAGAGCAGGCGCTCAAGCGGTAACCCGCCGCTCAAGCGCCGGCTCCGGGCAGAGTATTGAATACCGTCAGGCCGAAAAGAGATCTGGCCCAGGAGAAATACGCCTAAAGCTTCGTGGGTTCGCCGGCAACGGGGGGCGTTTTGTAAGCCTGACGCCCAGCGTCAACGGCCGCGGTCACCCGGCCGGTTTGTTCCGAGACCAGGTTCTTGCCGTGTTCCACAAACTCTTCCCACTGCGCCCGTCCGCGATCCACCGCCTCACGGCCACGCTCAACGTATTCGCCCACCTGCTCCTTGCCTTTGTCCACCAGGCCGCTCACCTGCTCAGCGGCTTGCCGGGCGCGGGCGCGCAGGCACTCGGTTCCTTCCCGGGCTCCGCTGATCAGGTCTTCCCGGGTTTCGCGGCCGCTCTTGGGAGCGTAAAGTATTCCCACCAGCGCGCCGACACCCAATCCAGCCACAAACCACGCCAGACCGTTGATCTTGCTTTCTTCTGCCATGATGAACACTCTCCTTCCGCTCAGTTTCAAGACTGCCTGAGCGTATCAAATTCCTTGCCGCACCGCAAAGTGCCGGCCGGTTGCGGTCCCAAATGAAGAATCATACCCCAATTACAGAGCAAGTAAAGCTCTGTATTGACCTTACCGCGTTAGATGCACCTTCAGTGTAGGACAAGCGCCTGCGATTTTCGAAGGGGGAGTCAGCAGTAACCGTCTGGCAGGGGGAGCAGTTGCCTCGTTTACATATAGTTCCGGCAGCGTGGAGGGCGGTTTGCGCTCACTGCCCGCGCAGAAACGGGTTGCTCCGGCGCTCCTGGCCAATGGTGGTCTCAGGGCCATGGCCGGGGATGACGCGGGTTTCGTCAGGCAGGACCAGCAGGCGGTTCTGGATGGAGTCGACGAGCTGGTTGTAGTTGCCGCCGAACAGGTCAGTGCGGCCGATGCCGCCGGCAAAGAGCGTGTCGCCGGCAATCAGCAGCTTGAGCGGGGCGAAGTGGAGGCAGACCGAGCCTGGGCTGTGGCCGGGGGTATGCAGGACCTGGGCGGGGTAGTGCTCCAGGCCCACGCTGAAGCCATCGGCCAGGTTCTGGTCGGGGGGGGCGGTTTCGGGCGCGGTGGCGCCGATCCAGCCGGCCTGCGTCTCCATTATCTGGAGCAGCGGCAGGTCGGCTTCGTTCAGCAGAATGGGCGCGCCAGTGAGCCGCTTGAGCGGCAGCGCGCCGCCCACGTGGTCGATGTGGGCGTGAGTGAGGAGAATCTGCTTGAGCTTGAGGCCGAGTTCGGTGAGCCGGCGGTGAATGCGCTCCACCTCGCCACCGGGATCGATGACAATGGCCTCGCCACTCTCCTCGTCGCCGAGGATGGTGCAATTGCTTTGCAAAGGGCCGACGGGAAAGGTCTCCAGGATCATGGCCTTATTGTAGGACGCGCTGGCCCAGTCCATGCCCCGGATTCAGAGCGGATCAAAGTTATGCGGCCGTAAAGCAGCCTCTCCGCACACTTACAGCGCAAAGATGGCCACGGCCAGCACACCCACTCCCACCGTCAGGCTGATCCGGTCGCGGAGGGCGAAGACGACCGGATCGTCGTCCATCTCGCCGCGCGAGCCGAGCAGCCAGACGCGATAGAGCCAGAAGAGCATCAGCGGCACGACGAGCCAGAGCCGGCCGGCGTGCCGGTAGAGAGCCTCGACGTCGGCGCGGGAGATGTAGAGCGAAAAAACCACTACGGAGGCTGTGGCGCAGGAGGTGCCGAAGCTGCGGATCTGCTCGAGGTCATCGACCAGGTAGCCCCGCCCGTGGGTCGCGGGGAGGCCCCGCTCGCGCAGGTTCTCGAGCTCGCTGAAGCGCTTGACCATGGCTAGCGA
>Ga0326727_10021924_pt1 | contig 12418 bp, 14 predicted proteins | sample MB2enrmetagenome_FD_207643 | JGI IMG/M metagenome (GOLD analysis project Ga0326727, IMG submission 207643) | Lab enriched peat soil microbial communities from McLean, Ithaca, NY, United States - MB29MY | ecosystem: Environmental > Terrestrial > Soil > Wetlands > Peat | place: USA: New York...
CTGTGTGATCGATCTCGCGAAGGCGCCCCTCAAGTACCACGGCCTCGACCCGTGGGAGATCCTCCTGAGCGAGGCCCAGGAGCGCATGACCCTCGCGGTCGCTCCGGGTAAGATCGATAGATTCCTCGACCTCTCGCGGGAAATGGGAGTCCTTTCCACGGTGCTCGGCACCTTCACCGACTCGGGCAAATTCCACATGCTCTACCGGGGAAAGACGGTGGCCTATCTCGATATGAAATTCCTCCACAACGGCCTGCCCAGGATGCATCTACGGGCCGCATGGGAGAGGAAAATCTCCGATGAGGCGCCGCCGGAGGAGCCGAAAGCCTATGGCGGGGTGCTCCTCGCTCTGCTGGGCCGCTGGAATATCTGCAGCAAGGAGTACGTGGTGCGCCAGTACGACCATGAGGTCCAGGCGGGAAGCGTCATCAAGCCCCTCACGGGCAAGGAGAACGACGGGCCTTCCGACGCTGCCGTGATAAGGCCCGATCTCGCGGCCCTGGAGGGCGTGGTGGTGAGCCACGGCATCTGCCCGAAGTACAGCCGCTTCGACACCTACCATATGGCGGCATGTGCCATAGACGAGGCCATCAGGAACAACATTGCCTCAGGGGGGAGCCTCGACCGGATGGCCCTCCTCGACAACTTCTGCTGGTGCGACCCCGTGGTCTCCGAGAAGAACCCCGACGGCGCGTATAAGCTGGCCCAGCTCGTCCGGGCAAACAGGGCCCTCTATGACTATGCGGTCCGGTTCCGTACACCCTTTATCTCCGGCAAGGACAGCATGAAGAACGACTATGTGAACGGAGAGACCAGAATATCGATCCCGCCGACCCTCCTTATCTCCGCGATCTCACACATGTTGGACGCAAGAAAGGCGGTCACCATCGATTTCAAGGAGGAGGGGGACCTGATCATGGTGCTCGGAAAGACTTTTGCCGAGCTCGGCGGATCTGAGTATTTCGCGCACCTCGGCCTCTTCGGCAATATGCCTCCCCGGGTGGACGGGGAACAGGCCCGGAAGAGCTACCTGGCACTTGAGAGGGCCATCAACAGAGGCCTGATCCGCTCGGCGCACGATATGTCGGACGGCGGCATGGGGATCTGCCTTGCCGAAAGCGCCTTCTCAGGGGGCCTCGGGGCCGACGTGGACCTCGCCCTGGTGCCTCAGGCGGGCGTGTTCAGGGACGACTATCTCCTTTTTTCGGAATCTCAGAGCAGGTTTATCATCACGGCGAGGGGGGAAGACGCGGCAGATCTGCGCAAGGTCTTCAAGAACTTGCCCTTCGGCGAGATCGGGAGGGTCACGAAGGAGCCTCGCCTCTCGATCCGCGGCATTTACGGGGAGAAGATCGTCGATATGGAGACGGCCCTGCTCAAAGAAGCCTGGCTCGCACCCTTCAAAAAGCTCTTCGGATAACCCCGGGGAAGGCTGCGCCGCCGACCGGCTATTCCCGGTAGAACAGCTCCTCGGGCATCATCTTCAGCTGGAGCCTTTCGACCTCTGCGTGGAGCGCATCCACGCTCCTGCCCACCGCGGAGATGGTGTCGACTATCAGTCCGAAACTCCTCGCCAGACCTTGCAGGTTCCGTTTCGCCGAATCGGACGCCTCTCTGATCTGTACCTCCCGCGTCCGGCATTCCTCGATGAGATCTCGGAGCTGTTCCTCTTCTTCAGCGGTCAGCCCCTTTGCCCTGATAAGGTCTTCCACCGTCTTTATCTCGTCCATTACCTCACCTCCCGCTCGACTGTTGGTGCGGTCCGAGGGCCTATCCCGGCTATCCCGGTCTCGCCCGCCCCCGGAGCCCTGAGGGCAGAGCGGGACCGCTCACGACAGAAATTAATGTTATACCTTATTGTACATCAGTTGGATTGCTTCGTCAAGGAAATAAAGCAAAAAGACGAAAAATATTTCTCACCCGGGCCGGCGAGGTCACTTCGCCATTCTGTTCCGCTCATCCACAAAGACAAGTTTCGGCTCGAAGCCCTGAAGCTCGCTATCCTGAAAAGCACCATAACAGGCGATGATGACCAGATCCCCTTTCTTCGCTTTGTGGGCCGCTGCGCCGTTGATACAGATGACCCCCGAATCCCTCGGTCCCACTATGGCATAGGTAGTGAAGCGCTCGCCGTTGGTGATGTTGTAGATGTCCACCTGCTCATAGGGAATGATGCCCGCCTTTTCGAGCAGCCCTTCATCTATGGTCACGCTCCCCTGGTAATCGAGGTTGCTGTCCGTCACGGTAGCGCGATGAATCTTTGCCTTCATCATTGTTCTGAGCATGTCATGACTCCGTAAGAATGACGTTGTCGATGAGCCTGGTCTTCCCGAGCCGGAGCGCGATGGCGAGGAGAGCGCTCCTCTCGATCTTATCCACGTCACCCAGTGTCTCGGGATCGCACATGGTGACGTACTCTATGTCGAGGCCGTCTTTCGATGCCAGTGTCTTACGGACCTCCGCCGCGAGCACGCCGGCCCTCCTCTCCCCGCCCCTGAAGAGCTCCTCGGCTTTTTTCATCGACGCGGAGATGAGGAGCGCCTTCTCACGGTCTTCGGCGCTCAGGTACGCATTTCTCGAGCTCATCGCGAGCCCCCCCTCCTCCCTGACGGTGGGATAGCCGATAATCTCAAGGTCCATATTGAGGTCCCGGGCCATCCTCTGGATGATCTTCAGCTGTTGGTAGTCCTTCTGCCCGAAGACCGCGAAATGCGGCTTTACCGCATTGAACAGCTTCGCCACCACCGTGGCCACCCCGGTGAAGTGGCCTGCCCTGTGGAGTCCGCACAGATGCTCCCCGAGCCCCTTCACCTCGATGTAGGTCGAGTACCCTTCGGGGTACATCTCCGGGCCGTCGGGAGAAAAGATGATGTCCGTCTTCTCCTGCTCGAGCAGGTTTCTGTCGCGCTCGAACGCCCTGGGATAACGGCCGAAGTCTTCGTTGGGGCCGAACTGTAAAGGATTGACGAATATGCTGACCACCACCACGTGGGCATCCTTCCTCGCCCGCCTCACCAGCGCCAGATGGCCCTCGTGCAGATACCCCATGGTAGGGACGAAGCCGATCCTTTTCCCCTCCCTTCGAAAGGTCTCGGAAGCTTGCTGCATCTCTTTGACCGCGCGTATGATCCTCATGGCTCAGTGGAAAGAATGGGCATCGTCGGGAAAGGTGCCTGATCTCACCTCCGTGATGTAGTCGTGCACGCCCTTCTCTATCTGCTCGCGAAGGTTCACATAGGTCTTGACGAACTTCGGCCTGAACTGGCCGAGGAGGCCGAGGAGGTCGTGGACGACCAGCACCTGGCCGTCGCAGTCGGGACCGGCCCCAATGCCGATGGTCGGGATGGAGAGCCGCTCCGTGATCTTTTTCCCCGCGTCCCTCGGCACCCCTTCGAGGACCACGGAGAAGGCACCCGCCTCTTCCACGGCCAGGGCATCCTCGATGAGCATCTCTTCCGCACCACCCTTGCCCTGCACCTTGTAGCCGCCCATGGCGTTCACCGATTGGGGGGTGAGGCCGATATGGGCCATGACAGGGATATCTATATCGACGATCGCCCTGATCACGTCTCTCATCTTTCGCCCGCCCTCTACCTTGACCGCCTCCGCGCCGCTCTCCTTTATCATGCGTCCGGCATTCCTGCGGGCCTGCTCGATGCTCTCCTGATACGACATGAAGGGCATATCGATGACCACCAGGGCCCTTCCGGCACCCCTCGCCACGGCCCTCGTGTGGTGGATCATCTCTTCCACGGTGACGGGGAGCGTATTCGGATACCCGAGCACCACGTTTCCCACGGAGTCTCCCACGAGGATAATATCGATTCCCGCGGCGTCCATAATTTGGGCGAAGGGGAAATCATAGGCCGTGAGCATAGCGATCCGCTCTTTGCCCTTTCTTTCCCTTATGGCCGGTACCGTAATCTTATCCACCATTCCCCCCCAAAAAAAATGCCTTCTGAACTGTCATTCAGAAGGCAAATCCACGACGTTCCTTCCGTCTCAGTCCAGTGATGGATCCAAGCGGTGTGAGAGATTTATGATACACCCAATTATGGCGCGCGTCAAGAGATTTTCACAAGAAGTTTTTGTATACAATTTTAGCAGCAATTCCGGATGGTTACCGTCCGGGGCACGCGCAGGTCGACTGGCCGGCCGCGAAAGAGACGACTCAGGGGCACGGCCTGTGGTCAGATATAGTCTTCGAGGAGCAGGGACAGGTGGCGCTCCACGCTTCCGGGCTCCCGCTCCTCCATCTCCCTGATCACCTTGGTGACGCGCCTGTAGGTGACCTCGTCCGCCAGATCGTCGGTGGTGCGGTAGGTGCCCGCCCTCCTGCCCATGCGGAAGACGAGCCGCTGCTCCGGATCGAGCTCGAAATAGCGGTCGATCACGGACAGGATCTTCCCTTTCTCTTCGGGCAGCTTCCCCTCCACTTCCTCCAGCAGGTTGAGTATATGGTCGCTCTTCACAAAGCTCCCGATGCCCTCGAGATGCTCGATGAGGAGCCTCAATTCCACGAGTATCTCCTCATCGTGCTCCAACACGAAATCGCCGCTCTCCAGCTTCGTATAGAGGGGCATGGTATTGAGCACCTTGAGCGTCCTCACGCGGATAAAGTCGGGATCGATGCGGTTGAGCGCGTCGGCCGTCTCCATTGCATGCTCCCGCCACCACTTCTTCCCGCCCAGACCGGCAACGACATATTCCGAAAGCTCGATCCCCGCTTCCTTCACGCGGCGACCGGCGAGGATGTGCTGCTCCTTCGTGACCCCTTTCCGCATGTACTTCAACAAGGCATCCGAACCTGTCTCCAAACCCAGATGGAGCCTGGTCAGGCCCGCCTCCTTGAGACGTCTCAGATCATCGACGGAAAGGCGCTGGGCGATCGTCTGGGAGCGTCCGTAGGAGGTGACGCGGTCGATAGTGGGGAAGGTCTGCCTGAGGTACCTGAGGGCCTCGGCAAGGTCGTCCACCCTCATGACGAGCGAATTGGCGTCCTGGATGAAGACATTCCTGGCGCCGAAATACATCCAGACGGCAACGTTCTTGAAGAAATCGCTGTAGTGCGGATCCGAGTAAACCTCCTCGATCAGACCCTGCGAGAGCTTCCCGCCATCGCCTCTCTGCCGGGACAGAGACGTAATCTCGTCCCGTATGGTTCTGATAGTGTCGATGTCTTCCTTTATATCGGCGACCGGCCTTCTCTCGAAGCGCCTGCCTTTGAAGAGGTGGCAGAACTCGCACTTGTTCCAGGGGCAGTTTCGGGTGAAGCGGACAAGGAGGCTGTAAGCCTCGCTGGGTGGCCGTATAGGCCCTATCTCATACCGGAGGCTGCGGTCAGGCATCCTTATCCGGGTGGATCGCAAAGGGAGGCGTGGACTGTTTGGACTCCATCTTCTTTCTCTTCTTGCCGAGGTTGGCCTTCTTCCTCTTCCTCTTCATCTCGGTGATCTTCGTGTTTGACGGCATAGTCGTCCTCCTCGTGGTAGAAGGGTAGAGCATAGCATAAAAGGCTGTCGCCATCAATAATAGCCTTTGCCCCGGGAGGCGGCGCCCCTCTGTCTCCCTTTCCGTACCGGACAGGACCGGCAGCGCCCAATTTCCTCTTGAGAAATACCGATTGATACTGTATACTGGTGGGTCGCCCGTTATTCTGCACGTCTTTCAATTGGCGGAGGGTGCACGTCCCGTGTCTCCGGCCAAAGCGCGAAAGGCGGAAGACAAAACCAGGAGGAAGCATGTCCAATCTCACCATCAAACAACTGCTCGAAGCCGGTGTTCATTTCGGACACCAGACAAAGCGCTGGAACCCCAAGATGAAGCCGTACATCTTCGGGGCCAGGAACGGTATCTATATCATCGACCTTCAAAAGACCTTGAAGATGTTCAAGGAGGCATACAACTTCGTAAAGGAAGTGGCGTCGAGGAACGAGTATGTCCTTTTCGTGGGCACGAAGAAACAAGCCCAGGAGGCGATCGTCGAGGAAGCCAAGCGGAGCGGCGCCTTTCACGTCAACGTGAGGTGGCTCGGCGGGACCCTCACCAACTACCAGACCATCGAGAAGAGCATCGACCGATTGCGGAAGTACGAGGAGCTGAAAGGAGGCGACATCTTCAAGGTGCTCCCGAAGAAGGAGGCCCTGAGCATAGACCGCGAGATCGCAAAGCTCGAAAAACATATGGGCGGCATAAAGGATATGGACCGGCTGCCCGGCGCCCTCTACATCGTGGACCCGAAGAAGGAGTATATAGCGGTGAATGAGGCGAGGAAACTGGGTATCCCGACGGTAGGCATCGTCGACACCAACTGCGATCCCGACGATATCGATTTCGTGATACCGGGGAATGACGACGCCATAAGGGCAATAAAGCTGCTCACCTCGAAGATCGCCGATGCCGTGCTGGAAGGCAGGGCCCTCTACGTGGAGGAGTTCCAGGGCAAGGAAGAGGAGAAGGGGGGGCCGAAGCCCTTTTTCGACGAGAGCGTGCTTGAGGATAAATACGAAGGTGGTTTTGAGGAAGGAGAAGGAGGCGATTGATGGAGATAACCGCGGAACAGGTGAAAACGCTGAGAGAGAAAACGGGTGTGGGCCTGATGGACTGCAAAGAGGCCCTCAAGGCCTCCGAAGGAAATATGGATAAAGCCGTCGACTATCTCCGTGAGAAGGGCCTCGCAAAAGCCCAGAAGAGGGTGGGGAGATCTGCCACGGAAGGGACCATTGCAGTCTATGTCCATATGGGCGGGAAGATCGCGACCATGGTAGAGGTAAACTGCGAAACCGATTTCGTCGCGAAAACCGATCAGTTCCAGGCGTTTGCCAAAGACGTGGCCATGCAGGTCACCGCAGCGAACCCGGGCTACGTGAAGAGAGAGGATGTGCCCGAAGAGGTGAGGGAGAAGGAAAAAACCATCTACAGGAAGCAGGCGAAGGAATCGGGCAAGCCGGACAAGATCCTCGATAAGATCGCCGAGGGGAAGCTGGAGAAGTTCTACCAGGAGGTCTGCCTTCTCGAGCAGCCCTTCATCAAGAACCCTGAAGTCACCGTCAAGGAGCTTCTCGAAGACCTCGTCTCAAAGATGGGGGAGCACATACTGGTGAGGAGATTCGTGAGATACCAATTGGGAGAGACGGTCGAGGCATAGCATGGCGTACCGGAGAATCCTTCTCAAGCTGAGCGGCGAGGCCCTCATGGGAAAAGAGGGCTACGGCATCGACCCCGAAACCATGGGGGATGTGGCACGCCAGATAAAAGAAGTCAAGGAGACGGGCATCGACGTGGCAATCGTTGTGGGCGGCGGGAACATCTACCGGGGCATGCGGGCAGGTGAGCAGGGCATTGACCGGGCTACGGGCGACTACATGGGCATGCTCGCCACCCTCATGAATTCCCTTGCCCTCCAGGACAACCTGGAGAGGCTGGGCCTGCCGACGAGGGTGCAGAGCGCCCTGCAAATGGCGGCAATAGCCGAGCCCTATATCAGGAGAAGGGCGATTCGCCATATAGAGAAGGGACGGGTCGTGATATTCGCCGGAGGAACGGGTAATCCCTTTTTCACCACGGATACGGCAGCAGCCCTTCGCGCCGTCGAGATCGGCGCGGACGTGCTCCTGAAGGCGACGCGGGTCGACGGCGTCTACGATAAAGACCCGGAGCGCCATCAGGATGCGGTCTTTCTCCGCGAGATCACCTATATGGATGTGCTGGAGCGTCATTTGAGGGTGATGGATGCAACCGCGGTCTCCCTCTGCATGGAGCACAAGCTGCCCATCATCGTCTTCAACCTGAGAGAGCGGGGCAACCTGAGGAGGATCGTTCTCGGTGAAGCTCTGGGGAGCGTAGTGAGGGGGTGACTATGACCGATGAAGTGCTGGCGGAGCTTGAGGAGAAATTAAGAAAATCGACGGGCTCATTCAGGAAGGACCTGTCGAAGCTGAGGACGGGGGTCGCGTCGATCTCGCTCCTCGAAGACATAAGGGTCGCCTATTACGGCCAGCCTACGCCCCTGAACCAGGTGGCGAGCATCTCGGCTCCCGACAGCAGGACCCTCACCATCCAGCCGTGGGATGTCGCCTCCATCGGCGAGATAGAAAAGGCGATCCAGAAATCGGACCTGGGAGTCAACCCCATGTCCGACGGGAAGTTGATCCGCCTCGTTTTCCCGCGGCTCACGGAAGAACGGAGGAAAGAGCTGACGAAACTGGCCGCAAAAATGCTGGAGACCACGAAAGTGGCCATGCGCAACGTCAGGAGAGACACGAACGAGAAGCTGAAGAAAATGGAAAAAGAGAAGGCCCTTTCGAAGGATGACGCCTTCAAGCTCCAGGAGGAGGTGCAGAAGACCACCGACCGGTACATTACCACGGCCGAGCACACTTACTCGGAAAAGGAGAAGGAGATCCTGGAGATCTGACCATTATGACCCTCGGGAAGAAGAAACTGCCCAGGCACGTGGCGATCATCATGGACGGTAATGGAAGATGGGCCAGGAGCCGGGCCCTTCCCAGGATCGAAGGCCATATCGCCGGCATCGAGGCGGTGAGGGAAGTGGTGACCTTCACGCGGGAGCTTGCCATCCCCTACCTGACCCTCTATGCCTTTTCCAGGGAGAACTGGACGCGACCGAAGGAGGAGGTAAAGGCGCTCCTCCGACTCCTGGGCGTCTTCCTCACCAGTGAGCTGCCCCTGATGATGGAGAAAGACATAAGGTTCAATGCCATAGGCGCGATCACCGACCTCCCCCGGCCCCTCCAAAAGCAGCTCCGGGGTGTCATGGAGCAAACAGGCAAAAATAGGGCCCTGGTCCTTAATATCGCCCTTTCATACAGCGGGAGGGAGGAGATCCTCCGCGCGGCCAGATCCTTTGCCGAGGACTTTGCGAGAGGTGCGGTAGACCGCCTCGATGAAGAGGCCTTCAGCAAATACCTCTACACCGCCGGCATGCCCGATCCCGATCTGCTCATCAGAACAAGCGGGGAGATGAGGCTCAGCAATTTTCTCCTCTGGCAGCTCGCGTATACCGAGCTCTATGTGACGGAGACGTGCTGGCCTGACTTCAGGAGGGAGGCCTACCGGAAGGCCCTCGGCGATTTCTCGGAAAGAGAAAGAAGATTCGGCAGTCTGAAGGAAGCCTAACGTGGGGGATCTCAAGAAACGGGTGCTTTCCGCCTTGCTCTTCGGCCCCCTCGTGGTGGCGCTTTTCCTCTTCCTGCCGCCGAGGCCCTTCTTCCTGTTCGTGGCCATCGTGCTCATCATGGCTGCGTACGAGCTCTCGTCTATGGCGCAGGTGCAAAATCCCTCTCTTGTCACGGCCTTCGCCGCGACTTCCTTCGTGCCCCTCTATTTCGGCTTTGCCGCAATCTATCCCCTGTGGCTCCTCTTTTCGGCGGCCGCCTACCTCCTCATCAGGTTGCTCCCCCTGGGTCCGGCCCCGGCCTCCCCGAGCACCGAAATCGGCAGGGCCGTCACCGTGATCATCATGGCTGAGGTCTTTCTCGCCCTTCCCCTTTTCTACCTCTTTCGCCTGAAGGAGCTGACGCCCTCGGCGCCCCTCATCCTTCTGCTGACTATCTGGGCGAGCGACACAGGGGCCTATTTCCTCGGGAAAGCCGCGGGGAGGCACAGGCTCGCCCCCCTTATCAGCCCCAAGAAGACGTACGAGGGCCTCGTCGGCGCCATGGCCGGAGCAGCGCTCGTGACGCTCCTCTTCGAAAGGAGGTTGGGCCTCGGCATCCCGGGCTCCCTCGGCATAGGCGTGGTGATCGGTCTGCTCGGCCAGCTCGGAGACATACTGGAGTCGATCGCAAAAAGGGTGTGCGAAGTAAAGGACTCCTCCGGCCTGATCCCGGGCCACGGCGGTATCCTGGACAGGATCGACAGCTTTCTCCTCACGGCACCCTTCGCCTACCTCTACCTCGCGGGCCTCAAGGGATGAAAAAGGGTATCGTCATACTCGGCTCCACCGGCTCCATAGGCAGATCGACCCTCGAGGTGATCGAGCACCAACAGGACGAATTCGAGGTGATCGGCCTTGCCTGCCGGGAGAACGTACAGCTTTTCAGCGAGCAGATCAAGAAGTTCAGGCCCCGCTTCGCCTGCCTCTTCGAGCAGGGCCTCGCTCACCTGGTCGACTTCGGCCGGGCGCGAAAGCTGATCGGTCCCGAGGGCTTGAAGGCCCTCGTCGGGGCGGACGGGGCGATGATTGTCAACGCTCTGCCGGGGAGCATCGGGCTCGAGCCGACAATCCAGGCACTCAAGGAGCGGAGGGTCCTCGGCCTCGCCAACAAGGAGAGCCTCGTGATGGCGGGAAGGCTGATATGCAGTCTCATAAGGGAGAAGGGCTCCACCCTGCTGCCCATTGACAGCGAGCATTCCGCGCTCTACCAACTGATGGAAGGGAAGGAAAGGGATGAGATCGAGACGCTCTTCATCACGGCTTCAGGCGGACCTTTCAGGGACCTTTCCGGGGAAGAGCTGAAGGCCGTGACCGCGGAGCAGGCCCTCCGCCACCCCACCTGGCAGATGGGCAGGAAGGTGACCCTCGATTCCGCAACCCTGATGAACAAGGGGCTCGAGGTGATCGAGGCCCGCTGGCTCTTCAATATGGCTGAGGAGAAGATCAGGATCGTGGTCCATCCGGAGAGCATCCTCCACGGCTTGGTCCGGTTCGTGGACGGCTCGCTCTCGGCTTACCTGGCCTACCCGGACATGAGGATCCCCATTGCCTTTGCCTTGAATGGGGGGCAGCGCAGATCCGTGCCCTTCGGCAAGGTGGACCTCGCCGCCCTGGGCAAGCTCACCTTTCGTGCCCCTGACATGGAGCGCTTTCCCGCGCTCAGACTGGCATACGAGGCGCTCGCCGCGGGAGACAGCGCGCTCGTCACGCTCAACGCGGCGAACGAGGTCGCCTCCGCCGCCTTCCTCGAAGGGAGGATAGGCTTCACCCATATCCCCTGCCTGGTTGAAGAAGCGCTCAGCCGCCACCCCCTGGCGAAAGAGATAGACGACCTGGATGCAATCTGGGAGATCCACCGGTGGGCGCAGGGGTATGTGGAAAACCGCTTGAGGAGGATTGATGCTTAACCTGATCTACTTCGTCATTGTCCTGAGTATACTCATATTTGTGCACGAGTTCGGCCATTTTCTCTTTGCCCGCCTCGCAGGGGTAAAGGTGCTCACCTTCTCCCTCGGTTTCGGCAAAAAGCTCCTCTCCTTCAAACGGGGCGAGACTGAATACGTCGTCTCCGCGGTTCCTCTGGGCGGGTATGTCAAGATGCTGGGTGAATCGACCGAGGATGTGGTGCCGGAAGAGGAGAGAGCGCGCTCCTACTCCGATAAGCCTCCCCTCGTGCGGATCTTGATCGCCTTTGCCGGCCCCTTCTTCAACGTCCTCTTCGCCCTGTTCGTCTTCTTCGTGATCTTCCTCACCGGGTACCCCGTTCCCTCTACCTCGACGCAGATCGGACAGGTGATGGCGGGAGACCCCGCGGCCAGCGCCGGCCTCCAGCCGGGCGACGTCATCACGCGGATAAACGATCGTCCGGTCGGGCAATGGACCGAGCTGCAGAAGATCGTCAGCTCCTCCGACCTTCGGCCCATGAAATTCGAGATCGACCGGCACGGCCAGCGCCTTGAGAAGTGGATCACCCCGAAAGTGCGCGATGAGAAGAACGTCTTCGGGGAAACCGTGGGCAAGATCAAGCTCATAGGCATCGCGCCCGCGAGTGAGACTAGGAGGGAGCCTCTCGTAGGGGCGGCATCAAAGGCGGCGACCGATACCTGCAACCTGACCGAGCTGACCGTCGTGGGCATAGTGAAGCTGATAAAGGGGAGCATTTCCGCGAGGAACGTGGGCGGTCCCATACTCATCTTTCAGCAGGCGGGCGAGCGGGCAAAGGCGGGAAAGAGCAGCTTCCTCTTCTTCCTCGCTCTCATCAGCATAAACCTGGGCGTGGTCAACCTCTTCCCCATACCTATACTCGACGGGGGCCACATATTTTTCTCGATCCTTGAGCTGATCGTGCGCCGCAAGATCCCGACCAGGGCCATCGAGGTCGCGCAAAAGGTGGGCCTCGGCATCCTCGTGTGCATCATGGTCCTCGCCACGTTCAATGATGTCATGAGACTTTTCCATGTCAGATAGGCTTGTCCTCGGCCTCGACAATTCCATGGACTTCCTCAACCTCGTCCTCGGCCGGGAGAATCGCCTGATCGAGGAGCGCCACGCAAGGGCGGAGCGTCACTCGTCCGAGGTGCTCCCCGTCCACGTCTCTCAGCTGCTCGGGGATCACGGATATACCGTCAAGGACCTTTCCGCCCTGTTCGTCACCCTCGGCCCCGGCTCCTTCACGGGCGTCCGGGTAGGTCTCGCCTTCTGCAAGGGCCTGGCCGAGGGTCTGGCCGTCCCCCTACTCGG
>Ga0326727_10021925_pt1 | contig 12417 bp, 13 predicted proteins | sample MB2enrmetagenome_FD_207643 | JGI IMG/M metagenome (GOLD analysis project Ga0326727, IMG submission 207643) | Lab enriched peat soil microbial communities from McLean, Ithaca, NY, United States - MB29MY | ecosystem: Environmental > Terrestrial > Soil > Wetlands > Peat | place: USA: New York...
GCCTCGCACAGCTGGCGGGCGATCTTCAACGATCGATCGACGGAGAAGGGGCGCTCTACCATCAATAGCTGATTCAAATCCTGGCCTTCGATGAAGGCCATGGTGATGAACTTCACGCCCTCCCACTCGCTCAGGTCGTGGATGCGCAGGATGTGTTTATGGGAAATCTTGCTTGCGAGTAAGAGCTCTTGCTTGAAGCGCAAGATAACGCTGGGATCCTTTGTCAATTCTGGCTGCAGAGTCTTGAGAGCAATTGTACGCCCCAGCTCCTTATCGAAGGCCTTGTAAACCTTTCCCATCCCCCCTTCGCCAAGAAGCTTTTCAATTCGAAATCTCGGCCCAAAGTCCATTCCCGGTTCCAGGTTCCCGGAAAAACTGTAGCCTGCGGTCGACCGTCCGGCATAAGCTGACGGCGACACGGACGCCCTGGCCGGGGAGGGTTCTTTACCGAAAATGGTCCCGTCCTCTGCCTGCTCTCCCGATTCGGGGTCGTTTGCTCCGAAGCCGGATGGCGTCTTACTGATGACCTGGGAATCTTTCCAGTTTTCGGCTTGCGGCCGCGTGGCCCCGGCACCCCCTCCACCAGGTGCCGCTGGCTCGGCTCCCCCGCCAACGTTTGTCCGCGAGGCTCTAGTCTCTTTCGAGGGCTCGCCCTCTTTGGAAAATGCTTCGTGGTCAAGATTCTGGAGTGTTTGGTTATCTTCGGGATGAGGAAATGCCTTGCGGGATTTTCCACACCGCACGAAGGGCATTTCATAATTGAGGGCTGGCCCTGTCAGGGCCAATCCACGGGATTATCCTGCACGTTGGGGCGACCAGCAAGTGCTTTCCTATTTGTGGTTGTCCTCGATGGCCACCGGTTGGCCCCGAATGCCTAGAGCTTGTTTTTGGCATCCCCGCGAGGTCAGGTCACTGCACAAACGCGAGCTCGTCAAGCCAATCGTGGCTGACCGGCATTCAAGTGAGCTCCCATAAGAGATGCGCTTGCCCCGGCCCCGGCAGGAGAGTAGGAAGCACCCTACCGCGCATCGAGCAATGACGGCAAGGGGTACCCTAGATGACTTATAGCTCCAACCAGATTGACCACAAACTCCGCTGCAGCACCGCTATCGCCATGGAGATGCATCTCCTTCCCTGAGCTTTGCTTTTCCTTCTCTGCCCATTCGGCTGAAACTCATGCACGGCGGGGTGACAGACCTCACAGCGTGCCGGCAACAAATTTTGCGATACTCCATTCACTTTTGATTCTCGTGCAAGGGAAAATTCGAGTGGCATGAGTTTGGGACACTCTGGTAATCATGGACATACTTTTTCTGCACACCCCCAAATTCAATAACTATTACAAACCAATCGGACAATATTCTTTTGTCTTATACCCGCCCATGGGACTCTTGGGCCTGGCGGACTATCTCACTAAGAATCACTGCACCGCCAAGATCATCCATCTGGGCGTGGAGCAACACCAATCCGGCTTCATTGACTTCGACAAGATCATTGCGGAGAATCAGCCCGCCATTGTGGGATTGGATCTGCATTGGCATTTTCAGTCCTACGATGTGATCGAAGTTGCTCGAAAGATTAAACTGGCCCACCCAGAGGTCGCCATTCTATTGGGTGGTTTCACAGCCTCCCTTTTTGCCGAGGAGACCCTTGCGGACTTTCCCTTCATTGACTTCGTGATTCGCGGCGACGCAGAAGTTCCTTTGCTTCGACTGGTCCGGCATTTCGAGTCGGACAAAACCTATAGCAAGGTGCCGAATCTCGCCTACCGCCAGGACGCACGCGTGATACTCAACCCAACGACTTTTGTCGCGGACAGCCCCATGCTCGACAGCCTGTGTTTCACCGAATTCAAGCTGATCAAAGATTACCCTTGTTTCGTAAAATCATTTTCCCGCCACCTGAGAATCCCAGGACTTTCCGAACCCTTTCAGCGACTGCTGTTTGGCGGGTGCAAGCGGTTTCCGGTCTATATGGGCCGCGGTTGCATTCATGACTGTGGCTTCTGCGGTGGCTCTTATCAAGCGCATGTCCTGATTGGCGGGCGGAAGTGTGTTGCTCTCCGCTCGGTGGATTCCATTGTGTCTTCCATCCAGGATTTAGCGCACTTTGGGTTTGACGCCGCTAACCTTTCCCATGATCCCTTGCCGCCCGCCCTAGCCGACGACTACTTCAACACCATCTTCGAGGAGCTCAAACGGCTTCACATCACCATTGATATCGAAGTCGAGCGATACTTTCTGCCCAGCCCTCGATTTCTTGAGAATTTCCGTGGACTGCCGGGAAAAGGCTCGTCCGTTTCGCTTAGCCCCAATACGCACAACGAGGAACTACGCAAAAAGAACCACTTCTACCGCTACTCGAATCAGGCACTGGAAGACTGCCTCGATTTGATGGAAGCGAAGGGTATCAATTCCGTAGTTTTCTTTGCCTGCGGTCTCCCCTTTGAAACCAGGGAAGACCTGGAGGGCATGGCGAGGTACCAGCGCCGCTTGAGAAAGAAGTACAAGCGGATGTGTGTGAAGACTTCCATGATTGAGATCGAGCCTGGCAGTGGAATGATCCGCAACCCAGAGGTGTACGGTATTGAGTTGGAACGCACCAGCTTCGCCGATTACTATCGCTACCATAGCCGGCCGACACAAAACCACTGGCTGGAAATGGGCTATCGACGTTTTGCATGTCTCGGTCATGGCGAGGTTACCGAATTTTTCTGCCAGCATTTTTGCGAAAGGTTTCGAGCGGGGCGGGCCTCTCCGCTGATCTGCAATTTCGTTGCAACCTTATGGAAAGTGGGTGCGTTTCGGGCCCTCGATAAAATTCTTGCGCTTAATGAGTAGAACTTAGTTCGCCGACGCATTGCCTCATACCCATGCCGAAAGGGTACGCTCTGTTTTCGAAACCACTGTTTGTGCTGGAACAACGCTTCAAAATCCTTCTGAATCAGAAGGGCGACGGAGTCACTCACTACAAGGTCTTCCCAACCGCAGCGACGCACCGGTTGGTAGCTGCTGTCAAAATCAAGTAGATGACTTTCGGCGTGTCGCGGTCCTCTTCCCTGGAAGTGCTGCAGGAAGCGGGACACGCTCTCTCTTTTAACAATGATACAATCATCAGTGTAGTTGCCACCGAGTACGAAAACATCCAAGCGAAAGTATTAGCCCAGACAGTAGCCACGCCTTGGCGATTGATGAAAACAATTATGAATAGCCCCGTGGTCCCAGTATTGGCATGTGAATCGCCAACAAGGCGTTGAATCAATCTGATAATTTACTTCTGAAGAGTATTCGCACTAAGGAGAGCGCCAAAGCAAGCAACACGAACGAGGGGTGCAAGGGGAGACATTGCGGGTGGATTACGTTATACGCAATTCACCACTGTTGCCTTAAACTCTCTTCTTGCTTGTGTTGAAGATCGGCCTTAGCTATAGAAAGTGACACAACCACGCACCAAGCCATAGACGCGGGGGTGCAGCCATTTCTTCATTGTTCGAACAAATCGATCCGCTCACTGATTCTCGCTGGCTGGTATTTCTTGATCGGCACCCGCGTGCCTCCGTTTTTCATTCGCCTCAATGGCTAGAAGCTCTGCAGCAAACGTATGGATACGAGCCCGTGGTCTTCACAACGAGTCGGCTGGGAGAGCCACTACAAGATGGCGTCGTATTTTGCAGGGTGAAGAGTTGGCTGGTCAGGCCACGACTTGTCTCTCTCCCGTTCTCCGACCACGCAGAGCCGTTGGTCTCTGGCCAAGAAAATCTGCTGAACTTGTTGACCTTCCTGGCAAAGGGCACAGCGGAAGGGAAGTGGATGAGCGTCGAGCTTCGTCCACCCTATGCTTCACAAAGTTTCGCGAATTGGTCCAATTTCCAGAATGGCCTGCAGTTTGTCCTGCATAGCCTGAATCTTCAGCCGAATCTCTCGTGCCTTTTTCGCCGTCTTAACAAAGATTGCATACAGAGGAAGATTCGGAAGGCGGTCCGTGAGGGCTTGAGGTATGAAGAGGGCCGATCCGAGGAGCACTTGCGTAAATTCTTTCGCTTGTCCGTGATGACACGCCGCCGCAAATCGCTTCCACCTCCTCCATTTGCGTGGTTTCAGAACGTGGCTCATTGTTTAGGGGAGCATGCCAAAATCCGTGTTGCGACGACCAAAAATGGGGAACTCGCCGGCGCAGTCTTCTCGGTACATTACAAGGACACACTGCTGTTCAAGTACGGCGCGAGTGACGCGAGGTTCCATAGCTTAGGTACAATGCCGTTTCTTTTGTGGCAGGCAATTGAAGAGGCCAAAAATTCGGGTGCAACGCAATTTGATTTCGGCAGATCGGAGATCGCGAACCTGGGCCTTATCCGCTTTAAGGACCACTTCGGCGCGAAACAATCCGTGCTCACCCACAAAGTGTTTCCTGGAATGGCTTGGGAAGCGGGCACGGATAGCTGGGGGTTGCGGTGCGCAAAAAGAGTTTTTTCCATATTGCCGGAAAACGCGCTGGTCCTAGCAGGGAAACTGATCTATCCGCATATCGGTTGACGAGGGAATACTGCCAATTGTCGACGCTCTGTCCCATCCTGTCGGCCCGGCAACTCTGCGGGGGTTCACCTACCCACCCTAACTGTCTTTAGACTCTTTGCCACGAAATCGCACGAATCGCAACGTTCCTGGGCTGATTCGACCTGCGAGCTGGAACGCCCTGAAAAGGCCTTCTTTCAGAAAGAAGATCTGTAACGCTCTCCTCAGCCGCGAACCGTGAAAATCAAATAGCCCCACTTCGGAGAGCACCGAGAACAATTGCAAGTCTTCCGCTCGGGGATGTCCGACTATTCCGCCACGGAAGATGGGATTGTTCCGAAACATTATTCGTGTTGCCTCATATAAGTACGCCTTGGGGTTGGATGTGGCTTTCCCCGCGTAATCAAAGTACGGCCCATCAAGAACCCGCACGCCTGGTAGAACATGCCCCTCAATGAGTATTTCCGTATCTAGTGGTGCATCCACATCGATGCTCGGGCATTTAACGAGATGCACGCTCTTCGCTTGCAACGCCCCGGCTAATTCATACTCGTCTTTCCCATATGGATACCCTGCAGCCGCAGCAATACACAGGACCTCGCTGACTCCGATGGCCACCGCTACTTCCAGCGGCTTCCTCATTGTTTCTGCCTTCGCGAATTGTTTTCCCAGGTGGCTTTTCGAAGAGGTGCTAATGGTGGCATGTCTAGGCCCCAAGATCTGCATGCGGTATACGCCGAGGTTGTGCAAACCGTTTTCGGGATCGCGGCTGATATTTACGTGCCAAGTCCCAAGGTATCGGCCAGCATCAGCTTTGTTCCAGTGCGGAACCGGCAATTTCAAGAGATCGACTGCTTCCCCCTCGAGAATGTTCTGGAATATCGAACCGCCCTGTACCCGCGTGGGAGCGATCGGAGCTGCCACTCTCCTGCGGACCTGCCGGATCAGCTCCTTGCGGCTGCTCACCACTTCCACCCCGAGCGCAAGCCCGATAGCGGCGATGTTAATCAAACCATTGGTGAAGACTCGGTGTCCAGGATAGCCCTTGATGTTTTCAAAGAGCAGCGGCGTCGGATCGTCTCTGGTCATCTCTCCCAACTCATATTTCCAATCAACTTGGCGATTAACACGGCGCAGTTGCCCGTGTTGGTCCAGTTGCTCGATGAAACTTCGCAAGTCCATGGTTCTTTCCGGAGTCCAGCTCCCGCCCTGTCAGTCTACGAGCCCGAGATGGAAGGCAGTAGCAATATTTCCATTTGGTATTCCGAGGAAGGATCTAACCGAATGGGCCTGCCCAGCCCGCTCTCGAAAGGTCTCAACGAGGCCTCCGCTTTGGCCAACAAACGCGATCCGCCAGGGATGTTTCGTGGAACCCTGAGATTCATGATCATCAGCGAACGATGTCCTCTGGCGAGCATAGCCGATTACCCCATAGTCTTCCGTGAGGTGGACAGGATGACCACTTCTCTCAGGGATCCGCGGGCACGCAACTGATCGGCGGCCTCACAGGCTTGTTCAACGCGAAAGGCTCGGCGCTCGCGAAGTTCGATCCTTGCGGAGCGGTGGCTGATCCCTATGAGCGCGATCTCCATATCAGGTGCTAGCGCCCGGCCTTTCCACTCTTCGCGTGTTTGACGTTCTTACTGTAATTGCGCCTTGTGAAATCAACGATTTCACATCCCGGGGACGCGGACCTTGAACGTCCGTGGACGAGCGGAGGCAAGCCGGAGGACAAACGGAAGCGCGCCTACTGCAACTCTTTCGCCACTTCCTTTGCAAAATAGGTGATGATAATGTCCGCACCGGCCCTTTTCATGGAAGTCAGCGCTTCCATCATGATCGACTTTTTATCCAGACGGCCAAGGCGTGCTGCCGCGTCGATCATGGCGTACTCACCGCTCACGTTGTAGGTAGCCAAGTGCATCTGGAATTCTGTTTTTGCGCGATAGACAATGTCTAAGTAGAAGAGCGCAGGCTTTACCATCACGATGTCGGCGCCTTCCTCGATATCCAGCGCAATCTCGCGCATGGCTTCATTGGAATTGCTGTAATCCATCTGGTGCGTCTTCTTGTCACCATACGACAGCGTCGACTGCGTGCCTTCCTTGAAGAACGGATCGTAGAGCTTCGACGCAAACTTCGCCGCGTAGGCCATGATCGGTGTATTCACAAAGCCGTTGTTATCCAGGGCTTCTCGCAGCGCGCGAACCTGCCCATCGAGCATTGCTGCCGGCGCTACCATGTCACTGCCAGCTTGCACATGCGACAGCGCCGTTTTCGCCAACACTTCCTTCGACATATCGTTCACCAGGTATCCGTTCTCGAGAATCCCGCAATGGCCGTGCGGCGTGTATTCGCACAGGCACACGTCCGTCACCACCAGTACTTCGGGCACATTCTGCTTCAGCGCGCGAACCGCTTCCTGTACGATCCCGCTTGGCGCATAGGCGCCCGCGGCGTGTAGATCTTTTTCTTTTGGGCCGGGTACTCCAAACAGCAGAATCCCGGGAATTCCGAGGTCGCGAACTTCCTTCACTTCCTCGATCAGTTTGTCGATGGAAAGATGATAGTTGCCCGGGATCGCATTAATCTCATGTTTTATGCCGTGACCGGGCACGACGAACAAGGGCAGAATCAAATCATCAATGGCCAGAGAATGTTCGCGCACCAGCCGCCGGAAATTCTCATTTTGCCTGAGCCTTCTCAGCCTGCGGGCCGGGAAACCCGTTCCGGCCTCCTTTCCATACTTTGGCGTGGCTACCTCAATCGTCTGAGTCTGTTGCTGCGGCACGTTTTCTTCGATCAGGGTCACTGCTGATTTTTTGTTCTGGATCATATTTTTTGGCTCGCTGTATGAGGCACTGCGTCTGGAACACTTGGGGGCTTTGAAACAAAGAAGGGCAGGGTCTTTCCACTGGCAGTCGGGATGGGGAATTCTCGAACAATTTGCACCATGTTCGACTGCTTCCACATCTCCGTGCCGGACTGCGACCACGATTCCGGGCTGTCTTCGGCGCGCTTAAGGAGATTCAAGAACGTGTCCAAAACCTTAATTTCTTGAATTTCACCGACGCGCGGACTCACAAGCAACTGCAGGTGGGTCAGCCCGCGCGAATCTTCTTTTTCCACCAACTGATAGTCCGTGCTTCTGCCGCCGAATCGTTCCGGCAGTTCCCGTTCGATAATTCGAATAAAATCGGTGTCCACGAAGGTCACACCTTCGCCGGTGAGTTTTTCATAACTACGAATTCCGTTCAGATGCGTGTTGAAACCAACCTGCCCGAAGGCGCAACCACATTCTTCCTCCGAGAGATTGCCGTAATCGCCCATGCCGACATTCAGAAGCAATTTGGGAGACTCGTACAGGAGCGTTGTGAACAGATAGGAGTCAACCGAGAGATCGGAATGCGGCACACTTTGGCGGTGCGTAATGATCGCTGTTGTGTCCTTGTAGAGGTGGCAATGGTCGCTTTCCGCGTGAGAGTAATCGCAGCCTGCCGCAATGACGCCTGCCTCGGAAATTCCGTACACCGGTACCGCGGAAGCCCCCACGGCTTCAATTTCTTTTCGCTTCTGCGGTGTGAGCGGTTCGCCGGTCACGAGGAACTTGGTTCCTTTAATGTCCAGGTTGTTTTCCGCCGCGGCAATGCAAATGCGCACTGCCGAGGCTGCGAAGGTGTAAACCACGCAACGATCGTTCGCCTGCAATGCATCGTCAGTCCACTTGGCCACCTTGAGGGCATCATCCAATGGCACATACTCGGGCTCGGCTAGTGGGCAACCATGGAGCTTCCCGAGGGTGAAGATCAGTTTTGTGCCCCACTTCTTCTCCCAGTTCACGTTCGAGTGGTTTTTTGGGACCTGCGAGAACCACCGGCGCGCGGGGTTACCGATGTGCGCAAACCGCAGGCTCGAGTTGATTCCGGGTGCTCCTGGAAATACAGGAAACCAATTGGCTATGGGCGCCAACAGGCATCCGTGAATGCTCAACAACAATGCATCATAGAGCGACCGCTGGTGCAGATAGTCAAAGTCGATTCGCACCCGGGTACCCGCGCTTCGCGTCGCACCGCTGCGAACTTCGTACACATACGACAAGAAGGGGTTGTCGAACATTCCCTCCTGGCACCAGAATTCCACCCCGTTCCGCACCACCGGGACTTTCCCCTTAAATTCATCCACCGTGAAATACACGCCTTCGGCTTCCAGCGTACGGAGCGATCCTTCAATGCCATCCTTCGCAACCCAGCTCTTCAGTTCGTTGAAACAGATTCTTTTCGATTCAAGCAGTTTCAGGTAGGGGCTCTGGGAATACTGGAAAACACCTTTTTCGACAAAATTCAGAAAGTTCTCATCGCGAGAGGCGACACGCCTCTTAATCGAACTACTCGCCAGGGCGATGGCTTCCTCTGACGTCATCCGGTGCGTGGCGAATCTGTGAAAACCTTCAACAAACCGGTAGTACTTTGTTGCCATGGAAAAGTTCTCCGACCGACGACGACGGCTGCCTGCTCTTCGATTTCGTCAATCCCCGACGATTTTCTGAGATGCCTAGAGAGACAGGCTTGTGGTTCTCATCGAGAACATAGAACTGCGAATTGGCAATTGGCAGACCGAGGGAGATATGCTCAGCGGAGGTGATGCGCTCGAGCAGAACAACTCCTGCGGTTGTTTCCGGCAGAGTTTCCCTGTTTGAGGAATCTGTTAGGAATACGGAGACTTCTGAACCTGCTTGCATAAACGGTAGGCTGTGTTTCGGGAACTCCGGATCCAGCGACAGATAGGCTCCACTGGATTCGAGATTAGCGAGGAGACTGAGACCTAATTCAAAAGAACGATCGAGGCAAACTCCCACGCCACTCTCGAGGCCGACCCCTTGCTCGCAAAGGAAGTGTGCCAGGCCATTTGCGCAGGTGTTCAGCTCCCGGTAAGAAATCTGTTCCGGGTCTAAGATCGGAGTCGGAACGTCAGCCGTGCGCTCGACTAGGTCTTCAATGAACTCGTGCGGGCGTCGTTTCAGAGCACCGTCGCGCCTACTACCCTGGTGAGGACAGGTCACTCGTGACCCCACTTTACGACCTACGTTAGCAGCAGTTTGTGCGCCAGGAAACAGGAGCAATTGGGGGCTGTGGAGGGGCGTGTAAGCCTTTTCCTATTCATAGGTTACAGAGATGTCCGAAAAAGCTGTGATGTTAATCACTGTGTGACTGATTTGGATTGTGACGTCCCTCACACACAAGCACTGCCTACAAAGGGCAACACATTTCATCCCAAGGCCAACGGGGCAGAAATTCTGTTGTTCCAGAAAGCGCTGGTCGCGAAGATGCCTTGGCCGAAACTGAACGGTTGCACGATGTAATTCCTGCTGGCGTTGTGCTGGCGACACGGTCGGGGTTGAACAGGAAGAGTGCGTTGTTCGTCCGCAAACAGCGCCAGTGCTCTCGCGGGAACGCGTAGTGGTACAGCGCGTCTTCAATCCCTGTTCGTACATACTCCGCAGCGTCGGCCAGCTTCATCTCCCTCAGTTTCGCCACGCTAGCTCTGCTTGAGCCACAAACCGTCCAGAAACACTTAGGCGTGATCGCCCTCAATCGGCGGGTTGCGCCAAGTCTCGATCTGCGTGTAGAGCTTCTGGTTCAGCTCGCTCACCGTGCTTGGGCGGACCCGCGTGCCCCACAACGCTTCGGTGATGTCGTCCACTCGCCGTAGACTCACGCCCGCAAGATACATCTCCACCAGCGCTTCTTCCAAGGAACTCCCCCTGCGCCGGTAGCGTTCAATGATAGCCGACTCAAACGGCAGCGTGCGCAGCTTCAGGACTTTCAGCGTGACTTCGCTTACTTTCGTCTACAGCTGCCGCTCGTAGGAACCCGCTCGCGTATCCTCCCGCGCCTCCGTCCGCTCGTACTGCTCGGCACAGCAAAGACGATCAGCTTCGGCATCCAGCATGGCGTTTGGTGTCTCTTCCACCGTGCTGCGCACCACTTCTCCCAGGTGCTCCTGAATGTTCCCCTTGTCAATCTGGATCACCTGGCTCAGCTTCGCTACTTCCCCTTGCCTGCTTCTCCTTGGATGGTGGGCTCCATCGCCCTCCTCTCGGGCTTTCCTCAGGCTTTCTGTTTTACCAACCAGACCGATTCTTCCTCAACTGTGCGAAAAATAGCGTACGTTATCATTCGGCTTGTCCGACTTGATTGTCTAGATCAGCTTCCGCGCACACAGAATTGTCGCGGGGAAAAGAATCGCGTGCCTACGTCCTTCCGTCATTAAGGTTCTCCGCAAGATTTTGCGGCCGAGGAAGGGACTGCAGTTTACTCCGAATCACATCAGGCACCTAGGTCAAGCGCGTATACTTAGAAGTCAATTCAGCGCTCATTTTGCCGATAGTAATCGGCGGCAAATCTTGTAATCAAGCTACGAATTTTCTCGTTAATTCTCGAAACCATCTCATCCGGCCGGCCAGCCAGCAGGTTCCGTTCATCCCAGACAGTTATTGCTGTGCCTTTGGCCGCGGGTTTACCGTTGTCATCGAGAATTGCAGCCAGTCGTTCGACTTTCACTCTTACATCCGCAAAGTAACCACAAGAGGTTTTCAATGCAATGATTTGGACATAGAGCATCGGCCCCGTCTCACCGAACTTCAGACTCGGAACGTCATGCTTGAGAGCGGCTAATGCGACTGCCTGCAGGTCGTCCGGAGTGAGACCCAGATTTTTTTCGTCGGGTCCAAGCTTCTCTATCACAATATGCACCCGATTAAGGTTATTAAGTTCCTCTCCCGCCTGCGCACGTGAGCCCGTTGGCGCAAGAACCGCCATGAGCAGCAGATGCACGAAAGGAGCTAATTTCATTGGGCAACCTCCTTTCATCAATGATTTGTTGTCGACGTGGACTAAAAGCAGAGATACGCACTTTATATCACACAACTCGATACCAATATTCGTTGCCTCCGCTTGATAAGCGCCACAGTGCAGCTCCCACAACAAGCTTGAAGGATTCCACAGATGCTGAACGTTGTTATTCTCCTCATTCTCCCCGTGGCGATCGGTCTCTAGATGGTTTGGCGTTTGATCTGGGAGATACGCGGCATTAACGAGTATTTGGCTTTAATATTGCACGACTTCCCCAACGGTGGCGTGATCCAAGGCATCACTTCGTCCGCTCGGCAGACCACCTGCTACTTTGAGGAACTACGCAAGCAGGGCAGATGAATAGCAGGCCACTTCTTTTCGATCCTCTCCAGGATGAACACAGCCTCCCAAATCGCCCTATCTATAAAATACTGCTTGGCCAAATTCGGCTTATGGAAATCTATCGAGTCGATCAACTTCCGTGCACACCAGAGCGTCGTGGCAATCAAAATCGCACACTTCCACTGTTCTTCTACTCGACCACGCAAATTGATTTTTGGTTGCCAGCAGAAAAGGAGTTGATCTGCTCAAGGGAGTGTGCGGCCGAGTCGCTCACGGGGTGGACCAGTCTGGAAATTCTGTAGCGCGTGCGCTACTCGCGGCCAAAAGAATAATATTCGAGGCCAAGCTCGCGCATCTCTTGTGGTGAATAGAGGTTTCTGCCGTCGATGACGAGGCCCCGCGCCATCAGGGATTTTGCACGATTCCAATTCAGTGTGCGGAATACATCCGACTCGGTAAAGACCAGCGCAGCATCGGCACCTTTAAGCGCCTCGTAGGGATCATCATGATAAGTAGCCTCGGGTAATAGAGCCTTTGCTCTCGCGATGGCTTCCGGGTCGCTGGCGTGAACGATTGCTCCCTCTTCCAGTAAGCGCTTCACCACTTCGAGCGCGGGTGCGGAACGAATGTCGTCGGTCTTGGCCTTAAACGCCAGGCCCAGAACCGCCACCTGTTTGCCTTTGATTACCCACAGAGCCTTGCGCACCTTTTCA
>Ga0326727_10021926_pt1 | contig 12416 bp, 5 predicted proteins | sample MB2enrmetagenome_FD_207643 | JGI IMG/M metagenome (GOLD analysis project Ga0326727, IMG submission 207643) | Lab enriched peat soil microbial communities from McLean, Ithaca, NY, United States - MB29MY | ecosystem: Environmental > Terrestrial > Soil > Wetlands > Peat | place: USA: New York...
ATCGCCTGGGGCCTGTTCGGTTTCGGACAAAGATTTTCGATTCCGCACAAATGCCGCATACGAGAAAATCGCCACATTAGCGTATATCTTTCCAAATAAACCGCTTACATCTGCGACGGTTTGGCAGGCAACGTGCCTTGATAAGAGTGCGCGATTATGCGCATGGGGGCTCCCATGCAGGCCTTGTTTCAAGATCTGCGCTATGCCTTCCGGCAGTTCCGCAAGTCGCCGGGATTCACGCTTACGGCAGTGCTCACGCTGGCTTTCGGCATCGGCGCCACCACCGCCATCTTCTCCATTGTGGAGGGCGTGCTGCTCCGGCCCTTGCCGTTTCCCGATCCCGGCAGGCTGGTGCTCTTCGGCGATATTCCCGAAGGTGTGGGCGCCTTCCAAGGCCCGCCCTCCGCAACCGCGTCCGCGATTCGCATCTATGCCCGCGACACACACGTCTTCACCGGTCTTGGCGGTTATCAGCATACCGGCTATGAACTTTCCGGTCTCGGCGAACCGGCGCAGATCAGCGCCTCGCGGCTCAATGCCGGCGTCTTCCCGGTGCTCGGCATTCCGCCGTTGATGGGGCGCACCTTTACCCGGCAGGAGGATGAGGGCAGCCGGCAGGTAGCGGTCATCAGCTACCAGATGTGGCACAGCCGCTTCCACGGGGATGCGAACATACTGGGCCAGATGATCCTGCTCAACCGCAGACCCTACGAAATCATCGGCGTCATGCCGCGCGGCTTCGAGTTTCCGCTGAATCCCGGGCAGTTGAACCGCAGCGAGCTTTGGGTGCCCATGAGCTTTACTCAGGGCGAACTGGTGAACGGCGTGGGAAGCTGGAACTACGAAGCAGTGGGCCGGTTGAAGCCCGGCGTGACGCTGGCGCAGGCCTTGCAGGACGCGCAGCCGGCGGTTGAGGAAGTGATGCACAACTTTCCTCCGGCCATGGGCAAGCTGCACATTCATCCTGTGATCCAGCCGCTCGTTGAGGCCACGGTGGCGCGGGCGCGCCCGCTGCTGCGTACGCTCTTCCTGGCCGTCATGGTGGTGCTGTTCATCGCCTGCGCCAATCTGGCCGGGTTGCTGCTGGTGCGCGTCATTCGCCGCCGCCGCGAGATCTCTGTGCGTCTGGCGCTGGGCGCCAGCGGAGCCGCTGTCCTGCGCCAATCTCTGGTCGAGACGCTGCTGCTGAGCGTCTCCGGCGGACTCTTCGGACTGGCTCTGGCCTCGGTTGTGCTCCGCGTGGGTGTCAGCCTTCTGCCGGAGACGCTGCCGCGCGTCAGTTCCATCGGTCTCGACTGGAAAGTGGTTGCCTTCGCCGTTGGGTTGGCTGTGCTAACCGGTCTTCTCTGCGGGCTGATTCCCGCGCTTGCCGCCGCGCATACCGGCGTGAACGACGCGCTGAAAGAAGCAGGCCGCACCGGCACGGTGGGCAGCGGCCATGCGCGCCTGCGCTCGGCTTTGGTTGTCGCGGAACTCGCGGTGGCTCTGATGTTGCTCACCGCCTCCGGCCTTCTGCTGCGCAGTTTTGAGAAGATGCGCCCAGTCGACCTCGGCTTCCGCACCGATCACGCCCTCACCGCCTTCTATGGACTGCCTCACCAGCAATACTCTACCCAGGCCGCCGTAGACGCATTCAATACCACCCTGCTGAGCAAGCTGGAGCAGCTTCCCGGCGTGCAGGCGGTGGGCGTCACCTCGCTGCTGCCCACCGGAGGAGGGAACGACAGCGAAGCCTTCGCTCCGGAAGGGTACATTCCACCCAAGGGCGCTGGCCTGAATCTGGCTTGGCCCTCCCGGGTGATGGGTAGTTACTTTAGCGCCGCGGGCATCCCTCTAATCCGGGGACGCGACTTCACCGAGGCAGATACATCGAGCGCTCCGCTTGTGGTCATTGTGAACCGCACTCTTGCGGAACACTACTGGCCCGGTCAGGACCCCATCGGCAAGCGCCTGAAGATTGGCGTGCCGGAAAGTTCAACGGCCTGGATGACGGTTGTGGGAGAGATCGCCGATATCAAGCAGACCGCAGCCGATTCCGATACGACGAACCAGATCTATCAACCCGCCAGCCAGTTCCGAGCTTCAATAGGCCAATTTGCGCCTCCCGACATGCTCAACGGAAACTACGGCTCCATTGTGCTGCGCGGCCAACTGCCGCCCGGGCAGATGGCGGACGCACTGCGCTCGACCGTCCGGTCCATCGATCCCCAGCTTCCGCTGATTCATGTCGAGGCCTTGGAACAGGTGGTCGCGGAGGGTCAGGCGCCGCGCCTGTTCAATACCGCGCTCATTTCCAGCTTTGCCGCGGCCGCCGTCCTGCTGGCTCTGCTCGGCATCTACAGCGTCATCGCCTTCTCCGCCGCCATGCGCACCCATGAGATAGCCATCCGTCTGGCGCTTGGCTCGCAGCGCGCAAGCGTGATGCGGCTGGTTCTTGTCTCCGGCGCCAAGCTGGGCCTGATGGGCTGCGGCATCGGAACTATCGCGGCGGTTTTCGCCACACGACTGTTGCGCTCCATGCTCTTCCAGGTCGATCCTCTCGATCCATTCGTCATTGTTCTGGCGGCCATCTCCATCTTTCTGCTCGCGCTCGCGGCCTCGGTCATTCCCGCGCGCCGCGCCGCTTCCATCGAACCCATGCAGGCGTTGCGCGCCGAATAACACACCATCGTGGAGAAAAAACGATTTTTATGACAAATCCGCATTCAAATCGCTTTTCGTTTAGATCGTTTTCAGAGATAGCGTAAGGCTGGGGTGGGAAGGCACAAGCTCCTCATCGCAGGAACAGTGAAAATGTTCTGGTCTGCTCATGAGCCGTGCCGTGCCATGGCCGTGGTCTTGCGCTCAGCCGCCGGCGCCCAGGTTGCTACAGCCGAGGCTGCCGGCGCCTCCTGAGCAGGCTCTTCTCGTGCCGCGAATCGCGATGATTGTCCCTGCTTCATTCCTGAACGCGGAAGACCCAGGCGTGTCTGGCGCGCTTGTCAAGCCGGATTCAGAACCACGCTCGACCTGAGCGCAAGCCCGAATTGTCATCCGGTCAGTTGGCTACTTCCTGCTGCCCGCGGCTTTTGACCGCCAATCCAGGACGCACATTCCGGCCAGAAGCGGCGCCAGCCAGATCACGCGGCACTCAAACCGATCCTCAACCATCGACAGAGTGCCGGTAACCAGCGCGTTGGCGACGGCCATGGAGACGATCACCACGCCCAACCCAACGATCCGGGAGGAGTGGCGGCGCCACAGCAGCGGCACAAAGACCGAGATCACCGCGAGCGAGACCATCACTGCCCAGAATTGGATGGATGTAAGCAGATCGAGAGGAAGCGCATTTCGCGCCTGGCGGCTCCTTAAATAGCTCCATCGCGCCTGCGGAAGAACCGTGCCAAATTGTTCCAGCACCCAACTGCTCGGATCCAGGTCCTCGAATCCAAAATCCTTCAATTGCCCCCAGAAGTTGGCCGCCGACCTGGAAATCTGCTCACGCGGGTAGGCGCGGAGAGTGGCCAGAGCAAATGGGATTTCCTCCTCCTCCAGCCGCAGGCTTTCTTCGCTGGAGGCGTTCTGATAAATTCCATCCGCCCCCCAGAGAAAGTTATCGGGATCTTCAGGGAGATTGTGGACATGGTTGCAGATGACCCACTTCAGCTCCCCGCAGTGTTTCTCCAGATACCAGCGCCCCGGACCGTCGGCAATAAGGCGGGCAGTGAGAAAAGGCGGACGATCCCCGTTCAGCGAGGGCTTGCCATAGAGATAGCTCTGCAGCGCCAGTTGTGCCGCCACCGCAAGCGCAACGATCGCCGCAACCTCGCAGACGGGTCGAACCCGGCGCCGAAAGGCCCTGCGGTCGACCACCAGCAGCAGCGCCAGGATCGCACACATGCCGGCAGCCAGCAGCAGGTGAGTCGCATGAGAAGTAATGGCCCACCAGGAAATGACGTAGAGGGTCAGGCGCTCGGCACGGGTTAAGGTCTCCCTGGCAAAGACGAGGAGATAAATTGAAAGGTAGAGCAGCGGGCCCAGAATGTCCGGCAGGATGAGAGTGGCGTACCAGCTCATGCCTGTGAACAGGCTGAGCAGCAGGACGAGAACCAGGTAAGGCAGGATGGTTTGCCGCGGCTGAAAGGACCGGACCACGAGCCAGAGAATATAAGCGGTCAAAAGGCATTGCAGAGCCGCAACCGGCCAAAGCGTGACATTCCAGTGCAGGGGCAGGATGCCCAGGCTGTAAAAAAACGACCTCATGCCGTAGTAATCCGACAACTGGTGCAGAAAGATCGCCCGAGCGACGATGCGCCCATCGGCGACATAGGTCATCGTGTCCGGGTAAACCAGGGGAAAGCCGTTATAGAACGCCGGCCAGGCCATGAACAGCGCCCCAAGCAGCACTGCGGCGCCGTTCCAAACAGCGCCGGGGCGCTTCGTGTACCCGGCGAATTCCCGCAACCTGGACTCAGCGAAGCTCATGGCCTAGCGACCTTCGGGCAGTAATCCGGAATTTCCGTTTTGCATCTCGACTACGGATCAATATACGTTCAGTTGCCTCCGCTGGCGATATCTTTGGCATTTCTTCCAGTGCCAAAGGCTCGGGCGTGCCCGGCAGGGCCCTTGCCGGAACCAAAAAGCCATGGCCTGCCCCACCTTGCGGGTTCTGACTGTGTGGCCGCCAAACCGCAACTTGGGTCAACTGTGGGTGGATCCTCTTACCATGAACTAGCCGCCCGGCGCCGGCGAGGCGGTCTTCGTGGTCCCTGAATCGCTTCCGATAAACGATAGGTCCCTATCGCGACTGCTCCGGCGAAGCGAGGAGGATTTGGCGCAGGACTCTTTGCGGCAGTTGCAAGTTCAAGTGGATATCGCTCTGTGCCCAGGAGCACAAATCAAGCGCCATAGGATTCACGGGTTACATTGATCGGTGACTGCAATCACAGCGTAGCCCGCGGCCTGGATAAACTATCGTTGGCAGCATCGAGGTGCAGCTATTTCGGTCTTTATGATGGCTCTGCTTGCATTGATGGTAACCGGCGCTATTGGGATCCTGCTGACAACTGCGGCGATCGTGGAACTCACGGTGTCCGCAAGCGGCAAAACGCAACGACGCACATCCTGAGACAACCGCTTTGGGCGCCGCTCTGATCTTCGGCGTCAGCAGCTCCTTTGACCCGAAACCTCGATAGATTGCGCAGCGGCGGCGCGGAATCCGTCCGCAAAGGAGAGATTTCATGGCTACTATCCTCGATAAAAAGGCCGACCTGGCTGGGCCGGGAATCGGCGATTACAAAGAACTGGAAAAGATCCTCCCGGGCGATTACCTTTCCCTGCTGACTCCGAAAGAGACACAGCAGGCCATCTTCCAGGTTAAACGCTATATCGAAGACAACCTGTGCAAGGAACTCAATCTGATGATGGTGGAAGTGCCGCTCATCGTGGATATGGAGAGTGGGGTCAACGACATGCTCGATCGCGACGGGTCGCGGACTCCGATCCAGTTCCATATCTCGAACGATCGCGACCTTCATCCCATCGATGCACAGATTGTGCAAGCCGCGACCAAATGGAAGCGCATCGCGCTCAAGCAATTCGGTTGCCGGGTCGGCGAGGGCATCTGCACCGACATGCGCGCCGTCCGCAAGGACTATTTTCTCGATCACGACCATTCCGCCTACGTCGACCAGTGGGACTGGGAGCGCGTCATGACCGCCGATCAGCGCAACCTGGAGTTCCTGAAGGGGGTTGTCGGCAAAATATGGAAAGTGATCGTTGGCGCGGAGAAGTTTGCCCAAACCCTGTTCCCGCAATTGAAAAACCCGCGTTATCCTGACCTGCCCGAGACGTTGACCTTCCTGCACGCCGAGGAGATTCTTGACATGTATCCCACGCTGCCGCGCAAGCAGCGCGAGACGGCGGTGCTGCAAAAGTATCCGGCCATCTTCATTATTGGAATCGGCTGGCCGTTGCGGGACGGCTATCCGCACGAGATGCGCGCCGCCGATTACGACGACTGGGTCACCGACACTGGCGGCGAGACGGGCAAGGACACGCACGGGCTGAATGGCGACATTCTCGTCTGGAACCCGGTCACCAGGCGCCGCCATGAATTGACCTCGATGGGCATCCGGGTTACGGCCGAGACCCTGAAGAAACAACTGACGATGGCCAAACAGTTGGACTTCATGCAACTGCCCTATCATCGGGCGATCCTGAACGACCAGATTCCGCTCTCGATCGGCGGAGGTATCGGCCAGTCGCGCACCTTGATGCTGCTGCTCCGCAAAGCCCATCTCGGAGAGGTAAGCGTCACGGTGTGGCCGAAGGTGCTGAAAGAAATGTGCGCGGAGAAGAATATCTTTGTGTTGGAGTAGAGTCTTGTAATCGCGTGCCCCACACATTCGCAAAAAATGCGAATGTGTGGGTGTACGGACTGCCCCTCCTGTGAAGAAGCTTGAGCCAAAGAAAGCGAAGCTGAAGCGGTTCGCGGCTGACCTGAGCCTCTCCGCCACGTGCATTCCCGGGTGATGAACAACCGAAACAGAGAACAATCAACCGTTGCTGCGTCCGGTCAGAGACCGGCATTCGATCCCCGCCGGCAGAGCCGACTTCCGCCGGAGGTTCCCAGGTCGCAGGCAGGAATGCTGAGCTACAGCCGATCCACGTTGCCGCGCGACTCGGCCTGCCGCTGCCTGCAAGCCGGGAGCCGGACTGGCGCAATCACCTGGCCGTCACGCTCAGGTTGTCAAACTGCGTGCGGTTCCATTCCGTTCCCAGAGCGATCATCCCATTCCGATGCGCGCCATCCTCGACGGAGGCAAGCGGCGAACCGTCGAGCATGGCTTCGATGCTGCGCGCAGTAAAGCGCAGTTCCAGATGGTGCCATTGGCCGCGATTGATGCGCGCCATGCCGGATGCAAGCGTAACCAGCGGCTTTTTGTATTGTGCGCAGAGCAGATCCCAGGAGCCGTCCGGCCTCAACCGCAGGATGTAGCCGCTGGGCCATCGCAAATGACCATCCTGAAACACATCTGCGGAGTCGATGCGGCCCATCAGCGTTGCCGCTGCGTCGCTCAGGAAGCGTACGTCGACCGCCACCGCATAGTCCTGCCAGGCGGAATCGCCGGCCAGCGTGAAAGGATCCGGCAGCGGCCCCCATGGCACCGGCTGAGTGGTAATCACCTGCTCCAGGCACCGGCCCGGACGGCCCTCGCATCTATGGACTTCGAAGGCTCCGTCCTGGTCGGCCAGATACCTGGGTGCGTGGCCCAGCGGCGTGCTCTCAAAATTGTCTGCATAGGGAAATGGAAATGGCGCCGGCGGCGGCGGCTCGGCCTTGCCCCGTCCCTGCCCGGTCGTTGAGGTCAGCGAGTAGAGAGAATCTGGATCGAAGGAGTATGTGAACGCGCCGTCGTTCGGGGTCAGGTCGGCTACATGCTCAAATACGTGCGTGTCATTCGTCTCCCATACGTGAACCGCGCCCGCGGCAAGACCTCCTGTTAGCTTGAATGCGACCGTCTGCGGTTTTTTTGCTCCCATTGTCTCCAGGACCACGCTCCAGTCCTTCCGGTCAGGCGAGCAAAGCGAAACGTATGTTCCCTTTTCGGGCAGATCACCTGAAGCGTCATCTAAATAGTGCCAGCCCGGTTGCGCGAACTGTGTGGTGTGGGCCGTCGCCCAGATTGCGCCCTGAACGTCGTAATGCCCCGACCACGGTGTGTTCGCGTACATGAGCCCCGAGTTCGGCGCGGCCAGATTGTCATAGTAGGAAGTAATCGGGCTCCAGATCTCGGTTGCCGTAAGTGCGCCTTCAAGATAATTCTGGTTGTACCGGTGGGCCAGAATGCGCCCGCCTGCTGGCCAGTCGCGGCTCACAAATGGGCCCCCGCCGCCGTTGGGCTGGTCCTCGCTCGACCAGAGCGGCTTGCCTGTTCTCCGCGCTGCTTCGGTCGTGGTGATCTTTCCATCCACCAAAGGGTAGTGCGCGCCGATCGCAGCCACGGCCTCGGCCAGCGCTGGATCCTTCAATATCTGCTCGGCAATAGCCCACTGCCCCTTGCCCTGGCCGGGATATTCGTCGCAGCAAACGATCTTGGCGGAAAGATGCTCTGCGCGGAGGCGTCGGTCGAGAGCTTCAATATAGGCTGCGTCGTATGCTTTCTCATTCCACGAGCCCGCATAGGCGATATCAAGCCCGTAATCGCGCTTGGCGAGCCGGACAAACTCTGCGACGTAATCAGCCATCCTGGGTGTGTAAAGCGTCAATGGGCCGCCGGAACCGCTCCCCACCCACCCCGGCGCGCCCCATGGAAGAATCTCAAGCACGATGTGCGGATTGCGCTTGTGAGCCTCGGCCATTAGCCACCATTCGTAGCCGCGCGCGGAACTTCGGTCCGAGGGAGTGCGCATGTGGCTCGGTTCCGAGCCGTCGGTAGAGTTGACGTCCGCGCCAATCTCCACTTTGAGCCGCTGCAGGGCTGCGCCATAGCCGGGCTTGAAGAGATAGTCGAGGATCTGGCTCCGTTGCGGCTCCGGGTAATCGACCAAGAGCCGGGACGATGCTCCGGCGCTTGCCGCGCCCAAACCTTCGAATACGCGGCCCGCGCCGTCCGGATTCAGCACCACCGCCGTCTGCTGAGATTGCGCGGAGCCGCAGTAGTATGCAAACAAGATTGATAAACCGGCAACCCCCAACAGCCATCGCCTTCCCAATTCAGCCCTTTTACCGCCGCGTCTGAACGTGCGCATCCGTATCCTCCTAAGCTTTGTTTGACCGGATTATTGTTTCAATCTCTTCAAGGGACTTCCCTCGCGTCTCCGGCAGAAGGAAGAATAAAAAGAGCCAACCTCCAATACAAATGCCTGCATACGTCCAGAAGACACCGGCGGTGCTGAGTGCTGAGTTCAGCCACGGGAAGGTGTAAGTCAGGATGAAGCACGCGGTCCACAGCGTGGTAACGGCAATAGACATTGCGCTGCCGCGAATGCGGTTTGGAAAGAGCTCCGATATCACCACCCAGGTGACCGGCGCAAGGGTCAACGAATAGCAGGCAATTGCGGCCAGCACCAGCACCAGCATGGGCATTCCCTGAAGATGCAAATGGTAGAGCAATCCGAGTACGGTGTAGATTGCCGCCAGACCTGTTGCGCCACCCAGAAGCAGCGTTCGTCTGCCCACGCAATCGACGGCGCCAAGTGCGGCAATGGTGAAGATCAGGTTGACCGTTCCAGTGATGACAATGTTGAACAGAATGCCCGAAACGTGATAGCCGGCGGCAGAGAATATATCCTGGGCATAGTTGAAGATTACGTTTATGCCGCACCACTGCTGAAGCACGGCGAGTACCATCCCCAAAAGCACAGCCTTTGGAATACCCGGCCTGAGAATCTCGCTGAACAACGATGTAGATACGCGGGTTCCACTGGCGGCGTGAAACTCCTCGAGAGTTCGCGACGCATATTCAGCGCCTCCAAGAAGCGTAAGAACTTCGCGTGCCTGCCGATTTCTGCCACTTGCGGCCAACCACCGCGGGCTTTCTGGAATGAGTATTGAAGCCGCGAGAAACAGGAGCGAAGGGATCGCGGTGGCGGCGAACATCCATCGCCATCCCCATTGTCCATTCCAGGAGGCAAGAATCTCCGCCGCGGTAGCGCCCGGCGGTACAGGCCGTGCTATGAGCCAATTGATTACCTGGGCAAGCAGGATTCCGACGACAATGGCCATCTGATTGAGAGAAACCAGCCTGCCTCGCAGCCGCGCCGGCGCGATCTCGGCAATGTACATGGGCGACACGCCTGAAGCCAGCCCAATGGCGACGCCGCCAAGCAGACGCCAGGCCACAAAAGCGGAGAAGCGTGCGGCCAGTCCGGTGCCCAGCGACGAAATTGCAAAAATGAATGCAGCCAGCGTCAGCAATCGCTTCCGCCCGAACCGGTCGCTCATCCCGCCGCAGGCCACTGCGCCAACCAGGCACCCGATCAGCGCGCAGCTCATGGCCCATCCCTCGAGAGCGGGAGAATCAAGTCTGAAATAGATTTCGTAGAAGGGCTTTGCCCCGCCGATGACCACCCAGTCGTAGCCAAACAAAAGTCCGCCCAGAGCGCTGGCTGATGCGGCCAGCCACAAGTACGCAGAGCGAAAGGAGCCCTCTCTCTCTGCGCTTCGGCCCGCATCTGGAATGGGAGCGATCATGAGCCTTTCCTGCTGTCCGATTCTATCCAGCCGAGCATCTCCGGGGCCAGAAGATGATTCGCGTCTTTCGCAGTAGCCACTCTCCCAGGGAGAACTGAAATTCGATATACAGCTCTTGCGCCCCTGTTGCGGCCAGTCACTTCTGACCCGGTCAGCGCTAAGTACATCCATATCGGCAATCTTGCGCGCCGACGGAAGATTTTGCGGCCCTTCCTGATAGCGATCGTAGCCGCTTTGTCGATCTCAAGTTGTGGGGGAGGCGGGACAAGGAACAGTAACTCCACTCCAATCACCACGCTGGGCACCTACACAATCACGGTAACCGGCACGTTGCATGATGAGGTAATGGAATCGCGACCACGCGCCTCGGCGAACTCGGCGTCGTAGTCGGCTGGCCCCTCTTCATGTCGCTGATCGTTGTTACCGCTGGTATTCTGGGCATGATCGCTGGAGAATGGAAGCATTCAGGGACCACGCCCCTAACTCTTCAGGCGCTCGGAATGCATCTTCGTGTGCTCGCAGTCATCACCCTGTCACGCGCGCTGAGTCATTCCAACCATGCTGTTCATCCTGGCCGGGCGTCTCTATCCATGCTGGAAGCCGGAATGAACGGCAGTGAAGCCTTTTTATTGGACGCGCTCAATGTACGATAAGTATCCCTATCTTCGCGTTTCCGCCGCCAATGCATGCCTTTGCGGGTGGGAAGCAATTGCGAAAGTGCTCTGTGAATGTTTGCGCAGTCAACGGCGCGTCCTGTGCGTTGAGTGCTATCCTGGCGTGTTTGTGAATGATGTCCGCCACTGGCTCACAGCCTTGCTCAAACCATCCCTTGTAATTTCCACCGAAGATCTGCTGCTGCCATCAGACGAGTTGAACCGGCGCGTGGCCCCAATCCTGACTGACGATCCTGTCTTCGGCATTATGAGCGAAATCGAAGTCGAGGACTTCTTCGATCCGGAGAAGTTGCGATTCGCGCGGCTGAAGCTGGAGCAGGCGCGCGAGGAAACAGCGCTGGTGATCGGCACCGGCGCCATTCACATTGCCCCGCGCGATCGTCTGCTCGTCTATGCCGATATGGCGCGCTGGGAGATCCAACAGCGGCAGCGGCGCGGAGAAATCGGAAACCTGGGTGCGGACAATGCAAACGACTCGGCAGCGCAAAAGTACAAGCGCGCATTTTTCCTTGATTGGCGCACCGCGGATAGACTGAAGCGCCGCTTGTTGCCGAAGGTAGAATTCGTCCTCGATACCAATAACACCACCGAGCCGAAGATGATCTCAGGCGCCGCAATGCGCGAGGGTTTGCGCCTCGCCGTACAAGGCCCTTTCCGTGTCGTGCCTTTCTTCGATCCGGGCCCCTGGGGCGGTCATTGGATGGAGAGAGAATTCGATTTGCCGAAGGGTGCGCCAAACTACGCCTGGTGCTTCGATTGCGTGCCTGAAGAAAACAGCCTCTTGCTGGCCTTCGGCGATCAACGTGTGGAGATCCCCTCCATCAATCTCGTGTTTGCGCACCCGCGCGAGCTGCTTGGCGAGCACACCTACAATCGTTTCGGTGCCGAATTTCCCATTCGCTTCGATTTCCTCGATACAGTAGGAGGTGGCAATCTGTCGCTTCAGGTGCATCCGATGACCCAGTATGTGCACGAGCGCTTCGGGCTGGCCTATACACAGGACGAGAGCTATTACTTGCTGGACGCCGAGCGTGGCGCAAGCGTGTACCTGGGATTGAAAGACGGCATCGATAGAGGCGCGATGATACGCGATCTCGAAGCCGCTCAGAGCGACGGTGCTCGCTTCGACGCGGAGCGTTACGTGAACAAATGGCCGGCAAAGAAGCACGACCACTTCCTGATTCCTGCTGGAACGGTGCATTGCTCCGGCGTCGGCAGCATGGTTCTTGAAATCAGCGCTACGCCGTATATCTTCACCTTCAAGCTGTGGGATTGGGGACGCATGGGCCTGGACGGACGGCCGCGGCCAATCCATTTGGAGCGCGGGGTTGAAAACATTCAATGGGACCGGACTACCGCGTGGGTCAAAGACTCTTTGATCAATCGAGTCGAGCAGATAGCGGCAGGGGATGGCTGGCGGGAAGAACGCACCGGCTTGCACAATTTGGAATTCATTGAGACCAGGCGCCATTGGTTTACCGGTATCACGCCTCACGAAACGAACGGCACAGTGAATGTCATCAATCTCGTTGAGGGCGAAGAAGCCGTGGTAGAAAGCCCGGGCA
>Ga0326727_10021927_pt1 | contig 12416 bp, 8 predicted proteins | sample MB2enrmetagenome_FD_207643 | JGI IMG/M metagenome (GOLD analysis project Ga0326727, IMG submission 207643) | Lab enriched peat soil microbial communities from McLean, Ithaca, NY, United States - MB29MY | ecosystem: Environmental > Terrestrial > Soil > Wetlands > Peat | place: USA: New York...
CGGCGATACAGAACCGATGCGCCGTTTGCCGCCTGTATTTCCACCAGCGGTTCGGCATAACAGAGGCCCAGACATCCGACTTCCGCCAGCAGGACCCGATCCTTGGCGGAAGCCGCGGGTGCGGCCGGGGTATCCGAGTCAACGGACAAGCCGCGGCGATCGAATTCGCTTCGGAAAGCGTCGGCCACCCGGAGGGCGCCGGCGGCGCGGCCGCAAGTGGCGGCGCCAATCAGGACGCGGCGGCGATCGCGACGGTCGAATTGAGCCCAGGTCTGTGCGGCCTGCTGCTGGAGTTGCGCCAGGGTCACGACTCCTCCTGGTCCAGCAACCGGTCGATGCCGGCCTGAGTCATGCGCGCATGGACGGTATCGTCCAAGACCACCGCCGGCGCCAGCGCACAGGAGCCGACGCACATGACACGCTCCAGGCCGAACTTGCGGTCGGCGGTCGTCTGTCCCGGGCGGATGCCCAGGCGGCGGCCCAGGGCGTCCAGGATGAGCTGGCTGCCGCGCACGTGGCAGGCGGTTCCTTCGCAGACCTTCAGGCAGTGTTTGCCCGGCGGGTGAAAGCGAAACTGGGAATAAAACGTGGCGACCCCGAAGACTTCATGAACCGAAATCCGCAGATATCCCGCAACTTCGTCCAGCTTTTCCACCGGCAGATACCCATAGTGGGTTTGGATGTCCTGCAGGATCGGGATCACATTCTGGCGGGAGCGATCGTAGGCGCTGAGTATGCTATCGAATCGCAATTCCATGGGCACTGTTCCCCGCTGCAACCAAAGCTCTCGTCCAGAGTGCTTGCCATATGAGAGCAAGAAAAGTGTAGCTTTGGCTTCGCACAACCGGCTGTGAGTTTGGTCACAAGGGAAGGTACATGCGTCACCGGTGAAAGGCGTTGTTGGCTGTTCCATCTGATACATTCTTACTCGTTACTGGCCGGCGGCCGAAGGCCGAAGGCCGGCGGCTTCTTATGCATAAATTTCTGGTGATCATTCTCCTGCTGGGTGCGCCGGCGCGATTTTGGGCGCAGGCGGACCGGGATGCCGAATCCAATACCGTCGATGAAGTGCTGCACACGCTGGCCGCGGTGCGCAGCTACTATGAGGTTGCCATATCCCCGGACGGAACTCGCCTGGCGTGGGTGGAAAATCGGACGGGAGAGGGCGTGCACGGGACCAGTATCCTGGTCGCTGGCCCGTCAGATTTCTCCCAAGCCCGCCGGATTACGGCCACCGATAACGGCTCCGCCTATGAGGACCAGATTGCCTGGTCCCCCGACGGCACGCAACTCGCCTTTCTCTCCGACGCGGCGCAATCCGGCCAGCAGCAGTTGTACGTCGCGGATATAGAAAGTGGCAAAGCCCGCAGGCTGACCGGCTATACCGGACATGTTTCGACTCCGGCCTGGTCGCCGGACGGCAAAAGCATCGCCGTGCTGGTGATCGAGAATTCGCCGCGCAGCGTGGGGCCGCTGCAGCCAACGCCGCCGCCTTCGGGAGTGGTGGAAGAGAAAATCGACGAACAAGGAATCCAGGTGGTGGGCGTAAGCACCGGCAACACCCGCGCGGTTTCGCCCGCGGATCTGTACGTCTATGAGTACGATTGGGCGCCGGATAACGCGGGTTTTGTGGTGACGGCGGCGCATGGCGATGGCGACAATAATTGGTGGACCGCTCAGTTATATCGTCTGAGTTTGGACGGGCAGTTACGCCTCATCTGCACCCCGGCTTCGCAGATCGCGAATCCGCGGATGGCTCCCGATGGGAAGACGGTCGCCTTCATTGGCGGCTTGATGAGCGATCAGGGGGTGGTGGGAGGCGATGTCTATGTCGTGCCCGGCAGCGGCGGGGAAGCGCGGGATCTTACCGTCGCCATGAACGCCTCCGCCACCTGGTTGACCTGGGTGCGTTCCGGCAAGTTGCTTTTCACGGCTCTGGCGGACGGCGATTCCGCGGTGGAAACCGTGGATACGGATGGCAAAGTGTCGCCGCTGTGGAAGGGGCCGGAATTGATCTCCTCCGGATCGTGGGCGGTCAGCTTGTCGCCGGACCGCGACGGCCGGCAGACGGCGGTTGTGCGTTCGTCGGCAATGCATCCGCCGGAAGTATGGATGGGCCCGGTGGGCGCATGGCAACCGGTTACCCGTGCCAACCAGGAGGTCAAACCGATGTGGGGTGAAGCGCGCAGCGTGCATTGGAAGAATGATGGTTTTTCCGTGCAGGGATGGATGCTGACGCCCCGCGACTTCAAATCGGGCGAAAAATATCCTTTGATCGTGCACGTGCATGGCGGCCCGGCCTCGGCCTGTAGCGCGGGATGGCCGGCGGCGCCCATTGCGGCCTATGCTGCGGCCGGATACTTCGTTTTGTGTCCGAATCCGCGGGGCAGCTACGGCGAGGGCGAAGCCTTTACGCGGGCGAATGTCAAAGATTTCGGCGGCGGCGATTTTCGCGACCTCATGATCGGAGTGGACGAGGCTTTGCGGAGGTTTCCCGTCGATGGCCGGCGGGTGGGCCTTTGGGGCTGGAGTTATGGCGGCTATATGGCCATGTGGGCGGAAACGCAGACCCAGCGTTTTGCCGCCGTGGTGGCCGGCGCCGGCATTGCCAACTGGCTCAGTTACTATGGCGAAAATCACATCGATCAATGGATGATTCCGTACTTCGGCGCCTCCGTCTATGACGATCCGGCCGTATATGCCCGCAGCGGTCCTATTCAATTCGTCAAAAACGTGAAGGCGCCCACGCTGATTCTGGTGGGCGATCGCGATGCGGAGTGTCCCGCGCCGCAATCGTTCGAATGGTGGCATGCGCTGAAGACCTTGAACGTGCCCGTGGAGTTCGTGGTGTATCCCGGCGAAGGGCATATGATCCAGCAAATGCAGCACCGCCGCGATCTGCTGCTTCGCAGCGTCCAATGGTTTGACCGGTGGCTGGCGCCTTCGGGGGAACAGCCGGCAGCCGGCAAAAAGCAGTGAGCTCTTTCCCTCGATCGGGTTGGCATTGTCCGTGGTGACCTTCGGAACTTGCGCGGCGGCAACAGCCTTATATCATCCAGTTGATGGCGGTTGTCCAGGACGAGTCACGGACTTTGGAATCCCGCGTGGCGCGAACGTCGAAAGCAAGATCCTCGCGGCTGCGGCTGGAACCATTGCCGGCTTCGGAGATTGCCAACTGGGATTCGATTATTTCCGCGTTTCCGCAACGGCAGGTTTTCCATCGCCAGGCTTGGCTGGATTGTCTGGCGGAAACCCAGGACGCCGAATGGAGATACTGGGCGATAACCGCGGGCGGCAGCGTGGTCGGCTACTTCTGCGGGGGGATCGTACAAAAAGGACCATTCCGCATTCTCGGCAGTCCCCTGCGCTCGTGGCATACCAATTATTTAGGGCCCCTGCTGTCGGAAGGGGTCGACAGCAGCGATTTTGTCGGGGCGATCGAACAACTGGCCAGGGAAGAGCAACTGTCGGAGGTCGAGCTGGAATATCCCTCGATGCCGCACGCCGCTTTCGAGGCCGCCGGTTTCAGCCATCATCAGACTTGGACCGACCACCTCACCCTCCTGACGGATCACCGGCAAATGATGCTGCGCATGTCCAATGGACGCAAGCACGGCATTCGTAAGGCGTTGCGCAACGGGCTGGAAGTGATCGACGATGTGGATGCCGGGGACCGGTTATACGATCAATTGTCGCGGGCGCTGCACCGGCGCGGTGCAATCTGTCCCTTTCCGCGCTCATTTCCCCAGGCCATCGTCAAGTTCCTGCGTCCCCAGGGCCTGCTCTACACCTTGGGCGTTCGCAACCCCAGTGGAGAGATTGTAGCCACCGGGTTGTTTCCTTTCGATAACGGCACCGTCTACCTGTGGGATACCGCCAGCGAAGTGAAGGGAAGAGACCAGCACCCCAACGACCTGCTGCACTGGGAATTGATGTGCCGGGCCGCCGATCATGGCTTATCGTTATACGATATGAGTGGCTACGGCCGGTTCAATCATGCCTTCGGCCCCCAGCTGGTGCCCACCTTCCGCTGGTACAAATGCTATTCCACCGCCGCCAAGCTGGGCCGCGGGGTCTACGAGCAATACCTGCGAGTAGCGCGCCGGGCCAGTCTGATCAGTCAATTGCTCAGCAAAATCGGGCGGTAGATAGAACGCCGTCGGCTCTCGGCCGTCGGCCAGAACGGGCTGCGCTACGATTTGGCGGTGTACCTTTCCTTAACACGTTTTCGATTAGTGCCGTCCCTGGCGGGACTCAACGCGTCATTGCCTGGATTTCCCCACACTAAAGTGCGGGGCTAAAGAACACCGCGCCTACGGCGCTCTGGCGTGCTTGGGGCGCTGGCGCTATCCGCTCCTCAATTCCCAGAGCCTTACCGCATCGGCTCCGCATACATGAGCCCGCCCTTGGTCCACAGGTTGTTCATTCCGCGAGTCAGTTTCAGTTTCGATCCCACGCCGAGGTCGCGCTCGAAAATTTCGCCATAATTGCCCACGGCTTCGATCACGCGAGCCGCCCACGCGTCATCGAGTCCCACATACGGGCCGTAGCCGCGCTGGACGCCCAGCAAACGCCGGATCACCATATCGTCGCTTTTCTTCATTTCCGCGAGATTCGCCTGGGTTACTCCGCTCTCTTCGGCTTGAATCAAGGCTTCGATTGTCCAATTGACAATGGCGGCCCATTGCGGATCGTCGAGGCGGTAAGCGGGGGCCAGCGGGTCTTTGGCGATGACGTCGGGCAGGATCTCATAATTCTTGGCCAAGCCTCGGAAGGCGATGCGCTCGTAAGCCAATTGCGAAACGTCGGCTGTGATGGCGGCGCAATTGTTCGTGACGAATGCCGCCTCCATCTCGCCTTCCTCCTGGAAAGAAAAAGGCAGCCACTTAATCTTCTCGCGCTGCATATAACTTTCAAGCTGGGTTTCAATCTCGGTGCCACCCAGGAAACAGGTCTTCTTGCCCGCAAGGTCTTTGGACGAAGCAATGCCCATGGTTTTATTCACGAGAAAACCCTGATAGTCATAGAAGACGGGCTGGGCGAAGCCGAAACCGGAGTTGGCGGTATTCAGGAGATTGGGAGAGCCGGTGGCCAGCAACGCGATTTCGCCGGACTTGAGGGCCTTCAAAGCGTCCTGCTCGTCGCGGTAGGGCACGACGGTGAACCTGGCATTGGGCCCGAGCACAGCTACGGCCACGGCCTTGCAGATATCCGCGTCCAAGGCGGCGTGATTGCCATGTGCATCCTGGGTGGAGTACTCGGGCTCTTCGGTGTTGATTCCGCAGCGAAGGGAACCCGTGGCTTTGATCTTATCGAGGGTAGTGCCGGCGTGGGCGGCGGCCGAGGTTCCTGCGACCAGCCATGCAATGAGAAGCAGGAGCGTGGAGATTCTATGCATTCTGATTATGTTCCTTCGGGTGGAAATGCGGCGACCGGTAAGAATAACCGGTCGCCGCAGGTTGGCAAGCAAAAACAGCGTTAGTTCGTTGGCCAAGTGCCCGAAGTCGGTAGCCCCGGGTTGGTGCTGGGACGAGGATTGAAATCCGCCGGAGCCGGATCGATCAGAGTACCGCCAACCATATCGGTTGGGGTGATCTGCAGGGCGCGGCAGCCTTGTCCGGCGAAGTGCGGCAGGCTGGTCACCTGAACCGCCGGAATGGTCGCGTACTGGGCGGATAACAGAGGTTGAATGCCCAGCAAACGGGCGTTGTCGAAGGCCGAGAACAGATTGCCGACGCCGGGAGTCTGGGCATCGGAAGGGCCCAGATACTTCTGGCCATAAGTCTTCTCGCCCAAAGCGCGAGCCGCGGCTTCATCGGGAAGATCGGCGAGCGGAGTCAGGTTGAAGAGCTCGTCGATGAACTTGATGATCGAGCCATGTTCAGTGGGTTCGTGAGAGATGGCGTGAGCTTCGCTATAGGGCGAGATCACGATTGCGGGAATACGCGGACCCTGATCCAGCGCAGCGCCTAAAGGATCGAAGGAGCGAACCACCGGCTGGGTGTGATCGTACAGGCCATCGGATTCATCGTAGGTGATGATGATGGCGCTCTCCGGCCAATACTTGCTGTTGGCGATGGCGTTGATCGAATCGGCCAGCAAGGCTTCGCTGATCTGCGCATCGGAGTAACCCGGGTGATCGTCATTCCCGGGGAAGGCCTTTTCCACCGCCGGGCTGGGAGAACGGGGAACCAGGCCATCGAGGTTGCCATAACCGCCGCGGACATAGAACACTCCGCCGTCTTTGGGCAGCGCGTTGTTGCTGATCGCGGTATAGAAGTCGCCCAGACCTTTCAAGTGCGCCTGGGTCTCGCCCCGGTTGTTGGCTTCATAACCGAAGTACTGCGGGCCGTTGTGGTGAGCGATGTAGTCGAAATTGGTGATGACGCCGGTAGGGTCGGTCGGCTCGTGATCGTAGCCTTCCTGGAACCAGCCCCAGTTCACCGGTTTGTTGTGGTCGCCGGCGATTTTCTTGATGTCGTCCTGCACGTCCAGCAGATCGAACGCCGGATCCAGATCCTGGGCCGTGATGGTTTCAATCTGGTTGCCCATAAAGGAGAGCGGCAAAGTGGCAAAGGTCAGGTTGGAAGCCGGGTTCGAGCTTACTCCGCCCGGGTTATCGACCGGCTGCTTCTCGCTGGGAGGTGTCAGGACGTCCAGCGCGGATCCCCAGAACGGTTGCGGATCGCCGGTGACGGGCAACTGCGCGTTGGTGGTGACGACGTTGCTGCCCAGCTCGGGATGCTCAACCCACTGCGTCATCCCCGATTGGCCGGCGATCATGGCGATGGCGTTGGGTGTCGAAGGCCCGATCACGGTGTCAAAGAAGTTGTCGAACAGCGTGAAGCGGTCTGCATAGTTCCACAGGAAGGGAGCGGTATCGCAATCCACGTGCCCTACCACCAGTTCGCCCTTTTGTTGTTGTTTCTCGGTCGGCGCCGGTCCGGTATAGGTGGTTCCATCGGCGCTTAAGGTCCCGGTCAAGCCCTCTTCGACGAAAGCATAGCGATCATTCTGCGGGACATTTTGCGCATTCAGGTCCAGCTTGGCGTCGATGCCGCTGTGGGAGTGATTCACCGAGTCCGTATCCTCAGGGTAGAGGAGCACCGTCTTGCCATTCACGTCGGTAACCGACTGGGGAATCTTGAAGGGAGAGATCGTGCCGACCGTGCCATTCGTCAAAACGATGGGCTGCACAAAGCCGGGAGTCTTGCTGGCGGGCTGGGAAAACAGGCCGCGAGCTCCCGGATACGTGCCAAAGTAGAAGTCAAAGGACCGGTTCTCCTGGAAGAGAACGAAGACATACTTGATTCTCTTTTGGAGCAGGGCAAGTTTCTGCGCATGCGTAAGGTAAGGTGAGTTTTCTACGGGAAGCGTGTATTTGAAAACCTGATCGCTTGACTTCGGAGCGATTTCCACAAAGTTCTTCGGGCCGGCAACCCCAATGGGGTTTTGGGCCAAGGTGGCAACCGGCTGCAAAAACATCGCAGTCACGGTCAGGGAAGCGCAAGCGGCCTTCATCCATTCTCGGATATGCATAGTCATTCCTCTCGGGGATCGAACGTTCTTGGCTGATACGGTCTTTACCGGTGTTCCCCAGTTGCCGCCGCAGCGGGTGGAGATCCGGCGCGGAATTGCTGTTCCCACGATGAAACAGGAGATATGTGAACGTCCGCTTACACGAGCGTGAAAAGAGAATGAAATGACGGTTACAAAGTGAAAAGTGGGCTAGTAAATTTGGTGAGAAGAATGCCGTGCGCAGCTGGCGCCGGTGCCTCCGTGCGCTCCGAATACTAAAAGGATTAGTTATGGGGATGCGCGGATGCGGACGGAATTTTCGTTTGGCGACAGGATTCGACCCGTGAGGCCGCGAACAGGGCCTTGCGGCGAGGGCTCCGGCGCTAAGGTTTGACGGCGTGTCTTTTTCTCGATTCAGCATTGGCCCGGCGCCGTAGGTGCGGTATGTTTTAGCCCAGCGTTTCAACGCTGGGTGCGAACCATAAGAGACATCAGTCCCGGAGGGACGGCACGTACACCCGAAGTGCTCGCGTAACCGGGCCTATTCGGGGAAGCATCCGCCCGTCATCTTGTAGTATCAATATGCAAAGCAAACTCGATGGGAGGTCTGGATCATGCCCAAAGTCAAAGGTTACGCCACGAACGCCGCCAAAGCTCCGCTGGGGCCGTTTTCCTTCGAACGGCGCGAACCGCGCGAGCACGATGTGGCCATTGACATCAAGTTTTGTGGCATTTGCCATTCCGATATTCATCAGGCCCGGGATGAGTGGGGCGGTTCCACCTTCCCCATGGTTCCGGGGCACGAAATCGCGGGCGTAGTTACCGCGGTCGGCGGCAAGGTCACCAAATATAAGGTTGGAGACAAAGTAGGCGTCGGCTGCTTTGTCGATTCCTGCCGCCATTGTGTGCAATGTCGGAAGGATTTGGAGCAGTACTGCGGCGAAGGCTTGGTTTTCACTTATAACGGCCAGGAACATGACGGCACGCCGACCTTTGGCGGCTATTCCGAGAAGATCGTAGTCAACGAAGATTACGTTCTGCGCATGCCTGCCAACCTGCCGCTGGATGCGGCGGCGCCGCTGCTCTGCGCCGGCATTACGCTGTACTCTCCGCTCATGCACTGGCAGGCGGGCCCCGGTAAAAAAGTGGCGATCGTGGGCTTGGGCGGACTGGGGCACATGGGCGTGAAGTTGGCGCACGCGCTGGGCGCCGAGGTGACGGTTCTCAGCCAGTCGTTGAAGAAGCAGGCCGACGGGAAGCGCTTGGGAGCCGATCACTTTTATGCTACTTCCGATCCGGAAACGTTTGCCAAATTGCAGAACCATTTCGATCTCATTATTAACACAGTGTCCGCGGGGATCGATTGGAACCAGTACATCAACCTGCTGAAAATCGATGGCTCGCTGGTGGTCGTGGGCATTCCGGATAAGGAGATCCCGATTAACGCCATGCCCTTGGTCATGGGCCGCCGCAGTGTGGCCGGTTCGCTGATCGGCGGCATACGGGAGACCCAGGAAATGCTGGATTTCTGCGGCCAACATAACGTCGCCTGCGACATCGAGGTGATTCCCATTCAGAAAGTGAACGAGGCCTATGAGCGCGTCTTAAAAAGCGATGTGCGGTATCGCTTTGTCATCGATCTGGCTTCGCTCAAGGCAAAATAAAGATGAAACGAATCCTGCTGGCTTTCCGTTATTTCTTCTCGATTTTATTCCATGGGGAAATTCCCCGGGACCCCGCGGCTCTGGCTGCGCCGAAGCCGCCGGAGTCGTGCGACCGGGCCATACAGATGCTGGCGCTTCTGCAGCGCGATGGGCGGCTGATCGACTTTCTCACCGAGGACGTGACGCCGTATCCGGATGAGCAACTGGGCGCGGCGGTACGCAACATTCACGACAACTGCCGTCAGGTGATCGAACGTTACGTCGGCATCGAACCGGTCTTGGCGTCGGCCGAGGACCAGCCGGTCACCGTACCCGCCGGGTTCGATACGGCAGCGATCAAGTTGATCGGCAATGTTACCGGCGAGCCGCCGGTGAAAGGCGTGCTCCGCCATCGCGGATGGCGGGTGAAGGAAATCAATCTTCCCTCGCTGCCGCAAGGCTCCGGCCGCATGGTGATCGCGCCGGCGGAAGTCGAAGTACCTTAGAGAAGAACGAACGCAGAGGACCCACGGCATCCACGGCAAGCCGGGACAGGCGCCGGGGCAGGCGCAAAGGACGCAGAGGAACATTGGCGAAAACTTGAAATTGTCGTCCTGAGCGTAGCGAAGGACCTGCTTTCCCTGGCGCGCGCACGAAAACCGCAGGTCCTTCGTCCGCCGGGCGGACTCAGGATGACAAATCATTTCAGGTTTTCAATACCAGTAACGGCCTACACAACCCGGCCCTTTGTCTTTGAAGTTCAGGAGTTTTAGTGAACGCAAAATACATCGTCGGCATCGATCTGGGAACCACCAATTCGGCGTTGGCCGGTTGCGAAATCCCGGCCGCCGAAGACGATCGCCGCATCACCGTCGAATCCCTTCCGCAACTCGTCAATCCCAACGAGGTGGCGGAACGGACGTTGCTTCCTTCTTTCCTCTATGTTCCGGGAGAACTTGATTTTCCCAAGAACAGCCTGAGCTTGCCGTGGGAGCCCGATCCGAAGTTCGTGATTGGCGAACTGGCGCGCAAACGCGGCGCGGAAAATCCGGGAAGGCTGGTGGCTTCGGCCAAGTCCTGGCTCTCCTATGCCGCCGTCGATCGCACGTCTCCCCTCCTGCCCTGGCAGGCGCCGGAGGAAGTGTCGAAGATTTCTCCCGTCGAAGCTTCGGCGCAAATCCTCGGGCAGTTGCGCGCGGCTTGGGACAGCAAATATGCCCAACCGGCACTGGCGCTGGCCCATCAGGAAGTGCTGCTTACCGTGCCGGCTTCCTTCGATGAGGAGGCGCGCGAGTTGACCCGCCGCGCCGCCGAGCAGGCCGGCTTGCCACAGGTGACCCTGCTGGAAGAGCCCCAAGCCGCGTTCTACGCCTGGCTGGAGAGCCAAGGGGAGAATTGGCGGCAGCATATCAAGGTGGGCGATCTGGTTCTGGTATGCGATGTGGGCGGCGGAACCACCGACTTCAGTCTGATCGCGGTCTCCGAAGAGAAAGGCGAGCTGGCGCTCAAGCGAATTGCCGTGGGCGAGCACATTCTATTGGGCGGCGACAATATGGACCTGGCGCTGGCCCGGCTGCTGCAACAAAAGCTGGAGGCCTCCGGCCACAAGATTGATGGCTGGCAGTTGCACGCGCTTTGGCATCAGTCGCGACTGGCAAAGGAAAAGCTGTCCGAACAGCCCAGCCTCAAAAAGCAGGCTGTCACCTTGCTGGGCAAAGGCAGCAAACTGGTGGGAGGAACGATTAAGACCGAACTGGAGCGCGACGATCTCGACCGGATTCTGGTGGACGGATTCTTTCCTGCCGTGGCGAGCAACGACCTTCCCGCGCGGCAACGGCGCATCGGTTTTCAGGAACTGGGCCTGCCTTATGCGGCCGATCCGGCGATTACCAAGCACTTGGCGCGCTTCCTCTCCGAGCAGGTTCGCAGCAGCCCGGAGGCGGATAACATACGGCGCGGGCGCAGCGGACTGGCCTGTCCAACGCATGTCCTGTTCAATGGCGGCGTCATGAAAGCGGCGGTATTGCGGGAGCGGTTGATCGAGGTAATGAACGGCTGGTTGCGCCAGGAGGGCTTCGCGCCGCTGGCCGCCGAACATGTTCTGGATGCGCCCGACCTCGAACATGCCGTAGCCCGCGGCGCCGCGTATTACGGAAAGGCTCGCCGCGGCCGCGGCGTTCGCATCCGCAGCGGCGCGGCGCGGACTTATTACATCGGCATCGAGAGCGCCATGCCGGCGATTCCCGGAATGCCGGCGCCGCTTAAAGCCCTGTGCGTGGTTCCGTTCGGGATGGAGGAAGGCACGGACGCTGCCATTCCCGGACGCGAGTTCGGGCTCGTGGTGGGCGAGCCGGCCGAGTTCCGCTTCCTCAGCTCGGTCATTCGCAAGCAGGACCACATTGGCAGCCTGCTGGAAGATTGGGGCGACGATCTGCAGGAGCTGAGTCCGCTGGAAGTGACACTGAATATCGAGGGCCAGCAAGGGACGGTTTTGCCGGTGCGGCTGGAAACCCGCATCACCGAACTGGGCACCTTGGAAGTCTGGTGTGTCGCGCGCGACGGAGCGCAACGCTGGAAGCTGGAACTCAATATCCGCGAGAAGAGCGGTGAATTGGTCGCCTGATGGAACCCTCGGCTCGGCATTTGATCGGAATTGATCTTGGAACCACCAACTCCGTGGTGGCCTATATAGACACCCAGGAAGGCGCGGAGGCAGGGCCGCGTGTCTTTGCCGTGCCCCAGTTGGCTGGTCCGGGAGAAGTCCGGCCGCTGCCGGCGCTTCCGTCATTCTTATATTTCCCCGCCCAGGACGAACTGCCTCCCGAAGCGTTGAGCCTGCCCTGGGACGAGCATCCGCAGGCGGTTGCCGGGGTGATGGCGCGGGAGCAGGGGGCGTTGATTCCGGGGCGGCAAGTGGCGTCGGCAAAATCGTGGCTTTGTCACGATGGAGTGGATCGCCGCGCTGCCATACTGCCGCGCGGAGCCGAGCCGCCACAGCCGATGGTTTCCCCGGTCGAGGCGTCGGCGCGCTATCTGCTGCATCTGCGCGATGCCTGGAACCACGTCATGGCGGCCGATGACGCCGCCTGCCGCTTCGAGCAACAGGAAATCGTGCTCACCGTACCGGCATCGTTTGACGCCGAGGCCCGCGAATTGACGGTGGAAGCTGCGTGCCTGGCCGGGCTGCTGCACTTGACCCTTTTGGAAGAACCGCTGGCCGCTTTCTATGCCTGGATTGCCGGCCATCCCGAGATG
>Ga0326727_10021928_pt1 | contig 12416 bp, 7 predicted proteins | sample MB2enrmetagenome_FD_207643 | JGI IMG/M metagenome (GOLD analysis project Ga0326727, IMG submission 207643) | Lab enriched peat soil microbial communities from McLean, Ithaca, NY, United States - MB29MY | ecosystem: Environmental > Terrestrial > Soil > Wetlands > Peat | place: USA: New York...
TTCGGTATAATTCACCGGGAACGGCGTCGTGGCGCTATTCGACCCCGCGATTACCGGGTGCGGCAGTTGGGCGACACTGGCTGGAAAAGTCATGGGCAGCTTGCCCGAGGGGTTAACGGAACCGAACAGCAAGTTGGCGATGGCGTCGCCGCCGCGCTGGCCCGGGAACCAGGCCTCCAGCACCGCACTAACACTGCCCAGCCAGGGCATCACCTGCGCGCCCCCGTTCTCCAAAACGACAATGGTGTGCGGGTTGGCCGCGGCGACGGCGGCCACCAGCGCGTCCTGATCGATGGGCGTCGCATGAATGACGTCCGTGAAATTCAGGCTGGGCATATCCATGCCCTCGCTGGTCCATTGGCTGACAAACACGATGGCCACATCCGAGGAGGCCGCCAGCGACGCCGCCCTGGCCTGGTTCGTTCCGTCGTCGTAGCGCACATTGGCCTGGGGCGCTCTGACTTGAATCTCCAGGAATGGATAGGCCGGGTCCCAGACCACCTCCGCCCAGCCCGGCACAGCCGGATAGCCTTCGGTGAGCGCCGGACCCCCGGTGGGCCACACCTGCGCCGAGCCGCCGCCCGAGAGGACCCCAACGTCGGCGTGCGATCCGATCACCGCGATCGTGTGGAGGGCGGTCGGATTGAGCGGAAGCTGCCCGTTGGCGTTCTTCAGCAGCACCGCGCCCTGCTCCTCCACCTGCTGCGCGATGCCCTGGTCGGTGTTCGTGTCGACGGGCGACAGCGCCTCTGGAAAATCGAAGAGCCCGGCCGCGTACATGGCGCGCAGAATGCGGTGCACCATGTCGTCCAGCCGCGACTGCGGCACCTCGCCGATCTCTATGGTCAGCGCAAGGCTCTGGAAAAAGGCGTTGTCGGGCTGCTCCTGGTCGATGCCCGCAAGCGCCGAGGCCGCCGTGCTGTGCATGGCCCACCAATCGGACATCACGAAGCCCGGGAATCCCCAGTCGCCCTTCAGAATGTCGCTCAGTAAATGCGTGTTCTCGCAGGACCACGTGCCGTTCACCAAGTTGTAGGAGCACATCACCGACTGCACGTTCGAATCCTTGACGCCGATCTCGAACGCCAGCAGGTCGCTCTCCCGCATGCCGCGCTCGTCGATCTGGACATTCGCGTCGGTCCGCCCGGTCTCCTGATCGTTCAACGCGAAATGCTTGATGCCCCCCACAACGTGCTGGTCCTGCACGGCGCGTATATGCGCCGCGGTGATTTTGCCCGCCAGTATCGGATCCTCGCCTTTGGTCTCGAAGGTGCGGCCGTCGCGCGGCTCGCGCCCCGTGAGGTTGATGTTCCCGCCCAGATTGACGTTCAGCCCGTAGTCCCTCAGCTCCGTGCCGATAACCGATCCGAAGCTGTAGGCCAGCACCGGATCCCAGCTCGCGGCGCTGGCGATGGAGGAGGGAAGCGCCGTCGCCGGTGTGCTTGCATCGCAGAGTCCCGTGCTGCCGTCCACGAAATACAGCGCCGGAATCCCGAGCCGCGGAATGCCTGGGATATATCCCCCGGCGCCGCGCGGCAGTGGCGGAATGTCGCTCGGCGGGCCTCCCGTCCCATGCACCATTTGCAGTTTTTCGGCCTGCGTCATCTGCTGGACCAGCAAGTTCGCGCGATAGTCCGGGTCCATCGTCGCCGGAGGAGATTGCACCGCGATGGTCGCGGCGTTCGAGCTGAATCCGCCCATGGAAACGGTCACCGGCACGGCATTGCCCGTCGCCGAGCCGGCCGGCGTCAGCACATTCACCTGGTATTCGCCTACCAGCCCGGGAACCGCGCCGGCGAACAGCACCTGTGCGGGCGCTCCGCCGATCGAAACGCTGGGCGTGATGAAGCTCACCGACAGAGGGCTGATCGCCGCCGCCGACCCGCTCGTCGGCCGATTCGTCAGGTCGCCCAGACCGGTGCAGTAAATCACAATGATCGAGCTCCCGGCCGTCGCCGGATTGGAAGAATCCACCAGGCGCCCCGTCAGGTCCAGGATGGCCCCCTGTCCCGTGCCCTGCGGGTTCGTCGTGAAAATGTTTGGTGCGTAGGCCACCAAATCCACCGTTTGCGGCGCGCTGGTCTGCCCGTTCACCGTGACTGTCAGCGTGACTTGCGCATGCCCGGCCAGCTCCCATGGAATCTCCACGTTGACCTGCCCGCCGCTGACGTAGAAGATCGGTGCCGGGATCAGTCCGTCGAACAGCATGGAGAGCTGTGAAAGCTGCGTCGGAAGCGGCACCGCCGTGGCCTGCGCCGCCTGACTCAGCCCGAACGTCCCGTAGACCGCGGCGATGGCCCCCGGAGCCACCGCCGTCCCATAGTTGGCCGCGTTCACGATGCCGCCCGGATTGATCGAGGGCGCGCCGGCCGCCTGCGCCACGGCGGGCGCAGCCACCAGCAGTAGCCCCAGCCATCGCGCGACTCCCCGGCGCGCCCCTCGCGAGAGCTTGTTCGCGGAATGCATTTTCGTCCCCCTCGCCCACCACGATACTACACGACCCGGCGCCGCGGTGCGCGGCCTTGCGAGCTGGGACCAAACGGTGCGGCCTCTCCGTATGGTGTATCCTTCTCCCAAGGTGATCGCCTACCTTAAAATTGCGTTGCTCTATTTCTTGCTGCCCTACCTGGCGTACCAAGCTGTGCGACATTGGACCGGTTCACCGGCGGCGTCTTGGGTCGCAGCCATTGTTGCGGTCCCGGCCGGCGTGCTGCTCTACGTGCGACTATTCGAGCGCCTCAAACATGGGACATGGCGCAGGGGCGGAACAGCTCCAGGAAGCGCCCAGAAATGAGCTTCTAGGCAGCCAACTGCGACTTGACGGCGTTGTGTGCCGGCTGATTACACGACCCGGCGTAGCGGTGGGTCGGCTGGCAATTCGGGGCTGGATCTCGGATGGGCCGGGGCAGGGAACCGGCGGCGCAGAGTCGCCCTGTCGCCCAGTTGCACGCACCGTCGAGCTGCTCGCTCGCCTGGCCCAAGAAGCCGAGGAGGAGGAAGAGCTATGATGGCTGCTATGGAGCCGTTGCACATCAGCGAGGCGGACCTGGCCAAGAACATCGGCGCCATCTTGCAGCGCGTTCAGACGGGCGGAGAGGTCATAGTCGAGCGCAACGCCCAGCCGTTGGCCGTCATCCGGCCCGCCGAACCTGTGCGCCGCAAGATCTCCGAGTGTATTGCCATGCTGCCCGCCAACTCCACGGCGACCATCGACTCCGACTTCGCCAAGGACGTGGAAGCCGCCATCGACAGCCACCGCGAACCCCTCGAGCCGCCATCGTGGGACTGATGCTGGATTCCACGGCGGTCGTCGCCGCCGAGCGCCAGGGCAAGAACGCCCGGCAACTGCTCGAGACCGTTGTCTTCCAGACGCGCGACGACGAAATCTTCGTTTCCGTGGTTACTGTGCTGGAACTGGCGCACGGCATCGCTCGCGCGGACACCTCCGAGCGTAGAGACAAGCGCCAACGGTTCCTCGACGAGTTACTGAGCGCCGTTCCGGTGCAACCTGTCACCGTCCCCATCGCGTTGCGCGCCGGCCAGATCGACGGCCAGGCGCGGGCCCGCGGCGTCCGCATCCCTCTCCCCGACCTTCTCATCGGGGTGAGCGCCCTGGAACTCGGCTGTCGCGTCGGCACAGCGAATCTGCGCCACTTCCACCTGATCCCCGGACTCACCGTCGTTCCTCTCTGATCCGGTGCCGGCCCGTGCCCGGGAGGCCCCCCAAATACACCACCGCCCGATCCCTTTCGGAATCGGGCGGTGGCAAAACAGCGGCTTCCAACTCCAGTTACGCCGTCCGCGTGGTCTCGCTCTTGTCCCCGCTGATGGCCGCCTGCGCCGCCGCCAGCCGCGCGATCGGCACCCGGTACGGTGAGCACGATACGTAGTTCATGCCCACCCGGTAGCAGAACTCCACCGAACTCGGCTCCCCGCCGTGCTCGCCGCAGATCCCCACTTCCAGATCCGGCCGCGTCTTCCGGCCCAACTGCACCGCCATCTTCACCAGCTTGCCCACGCCTTCCTGGTCCAGCACCGCGAACGGGTCGGCCGGGAACAGCTTCAGGTCCTGGTACACCTTCGAGAATCTGACGTAATCGTCGCGCGAAATGCCCAGCGTAGTCTGCGTGAGGTCGTTGGTGCCGAAGCTGAAGAATTCCGCCTCGGTGGCCACCTGGTCGGCCGTCAGCGCCGCCCGCGGGATCTCGATCATCGTCCCGACCATGTACTTCTGGTCCTTCATGCCCGCCTTCCCGAGCACCTCTTCGGCCACCTTCACCACGATGGCCTTCTGGTTCTCCAGCTCCTTCACGCTCCCAATCAGCGGGATCATGACTTCGGGAATGACCTTCACGCCCTTCTTAGCCGCCACCACCACGGCCTCGAAAATGGCCCGCGCCTGCATCTCGGTGATCTCGGGATAAAGAATCCCCAGCCGGCAGCCGCGCAATCCCAGCATCGGATTGAACTCGTGCAGCTCCTCCACCCGGTGCAGCAGTTCGGGCACCCGCTTCTTCAATTCGCCCACCGTGATGTTATACCGCCCCGCCATTTCCTTCTTGGCCTTGAGGTCGATATAGGGCAGCCGGGCCAGGTCCACCATCAGTTCCTCGCGCTTGGGCAGGAACTCGTGCAGCGGCGGGTCCAGCGTGCGGATCACCACCGGGAATCCGTCCATGGCTTTGAACAGCCCGGCGAAATCCTTGCGCTGCATGGGCAGCAGTTTCAGAAGCGCCTTGCGCCGGCTCTTCTCGTCGGTGGCCATAATCATGGCCTGCATGTGCGCGATGCGGTCCTCGGCGAAGAACATGTGCTCGGTGCGGCACAGCCCGATTCCCTCGGCCCCGAAATTGCGAGCCGCCTTGGCGTCGCGCGGAATGTCCGCATTGGCGCGCACGCCGAACTTGCCCCGGAACTCGTCCGCCCAGCCCATGAACGACGCCAGCACGCCTGAGCGCGGGTCCGGATCGGCGGTTAGCGCCTGTCCGGCGTACACCTCGCCGGTCGAACCGTCCAGCGAGACCCAATCGCCTTCCTTCAGCGACACGGTCGTGCCGCCAACCAGCGTCACCGTGATCTGCTTCTTGTGCTCTTCGACCACAATTGCGCCGGCGCCCGCCACGCACGGGATTCCCATGCCGCGCGCCACCACCGCCGCATGGCTGGTCATGCCGCCGCGCGAGGTCACGATGCCCTTGGCCACTTCCATGCCGTGTATATCGTCCGGTACCGTCTCGGCCCGAACCAGGATCACCGGGCCGCTCGTGGCCGCGATCACCGCGTCGTCGGCCGTGAACACCACCTTGCCGACCGCGGCGCCGGGCGAGGCCGGCAATCCCACCGCCAGCTTCTGCAGCGACTTGCGCGATTCCGGCACGATCACCGGGTGCAGCAACTGATCCAACTGCTGTGGATCCACCCGCAGCACCGCTTCCCGCTTGTCGATCAGGCCCTCGCCCACCATATCCACCGCGATCCTCACCGCGGCCGGGCCGGTGCGCTTCCCGTTGCGCGTTTGCAGCATGTACAGCTTGCCGTCCTGGACCGTGAACTCGAAATCCTGGACGTCGCGATAGTGTTTCTCCAGGCTGCCCGTGATCTCGCGAAGCTGATTGTAGACCGCCGGCATCAGCGTCTTCAGCTCGCTAATCGGCAGCGGCGTGCGGATTCCCGCCACCACGTCTTCGCCCTGCGCGTTGGTCAGGAACTCGCCGTAGAATTCCTTGACGCCGGTGGCCGGGTTGCGCGTGAAGCCCACGCCCGTCGCCGAAGTTTCGCCCAGGTTGCCGAACACCATCGCCTGCACGTTCACCGCGGTGCCCAGATCGTCGGGGATCTTGTTCATCTTGCGGTAGTGCGCTGCCCGCGGATTGAACCAGGAGCGGAACACCGCCTCCACGGCCATCTTGAGCTGTTCTCTCGCCACCTGCGGGAACGGTTTGCCGGACTTCTTCAGCACCACCTCTTTGTAGCCTTCGATCACGGCCTGCAAATCCGCCGCCGTCAGGTCCGTATCGACCTTGGCCTTGACTTTCTTCTTGCGCCCGTCCAGCACGTGGTCGAAATCCGCTTTGGGGATCTCCAGCACCACGTTGCCGAACATCTGTATGAACCGCCGGTAGCAATCGGCCGCGAAGCGCGGATTGTTGCTGCGCGCCTCCACCGCCTTCACCGACTCGTCGTTCAGGCCCAGGTTCAGGATGGTGTCCATCATGCCCGGCATCGAGAACTTGGCGCCCGAGCGCACGCTGACCAGCAGCGGGTTCCCCGTGTCGCCCAGTTTCTGGCCCATGCGCCCTTCGAGCACCGCCAGCGCGGCGTCGATCTGCTTCTCGATCTCGGCCGGGACCTGGTTGTTGTGGTGGAAGTAGATGTTGCACACTTCCGTCGAAATAGTGAACCCGGGTGGCACCGGCACGCCGGCGCGCGACATCTCCGCCAGTCCCGCGCCTTTCCCGCCCAGGATGTCCTTCATGGTTCCGTTCCCATCGGCCGTTCCCGCGCCGAAGGCATACACGTATTTATTCATAAGGCTGTGCTTTCTCCTCTTGTGGGCCGCTCCCTGCGGGGCGCGGCTCGGTGCTAGTAACGATTTCCGAGAAATCGGCGATCGCCGACGACTCGTTCAACAGGTTGTGCAACAAAGTCAGCCGGTTCCGCCGGATCTTCTCATCCGGCGCGTTCACCAGGACTTTGTCGAAAAACAAATCCACTCGCGGCCGCAGGCTCGCTATCGACTCCAGCGCCGTGCGGTATTCCCTCTTCTTCCGGAATTGCTTCACCCGGCTGCGCAACCGCTCGAAGGCGCTCAGCAGTTCGGCTTCCGGCCCGGCCTCCAGCAGGGCGGCATCGATCAAGGGCCGCGCCCGCGCGGTGTCGATCCCCGCCTGCCTCAGAATGTTCTTGATGCGCTTGAAGCTGGCCGCCAGCGGTTCGAAGTTCTCGGTGGGGCGCACCGCCTGAATCGCCTCGAGGCGGCTCTCCACGTCGGTGAGGTCGTCCCATCCGGCGGCCAGAACCGCGTTGACCTCGTCGTAGGCGAATCCGCGCACTTCTCTGAAGTAGTGCTTCACGCGGTCCAAAAAGAACTCCGCCAGCGCCGGGTCTTTGCCCAGCAGCTTGGCCAGCGGCAGCCCCAGCTTGCCTTCCACCAGAATCTTGACCACCCCCTGCGCGGCGCGCCGCAACGCAAACGGATCGCGCGACCCGGTCGGAACCAGCCCCACCCGGAAACAGCCCTGCAAAGTGTCCAGTTTGTCGGCCAACGCCAGCAAGCGGCCCGCCGGGGTCGCCGGAATCGTATCCTCCATCGACTCCGGTTTGTACTGTTCGTAGATGGCCCGCCAGACCTCTTCGGGTTCGCCCTGCGCCCGCGCATACAGCCCGCCCACTACGCCTTGCAGCTCGGTAAGCTCCTTGACCATATCGGTGGTCAGATCGCACTTGGCGAGCAGCGCGGCCCTCTCCGCGGCAACGCCATCCATCTTGGCCAGCTTGGAAAGCCGCTTCGCGAGCTTAACTACCCTTTTAGTTTTATCGAGATACGACCCCAACTTCGTCTGAAAGGTGACGTGCGCCAGGTCAGCCACCCGATCCACCAGCGGCTTGTGCTGATCCACGTTCCAGAAGAACCGCGCATCGTTGAACCGCGCCCTCAGCACCCGCTCGTTGCCCCGCCGGACCAGACCCTCCGGGTCGGCGCTGGTGTTCATCACGGCGACGAAATGCGGCGCCAGCCCGCCCTCGGCATCCTCCACCGAGAAGTACTTCTGATGGTGCCGCATCACCGTGACCAGCACCTCTTCGGGCAGCTTCAGGAACTCTGGATCGAAGCCGCCCAGGATCGGAGTCGGGTATTCGGTGATGTAAACCAGCGTCTCCAGTAGCGCCGGGTCGGGCTTGACCTTCACCCCCAGCCCGGCCAGCCCCGTTTCGATCCTGGCCCGCCGTTCCGCCGCCGAAACCAGGACGAAGTTGTCCCTGAGGATCTGCTCGTAATTGCCACAATTCACAAGCAGTTCCCGGCCCCCCAGCAGCCGGTGCCCATACGTGCGGTCGCCCGAGCGTACCCCCGCCACTTCGAACGCGGCCACGCGGTCGCCCACCAGGGCCACTATCCACCGGATCGGGCGTATGAACCGCGGCCCGCCCTTGCCCGTCCAATACATGGTCTTGGGAAAGTAGATCTTGAGGATCAGTTCCGGCAGCGCATCCGCCAAGATCTGAAGCGTTTCCCGCCCCGCGGCTTTCTTGCGGTAGCACATGTATTCGCCCCGCGCGGTCGTCTGGACTTCCAGCGCCGCGACCTCCACCCCCATCTTTCGCGCGAACCCCAGCGCCGCCCCCGTCGGCTGCCCATCCTTGAACGCCGCCGCTTTGGGCGGACCGGAAACCAGCTCTTCCGAGTCGGCCTGCCGCTCCGCGAGGCCCTCGGCCCTCAGCACCAAACGGCGCGGCGTGGCATCCGTCCGCATCCAGTTGGCCGAGAGCCGGTTCTGCTCCAGCAGTTCCTGAAATAGCGACTGTAAGTGATTGAGCGCAGGCTCAATCATCCAATCCGGAATCTCTTCTGTCCCGATCTCGAGTAGCAGCGGCAAGCTCATTGCACCACCTCCGCCGCCGTCTGCTCCATCCAGCACTGCGCCGCCCCCAGCGCCAGCCTGCGCACCCGCCCGATCACCGCCACTCGCTCGGTGACACTAATCGCCCCGCGCGAATCCAGCAAGTTGAACAGGTGCGAGCACTTCAGCACCTGGTCGTAAGCCGGCAGCACCGGGAACCGTTTCTTGTCCGGGTAATCGCGCCAGGACTCCAGCAGCCGCTGGCACTCCTTCTCATGCAGTTCGAACAGCTTCCAAAGCGTCGCCACATCCGCCATCTCGAAGTTGTACACCGAGAACTGCACCTCGTCCGCCAGCCGCACGTCCCCGTAGGTCGCTCCCGGCGCCCACTCGATGTCGTACACGCTGTCTTTGCCTTGCAGGAACGCCGTCAGCCGTTCCAACCCGTAGGTCAGCTCGGCCGGAACCAGATCCAGGTCGATTCCGCCGCACTGTTGGAAGTACGTGAACTGCGTGATCTCCAAGCCATCCAGCATCACCTGCCAACCGATCCCCCAGGCCCCCAGCGTCGGCGACTCCCAGTTGTCCTCTTCGAACTTAATGTCGTGCTTGCGCAAATCGATGCCAATCGCTCCCAGGCTGCCCAGATACTGATCGATCACATCCGCCGGCGAGGGCTTCAGGATCACTTGAAGCTGCCAATGCTTGTAGAGCCGGTTGGGGTTCTCGCCGTATCGCCCATCGGCGGGGCGCCGGCTGGGCTGCACGTAGGCCACCCGGTAGGGCCGCGGCCCCAGCACCCGCAGGAAAGTCTCCGGAGCCATGGTCCCCGCCCCCACCTCCAGGTCGTAAGGCTCCTGGATGATCGCGCCGCGCTCGCTCCAGTACTTCTTCAGCTTGAACAGGACCTCTTGAAAGGTATCCATTCAGATCGTTTCCAAGACTGGCGCCGTCACCAGTTTTCTCTCCACATGCTCCTCGATGGCGCGGATCAGAAAGCGCCGCAAATCCGCGGCCCGCGCCCGGTTCCACTCCCGCTCCGCCAACTGCGCGATGGGCGTGTGCAGCATTTCCTCCGCAATCAGCCGGCTTTCGCCGCCCACCCTCGGCTCGGCCAGGAACCCAGAGAGTTTCACCGCCCAGAGCGTGTAGTAGGTGACCGCCTCCCAAACCCCGGCGGCCCGCCGCGCCCGCAAGTACTCCAGAACCGCCAGCAGCAGCCGGAAGTATCGTTCGCTCGGCTCCGCCGGAGGAAGCAACTGCTCGGCCACCTCCGCCATGTAATCCAGAGCGACGCCCGCCGAATAATCCGACGCCAGCCCAAACTGCGAAGTAATCAGCTCGCAGGAATCCAGGCTGACCAGTTCCCTGGTTTCGCGCTGGAAATACTGCATCCGGACGTGCGACAGCCTCTCCAGCCCGCTGCCGAATGCGCTCTTCGGCCTCCGCGCCCGCCGCGCCACCCCGCGCAGCATCCCCTGATCGCGCGCCAAAAAGCTGACAATCAGCTCCGCTTCTTTGAGCGGGTAGGTTCGAAGAACGAGAGCCTCGCTGGAACGAGCCGGCACACGCGGAAATTTAAGGGTAGCACAGAAGCCCCCCGCCACTGTCCCGCCTCGCGCCCCTCCCATATATAATGGACCCCAGCGCCCCCATGCTTCCCGCACTCCTCCAAGGCCCAGCCAAAAAGATCTACTGCGCGACGGGCCTGCTCCTGCTCCTGATGCCGCTCTACTGCGCTTTCTTCCCTGTCTACGACCCTGTGAGGGGAGTTTCCGAAATCGCCGATGTCGTCTGTGTGACGGCGTTTTCCTGCGTATTCGCGTTCCTCCAGGATCAGGTCGCCCTCTCGGCCCGCGCCAAAACCCGATTGGCCTGCTCCTATGCGGCCGGAACGCTACTGTTGATGATAGGTTTCTACCCGTCGCTGTATTTCGACCTCGCGGCTTGGACTGGGGGCCTCGCCTGGGGCGAGAGCCTGGTCAAGCTCGCTCTGTTGTCCCTTCCCTTGATCCTGCTGCCGGTTGGCGCCGTCTTCCTCGGAGTTCTTCGCTCTCCCAGGAGATGGCCGGAGCGGGCCTACATGCTCGCCGGACTCTGCCTGACGATCCTCTACATTGGAACCATCTGGTTTAACCTGTTCGGCAAGTATTTTGGCCTCGCGCACGACGCTAACGAGCTCTTGGCGTGGCTCGTTCGGGTCCCGGCCCACCCGCTTGTGGCGCTGGCGGGATTGTTGCTCGGTTGCGCGCCTCACCAGTTGCACCGGCCTGCCTGGCTGGCATCCGCCGTGGCCGTCTGCTACCTGGTTGCAGCCGCGGCGCTGGTTCCGCTCGGTCTTTACGCAGGACTGAGAGGAAGCTACGCCTTTCTCAACGTAGACGCGTCGGCAATCGTTCTCGGATTCCTCGTTCCCGCCTCCTTCGTGATCGGGAACTGGGCCGCCTCCGCCTTCACGCGGCGCCCGCGCTGACCAGCCCCCCCACTCGCAGGCATTTGCCCCTGTTGCCCAGGAGTCGGCCTACGCGGCAGTTTTTTCGGGAAATGCCGAAGAATCCCGCTCCGCCGCCGTCCGCAAGGTGAAACGCAGGCCATGGCCGAGGCGAAATTAGCCACCACCAGGAGGTGAACACTGATCGTCTCTATGGAAAGCGATTCAAACATAGTACCTGGATGCTCCGAACTCGTCCTTTTTGGGCGTCAACCGCGCCTTGAAAGAGCGAAAAGTACTCCCCACAAAATATTTTCTCAGTAACCCCAAAAGTATCGCGGCTTGTTGTATACTCGAACAAACCAGTGACTCCGAAATGGAGTCCCCAGGTTAGAGAATCGTGCTTCCGGGTCCGTAAACGTGCGTTTGCAGGACCCCCACGGAAACCGCTCCTGACTGTTGCAGTGACGCCAATCCGGCGCCACTTGCATGCACAACGAGCCGTCGGAATCCCGCTATCTCGCTGGTTCTGCTCGGGTGGCAAATTCGTTGTGATTAGGTGGGGAGAGGTGTGTAACCCGCAAGCCGGAGTCCCATATCGAAAACTCCGGTTTACACAAATGGAGCTTCAAGGAGAAAGTGGAAGATGATAAGTCTGCGTTTTGTATCATTTCGCCCCCTAGCGTTCACCCTGCTGGTCGTGGCGCTTAGCCTGTTGTCCATTCAGCCAACCTTCGCCGCAACCGGCGCTTCCCCAGACGGCATCTATTGGTGCCTGGGGGAAACCGACACTGAAAACAACTTCCCCATAGCGTGGACCACCACAGACGACAACTGGACCCCTCCGCCACTGTCCGCGGCCACGGATACGAACGGCTATGACGACTACCTGGTGCAGGTCAACTACTGGGATTCATGGCAATCCAACAGCAGCCTGGGCTACTCGCACGGCGTGGTCTGCATCGACTACCAGACCGACAGCTCGGGTAAGCCCACCGGCAGTTTCACGATTGTCCATGCCGGCCTGCCGGGCGTGCCCCGAACCGCCGCCAACTGTGCTGCGGCTACCGCGGACGGCGTGGCTGGCCCAGGGACATGCATTGACGAGAACGCGTGGGCCGCGGCCAACCCGACTCTCTTCCCCTGGTGGGGAAACAACAATTTCCACTATCCCGACACTTATCTGAGCCCGACTTTCGTCAGCCAGTATTATCCCGGCGTGACCGGACCCAGCACCGATGCGGGACCCACCGCCTATCCTTCCGTGTGGAAAGGTTGCAGTTGGGATGCCCTTAGCGGATGCACCACCGGCGCGAAATTTGTTGACGATGGCGGCAACCCGGACGGCGGCAACCCCAACACCTTCCCCAAACAGCTTCAATACATCACCAGCCTGCCCAGCACCTGGACCATCAACTACCCTG
>Ga0326727_10021929_pt1 | contig 12416 bp, 10 predicted proteins | sample MB2enrmetagenome_FD_207643 | JGI IMG/M metagenome (GOLD analysis project Ga0326727, IMG submission 207643) | Lab enriched peat soil microbial communities from McLean, Ithaca, NY, United States - MB29MY | ecosystem: Environmental > Terrestrial > Soil > Wetlands > Peat | place: USA: New York...
ACCCTGACCAACGTCAATAACACCATCCAGGGCGAAGGCATCATCGGGAACAACGGCCTGGTCCTCGTCAACCAGTCCGGCGGGACCATCAATGCCAACTCCACCGGCGGCCCGCTGATTACTACCCTGACCTTTGAAGGCATGGGGCTCACCAACCAGGGCTTGGTGGAAGCCACCAACGCCGGCGTCTTGAACATAGACGGAGTCACCGTCAACAACCAGGGAGGCAGCATCACTGCCAGCGGCCCCGCCGCCACCGTGCAACTGTACGGCGGTGCGGTCATCCAGGGCGGGACCCTGAACAACAACGGCGGCGCTTTCTTTGGAACCCCGCAGGGGAACAATGCCTATCTGGACGGGAGCACCGGCTCCGGTGCGGTGACCATCAAGGGCACCTATACGAGCGACCTGAACACTACCACCTTCCTCTTCGGGACGATTAACAACAAGGGCAACATCCAGGTGAACGGCGGGGCCGGCGACAATACATTTCTGACCGCCGGCGGCAACGTGATGCTGCAGGGCGGGGGCACCGTGACGCTCTCCTTTGGCGGCGGGGGCGGGAACACCTACATCCAACAGGCTTCAGGCGGCTTGACCCTGACCAACGTCGATAACACCATTCAGGGATCGGGTGTCATCGGGAACAACGGCTTGACGCTGGTCAACCTGCCCGGCGGAACCATCTTGGCGAATGCAGCCACTCCTCTCACCATCACGGATTTGGGTGCCCTTTTTAATAACCAGGGGACGTTAAGCGTGCTCGCGGGAAGCACCATGAATATAGTAGGCGGCTACATCCAGGCGAGCGGCCTCACCTCGGTCGCCGGGACTCTGAACTCGGGTGCGAGCACTATCGGGATCAACGGGGGCGTGCTCTCAGGAACGGGGACGGTTATCGGCAACGTGACGGTGGGCAATGTGACGCTGGGCACCACCGGTATCGTGCATCCGGGCACCTCGCCGGGCATCCTCACCATCAACGGCACCTACACGAACACGGCTATGGGAGCCCTCGCCATCGACATCCTCAACCTGACCGGGCCGGGAACGGGCAACAGCCAGCTCGTGGTGACAGGTAAGCCCGGTGCAGCCGTGCTGGGAGGCACCCTGCAGGTCAACCTCCTTCCCGGCCTCAACTTCAGCACCGGCAACTACTTCGACATCCTCGACACGGCCAACGGTTACACCGGGACGTTCGCCTCGCTCACCGGAATCGGGGCGCCCTACTTCACCGTAGGGTACGGCACCGGAGTGCCTAGTGCGAACCCCGACGACGTCTACCTCATCGCCACGTCCTCGTTCAGCAGCGTCCCCGTGCCCCCGAGCCTGCTTTTACTGGCACCGGGTCTCGCGGGTATGCTCTTCGCGCGGAGGCGGTGGTTTGTCAGGGGGAGGAGATAGCCCGGAGGGAAAAGCAGGCTCTTCGGATAACCCATCGTCATAAGGCGGGGGGAGCAATCGCTCCCCCCGCTCTCGTCTTCTCGGACCGCTCCTTCCGCCCCATCCCCGGTATCACTGTATGTCTTAGCCGGGTAGTGCGTGGCCGGCCCAATAGCCTTGCGTGATCCTGAAATGACCCACGGGTGGCAACCGAGAGGCTCCCGCATAGCTCGCTCCAGGAAACGCCTCCGCGTGCGCCTGTGCGGGTTATTTTCCTCAACGATGCCCGCATGTTGCTTGAGATGTGGTTAAAAAACTCAGGAAACTCCAGATCCCTTGACAAAAACCGGTGGATCGGTTATCCTCTCAACTGTATCCGGGCCCATAGCTCAGTTGGTAGAGCCACCGGCTCATAACCGGTAGGCCCCTGGTTCGAGGCCAGGTGGGCCCAATTAGAGAATGAGGAATGGCGGCGGAGACATCTGAACATAGATAGACATGGCCAAAAGGGGGTGGGCGCTGGCGCCACCCCCTTTCAATTGTGAGGAGGGTGCGCATTGAACGTGGAATTGGAGATCCTCTGCCAGGTGCAGAAACTGGACACGAAGATCATCGAGAACGAGAAGAAGAGGGCCCTCGGACCGCAGAGGATAGAGGAGATGACGAGGGAGATCGGCCAGCTCAAAGAGACGCTGGCCAAAGAAAAGGAGATCATCGAGGAGATCGAGAAGGAAAGGAGAAAGAAGGAGCAGGAGCTGGAGGCTGAAAAGGCCCAGGTCAAGAAGGTGGAGACGAAGCTCTACGAGGTCAAGACGAACAAGGAGTACCAGGCGATACTGAAAGAAATAGAGACGGCGAGGGCGGCCAACGACAAGACCGAGGAGGAGATCATCCTGCTCATGGAAAGGGTCGAGGAGTTGAAGAAGGATTATCAGTCCGCGGGGAAGCACCTGTCCAAGCGGGAAAAAGAAGCGGCTGAGGAGATCAGGGACCTGGAAAAGGAGATCAAGACCGTCGACGGTGTCGTGGCGGACCTTCGGAGCCAGAAGGAAAGGCTGCTGAAAGACGTGGGGGAGGATCTCAAGGCGAGGTACAGGATCCTTATAGAGAAGAGGGGCGGCGTTGCCGTGGTCAATGTCAAGAACGGGACGTGTCTGGGGTGCTTCATGAATATTCCGCCTCAGCTTTTTATAGAGGTGATGAAGAACAGCAAGCTTATCACCTGCCCGAGCTGCAACAGGATTTTTTTCTACAGCGAAGAAGAATGAAGGAATGGCACATTTACATAGACGGGGCATCCCTCGGCAACCCCGGCCTCTCAGGGGCCGGCATGGTCGCCTTTGACGGGGAGGGGAACGAGCTGTGGAGGGAGAGCATCCATCTGGGGGAGATGACCAATAACATGGCTGAATACGAGGCCCTGGTCCGCGCCCTCCGGAGGATGGCTGAATCAACGGGGGCAGTCAACGTCTATACCGATTCCCTCCTCGTGGCGAATCAGGTCCTCGGCAAATACCGCCTCAGAAGCGAGGGGTTGAAGCCGTATCTAGAAGAGGCACGCAGGCTGATCCGGGCGTTCCCCCGCTTCACCGTGAAGTATATACCGAGGGAAGGGAACAGGATAGCCGACAAACTGGCGAAAGACGGAGCTGCGAAAAAGGGGTAGACGTGTGGTCGCGGGATGCGAGTCCTGAGGAAAGTCCGGGCATCGCAGGGCAGGATGGTCCCTAACGGGGACTGGGAGCAATCCCAAGGAAAGTACCACAGAAATGACACCGCCTTCCCCCCAAGGGAGGGTAAGGGTGAAATGGCGGGGTAAGAGCCCACCGGCATTGGGGTGACTCAATGGCTTGGCAAACCCCATCCGATGCAAGGCCAAAGAGGGGACCGTCGAGAGACGGTGAGGATGGCCCGTCCTTTAACCCAGGTAGGCCGCAAGAGGTCCGCTGTGAGGCGGACCCGAAGAGAAATGACCACATATCGTGCTCGATAACAGAACCCGGCTTATAGTCTACCCCTTCTTTTTCCCCCTTCGCGCCGCGACCTCTGCGGCTTAGAGTGACCAGCCCCCTACCCTTCCCTCGCTTGGACAATCGACCCCCGATGATGCTATAGTGAACCCGTGAGAAAGACGATCCTCGCCCTGGGACTCCTCGCCTTTCTGCTCTTTTTCTACGGGCTGGGAAATCGCGATTTCTGGGCCCCCGACGAGGGGGATTTTGCGGAGGTGGTGCGTGAGCTCGACGGCGACCTCATCGTGCCCCACCTGAACGGCGTCCCTTACGCGGAGAAGCCCCCCCTCTTCTACTACCTCGCCTATCTCTCAAAAAAAGCTTTCAGCCCCTTGAGGGATGAGACCTCCACACGGTTCGTCTCCGCATTTTTCGGCCTCCTCTTCGTTCTCCTCTTCGCCGCGACCATGGTGAAGCACGAGGGGAGGGAGACCGGCCGCGCCTGCGCGCTCATGCTCCTCGCCTCCCCCCTCTACTACTGGCAGGCACGCTACCTGCAGGTAGACATGCTCTTCGCGGCCCTCGCGGCCTCGAGCCTCCTCTTCTTCCTTTCCTATTCGAACGGCGGGGCAAAGCCTTATCTCTCTCTCGCGGCCCTCTGCCTCGGGTTCGCCTTTTTGACGAAGGGGCCTCTGGCCCTGGTCCTCGTGACGCCCGTTATGCTCTGCCACCTATTTTTCCGGAAGGACCTCGGCATGGTGAAGAGAAAGGAATCGATCCTGGCCCTCGCCCTCTTCCTGGCCGTGCTTCTCCCCTGGTATGGAGCGGTTGCTCTCAAACAAGGCCTTCCGTTCCTTTACGAGAACGTGGTGAAGCAGAATTTTACCCGCTTCTTCGACGCGTGGAGCCACAAGAGACCTATTTATTACTACCTGACGACCTTGCCCCTCGATTTTTTCCCTTGGAGCCTTTTCCTGCCCATGGGGCTGATCTATGCTTTTCGGCGCTTCCGGGCGGAGGCGAATACCCGTTTTTTCCTGATATGGTTCGTCTGGATGTTCCTTTTCCTCTCCCTCTCTTCGGGCAAGATAAGCAAGTATATGCTGCCCCTCCTCCCCGCAGGGTGCGTGATCGCCTCTCTCCCCCTGGTAAGAGAGATGAAGGGGTATAACCGGGCCGTCTTTTCTTTGCTCTCCCTCGTCTTCCTCGGGCTCACCCCTCTCCTCCTCTTCTACAAAAGGGGCCTCTATCCCGAATTTCACCGGGAGCACCTGCTCTTTGCCGCCATCTGCCTTACGACCTCGGTGCTCCTGGCCTGGTTCGGCGGGAAGGGGCGCTGCGTGAGGGCCTTTACCGCGCTCTTCTCGGCCGTCGCAGTCATTTTCATGCTGGCCAACATCACTGTCTTTCCCAAATGGAATCCCTACAAATCAGCTCGGCCTCTTTGCGAGAAGATAAGGCCTTTCCTCCGAGACGGCACCCCCTGGGTCTACTATGGGAGCATGCGGGGCGTCTATATCTATTACGTGGGGAAAGAGGCCCTCGCCGTCGATGAGCATGAGGTCGACCGGCTTCACCTCCTGGCCGGGCGGCTCGACCGGTTCTACGTGCTCACCCGCCGGAGGGACCTCGAAGAGGTGCGCCGGGCCCTGGGCCGGGTCGAGCCCGTGCTGGAAGAGCGGATCGGGGATACGTCCATGGTTTTTGTGCGGTACGCAGGGGGTCCCGGGCGATGAAGAGCAGCATGGGGAGCACGGCCCTCCACCTGGCTTGCATCGTCCTTCTCTCCTACCTTTTTCTCTTCCACGCCCTGGGGGCCTATTCCCTCAAGGAGCCGGACGAGGGGCGCTACGCGGAGATACCCCGGGAAATGGTGGAATCGGGCGATTATGTGGTGCCCTACCTCAATTACTGCAGGTATTTCGAAAAACCCCCCCTCCTCTACTGGACGTCGGCCCTCTCCTACAAGGTCTTCGGCGTCAGTGAGTGGTCCTTCAGGCTCCCGAACGCGCTCTTCGCCTTCCTCACGGTGCTCGCCCTCTATCTTTTCGGGAGGCGATGGTTCGGGGCCAGGCCCGCTTTCCTCTCATCGGCCATCCTCGTCTCCTCTCTCGGTTTTTTCAGCATGGGCCGTATCGTCACGACGGACATGCTCCTCACCTTGCTCGCCTCCCTCGCCCTCCTCTCCTTTTACGGCTTTTACCGGGAGAAGCGGAAGACCTTCCTTGCCCTGTTCTACCTTTCCCTCTCCCTTGCCACCCTGACAAAGGGGCCGGTAGCGGTCCTCCTCGTGGTCCTCACCCTCGTCCTCTTCCTTGCGGCTGAGAGGCGGCTCTCCTTTCTCAGGGAAATGAGACCGGCCAGGGGGGTTGCCCTCTTCCTCCTGCTCACCGCCCCCTGGTTTATCCTGATCTCCTTCAGGGAAAAGGGTTTTTTTTACTTCTTTTTCGTGGACCAGCACATCCTTCGCTTCCTCACCTCAAAGCACCGGCGCACCGGGCCCCTCTACTATTTTCTGCCCGTGCTCTTCGGCGGTCTCTTCCCGTGGTCGGTCCTCCTGCCGAGGGCGCTTCTCGCCGTGTGGAGGCGCAGGGAGTTCCGCCTTTTTCTCCTATGGAGCGCGGTGGTCTTCGTCTTCTTCAGCCTTTCCCGATCGAAGCTCCCCCCCTATATCCTCCCCGTCTTCCCTTTTGTCTCCCTCGCCCTGGGATGCCTCGTGCATGAGGCATGGCGCGGCAAGGCAGCCCCGCGGAAGGAGAAAGGCATCTTCATCTGCATCTTCTCCCTCTGCTTCTGCGTCGGGACCCTCTATGTCCTGGGTCCTTTCGCCGGGTACCCTGCCCTTCTCTTCCCCGAGGCGGCCTTATCCCCATCCGGGCTCAAGGTCTTCGCCCTCCTCGTCGCCGGGGCGGGACTGCTTCTGGTGCTCTTTCTCCTCCTCCGAAGGGGGACCTTCTCCTCTCTCTTTCTCGCTCTCCTCTTTTTCGAGGCCGTGCTCATGGTGGGCCTGCTCTGCAGCATGGGGGTGATCGACGACCTCAACACGACGAAGAGGCTGGCCCTCCTGATCGATCATGACGCCGCAAAAGGCGACCTCGTCGCCGACTACGGCTCTTTCGAAGAAACCCTCCCCTTCTACACGCTGCGGCGCGTCTATCTGGCCTCTTACAGGGGGGAGCTCGAGATGGGGTCCGAATACGGCGACGCCAGGCCGTTCTTCCCTGATGACGCTGCCTTTATCCGCTTGTTCCGGTCGGAAAAGCGCCTCTTTTGCGTCGTCAAGACGGGGAAGCTGGGACACCTCAGAGGGCTCGGCATCGGAGGGCAAGAGCTTGCGCGCCAGGCAGGAAGGTCGCTCATTTCCAATCATCCTTGATTTCGCCCTGCGGTCTATGTTATAGAATTCACAATATCGAGCAATGGAGGACGGGAGGAGACGGCAATGAGTAACTTCTTGGACAAGCTCCTTATCAGGGTCATGGAGAAGGACGACCTGGGCTTTATCGTCGATATCGACACGAAAGTGCTCGGCGAGACGCGCCGGGACTACTGGCTCACGAAGATTGTAAAGCAGGCGGAGTCGAGGCCCGATGACGCCTCTCTCGTGGCTGAGATAGACGGAAAGGTCATAGGATTCATCTTGGGTGAGATAAGCGGTTGGGAGTTCAAGGTCCCGAACAATATCGGCTGGATCGACACGATAGGCATAGACCCCGACTACCAGAACAGGGGCATAGCCAAAGAGCTGGCCAACACGTGCGTGCTCAACCTGAAGAAGTACGGGGTCGACACGATCTACACCCTGGTCAACTGGAACGACTGGGACCTGCTGCAATTCTTTCATGCCATGGGGTTCTCACGAGGCGACATGATCAACCTCGTGCTCAGGGTCTAGCCCCGCAGCAGCGCACCCACCCTGAGCCTCATGCCGCGGTGCACCTTACCGTGCTTGAGGCGGTTCATCTCTTTAAGGGTCCGCACGTCCAAATCATACTTTTCGGCGATGGCTGAAAGGGTCTCTCCCTTCTTCACGAGGTGATAGACCGCATATCTCGCGGGCTTTTCCGATTTTTTCACGGCGTGGCTCGTCAGGGCCAGCCTCATGCTCGGGTAGATATGCCCCTTCTTCAACCCGTTGATCTCTTTGAGCCTCGCCATACGGACGCCGTATTTCTCGGAGATGGCTGCGAGGCTCTCCCCCCGCTTCACCACGTGGTAAGAGGACCGGGTATCTGTGCGCGCCGCCACCTTGACCGGGGCGGGCTTGTGCAATCGGGCCTCCCAACGCTCCTCCTTCGCCTCCTCCCGGACCGGGGCCGTAGGCGCCTCCCTCTCCCTACTGCCGTCAAACCTGGGGATATAGACCACGCGGCCCGGCTTCGCCTTCAGTTCCTGGCCGCAGCCGTTGACCAGGAGGAGGTCGTTGTAGCTCACCGTGTACCTTTTCATCACCCTGGCGAGGCTCTCGCGCCTCTTTAAGACGTAGGTCCATACGTCCGTCACCTTCCGTCCCTCTTCCAGGGACGCATCGAGCCACTCCCGGAACCTCCCGTGGCTGACCCTTTCAGGGAGTTTGATGGCATATTCCTGCACGTCAGGCGGCGTGATACCGGTCAGAAGCTCCGGGTTGAGGGCCATCACCGTGAGCATGTCCGTGGAGGCCGCCTTTGCCACGGCCGCCAGGGGCGTGCCGCCCGGCACCTTTTCCGTCACGAACGCGATGGGCTGGTCGTAGTCGGTAATGGTGAAGCCGAACCTCTCCGGGTCCTTGGCCACGATGGCCGCGGCGAGAAGCTTCGGTATGTAGTCCTTGGTCTCCCTGGGCAGCGTATTGTACTTGGTCAGCTCCCAGAAGTCAGAGGTCTCGTGCTTCTCCACCGACTTCTCGATCTTTTTCTCCCCGGCGTTGTACGCGGCGGCGGCGAGGTACCAGGTGCCGAACTGGTTGAAAAGGTCTTTGAGGTAGAGGGCGGCCGCCACGGTCGATTTCTGCGGGTCCCTTCTCTCGTCCACCCAGTGGTTGACCCGAAGGCCGTACCTGCCTCCTGTCTCATAGATGAACTGCCACGGTCCGCATGCCTTCATCGGGGAATAGGCCTTCGGATTGAAGCCGCTCTCTATCATGGCCAGATAGATGAGGTCTTCGGGCAGTCCGTGCTCCCGCAGGATCTCCTTGATCATGGGCACGTAGCGCTTCGACCGCCGGAGCCAGTTGGCGAATATTTTTCTCTTTTCCGTGGTGAAATACTTGACGAAGTACTCGACCGCATCGTTAAAGACGACCGGTATGTCGAACTGTCCCAGGTAGTCTGCCGAGAGCAGGGAAGAGAGGTTGTCCTCAAGGCCGTCGTCCTGCCGGAAGAGGAGTGACGAATCCACTTCGTGCGCCCTGGCTTCCCGGACCTCAGGCTTCGATCTTCTCTCGCCGGTCCTCTCCTCACCCGTTTTCGCCTGGACCGCTCCCGTCTGCTCCGCCGTTCTCGCCTCGCTCCTCTTCGGCTGCTCCGCCCGCACGGCGATCGCGGCCTGCGCTGCCGGGGCACGCTCTGCCGGGACGAGCAAGACGGCCTGGCCCTGAGGGATGAGGTCCGTGCGGTCGGACATGGTGCCTGCCCCTCCGCATCCCTGCAGGAAAAGGAAGACGATCACAAGGGAAAGAGAGCACCATCCCATCATAGAAATCGGCCTGTCCGCTCCTCCTCTCGCATAAGCTCCATGATGATAGAAGGAAAAGGTTGTTTGTGTCAACAAAAAAATGTGCTTTTCCATTCAGGCGAGCCGTTTTCCGATAATATGCCTGTAGCCCCTGGCAAAGTCGGAAGCTGCCATCCTCTTCCTGTTCTCCATCTGCAGCTCCTCCAGGATGAGGGAGCCCTCTCCTGCGGCGACCTCTATCCCGTCCGGATAGCATGCAATAATCGTACCAGGATCGGCCTTTTGGCTGTTCCCGTGGGGGAGCCCCCCGAGCTTAAAGACCTTCAGCATCTTGCCTTCAAGGAAGGTATATGCCGTGGGCCACTCGACGACGGCCCTGGCGCGCCTCACGATCTCTGCTGCCCCCCTGTGCCAGTCAATCCTGCCCATCTCCTTCGTGATGAGGGGGGTGTAGGTGGCCTCGCGCTCCTCCTGGGGCACGCCGTGCCCGAACCCGCGGTTCCCCACCTCCTCGACGATCGAAGGCAGGATCTCGGGGACCCGGAGGGAGAGGCGGCGCGAAAGGGTTGCCCCATCCTCCTCGGGATCGAGGGGGATGCTCTCCTGGTAGAGGATGTCGCCGGCGTCCATGCGCTCGTTCATCCTTATGACGGTGATGCCTGTTTCTCTCTCCCCGTTCCAGATGACCCACTGCACGGGGGAGGGCCCGCGATATTTCGGGAGAAGCGAAGGGTGCACGTTGATGGCGCCCACCCGGGGTATGTCGAGAAACCATTGAGGTATGATGAGGCCGAAGGAGACGACCACGAGCAGATCGGGCACCGGATCCGCGATGCCCCTCGCCTCTTCATCCGTGAATGACCCTATCTCCCGCACCGGGAGACCGAGCGAGAAGGCGGCCCGACCGACCTCGTTCTCTTGGAGCAGGTAGCCCCTGCCCCGGGGCTTCGTCTTCTTGGTGACCACACAGGAAATGGAGGATCGGAGGGCGTGCAGGGCGGGTACGGAGAAACCGGAGGAACCGAAAAAGAGGAGCGTCATTTCTTTTCTTTTCCGTATTCCCGTTTGAAGAGCTGTTTTTTGATCGGGCTCAGGTAGTCGATAAAAAGGATACCGTTGAGGTGGTCCACCTCGTGCTGCAAGGCCCGCGCCAGGAGGTCGGTCCCCTCGACCGTGCACGCATTGCCCCCAAGGTCCTTACCCCGAACCACGACTTTCTTCCCCCTCTTGACGGTCTCATAGAAGCCGGGGATGCTCAGGCACCCCTCCTCGCCCGCATCCTCCCCTTCCACCAGGACAATCTCGGGGTTGACGATGACGAGAGGGTCTCTCTCCTTCTCGGTGCCCATTTCGATGGTGATGATGCGGAGCGATACGCCGATCTGGTTGGCCGCCAATCCGATACCGCGGGCCGCGCCCATGGTCTCCACCATATCCCCGCAGAGTTTGCGTATCTCGTCGGTGATCTCACGGACTTCCCCGGCCACCCGCCGGAGCACGTTATCAGGATGTGTTCTGATACGGTGAATCACGCCTTTATTTTAAGATTCCTGTGGCCCATAGTCAACACGGGGCTGCTCCGGGCGGTAGGGGCTCCCTCAACGCGGGTATCCTCTCCACGTGGTATAATAGATGTATGAAGACGAGGGAGATACGGGCAAGATCGATCCTCTCAAGGTCGGCCATCCCCGGCATGGCGTACTGTGTCAATCCCTATGTGGGCTGCTCCCATGGTTGTGCCTACTGTTACGCGAGCTTCATGAAGAGGTTCACCGGCCACCGCGAGCCGTGGGGAAGCTTCGTGGACGTAAAAACCAACGCCCCCGCCCTCCTTGAGAGAGAGCTCGGGAAGGCCCGGAAAGGGACCATCATGCTCAGCTCCGTGACGGACCCCTATCAGCCGCTGGAAGCGACCTACAGGGTGACCAGAGGCTGCCTCCAGGTGCTCGCCGGCTCAGACTTCCCCGTCCATATCCTCACCAAGTCCCCCCTGGTCCTCAGGGACGCGGACCTGCTCAAGACCTTCGAAGACGTGCGGGTGGGGATCACCATCACCACCGAGAGCGAGGTGGTGAGGAGGGTCTTCGAGCGGGGGACGCCCTCCATCTCGGCGAGGATCGGGGCACTGGAGAGGCTCCATGGAGAGGGCCTCTCCACCTATGCCTTTATCGGCCCGGTGCTGCCTCTCAATCCGGAAGCCCTGGCGGCCAGGATCGGGCCCTGCGTGGAAAGGGTGCTCATCGACGCCATGAACTATCCCTCGAAGACCGTCGCCATTTACCGGAGGGAGCGGAGGTTCGAGGAGTGGCTCGACAGGTCGTTCGTGGAGGGGATCATGGAACGCCTGGAAAAGGCCCTCGCCCCGAGAGAGGTCGTTCGCTGCTAGTCTCTGAGCTCCGTACGAAGCCGAAAGAGGCCTAGAGGCTGCCGAGCCACCCCTCAAGGCGCTCGCACCCTTCCCTCAACCTCTCCCTACTGTTCGCGTAGGAGAAACGGACGTGCGAGCCCGCCCTGTAGGCGCCGAAATCGTACCCTGGGGTGAGGGCGACCCGCGCTTCGAAGAGGGCCCTTTCGACGAACTCCATGCTGTCCATACGCCATCTCTCGATGCCCGCGTAAATATAGAAGGCACCCTCAGGCCATGCAGGCAGCCTGAAACCCAGCTCCTTGAGCCGGGGGAAGAGGAAGGCCCGCCGCTCCTCATAGGTCTTCTTCATCGCCAGTTGGTCGGCCACCGTGTCAAAGGCCTCCAGGGCCGCGTACTGGGCGATGGTGGGAGCACATATGAAGACGTTCTGCGCCACCTTTTGGATGGGCCTCACCAGGGGTTCCGGCACCACGAGCCATCCGAGCCTCCATCCGGTCATGGCGTACGCCTTCGAGAAGCCGTCGATAACGACGATCCCGTCAGAGACGGCAAGGGCCGCGGGCGCCTCCCGACCGTAGGTGAGTCCCCCGTATATCTCATCGACTGCCATGATCCCGCCCTTCCTCCGGACAAGGCGGTGAAGGCGGGCGAGGGAGTCCGGTCCATAGACCGTTCCCGTGGGATTGGAGGGGCTGCAGATCATCAAGAGGTGCGGCACAATCCCGAGCGCCTCGATCTGATCGGGGCTGATCTCGAACCCCGTGGCTTCGGAGACAGGCAGGGGTACAGTCCGCGCGCCGAAGAGGGCGCCGAAATTCCGGTAGCAGGGGTATCCGGGATCGGAGATGAGGAGATGCCTTCGCTCTTCGAGGAGCACGGCGCCGAGGAGGAAAAAGCCCCCCGAGGTGCCGTTCGTCACGATGATCCTGTCAGGCTTAAGGCTGACGCCCTTCGATTCGGCGTAGAAGCGGGCGATCCGCTCCCTCAGCTCCGGCAGTCCGAGACTGTGGGTGTAGAAGGTGTGGCCCGCCTCTATGGCCCGCACGGCTGCATCCCCT
>Ga0326727_10021930_pt1 | contig 12416 bp, 12 predicted proteins | sample MB2enrmetagenome_FD_207643 | JGI IMG/M metagenome (GOLD analysis project Ga0326727, IMG submission 207643) | Lab enriched peat soil microbial communities from McLean, Ithaca, NY, United States - MB29MY | ecosystem: Environmental > Terrestrial > Soil > Wetlands > Peat | place: USA: New York...
TTTACTCGATTAAGAAGCCCCGTATCACGAGCAACCCGGAAGTTACGCCTGTCAAGTAGCTGTTGATAACAAGCTTTTGCAACAACTAACGGCTTGTAAGCCTTTTCAGCACTCACACCTGAGCGGTATCACCGACACGGCACCGACCCTATGCGAACGCAATAAAGGGTGTTATATTGCCCTCGTATTCGTGGGTGCTTTGGTGGTGATCGACTCGCGTGGCATCTGGCGCCTGTGACCGCGAGCTATGGCGCAACGAGCAAGACGAGACGCAGTACAAAAAAAGCGGCTTGAGACTGCCCGAGGAGACGTGGAATGGGCGACTCCCCCAAGCTCGACGACAACCCACAAGTGTTGGCGGGTCGCAAAGCGGCAGAAGCCGCGTTGCCGCCTGGCTTTTGCTCACGCCTCCTTGCGGGCCTCGCACCATCTGAGATCACAGCTGTTCTTGCGGCTGCGAAACAGCGGAGAATCTCCCATAACCAGGTCCTACAGTACGAAGGCCACCCAACTAGCCATTTGTTTTTGCTGGTGACGGGACTCGCAGCCTTCTATAAGACCACACCCGAGGGTAGCAAGCTTTTTCTCCGCTGGATTACGCCGGGCGACACATTCGGCTTACCCACGCTACTACAAACCCAACCTCAACCGTCTTTCACCACTGTACAAGCACTGCGAGGGGGTTACGCCCTTGTATGGGAACGAGCGTCCGCATACGCTCTGGCTTCACAAATTCCACGGCTACGTGAGAATGCCATCGCGCTTGCGAGCGACTATGTGGCTAGTTCCACCGATGTGCTGGTTGCGCGTGCCAGGCAGACCGCGCAACAACGGCTTGCCCGAGTGCTGGTCGAGAGTGCCCGCCACATAGGTCGCGCCGGGCGTGAGGGCATCGAATTTGGTTTGACGAATGAAAAGTTGGCCGAGATGGCGTCTGTGAGCCTGTTTACTGCCAGCCGCCAGCTCGCCGAATGGCAGAGGCAGGGGATTCTCACGAGAAGTCGCGGCAAGATCCTGCTCCGGGCCCCGGAACGTCTCGATTCGCAATATCTCTGAAACCAAACATCCCTGCTCTCTCGATAGGCGGTTATTGCTGGAACGCAAGTGTGAACTTGCGCTAGAGCAATGACAAAGTCCACGTTATTTGCGATTCTTTTTTAGGGCCTTCCGTTAGGAATCACGACTTCTCCAATGGGCTGATGACTCAGTCGGACAATGGGGCGTGGACTCGTCCTACTCTGGTGCAAGTCTGTGTCAGGGAATTTCTATGTCAGATGCATGTGTGCGTATTCTCGTCGTCGATGATTTCGAACCTTTCCGGTTTGTCGTTAGCTCGATGCTACGGGAACACCCAGAATTTCAAGTCATTGCAGAAGCAGCGGATGGTTTAGCAGCGGTGCAGAAGGCGGAAGAACTGCACCCAGACTTGATTCTGCTGGACATCGGACTTCCCCACCTGAACGGAATCGGAGCCGCTCGGCGAATTCGCAAACTCTCCCCCGAATCTAAAATACTGTTCGTGAGCCAAGAATCGTCTGCTTATGTGGTGCAAGGAGCCCTTGCCACGGGTGCATGTGGCTATGTCGTCAAGGAGGATGCCGTCAACGAGCTAGTGGCGGCAGTGAACGCCGTTCTTCGGGGCGAGCAGTTTGTCGGCGGCAGGTTTGCGGGACACAACTTTGCCAGAGCTTCCGACGAAAAAGCCGTCGGCCCCCGCCACGAGGTTCAGTTTTACTCTAATGACGCGTGTTTTCTGGACCGCTTAACTCAGTTCATCGGAGAGGCTCTTACGGCTGGGAATGCGGTAATTGTGATCGCGACGGAGTCACACCGGGATGGCCTTCTGCCGAGATTAAAAGCACAGGGAGTGGACATAGCTGGCGCTATCGAGGAGGGCAGATACATTTCGTTGGATCCTGCCGAGACCCTCTCCACCTTCATGGTCAACGGCTTGCCTCATCCGGTTCGGTTCTCGAAAGCCACAGGCGATCTTATTCTGAGAGCCGCCAACGCCGTGAAGGGAGCACCCGCCCGCGTTGCCGCTTGCGGAGAATGTGCTTCTTTCCTATGGGCGCAAGGTAACGCAGAAGCGGCGATTCAAGTCGTGCACCTGTGGAACGAGATAGCCACGACATACGGGGTGGACATTCTGTGCGGGTATCCACAGAATAGCTTCCACGGCGAGCAGGGCAGCCAACTCTTTCAAGAAATCTGCTCAGAACATTCGGCTGTTCATTCTTCCTCATGAAAGAGAGTATCAGGCAGAAACCGAACAGGTTGCAATTCCCCACTTCGCACAACGAATCTTCTGGCACCCACCTCAGATTCAATGAAGAAGATTCAATAAAGGAAACACCAGTGTCCGTCTGTTCCCTTGTAACCCGCGATAGTTCTATCGTGAAATCCTCGACCAGACACGCTCATGCGTGACGCTTATCACGGCATAACACAATTTAATAAAGTACTTTGGTGCTCGCCAATATGCCTCCAAGCATAGGGGCAAGGGGGAGGAGATATGCCGTGCAAATCTTGCCACTCCCATAACCGGAGCGTATTCCCGAGTGAGATTTGCATCCATTTCCCCGGAGTCAAGCATCTGAACACGCCCCATGTGATGGTGTTTCCGCAACTTGTGGTCTGCTTGGACTGTGGGTTTGTAGAATTCTCAATCCACGGAGCCGAATTGCGCCGCCTCATCGAAGATTCTGCTGACAACACCGCTGCGTAGGCGTCATTCTCGGCGCTCACGCCGCGATTGATACTGGGGTTACCTACTCCAGTGATTACACCGGAGCCCAAGTGGAGCTGAAGCGCTTGTCGGCAAGTCAGGCGCAGGCTGGCCGTTAGTCGTTGGCTGACCCGACATGGCTGCTTGGCGATTGCTGCCCAGTCCCGGGCAATACGAAAACAATCCCACCCCTTCTGAGCAGTGAGTATCCCGTGACGGTCTTGTGCCAGCCCATTCGCCTTGGCGGGCCAGAAGTCAGGTTCTGGGAAGTTGGTAGCTTCGATGGCACTTGCTGCCGATTTGGGAAAGTGGCGGGCAACCCCGAATCAGTACCGATAAACGCCCTTGGGTTCAGGGACGTGATCGCTCCCGGGCTGGTCAGCGCTGTGCGCTCGCCGTTCTGCAGTTGGTCACCAACCCATAGTTTTGTGGCGGGTCAAAACGGGCGAGCAAGGTCCTTGCAGCGCAATTACTTGCACTCAGCACTCAGCAATCAGCACTCAGCCAAACGGCTGGGCATTTGGTCGACGTGGCCCAATCAGCTCGGCTCGTCGCCCTTCAGCGCTTGTGGGCGCGCTTTCAAGCTGGCCACAAAGGCTTCGGCAACAGCGCTTAGGCAATAGGCCTGGGTGGCGGTCCGGAATCGCGGGCGTTCAGGACAACACCCAGCGCAGAGCCGCAGAGCCGCAGAGAAACATCTGGAAATCTGGAATTTTGATTTCAAAATTTGCCGTCGCCCCTGAATGCGAGGAGTCGGGTGGCGTTCAGGACAACACCCAGCGCAGAGACGCAGAGCCGCAGAGAAACATCTGGAAATCTGGACCAGCGATGCTCCTGCTCCAGACGGGACACATCTGCCAACGCAGCCTGGACCTCGGCGTTGTGCGCCAAACGGAACCGGGTGCAGAATGCCCTAAGGAGAGCGTGTTTCAAAAATGGCGCTGGGCCGAAAAGCAGGTTCCCTCGGCCGCACTCGGGACAGGCTCTTCGTCGCGGCTAAAAGCAGGCCGCTCCTCCTAATGACACGGCGGAGAGTGTTGCTGGTTGGGATTTCGGATTTGGGAATTGGGATTTAGAAGAAAAGCATGGTCTTCAAAACGAAGTGAGGGTCTGCGGTTTCTTTGGTCCGCAGACAGGGCCGAACTGCAGATTCCTCACTGCGTTCGGAATGACAATTCTGAAAGTGCTGCCCTCCTGATGACATGGCGGAAAGTGTTGCTGATTCTATTGAATTTGGCCGCCGTGTCATTCCCGTTTCAACCCGCAACGCGGGTCGGGTGCTCAGGATGACACCATTTTTGAAACACGCTGGACTCATTCGTCTCCCGCTCGCCCTCCGGTACCAGCAGAACAGGAAGGCACTGCCAACGCTAGCGCCCTAGCCCTTCTAAACCAATGACTATTGTCACAGTACTGGCGCGGGGAAATTTAGCGGGAACACGACTGGCCGCTTTGATTTGTGCGCGGAAGCCGCGGGACGATACTATGACACGCACCCAGGGATTCTGGTTTTTTGGGGTGCAACCGATATTGCTGTGCCTGGTCAAATTTCATGCCGCAAGGAAACTCGTTTATGAAACATTTTGTTTTTCTGTGGGCGGCCACCATACTGGTGGTGGCGTCGGCCTTTGGGCAGCAGACGACGGCGCATGTGACTGCACTGAATCCTCCCGATTCCATCAAACCAACGGGGCCTTGGGGACTCGCTACCCGGGCCGGCGACACGCTCTATATCGCCGGCATGCGGGGTATCGATCCCAAAACCGATAAACTGGTGGCGGGCGACGAGGCTCGCATCCGCCAGGCCTTCCTGAATATGAAGCATATTGCCGAGAGCCAGGGGGCGCCCCTGCAGGATTGTGTGCGCATCGTAGTCTACACTACGGATATGTATCGCTTCCGGCCGATCGCCAACCAGGTACAAGAGGAGTTGTGGGGCAAGGGACCCTATCCGCCACGCACCATTGTCGAGGTGCATCGCCTCAACCAGGACGATATCCTGGAAGTGGAAGGAACCTTCTATATCGCTCCGAAAAAGTGAGCCGTAAGGGACGATGTCCGGGTAAATATCCGGAATGGCCGCCAACCCTAGTTGTGTACGCGGACTCCCATCTCGTCCAAGTGATTCATGAGGTCGAGTGGATCTTCGTAGGTGCGATAGGCCCCCGCTCTTTCCAGTTCATCCTGGCCGTAACCACCTGAGGCCAGTCCTACTCCCAGGGCTCGAGCCCGACGAGCCGCCAGGAGATCCCAGACACTGTCACCCACCACAATCGAATTGTGGATTGGCACTCCCAGCCGTTCGGCAGCCGCGAGAAAGAGATCGGGGTCAGGCTTGGCGTGCTTTACCTGATCGCGTGTGATCACGGGGGTCGAAGGGTGCAAGCAGAGCTTCTCCAGTGCGGGACGAGCACTCTCTATTAATCCGCTGGTGGCGATCGCAAATGGAATTTTCGCTTCTGAGAGCAAGCAGAGGAGTTCGACCGCACCGGGCAGCGGGCGCACCTGGGGTACCAGTTTTGCATAGGCTTCCGCGTGCCACTTCCGCAAGCGCCTGGCATCGGCGTCGGTGATCGCCCGCCCCGTTTCTCGCAGAAGCGCGTTCACTAGCAATCCCCCGCTCATGCCGATGCGCCGATGGATCCGCCAGACCGAGAGCTGTGTACCCGCCCGCTCCAGGGCTTCCCGCCACGCCAGGACATGTTGATAGACGCTATCGACCAGCGTGCCATCAAGGTCGAACAGCAGGGCGGATACGGTGTCATGTGAATAGTGCAGCTTCTTGCCGGAATTCATGCATGCCTCCTAACCACTTCACCACGGAGTTCCCGGCGCTGGAGCACAGCGACGAAAAGACGCGGATCGCGAAGAAAGCCGTGGACCTAATCGCCGAGGCCGGATGTCTTGTGCTCGACGCGGGCACCACCACGCTGACCGTGGCCCGCCTTTTATACCCGACGAAGCCGTTGCGGGTGATCACCGACAGTATTGAGATTGCCTACGGAGCCTTGCTCTGGGGGCCGATCCCAGCGGGATTCACGCTGCTGGCCGGAACTACGCCGGGCGCATGGGGCAACTGCTGCAAGTTGCCGCTTTCGGCGTCGACCAACTGAATGCCCAGGTGGGTCAGGGTTAGACCCGTTGCCCGATCCATTTCAACCTTCGACTGCTCATAGGCGGCCATGGCAGTAATCAGACTGGATTCGGCGGCGGAGAGCGCCTGTTGCGTCTGAAGCACGTTATACGTCGTGGACGCGCCCAGGGCGTATTTTTTCTGCTCCGCATCCATGGTTTCGTACGCCAGTTGACGGCCTTTCCGGGCGGCTTCTACGCGGGCCCGGTTCTGCTGCACGCCGATTTGCGCATTGCGCACTTCGATCCGGATCTGGTTCTCGAGCTGTTGCACACGCATCTGTGCCTGGCGAAACTCCAGTTGGGAACGGATCTGCGTGGCCTGGGCAGCGCGGTTGCGAATAGGAATATTAAGGTTGAATCCGACCGTGTAGGTGGGGAAGTCGCCGCTGAAGGCGGAGGATAAAGCGTCGCCATAGCCGCCGGTAGGGGTCCCTGACGGGGCCGCCGAGGTAGGCACGCCCCCGAGTCCCGTGGTGCCGTAGCTTCCGACCAGGTCCAGCGTGGGGAGCAGCGCATTTTTCGCGGCCCTGGTGTTGATGCTACGATTGGTGAGGTCGATGTTTGCCACCGCCAGTTCCGCCCGATGGGAGAGCGCTTCGGCAATCAGATCCTCGGTCGGCACGACCGGTTCAACGGGATGAACTTGCATGGTATCGGTAGGGATCACCTCCGCGGTCATCAGCTCCGTGTCCGTCAGATTCCGGCTGATGGCATTCTTCATCAGCAACTGCTGCAATTGCAGGTTGGTCTGCGAGACCAGAAGATCCTGGCTGGCCGCCGCCACCTGGCTCTGAGCGCGCACCACTTCGATCGGCGCTAGCGTGCCAATCCGCACCTGCTTTTCGTTGTCGGTGAGCAGACGATTGGCGAGGTGTACCGCGCGTTGCTTGGCCTTCACGTCCTCGGAAGCATTCACCAGGTTCCAATAGATGTTCTCAATCTGGGTCACGGTGGTGGTGACCTGCAGCCGGAAGGCCACATCGGAGATCTCGCGATTATTTCTGGCGATGCGGATAAACCGGTTGTTCGGCGCGATACCAAAGCCTTGCAGCAGGTGCTGGCGGACACTGATTAGCGGAGCCGCGGTAAGGCTTGGAGTCAGATAGACTTTCGCCTGGGCGGTGGTAACCCGGCTGTTGTTGAAACCCAAGTTGAACAATGTGCCCGTGGGAAATGCCTGCTGATAGCCGAAGTTTGCGGTTCCCGTGTTCTGTTGCTGATAGGGCAAACCGATATTGGGGCCCGAGACAACGACTCCCGTAGGAGCATATTCCGGGGTGTCCGCGTGCTGCAGATTCAGACCGGTGGTAAAAGACGGGTCGAAGGAGTCCACGGGCGGGCCGGCGCCCAAAGACGATGTCACCAAGCCGCCAATGCCAGTACCGGCCCCCCCGGCAGCCAGACTGGTGCCGCCGGCGCCGGATCCGGACGCGGCCGAGACCGCCAAGGCGGTACCCCCGGGTGTCCCTTGAACAATGCCGGTATTAACGCCCGTTGGGAAGGCGCCCGACTTGGTGCGTAGAATATCGGTATCGGCAATGGGCAGGTTATAGCGCGCGATCGCCAAATCCAGGTTGTTCTCTACCGCCAGGGCGATGGCATCGTCGAGCGACAACCTGAGCTTGCCTTCCTGTAGTATCTGCATGAGGCGTGTGGAATTGGTGAAACTCGGCTTGGGCACATTGAAAGCCTTGAACGGGGCAGCAGGATCGGGATACGGAGACCTGCCGTTGGTATAGATCGCGGCCGGGCCCAACTGTCCGGCCGAATTGGCTACCAGTATCCCGACCACCAGGACAGACAACAACACTCCACGCGGGGACCGCATCGGTAAACTCTCCGATTCCATCAATTGACAACTGAAATTGTTAGTATAGCCGACGTGCAGCGCAGGTCTTACCGGCAGGCGCCCAAGAATTTATGCGCAACTTCAAGCTCACGCTGGCCTACGATGGCGCCGATTTCAGCGGGTGGCAGGTACAGCCCGGCCGCTCGACCGTGCAGGGTGCCCTGGCGGAGGCCTTAGGACGTGTAACCGGCGAAACCGTGCTGCCGCAAGGTTCCGGGCGCACCGACGCCGGGGTTCATGCCCTGGCGCAAGTGGCTACGGTTGCGCTGGCCAGCCCGATTCCGCCGGCCAATCTGGTGAAGGCCCTCAACGACGTCCTGCCGCCGGCGATCCGCCTGCTGCAAGCGGAAGAAGTGCCCCTGTCTTTTCATGCCCGGGCGTCGGCCCGCGCCAAGACCTATCGCTACCGGATCTTATCCGGGGAACTCTGTCCCCCCTTCCTGGTGCGCTACGTGTATCACCATCGCGGGCCGCTGGATGAATCGGCCATGACGGCTGTTGCCCCCCTGGTCGGGGGGGAACACGACTTCACGTCTTTTGCCGCCTTCGATCCTGAGCGTGCCCAACGGATGGGCCAGAGGGACGCCCCTTCCAACGTTCGCACCCTCTTTTCTTCCACCTTTGCCCGCCAGGGTGACGAGCTGATTTATACCGTTCGGGGCAGTGGTTTCCTGCACCACATGGTGCGTAACCTGGTCGGCACGTTTCTTCTGATCGGCAAAGGAAATCTGGCCGCCACGGACATCCCGCGCATCCTGGAGGCCCGCGACCGCAGCGCCAATCCCGCCGCCACCGCCCCTGCGAGTGGATTGTATTTGGTGAGTGTCGAGTATTGAATCCCAAATGTTAGAATCATGCGTTTGGGTTCTGCGGGTTCCATATCTTTCGCGAGGCATTGCTTTGTCCACTACCGAAGTTCAGGCTACCTCTCCCGGGAACGACACTCAGGAGCAATCCGTGCCGCAACTGCCTAACCACAAAGTGAAAGTCAAAAAATCGTTTCAGCGCGCCTGCAACGAGAAAGACGAAAAAGGCAAACTCTGCGGCGGCCACTTGAAGCGCTGGTTTTACGCCAAAGACAGCGTCGAGAAAAAATGCGGCGATGTGGAAGGCGCGTATGGTCCGAATGCCGAGATTTACCGGTGCGAACATTGCAAGACCCTGTATCTGCCCAACCCGCAGGACCCGCGGGTGAACGTGGCCGGCGCGGGAATGGTCTCGGTTTTCGGTTTGACCGTGACTCCCAAAAATGAGAAATAGAAGAGCCGTTTGCCCGGAGCCGGCGCCGCGGCGCGCCCCGGCGCTATGGTCTTCTTTCCCGCGTACGGGAAACACCTGCCACCGAGATACCGCGGCACAGAGACAAAATGCGAAATCATGATTTTGAAATTCTCCGTCTGCCTTTCTCTGTGTCTCGGTGTCTCTGTGGTGGATGTTTCTGGGGTGTTTCTGGGGCCGCAAAGTTCTTTCTCGCATCCAAACATTGGCGTGTTGCTGAAGCGGGTGTCCGCTAACGCCGGGGAATATGTGAACTGTTCGGATCTGATCTATGACTGGAACCAGGCAGGGGGTTGGGCTCTGCGCCCGGCGAAGCCCGTGCTGCTGAACGACGAGTCGTTGCGGGACGGTCTCCAGTCACCCTCCGTACGGGATCCTTCCATCGGGGAAAAAATCGCCATCCTCCATCTGATGGAGAATCTGGGCATCAACTCGCTGGATCTCGGCCTGCCTGGCGCCGGGCCGCGCGCCGTGTTGCACGTGGAAAATCTGGCGCGCGAGATCGTGCGTTGCCGCATGAAGATCAAGGCCAACTGCGCCGCCCGCACGGTCGCGGACGATATCCGGCCGGTTGCCGACATCGTGCAGCGTACCGGATTGGCGATCGAGGCGGCCACCTTTCTCGGTTCCAGTCCGATTCGCCGCTATACCGAAGGCTGGAGTGAAGACTTCCTGCTGCGCACCACCGAATCCGCCGTTAGCCTGGCGCGTTCCCTGGGCCTCGAAGTGATGTACGTTACCGAGGATACGACGCGCTGCGATCCCGAGACGGTGCAACGCCTCTATACGGCCGCGATTCGCAGTGGGGCGCGCGCCATTGCCATCACCGACACCGTCGGCCATGCCACCCCGATGGGCGCCTATGCGCTGGTTAAGTTTGTGATCGAAAAGGTGGTCAAACCCAGCGGCGAGCCGATTCGCGTCGATTGGCACGGACACTGCGATCGGGGACTGGCGGTGCCCAACTCCCTGGCCGCGGTGGCTGCCGGCGCCGACTCCGTTCATGGCTGCGCTTTGGCTATCGGGGAACGGGTGGGCAACACCCCGATCGACCAGATGCTGGTGAATTTCAAGCTCATGGGTATTCCGCCCTGGGATCGGCAGGACCTGAGCCAACTGAATTCGTACTGCCAGGCGGTGGCCCATGCCACCGGGGTCCGGATTCCGGACAACTATCCCGTCGTCGGGCGCGATGCCTTCCGCACCGCGACCGGGGTACACGCGGCGGCCATTATCAAGGCATTTCGCAAGGACGACCAGGAACTGGCGAATCTGGTATATTCCGGCGTGCCCGCGCATTTTTTTGGTTTGGCACAGACCATCGAGATCGGGCCCATGAGCGGCCGGTCCAACGTCGTCTTTTGGCTGGAACAGCACGGCATCCCGGCAACGGAGGACGTGGTGGAGCACGTTTTCCGGCGCGCCAAGACCAGTGACCGCTTGCTGGAGGAACCCGAGATTCTCGAACTTTGCGAAGCCTGCCAGCAAGAGCACGCCGGGCGGATTCACCCGCTTACCCGTAAGCCGGTTGCCGGCTAGAGCGGGCATGGGCGGTTCTCTAAGTTTGACGTTTTTCTGATAAGCAAGCCATGAACCGGATTTCCTGGACGGAAAATCTATCTGTGGGCGGCGAAATCGGTCCCGCGCAGACGATCGCGCACCTGGCCGGACTGCGCGAAGTGCACGCGGCGTTTGAGTGGTTTACGGCCCATGCGCGGGAGCTTTCGGAACGGCAGATGGAATTGACGCGGATTCCGGCGCCGCCGTTTGGGGAATCCGCCCGGGCCGATTGGGTCCAGGCCCGCTTCCTAGAACTGGGACTCGAGCAGGTACACATCGACGAGGCGGGCAATGTTCTCGGCGTGCGGCCGGGCACGGTGGCAGACGCGAAGTACGTGGCGATGACCGCGCATCTCGACACGGTCTTCCCCGCGGGTACCTGCATCGATGTGCGGCGCGAGGGAGAGCGGTTGCTGGGTCCCGGCGTGTCTGACAATGGCGCCGGCCTGATGGCGCTGCTGGCCATGGCCGCCGTCTTGCAGGCCGGAGCCATTTTCCACATTGCACCCCTGCTCTTCGTGGCCAACGTGGGAGAGGAAGGCGAAGGCGATCTGCGCGGTGTCCGCCATATCTTCACCGATTCGCGATGGCGGGAAGCTATCGCCTACACCTTTGTACTGGATGGGGGCGGGACGGACAGTATCATCACGGAAGGGCTAGGCTCGAGGCGTTTTCTAGCTACGGTACGTGGGCCGGGGGGCCACTCCTGGACCGACTTTGGCGTGCCCAATCCCATCGTTGTGCTGGCGCGCGCCATCGATCAGTTTGCCCGCACCTCCGTTCCCAGCGATCCCAAGACCGTGTTCAATATCGGCGAAATCGGCGGAGGCACCTCGGTCAACTCCATTCCCGAGCTGGCCAGCATGAAGGTGGATATGCGTTCCTCCTCCATGGCGGAATTGGACCGGCTGGAACAGACGTTGCGGGACGCTTTGACTCATGCCACGGCTGACCTGAAAGCCCTGGGCTTCGACCCACGGCGAAGCGGCAGCCTCAGCTATGAGTTGAAACCCATAGGCAATCGGCCGGCGGCGGAACTGCCGCAAAATGCCCGTATTCTGCAGGTAATGAAAGCGGTGGACGCGCAACTGGGCATCCACTCTCGCCAGCAACGCGCTTCCACCGATGCGAATGTCCCGCTTTCCCTGGGACGCGAGGCGCTCGCCATCGGGGGCGGGGGAGTCGGCGGCGGGGCACACACCCTGCACGAATGGTACGACCCAAGCCAACGTGACCTGGGGCTGCGGCGTATCTTGCTCGCTTTGCTCACGCTGGCAGGAGTGAAGTAGGAATTAGGATCCAGGACCCGGCCGCAGATTTGCGCAGATCAACACCGATCGAACAAAAGATCAGCGTTCATCTGCGTGCATCTGCGGCTGGGATTCTCCTACCGCGCGTAGTAGCCGCGCTCGTAGCCCTCGGCGTAGGCGGCGCGGTACTCGTCCCGGTAGAGTTGCTTGTTGCCATAGGCGGGATCGTACCCGCGGTCCGCATGCTTATAGTTGCTGTCGTGGGTGGGACGATAACTATGTCCTGTGACCCGATCGCGCTCTCCGGCGTAGCGCCCGTCGCGAAAACCGAAATCATGCGCGTTGCGGTGTTCGATGGCATACCAGCCGTCTCCGGAATAACGCCACGCCGGACCCATCTGCGCCAAACCCACACCGCAGAGAACTAAAGTTAACAGCGCCACACAAATCAGTTTCGTCTTCATGGTTCCCCTCCGACCCGCTCAGTACGGCCTGCCCGCAAACTCACTCTGCCGGTTCACCACCACTGCGCCGGCCAGAGTGGCTGTCTGGTCTAAACCCGTAATCTGCGCAGGAGTTGTGCGGTTGGCGGTCGGCGCTGTAAGTCGCTTGTTTT
>Ga0326727_10021932_pt1 | contig 12415 bp, 14 predicted proteins | sample MB2enrmetagenome_FD_207643 | JGI IMG/M metagenome (GOLD analysis project Ga0326727, IMG submission 207643) | Lab enriched peat soil microbial communities from McLean, Ithaca, NY, United States - MB29MY | ecosystem: Environmental > Terrestrial > Soil > Wetlands > Peat | place: USA: New York...
TCGGAGAAAAACCAATGGGCAAATGAAAGTGATAACGAAGGCATCTACGGAAGATTCGACGACTGGACCTCCGGCAGATAGGGCGTAGGCAGTTGAACCGGTCGCGGTTGAGACTATCACTCCATCCCCTCTGAACCTAAGTAATGGTTCGGAATCGATTCCAAGTTGAACATCCAACATCTTTGACGGGCTACCAGATGAAACCACGAGCTCGTTCAATGCATCTACAACATGTGTTCCGTTCAGATACACTGCAAGTTTGGTGCGTTTTTCCAGCTTGTACTTCCCTCTCATGAAGAGATCAATAGCACGCAATGCTTTACTCGGTTCGACTTCCGTTAGGTAACCGCGTCTTCCCATGTTGACTGCTAGAATCGGAGTTTCCGGCTCTGGGATCGACATGCAGGTTTTCAGAACAGTTCCATCTCCACCAACGGTAATTATGATGTCTGCGCGCATGTCAGAGAGATTTTTTCCTCCTCCCAGTCGGTCACGCTTTGCCAGCTCTAGCTCTGTGGTTACGGTGGCTCCTCGCTTTATGAGCTGCCTTGTCAGTGCACTTGCCACTTCAAATGCTCTTTGATCATCCAGCCTTGAGACGAGGCCAACTCTAAGAACCAAATTTCCTTCTCCAAGCGGAATCACCTACAGCAGCGAGGATAATTAAGTAATCCAGTTTTGAGAGAGGTGCTAGGTTTGTCTTCGCGAAATCTAACAAGGGTGTTGGTTGTCAGACAAACCTTTTAGACGTAGAGGGACCGTTAGCTGTGTTCGAGCTTACGGCAGGCGAAAGAACATGAGCAAGCCAGTAGACGTTGGTACTCTGAAGATCGGTCATTACATCGTCATTGATGGTGAGCCTTGCAAGATCGTTGAATATGAGAAATCCAAACCTGGAAAGCACGGAGCAGCTAAGGCGAGGATTGTTGCGATTAGTGTAACTACTGGCTCAAAGAAGAACACAATCAACCCGGTGGATGCGCGCGTCGAGGTTCCGATCATAGAGAAGAAGACGGGACAGGTTTTGGCGTTCGTTGGGAATAACGTGCAGATCATGGACATGGAAAGTTACGAGACTTTTGAGACCCCCATTCCAGAGGATGAGGAGATCAAAGCGAAGCTTGCAGCCGGAGTCGAAGTCGAATACTGGCAGATGCTAGGAAAGAATAAGATAATGCGAACTAAAGGCTAGCCCCAGTACTCAAATCTCAAGCTGGAGCTCTGATGCCCCTAGTCTCTCACATCAAAATTCGGAGAGGCATGTCACTTGCAAGCCTTTCCACCCAGATGGAAGCAGTAAAGGTACTTGGTCCTGGTCGTTTCGGAAAAGCAGTTAGACTGCTTGGTGAGATTTTCTCCGACAAAAACTCTCGAACTTTCATCTCCTTAGCTGGACCAATGATTCCTGGTGGCCTTCGAACCGTGATCACCGATCTGGTAAAAGAGGGATTGCTCGATGCAATAGTGAGTACGGGCGCAAATGTGACGCATGACATGCTTGAAGGATTAGGTCATAGGCACATTGTTGGCTCTGAGACGATGAACGATCGAGTCTTGAAACGTAAGGGCTTGTCCCGAATCTATGACTTACTGGTTGAGCAGAAAGCCATCGAGGACTTGGAGCGAAGGACGTATCAAATGTTGGACCAAGTCGATGTTACGAAGCGGCGCGATATTGCCAGCTATGAGTTATTGTGGGAGTTCGGTCGACAATTAGGGGACAAGCAGTCTCTTCTTTACAACGCACAGAAACGGCAAGTCCCAGTATTTTGCCCTGGCATCTTTGATTCAATGTTGGGCCTGAATCTTTGGACGTATAGTCGCTTGAAGCCCCTGTTCGTTAACCCATTCAGAGACTTCTCCAGGCTGGTCGAAATGACTTATGAAGCGAAGCGAACCAGCGCCATAATTCTTGGAGGAGGTATGCCGAAACACCACGTACTCATCGCAAACTCGTACCGAGGCGGCGTCGACACGGCGATTCAGATTACGCTAGACCGCCCTGAAGGAGGTGGAGCCAGCGGAGCACCACTTGAGGAAGCGATTAGTTGGGGAAAGATCAAGAATTACAGGAGGCTCGTCACGATAACTGGGGATGCCGCAGTTATGTTCCCAATACTTACAGCTGCAGCACTCGAGCGAACACGACCATAGACGATCTACGGACTAGACTTGGATCTGGGGAGATGTACTTCAAGGACGCCGCGCTTAAACTTGCTAGTGAGTTTGCTTTCGTTCACAGGTACAGGTATCCGAATTCGTGCATGATAGCACGTGAATTCTCCGTGGCGATGCTTCACTCCGAGATCCTTGAAGGTGATCTTCCTGCTTGTCTCAGCGTACAGCTCGATTACGTCGTTTGATGGGCAATGCAATTTCACGCGCGTTTGATTCACGTACGGGAGATCCATAGTGATAATTATTTCAGCCGCGCCTACGAAGAGATTGTAAAGCGGTTCGATGCACGCAGCGGCCACGTTCCACCCCGAGTTGTGAGTGCCTTGAACTTCTGAAAGCGTCGACTCATCGCGACTACGTCTTGAATCTGAACTCACAGGAGATCACCCATACAGTGGAGGCAGATCGTATTCGTGGGCTTTGTTCATTCTCAGCATCTCTTCGTGAGTTCTGTGCATCATGTCCTTGCTTCGCAACCGAATCTCTTCGCCCCGTTTAAGTAGATCAGAGACGTCGATTTTCAATTCGAGTATCTTGTTCACGACATTGAGTGCCGCGGCAGCAGCCTCTGGATCAGGGTAATTATAGTGCGATTGGGTCAGCAGAGTTATTGCGGGTATGGAGATTTCTGCGCATTTTCGAAGTAGTAAGCCATATGCACCGACTATGTATCCCTCCTCCAAGACCTCAGCCGCGTCGTTCAGTTTCGATTCAAGGCCTTGCTTAGAGAAAGCTGCGAACACCTTTGGCGATTCAATGTCTTGTCGGTTAGAAACCGCCATGCCACCTATGGATAGCATGAGTTCCGCGTTCTTACTCTTAGCCCAGTCAACGAGGCCGTTAGCAAGAGGCCTAAGGAGAGGAACGGGGATGGCTGTTTCGGATATGATCACTACTAGCGAACCACCAGCGAATATCCTGACGGGGCATTTCGGTAGACCGCCGTGTAGAACAATCATCGGTGGCAGCAAATCAGACTCAATTGAGCCGGCCTCCTCAAGCTTTAAAGAACTAATGATGTGCGAGGCGGCTAGCAGCCCTACTAAGCCAACGTCTGGTAGCCCACTTATTATGATCGGCTTCCTCGGGAACGATGATGTCTCGACGATTCGGAACTCTCTTTCAGAGGACGGGCGCGCGGACATTACAAAAGCTCCCCAACTATGAACAGGGCTGAGACGGTCAGCGGTAATTAAATGGTTTGTCCGTATATTGAAATCTAACGCTGCAAAGTAGCTATCAGGGGACCAGAAAACATGAGCGCGCTCGAAAGTCTCGGTAAGTCGTTGAATGATGCAGTCAAGAAACTGCTCAGATCGGCTGTGGTGGATGAGAAAGCAGTCAAAGAACTCGTGCGCGACCTCCAGAGAGCGCTGCTACAATCAGATGTCAACGTGAATCTCGTGCTCCAAATGTCACAGGCCGTTGAGAAGAGATCTCTAGAAGAGAAACTCCCCCCGGGAATATCCAGGCGCGAACACGTAATCAAAGTTCTATATGAGGAGCTGACACGTTTCCTTGGCGAGGAACCAGGCAAACTCATCATTGAACCCGGCAGAACGCACATTATGATGCTTGTCGGGATACAAGGTACCGGAAAAACTACAGCCGCTGTGAAGCTAGCAAGATTCTACCAGAAACGCGGACTTCGCCCAGCAATAATCTGTGCCGACACCTATAGGCCAGGTGCCCTGGAGCAACTAAAGCAGCTCGCAGACAGAGTCAACGTACCCGTCTACGGGGAGACTGCGGCTAAAGACGTTTTGAAGGTCGTCAAAGTTGGGCTGCGTGAGCTCACTGCTCAGAAACATGACTTGATAATTGTCGACACTGCCGGACGCCACAAAGACGAAGGAGAACTCATGTCTGAGGTAAAGAAGCTCGCAAACCAGATTCAACCCAACGAGATAATCCTAGCTATTGACGCGTCCATAGGTCAAGCGGCGATGTCCCAAGCGACGGCCTTCAACGAGAACACGAAACTCGGTTCAATCTTGATCACAAAACTTGACGGAACCGCAAAAGGAGGAGGTGCACTATCCGCAGTAGCGGCAACTCACGCCAAGATAAAATTCGTCGGAACTGGCGAGAAAATTGACGACATAGAGCAATTCGCACCATCAAGCTTCGTCGGTCGCCTTCTCGGCATGGGAGATGTTAAGGGCCTAGTTGACAAGGTTCGAGAAGCCGAGATTGTGATTCCGGAAAAGAAAGCGCGAGCCTTCTTTGAAGGAAAATTCACTCTCAAAGACATGTACGATCAGATGATCGCCGTTCGAAAGATGGGGCCACTAAAGAAACTCATGGGAATGATGCCTGGAGGAATGAACGTTCCTGACGATGCGATGGAGACAGCTGAAAAGAAGTTAGATTCATGGCGAGTAATAATCCAATCCATGACAAAGAAGGAGGTCCAAGATCCAAAACTCGTAGACTCTTCACGTGCCAGAAGAATCGCTAGAGGTTCAGGAACAGCCGAGCGAGAGGTCAAGGAACTAATCAATCAATACTTCATGATGAGAAAGATGATGAAGAGCATGAAACGCCGGGGAGGAGCCTTAGGCAGAAAGATGCAGTTCCCCGTCCGATAAGACAGCTCAACCGAATACCGCCCACCCGCCACCCCTAGCCAAGAAGGTTAATTAGCTCGCGGCATAGTCTCGTATCGAATTTCAGGGTCATGCCACATGAAGCGCTCAAAGGGCTACCGCTCAAGAACCCGAAGTCTTTTTCGGAAACGCCCACGCCAACGAGGAAAGATAGGCCTAAGCCGCATTCTCAGACCGTACCAGCCCGGAGAAAAAGTGACTATCCTGGTCGAACCTTCGGTACACAAGGGCATGCCCCATAGAAAATACCATGGTAGGGTAGGAATTATACATGCCAAACGGGGCAAGTCGTACGTAGTTCAAGTCAGCATTGGCAGGCAGACAAAGCAAATTATTGCACGACCTGAACACTTGACACCTGCGCATTGAGCTGACAAGTATGCCGAGAAAGATCATCGACGCCAAGCCAACCACTACGCCGGAGGCGCGACGAATCCTAGAGCATGCGAAGGAGGAGGAGCGGGGAGAATTCCAGAGAAGGACACTCGACTACACGGTCAAGTTCTCAAAGATCTCTCCAGCTAAGGCGGAAAAACTCATCAGGGAACTTGCGGACAAGTATGAACTCGATCGAAAGGACGCAATTCAAATAGCTAATTGCATGCCTCGCTACATCGAGGAGCTCCGCTCAATTCTGGCGGTAAAAGGCCGAATCATCGGTGGCACACAGCTCGAGGACATACTCAAACTTGTCAATGGGTACCGGGAAGAGTAGCAGGGCAGTATAGTTCGTAAGGTTCGTAGACAGGAAGACTTTTTTCCCTCCAAACGCAGTCAAATAGCGGATGCTCCGAGTCTTGCTAAATTCTATCCCAAACCAACCTAAAGTGATAACAAAGAAAGCTCACCCGTTGACCGACCGCATCTTCAATTAGACGAAACAGCGATTTCTGGAGGCAGATACGTTGAGTCAGAACATAGGAAATTCAGCGGACAAAACGACCCCCCCACCATCAAGCACTCAAGGGTTCAGACCTGCTGCTAGAGATACATCCGACGGACTCCCGCAACGTCTCTACGAAGAGTACGCATATGTCCTGGATTACCTCCAGCACGGAAGACCGGTGACGGATAAGCCAAGACATCTAGCTCTCCCAACAGTACAGGTTCTGGGCGAAAGCTACTTCACCCTGTTGGAGGCAGAAGTGCGGACTGGCATCCAAATCAACCTCAACGAACGGCTCTACATAGGGAAGGAGCGCCGTGAGAGAGTTAACAGGATAATCGGTAGAATCGGTTATGACGCTCTAACGGCCAACGCGAAAGCAGAACTACCTTCTGTGTTGGAGAAACTAATAGCAGATCAAGAAAAACGCTTTGTCACCTTCTTCAACAATTCGCAAGCGATTACTCCTAGGATGCACGCTCTCGAACTCTTGCCTGGTGTTGGAAAGAAATCCATGTGGCAGATTATCAACGCGCGCGAGAAGAAACCTTTTACGAACTTCAAAGACATTACAGAGAGAACAAGCATAGGGGATCCGGTTAAGGTCATAGCTAAGAGAATTCTGGATGAGCTGGGTGGCGGAGAGAAGTACAGGATCTTTTCAAGATCTATGTAGTTTCCGCGTGTGAAGGACCTGTAGAAGAGCTATAGGCTTGCTCCAAAGGGTAATCATGCACGCAGATCTCGACTACTTCTACGCCCAGTGTGAAGAGAAGCTCAACCCCACGATCCGCGAAAAACCAGTCATAGTGTGCGTCTATTCTGGGCGAACTGACGAAAGCGGAGTAGTCAGCACATGCAACTACAAGGCTCGGAAGTTCGGAATTAAAGCGGGACTCCCAATAGTTCGCGCAAAGAAGATCATGGAAGGAACGGAAGCAGTTTTCCTGCCAGCGAACAGGCCGTTCTATGAGGAAACCTCTGAGCGAATAATGGAAATCCTACGGAAATATGCGGACAGCTTCGAGAAGATGGGAATAGACGAAGCCTATTTAGACGTCTCAGAAAGCGTGAACGGGGAATTCAATCAAGCCAAGCTAATTGCACTACAAATCAAACAAGAAATTGTTCAGAGCGAACAAATCACGTGTTCGATAGGAGTCGGCCCAAACAAGTTAATTGCCAAAATAGCCTCCGACGAGAACAAACCGGACGGCCTCACGGTTGTGCCACTTGATGAGGTCAGCTCATTCTTGAATGAGCTCGCGGTCGGAAGAATACCAGGTGTAGGCAAGAAGGCTGAGGAGAAGCTGTCCCAGCTCCACGTTAGGAGTGTGAAGGAACTCTCAGGACTCAACACCAACATTCTTGTGGAGGCCTTCGGAAGAAACCTGGGCAGCTATCTCTACAAAGCAGCTCGCGGAAAAGACGATGAACTTGTAAAAGATAGAAATCAGCCGGTCCAGATTAGCCGAATAGCGACATTAAAAAGCAACACGAGAGACGTGACCGAAATCTTACCGCTCCTAACTGAACTCGCCCATTCTGTTAATGTAAGGCTAGTTGAAGAGAACTTGACCTGCAAGATTATCGGAATCATAGCTATCACAGAAAACCTGAAGATCCACGCTAAGTCCAAGACAATTGATGCGCCGACGTCTGATGAAAACACCGTCAAACGATGCTCACGAGAATTGCTTGAGCAATTCCTGCAATCCACACCTAATACTGCTATTCGCAGGATTGGAGTCAAACTTTCCGGACTCTCCACAAAGAGTGGACAAGTAGATCTGAACCATTTCCTCCGATGACTACGCTTCAAACGGGACACGTAAACAAGGCATTGATTTGAAATGAGTTGGGTCAAACGCGAACTTAGCACTTTGGAAATCCCGCCATTGAAGCGCTTCGGACAACACTTCCTGATAGACACTAGCGTCCGCGACACACTTGTTCAGCAAGCTGCGCTAACTAGCAGCGACACAGTTCTGGAAATAGGCCCAGGTTTAGGATTTCTGACAACAGCTATTGCCCAGTACGCTGGACGCGTAATAGCAATCGAAAAAGACCGAACATTGGCCACCTACCTGAGAAAGAAGTTCTCAAACCATTCGAACGTGACGATAGTACAAGGGGACGCCCTTGAAACACCCATTCCAGACTCCTCTAAGATCGTATCAAGCCCACCCTACAACATTTCCTCAAAACTCATCCTCACAATCCTGAGATCTCGATTCAACTCCGCGATGTTACTGCTGCAGACTGAATTTGCAAGAAGACTACATGCCCCTGCCGGATCACGAGATTATGGGAGACTAACGGTAATGTTTCAGTGCGGAGGATCGTTAAGACTGATCAGCCAAGTGCCTCCCTCAGCATTCTACCCAAGCCCCAAAGTCGATTCTTCGATAGTGAGAATTGAACCATTGAAGGACCTTCCAGCAATCGAGGATAAGGCGTTCTTTGTGGACCTGGTTCGCGTGCTCTTCACACAACGACGAAGAAGACTGAAGAAAGTCTTGATCAATTATCTCTCTCAGCAATATCAGGAGTATATAAACGAGATATCAGCCTCCATCGATGTACCTGAAAAACGTGTCTTCGAGATGAGCTCGCAGGAACTAATGCACCTATCAAATCAAATCACGCATGCCCTAGCGAAGCAAGGCGCGAGAGAGAATTCACTTGGCAATTAGAGTGATTCTAGTTGAGCCCGAGAAGGAGGGGAACATTGGATCAGTAGCTCGAGTAATGAGCAACTTCGACTTGGACGATCTTTGGATAGTGAACCCCAAAGTGCCCATCGATGGCGAAGCACGAGCATACGCGATGCACGGTCAGAATGTCCTCACGACGGCAAAGACGGTCAGAACACTCGATCTAGCCTTAGAGGGAGTTGATCTTGCAGTTGGAACGAGCGCTGTCGTTGCAAGAAGTACATCCAACCTGCTGAGACTGGCGATTACGCCAAAGGATATGGCGAAAAAGGCCCGAGCCACAAAGAAAGGCCGCATCGCGATCGTATTTGGCAGGGAAAGTTCAGGGCTAAGCAACCAAGAGACTGAGAACTGCGACTTCTTGGTCACGATTCCTGCTAGCCACGAATATAATGTACTAAACTTGGCAAGTGCAGCGTCAATAATCTTCTACGAACTATTTCAAACCAAAGCGTTCACGGGGGTTGAACTCGCGTCACGAGATTCAAAGAAGAGACTTCTCGCGGAATTCGATCGGCTAGCTAGAATGTCGGAGACTCCGTTGCACAGACGCAAACTCGCTCAACGAAGCTTCAGCAACATAATCTCACGTTCATTCATCTCTAGCCGAGAAGCATCGCTCTTAATCGGAGTCTTCAGGAGAGCCCTCTCCAAGGCAAAGTAAGCTTAAGTAACCGAAACTGCATTGTCGATAAACCCTCCGAGGAAATGACGAATGAAGGGTCGAAACTATCGACAGCCAAAGGGACAGGCGTACACTAGGGGAAAGTACATTCATGGAGCCCCTCCACCAAAGATATCTAAGTTCACGATGGGAGATACTAAGAGCAAGTTCGAATACCGATTTAGGTTGGTAGCGCAATCTCCGGTACAAATACGACATAACGCTCTGGAGGCTGCCAGAGTTGCCGTGAACAAGGTTCTGTTCGATGTTCTCGGGGAGACAGGGTACAAGATTCACTTGCTTGTCTACCCTCACATTGTCTTGAGAGAGAATCGAATGATCGCAACCGCAGGAGCAGACAGACTACAGGAAGGCATGCGAAGATCCTTCGGCAAACCAAACGGGAGAGCCGCCAGAATCAAGTACGGACAGTCAATCTTGGATGTGTATGTTAACAGCAACGCAACTGAGACTGCCAAGCAGGCTTTGCGCGTCGGGTCAACTAAGCTACCAGTAGCATGCATCGTTTCCCAAGAGAAATTAGCCGTACCAACCCCACCAGTAGCTGCCTGAACCGGAAGCTCGCTGCGACCGCCTACAGTCAATTCAGGCCCAATTTGAGTCCAGGACTTAGTGATCCTTACAGCACGACACTTCGCAAACCTTGCCTCTACCAAACTGACTGGTTTAGCGTAGGGACGAGAGTAGATGCTGTACCCTTTCAGAAACGCCCTGTTCAGACTTGCGGATTCCACAAAGGCTAATGCCTCAAATCCAAGAAGACATTAATGAGCCTCAGCAATTCTCGCGTGACACAGAATGTATGAAATCGAGGAAGACAGGATCATAGATGAAGCAAGAAGACGAGGATCTAAACGCATTCTACTACAAATGCCAGAAGGACTGAAGCCAATAGGTTTCGAATTAGCGAAACGCATTGAGACAGAGACTGATGCAGAAGTCTTTGTATCTGGTGATCCATGCTATGGCGCTTGCGATCTGGCACTCTATCCAAAGAAGCATGTAGGTGCGGATCTGCTGGTTCATGTTGGACATGCTGAGATCCCAGGCGAATTTACGGAAGACGATATTCTGTATGTTGAAGCGCGAGCGCAGGCTCCAGTCGACCAGGCAATGCTAAGCGCGATTGAACTGCTGCAAACTGAACACGTCATCGGACTCGCCTCGAACGTGCAACATATTCATCAGCTTGAGAAAGCCAAAGCACTTCTTGAATCTCATGGAAAGGAAGTGCTTGTCGGTCGCCCATCAGGTTGGCTGAAATACCCGGGGCAAGTACTCGGTTGTGATTACGGCAGCGTCAGAGCGATTGCAAAGGAAACTGACGCCATAGTCATTCTGAGCGGAGGAGACTTCCATGCCATCGGTATTCCCCTAGCAACAGGCAAACGCACCATAGTTGTGGATCCCTACCAAGGAACCGCCAGAGACATGACCGAGCCCTGCAGAAAACTCCTCCGTAAACGATGGATCAGCATTACACGATTCAAGGAATCGAAGAAAATTGGCATAATAGTGGGCATGAAGAGCAGTCAGATGAACATCTCACTTGCGCGCCGCCTGAAACAGCTCTTGGAGAATGCAGGCTATTCTGCTATCCTTCTTTGCGTTACTGAAGTAATTCCCGAGACGTTAGAATCGTTTCTGGACTTGGACGCCTATGTTGAGATTTCATGCCCACGAATAAGCACAGATGACCAAGAACGTTATCGTAAACCGATGCTTAACCCTGAAGAGGTAATGATCGCTTTGGGAAAGAAAAAGTGGGAAGACTATACGAAAGGAATGACGTTGGAAGAGTGGCATTAGACATATTCTGGATAAGCCACCTAAGGTAAGTCGCTTGAGGAGCATGATTGCGTGCCTGCAATGACAATCCCAGTTAGAAAAAAGCATCTAGCCAGAACCCTACAGAGCATAGGTGCTCACCCTAAACCCCTAGCCTATTTAGAGCAGTACACGATACCCGCCGATCTTGCAGCAGAGATACTCTTCTACGCATGCTACATGTACCAAGACATCGAGAGAAAATTCGTTTTAGACATGGGAACTGGCACTGGAAGACTTGCCATTGGGGCATCAATGCTCGGTGCTCAATACGTAATTGGCGTGGATATTGACAGGCCTGCAATAGAGGTGGCATCAGAGAGCAGCAGGCAGTTCAGCCTGGAGATAGATTGGGTACTTGGCGACATAAGGAGTCTACGTGGACGAGTAGACACGGTACTCATGAATCCACCATTTGGGACTAAGAGGCCTCATGCGGATGTGGATTTTCTTCAAGCTGCGCTTGATCTAAGCCGGGTGGTTTACAGTATTCACAAGACATCAACACGTCAGTTCTTGCAGGGCTGGTTGCATAGGCATCATGCCGCAGGAACTGTCCTAATGTCCACAGAATTAGAGATTAAACACCAATTCTCGTTTCACACCAAAAAGAAACAGTACGTGGCGGTCGACGTATTCCGCATCAAACCACGGTAGGCACATATCTGACCTTATATACGGGACAAACATGTAGCGCATGTCAGACCCGCGCTCTTTAAGGCAGCAGCCACCGAGAGACCGGCGAAAACACGGTCGTGCAAATAACTTGAGCAAAGTGCCTCGTGAAACAAGTCACCCCGTACTCCCAGGAGATAGACTTGGAGTGATAGAAGAATTCCTGCCTGGACAAGGAACATACGAGCAGGAAGGCACAATCTACTCGAACTTCACAGGAACAGCAAAGATCGACATGAAAAATAAGCGTGTCACAGTCGTCCCCACGACCAGAATACCTGAGCTCCCCAAGGAAGGCTCCACGGTATTGGCCGCTGTAACTCACGTACAAGAGAAGATGGCGACAGTCAGCTTATGGAAGATCGAATCACGAACACTGGGAAATCCGTTCACTGCAATGCTCCACATCTCTTCCTCAAGCCCTAGGTACGAAAGGAACATGTCGGACGTTTGCAAGGCGGGCGACATAATCCGGGCAAGAGTGATAGACATGACCAATAGAATCCCTCAGCTAACAACAGCTGGCCGCGGCCTGGGAGTGGTGAAAGGCTTCTGCTCACGATGCGGCGGAGTACTGGAACTCGTCAACCGAAGACTTCAATGTGCCTCTTGCGGAAATGTTGAAAGAAGAAGACTGGCGGAAGATTATAGCAAACCTGCATGAGAGTTAGGCTTATGGAAGTTAAGGTACTTTCGAAGAACAAGAACGAGTTGAAAATTGAAATAGCTGGGGAAGACCACACTTTCTGCAACCTGTTACAGAACGTCCTGCTTGAAGACAAGAACGTGGAGATGGCAGGATACGATCAACCCCACCCGCTCATACGCTCAAGCATAG
>Ga0326727_10021933_pt1 | contig 12414 bp, 8 predicted proteins | sample MB2enrmetagenome_FD_207643 | JGI IMG/M metagenome (GOLD analysis project Ga0326727, IMG submission 207643) | Lab enriched peat soil microbial communities from McLean, Ithaca, NY, United States - MB29MY | ecosystem: Environmental > Terrestrial > Soil > Wetlands > Peat | place: USA: New York...
ACCGTTGGTACCAAGGGCAGGACTGTCCTCTACAGGCTGGTGCGCTGATGGCACTGTCCAGGAGCTACGGCGTGGCGGTCCGCCGTTCGGAGGCACTACGGCTGCCGATGCACCCAGCGGCTCCGAACCATGGGAGCTTCCGGGCATGGATGCAGACATCTGAAAGGCCGGTTGCGATCGACCTCTTCTCGGGAGCTGGTGGCCTGAGCTACGGCCTTGAGTCTGCCGGGTACCGGGTTGCTCTGGCTGCCGACATCGATGAATGGGCCCTGGAAACACACGCTCACAACTTCGAGGGTGTTGCTCTTCAGCTCGACCTTGGCGACAAGGACGTCCGGGACAACATCGTCAAGCTCTTTGATGGAATCGATGTGGCACTCGTCGCTGGCGGACCCCCCTGCCAACCGTACAGCAGGGCTGGACGATCCAAGATTCGGAGTCTGGTGCAGCTTGGTTCTCGCGATGCCGAGGATCACCGACGGGAGCTGTGGCGCTCCTTCCTCGACATCGTCGAAAGGGTGCAGCCCTGTGCCGTCCTGATGGAGAACGTGCCGGACATGGCACTCGCAGACGACATGGCAGTTGTGAGGCACATGCTCGCCCGCTTGGAAGAAGCGGGATATGAGGCAGATGCCCGAATCGTCGATACCTGGCTCTACGGAGTTCCCCAGCACCGACAGCGACTCGCCATCGTCGGGGTCCGAGATGGAAAAGCGTTCTCGTGGCCGAATCACTTGGAAAAGGTGACGCTCCGGGATGCAATCAGTGATCTGCCTGTCCTTGATCCAACCGAGGAGGAAGTTGGATCAGTCGTCATGGAATATCAAGGCCCTGAGTCCGACTTTCAGCGGTGGGCACGGAAGCTCTGTGACGGTGAGGCAGCTGAGCTGATCTTCGACCACGTCACACGAACGGTGCGAGCTGACGACCTTGAGGCATTCCAGCTGATGAAGCCGGGGTCGCTCTACAGCGACCTCCCTGAGGAACTGCGTCGGTACCGGGCAGACATCTTTGATGACAAGTACAACCGGCTCGACTGGGAGGACCTGTCCCGTTCGATTACTGCACACATTGCGAAGGACGGCTACTGGTACATCCATCCCGACCAGCATCGGACGCTCACTGTCCGAGAGGCGGCACGGGTGCAGACGTTCCCGGATCACTTTCGATTCGCCGGTTCACGTTCCCATCAGTTCGCACAGATTGGAAACGCTGTCCCGCCTGCCGTCGGCGAGGCGATTGGCAGCGCAATCCTGGCTGCAGTCAAGGGACCAACGACAAGAGCAACTGCCCGAACATCCTTCTGGCGGAACACGGTTCGGGACCGAATCGAGGAGTGGGCTGAGTCCGACCGAAAGGATGCTCCGTGGGCATACCCCGGCGAACCCTGGCAAGCCATCGTTGGACTGATCCTCGGTGGAAAAGGAGACGTTGGCTGGCCTAACCCTGAGGACGCCCTCGATCTCATACCAACATGGGAGGAAGCAACTCCATCGATGATGGCCGTGCTGGAGACGATGGCAGATTCTGGCCGACGTCGAACAGCAGTCCAACGGCTCTGCCGAATCGTCGAGGTACTGCGAAACGATCCAGCTGGATGGGAGGGCACCGAGTGGCTCCGTGCTGCAGCTCTGGGACCTGCAGCACGAGAGTGGCTGGAACTCCTGGCATTCGAGAGCGGCGGCCTCGCTCCCTCCTCAAGTGTGCTGCGAGTAACGGCACGAGTCACTGACACGGACGTTGACGAACGAAACCGGATGTCAACGGGTCGGATGGAGCTGTCGAAGCTCGTCGGCGACGGTCCACGAGCAGCAACCATCAATGCAGCGATGCACCGGCTTGGCAACCAGATCTGCCTGTCTGAGCAACCTTCCTGCAAGGTGTGTCCAATTCGGAAGGTGTGCCGGAGTGCCGCATGTTAGGTGCCCTTCCGCTCTTCGATGCGATCACGCCACAACCTCTCGATGCCATCAGCGACAATGACTGGATTCTCATGCTCCCAGGCTCTCACCACGATCCATCCCGACTCACGCAGCGTGGTGTCGTTGCGCCGGTCACGGGCAACGTTCGCATCGAGCTTGGACCGCCACCAATCGGCATTCGCCTTCGGAGCCACTGCGTGTTCCGGACAGCCGTGCCAGAAGCAGCCATCAACGAACACCGCAATCCTCGCACGAGTCAGTGCAATGTCCGGATGTCCTGGAAGATTTCCCACGTTCACTCGGTACCGGAGACCTCGACGGTGCAGCTCATGCCTCAGAGCCATTTCCGGTCCTGTTCCCTGAGTTCGGAGACTCGACATGAAGCGACGTACCGCAGGGCTCGATGCCTGGGGCCTCTCAGAGTCTCTGGACTTGGATCGCATAGGTAGATGATGGCTGACCGGACGAGGAAGAAGCGCAAGGTTGAGGAGATCGTCCCATCGGCGGCCCGGACGGTCCAATCGCTCCGGGACATCGGGTACGACGCACCGAGGGCGGTTGCCGACCTTGTGGACAACAGTGTCGAGGCAGGTGCGACGAAGGTCGATGTCACCATTGAGTTCGGTGGTGCTGAGTCCTGGATTCGCGTTGCTGACAACGGATTGGGCATGGATGCCACCACGCTGCAGGAGGCAATGCGGTACGGATCGGAGCGTGAGTACGAATCCGACGATCTTGGGAAGTTCGGGTTCGGACTGAAGACAGCCTCGACGTCGCAATGTCGGCGAGTGACTGTTGCCTCGCGAAAAGCGAAGCAGAATGCCCGACTCGAGGTCCGGTGTCTCGATCTCGAACACATTGAGGACACCAACGAGTGGGAGATACTCGTCCTTGAAGGTCCTGAGCGGCCCGAGCAGGTGACGGAACCGCTCCTGGAACATACCGGAACTGTCGTTCTCTGGGGAAACCTCGACCGCATCCTTGAGTACAAGGATCCCTGGGGAGAGTGGGCACGGAAGAAACTCCTCGCCTTGGCCGAAGAGGTGGACCTGCACCTGGGGATGGTCTTCCACCGTTTCCTTGGCGGGGATGTACCAGGGCACAAGTTGACCATCACCGTGAACGGCTCGAAGGTCGCACCATGGGACCCGTTCTGCCGGGACGAACCGAAGACAGAGGATTTCCCCGCCAAGGACCTGCGTGTCGCTGGAGACGGTGGGGTCGGTTTCGTGCGGGTGTGCTCGTACGTTCTCCCGCCGCAGAAGGAGTTCTCCTCAGACGCTGCCTGGAGGAGAGCCTCCGGACCTGCACAATGGAATCGGCAGCAGGGGTTCTATATCTACCGGGCACATCGCATGATCCAGTCAGGTGGCTGGAATCGCATGCGTGCACCCGATGAGCACACGAAGCTCGCTCGGATGTCACTGGACTTCTTCCCGGAGCTGGATGCTGTCTTCGGCATCAACATCGCCAAGGCGTACGTGAACCTCCCGCAGGACCTGCGGGAGAAGCTCACTCCGCTTGTTTCGCAGGCAACACGATCTGCCGATCAACGGTACAGAAGCGAGCGGCCACGTGGGACTGGAGGCTCTGCCACCGTCCCCTCACGACGTGGGCGTCCGAGCCGATCTCAGGGTGATCCTGCCATGAGCACGGGGCCGTTCGACGAGTATGGCAACCGTGGGGGCGTTGGCAGGACTCCAGGCGTTGGCCCCCGAGAGGCGATCGAGGAGGTGGCCGAAACCGTCGGTGAGACGGCAGCCCTGAAGAAGATCGTTGGCGGACTTCGTGCCAGGCACCCGGAGGTGGCTCGTGACCTCGGTTGGTGATCAGCAGCGCATTGAAGGGCACCTGCATGTGGTGCGAGCCGTCATGGATCGCGATGGCATCGGAATCGAAGATGCCATCGAACGACTCGGTGCACTCATTCCACCCGAGGACCAGGTTCCGACGATGGAGCTGTGGCGCTCGCAGACATCAACCACGATCACAATTCTTGAACCAGCCGAGCTGAGCGCTGGAGGCCCGCGGCCATGGTTCCATGATTGGGATACGTCGAACGGGTACTACTGGAAGAGACAACAATCCTTTCTGCGCAACGATCTCCATCGTGCGGATTTCGAGATTGACAGCCTCGACCTTTCGAGTGACCGGGTGCTGGCTCATCTGGAGGACCCACACAGTCCGGACCGATTCAATGTTCGGGGGCTGGTAGCCGGATACGTCCAGAGCGGCAAAACAGCGAACTTCTCGGCGCTCATCGCCAAGGCAGTGGACGCCGGGTACAAGATCGTCATTGTCCTCTCCGGGCTTCACAATTCGTTGCGTCAGCAGACGCAGGTGCGTCTACAACGTGACCTCGGCCATGAGAACACTCTGGGTGTTGGTGCACCCGAATCGTCGAAGGTCTGGATTTGGATGACCGGCGACAAGCTCAACGAGGATTTCAACCCCGGAGGACAGAACGCTGTCGCAGGCGTGCTCCAAGGGAACAACCAGGTGATCCTGGTCGTGAAGAAGAACAAGAGCCGCTTGGACCGACTCATCAACTGGATGGAGGGCAAGGTCCCAGCCAACGTTCCGGTCCTGGTGATCGATGACGAGGGTGACCAGGCATCGATCAACACGGGAGGCAACCGCTCAGGGTACGAACCGGGCGAGGACGCTGGCGACATCAAGGACAAGACAGACCTCACCTCGGAGGATGTCGATGGGGATCTCACTGAGGACGAATTGGACCCGAGCGCCATCAACGTTCGGATTCGCAAGCTCCTGCGAACTTTCGCTCGCTGCTCCTTCGTCGCCTACACAGCAACCCCGTTTGCCAATGTACTGATCGATCCGGATGCGATCGACCGTGAGGGCGGGGATGATCTCTTCCCGAGAGATTTCATGCTCTCTCTGCCGAAGCCGCCTGGCACAAAATATGTGGGGACAGAGCGCCTGTTTGGGCGTGATCAGCTTGCCGGAGACGGGGACGACGTTGAAGGGCTTGACGTCATTGAAATCGTGCCTGAGTGGGAAATCCCTATGCTCATCCCTCCCAGGCGCAGTGGCGAAGAGCCAACTCTCCCTCCGTCGCTCAGCCAGGCGCTCAAGGACTACCTACTCGCCTCTGCGGCCTGGCTCCAGAGGTCTGGCAAGGATGAGCCCTGCACGATGCTTGTCCACACAGACATGCGAAAGGCTCTCCAGGATGCGATCGCAGATCAGATTGCGGATGAGCTGGCATCACTCCGTCAGGGATGGAAATACGACAACAGCGGGACGCTGAAGAAGGAACTCGCTCAGCGGTGGGAGACCGAGTTCCGACCCAAGTGCGCGGCCATCAACCTTGCATGGGACATCCCCTTCTTAGACATCGAACTGCAGCTCGCACAGCTACTGAACGACGGCGTGGCGGTCCGTCGGCTGAATTCAAATCACCCTGACACTGCAGACTTCGAACAGGAACCGACGCTGAAAGCAGTACTGGTTGGGGGAAACAAGTTGTCCCGTGGCATCACGATCGAGGGGCTCCTCGTTTCGTACTACGTGCGCCTCGCTCCCTACTACGACACCCTGCTGCAGATGGGCCGGTGGTTCGGTTACCGAGGTGACTTCGTCGATCTCACCCGTCTGTACAGCACGGAACTGCTGATCTCATGGTTCCACGATCTGGCAACAGCTGAAGAGGACCTCCGCCGCCAAATCGAGCTGTACGACAAGAAGAAGGCAACTCCGCTTGAGTTCGCTCCGAAGATCAGGAGCCACCCGGCCATGCTCGTGACTGCAGAGAACAAGATGCAGGCTGCGAGGGAGATCACGCAGTCCTACGACGGTGAGCTGCTCCAGACGCTTCGTTTTCCGTTCGGCGATTCGTCTTCCCTGTTGAGTCGGCTCCACGAGAATCTTGACTTCAGCCGAGGCGTTCTCAAGGCGCTTGGTGCTCCTGCGACCAACGATCAGGGGCTGGTCGGGTGGAACGACCTCGGCGTCGAGGTGATCCTCGACTTTCTCGATGGATTCTGGGTCCTGAATCAAACATCGATCCACCCACCGACGGTACGTGAGTATGTCCATGCGCAATCACGCTCTGGCGAACTCACGCAGTGGAGCATCGTTGTCCGGGGTGCAGCCAATCCAACGGAAGCATTGGGGCAGGAGCGTCTCGACATCGATGGTGTGGAGCTTGTTGGCCTGATCAACCGCAGTCGTCTGAAGTCCGACCCGACCTCGCTTGGTGTCATCACCGATCCGGGCGACGAATTGTACGGACTGACACCTGCGGACATTGACGATGCGAGGGAGCGGTACGCAGATCGGGAGTTTCCGACACTGGGCAAGGCATTCCGATCCAAGAGGAGCCCGAAGGAGGGGCTCCTGCTGATCTACCCCATCAGTGCCAACTCGATTCCCGGAAGGAACGCCAGAAATCGTATCCGGCTCTTTGAGGAGGGTGCGGACTGCTGCACCGTACTTGGTTACGCGATTTCGTTCCCGTTCTCAACCTCCCCTGCGACCGTGACCTACATTCAGGGGCCGGAGACCCGTCGTCTATGAACCCTGAGGAACTCGACAGAGCCTGGCAATCACTGGCAACGCCAGATGATGCTCATCACTTGGAGGCTGCCCCAATCTCTGGCGACGACGCATGGGCAGCGATCGATCAAGAGGGTCAACGGCATCTGCTGCTGCGGGTCCCTGACGGAACCGAGGCTCCTCCAACGGTCACTCGTGGCTTGCGGGTCACCGTGGCCCGCCATCAGGTCAAGGGGGGTGAACCTGCGGATTATCTTGATCTCGTCTGCCTGTCGGACGAGCTGGCCGTGACTTTCACGGCTGTTGCTGCCGACATTGGTGCAGAGGCAGGGACAGCCCAACCCGAGCTGAGGTTGGCTGTCGTCGTCTCGGCTCTGGGACGATGGCAGTGGTTCTGGGGAGTCGAATCCGATCGCCTCTCGGAACAGGATGCACTTGGCCTCTTCGCCGAATTGTGGTTCCTGCACCGATGGGAGGGGGGAGGGAGTGCCGCTGTGGACGCTTGGACCGCGTCAACAGGATCACGGCACGACTTCCAATGGTCCGAACGATCCGTTGAGGTGAAGGCAACCGGACGTCGTGCTGACGGCGCTGTTGTTCACCGTATCCAACATCTCGACCAGCTGGCCTATCCCGAGCAGGGTGACCTCTATTTGTTCAGCCTCCGAGTTGTTCGGGACGAGTTGGCTCACAACACGCTTCCCAGCATCGTGGACCGAGTCACTGAAAGCCTCCAGGGACATGCTCCAGCGAAAGAGGAATTTGCTCGGAAACTTGGGCAACGTGGCTACAGCCCTGCATTTCGCCGACATCATGAGACGCCCTACCGAATCCTCGGTGAACACATGTACAGCGTGGGACCGGGATTTCCCCGACTGACGCTCGACTCCTTCCCTTCCGGTCTCCCTGCAGGAATCGGCAACGTGTCGTACGTGCTCGACATGGCAGCCTGCGACAGTTGGCTCGTCGCCACTCTCCCAGAGGAATGGTTGAAGCGATGACCGAGCGGACTGGAACATCGAAGCTCCGGCCAAGGGCACGGCTGATCGGGCTGATCGGCGAGGACCTCATCAGCGATGAGCCTGTTGCAGTGGTCGAACTCGTCAAGAACGCCTATGACGCTGACGCCACCCACGTCACGGCGAGCTTCAGTTCCGATGGTAGTCACTTGGTCGTTGAGGACGACGGCCATGGGATGGGCCTCGACACAGTGCTCGGGAGTTGGTTCGAGCCGGGGACTCTCTCGAAGAAGCGGGAGGAGAAGTCCCCGAAGGGGAGGATCTACCAAGGAGCAAAGGGAATCGGTCGCTTTGCGAGCGCTCGGCTGGCCAAGTCCCTGTACCTCGAAAGCCGAACCAACCCGAATTCGGATGGCGTGACGGTCCTGTTCGAATGGGGTGCGTTCGACGATGAGTCGTTCCTCGACGAGATCGAGGTGGCGTGGGAACAGGGAGGGTCTCTGGAGCTGGGTCGTGGTACCCGACTGACACTCGCTGGCCTAAGGAAACACTGGACCGATGACGACTATCAAGAGCTTCACTCACGGCTCTCTCGGCTGATTTCTCCCTTCCAGGAGATCACGGACTTCGTAATCGAACTCGACGTTCCTGGCCACCCAGAGCTGTCAGGAGAAGTCCAGTCACCGCAGCTGCTCGCGCATCCCCGGTACCAGCTCAACGCAACCGTTGATGCACAAGGATTCTTCGACGGGGTCCTGAGGTACGGCGGTGCCATCAAGAAACGATTCAAGCGACAGAAGCTCGGAGGTGCTGGGGAGTCGCCTGCTTGTGGTCCGTTCACTACTGAGATACGGGTCTGGGACAGAGACCGTGAGGGACTCGATCCGCTTGCACTCCAGCTCGGCCAGAGTGTTACCGAGGTCCGCCGTATCCTCAATGACTACTCAGGAGTGAGCATCTACCGGGATGGCTTTCGTGTGTACCCGTACGGCCAGCGTGGGGATGACTGGCTGAAGCTGGACAACAGAAGTCGGCAGAACCCGGTTCTGCGGCTTGCAAACAACCAAATCGTGGCTGCGATCAAGATTTCGCGGGACACCAACCCGGAGCTGCGTGACCGAAGCACGCGTGAAGGTCTCGTTATGAACGAGTCATACGACGCATTGGAAACGTGGTTCAAAGAGGTTCTGAAGGAAATCGAGGCTTATCGGTACGATGTCCGGCCCCACCGACAGACGGAGGCCGCAAAGGAGCCACTCTTCGAGGCATTCGACATTCGTGACACGGTGACACAGGCACGGACAGCTCTCGGTCCTGACCACCAGGTTGCTGCACTGATCACCCAGATGGAACGCCAGGTGAACGAGGGTGTGGAACGAGTCCAGGAAGTGTTCTCCCGGCTCCTCATGTCCGCAGGGCTCGGTCAGATGGTTGACATCGTGATCCACGAGATCGGTGCGCCGATCGGCAAAATCACTCGACAAGTAACAGTCCTGGAGCGTGAAGTCCAGGCGTCAAGTGACCCGAAACTGGTTCAAATAATTGTACCGATGCTGACGTCCATAAAGGGATGGTTGGAACAGCTTCACAACCTGCGCCAGCGCCTCGATCCCCAGACAGCCGGGAAGCGGGGAAGGGCCACAACCTTCGATGTTCGCGAGGAAGTCGAGGACACGTTTCGACTTTATGAGACAATCCTCGCCAGTCAGATGGTGACGTTTCAGATTGACAGTCCAGACAAGCCTGTTCGGGTCCGCATGGCCAGAGCTGCCTTGGGCCAAGTGCTGGCGAACCTCGTTGACAATGCCATCTTCTGGTTGGTCCGGAGCAAGGGATCAGGGCAGGGCGGAACGATCCAAGCGAAGGTCGAGACGCGGACCGGCGGGTTTACGGTGACGGTCTCCGATGATGGACCGGGGGTTCCAGAGGAGGACCGGAACAACATCTTCGAGCCTTACTTTACGAGGAAGCCAAACGGTATCGGGCTCGGGCTCTACATCGCCCGGTTAGTGATCGAACCGTACGGTCGGCTCGTCTACCGCGAGGATGGACCTCTTCCGGGGGCGTGTTTCGAGGCAATCTTTGAACGAGGAGTTGCGCTATGAGCGTATTGAACGTGCTCCTCGTTGACGATGATGCCGAGAGTCTTGATTTGCTGATGAAGACCCTCCCCCCAGACATCGAGGGAACGACTATTCGCTGGGAGCCCTGCGGAAACTTTGACGTTGCCTTGGAAAGGATCACCGAGCGACGCTTCGACATCGTGGTGACGGACGTCTATGTGGACCAAGTCGGACATGCCAAGGAACCTGTAACCAGCGACGCCCGAGGCACTCGCCTCGTGGATGCAATTCGCGAGCGCCGATTTTCCCCGGTGCTGCTGATCACGGCCGGAGTCTTCCCTCCCGAATATCAAGACGGACCATTCTTGAAGCTGGCCGACAAAAGCAAGGACGAGGAGATAACTCAGAAACTGAAGAAACTGATCCAGACCGGGGTGCCAGAGCTTGCACATGGCCTTCACGACGAGCTGGACAGGACGAGCGGATCCTACCTCTGGGGCTTCCTCGAAAGTCATTGGGAAGCTCTCGAAGCTGCTGGGCTCACTGAGACCAGTGTGCTCGATCGTTTGCTGCATCGTCGAGCGGCAGTTCAGCTTGGCCGCTTGGTGGAGTCATTCGGCGGCTATGCGGAGCCTGATTACATCGAGGGTGCTGAATTCTACCTTCGTCCGGAACTCTCCACTGATCTCCGTCTTGGCCAGATCATGCAGCGGGGCGACGAGTACCGAGTCGTCCTGACCCCTCATTGCCACTTGGTTGTGCAGCCAGGCGACGAGGAGCCGAGAGCAGACTTCGTTCTCACAGCGCTCGCTTTGCCATGGCAAGAGGTGTTCGAGAAGCTGCCATTGAAGGGGACGGTGCCAGAACGGCTTGAGAGCCTGCGACGACGGCTTGGGTCGCCCGCTGGCTTTGGACGTCCCTCCGGACGGTACTGGTTTTTGCCGGGATTCCTGAGCATGGAGCACCGCTTCGTCGATTTTTTGCAGGTGAAGAGCATTCCCATGAAGGAGCTGACGGCCGAGTGGACATCGTTCGCCGTCCTGGATGTCCCCTTCGCAGAAGCATTCCAGGCATGCTTTGTGCACTTCTACTCGGCCGTTGGTCTCCCCGTGCTTGATCCCGAACGCTTTGCCGACATGAATCCTCCCCCGCCTGCGGCGGCGCCATGACCATGGTGTTTGACGAACAGTCCCTTCCAGAACATGAAGCAGAGGGGCGGAACCTCTGGTCACTCGATGAGTACATCGTGGTTGCGGACTTGTACTTGCGGCGAGGCCGTAGCTCTGGGGTGCGAGACCCGGAGGTCGTGGAGCTTGCTTGCCTTACAGGAAGGAGTCCAGCGTCAATCAGTCGTCGGCTTGGGAATTTCGATGGAACTGTACGATCCGGTATGGGCCTGAAGCCCGTGGTAGGGGAGGCATTGGCAACGTTCCAGTCGATGCAGGCTGATGAGACATTTCGTCGGCGAGTCGTGCTGGTAGCGAGGGAGCGTCTTCGTCAGCTGTCCGAAGCAGGGCCGGGCGGACCGTTCGGTATCGGTCCACGGCTGGTGAACCCGGAAGCGCTTGAGGTCGAAGAAAGTGAAGTCGCACCGTCGCCGGTCACCCGACAGATGATCCGGGCAGAGGCGCTGCTAGTTCGACGTTATTGTCTTTGGCTTGATCCGGCTGGCACACGCCTCCGGGGATTGGTGATACCAACCACCGATCATCCGCTCCGAGCGGACTTGTACGACACGCATCTCGGTGTACTGATCGAGGCGAAGGCAGATGCCAAACGGGAGAGCGTTCGCTACGCGATAGGCCAGCTTCTCGACTATCGACGGTACCTTGACCCGCAACCTGGCCTTGCAATTTTGCTTCCCTCTCCGCTCAGCGCTGACTTGGTCGCACTGCCTGAGCAGGTACGAGCAGGGGTGATCTGGCCCCAGGCTGACTCGTTTGTGGACTCTGCCGGAGGACGATTTACCAAGGTGAGTCATGATCCCTCGTACACCGCTTGACCTGGACACTTCAATTCCGCCCAAACACGATGGCTGGACTCCGAAGCGAGACGACGTAAGCGAGGACGGGTTCGGGTTTTTCCGCGATACGTGGCTCATTCGGGACGTCACCATTCGACAGGCGAGAGAGGTGATGGCGAACGAGCGGTCACTCGTTGAACTCGCCGATCGTGTGTCGAACGACGCCAAGGAGTTTGACGCTGTGGCGCGAGCATTGGAGAGCGGAGATGCCGATGGCCTGCCTGAGGCGTTGATTGTGCGAGGCATTCTTGTTGATCTGGAGCCCTACCTCGACGAGGCGCTATCTCCGCTGGAGGGACTGGAATTGGGTGTGGCCGGTCTCGTCCACGCACTGGCAGCTGTTAGGTGTTGGCCCGCAGCGAGCTGCCGCGGCCATGCGGCACCCCTCGCTTGGGCGGCGCATCCTGTGGTGTTCGTAGCTTGTGACACGTGTCGTGCAAGAGTTCTTGAACCGATGATCGCAACATCCGGCTGTGGGCTGAATATCGATCCCGAGCGTCCCAATCTACTCGTTGTCGAGGCGGAGTCGGTTGAGAATCTGATGATACTTGCCAGTTTGGTGCTTGAAACGCCCAAGGCGTTCGTGCGTCAAAGGGAACGCCGGCGTTCTCGTATGGAGGCCGGCGGCCAAGGTACCTTCGATTTTTAGGCTGCCTCTTCCACGGACCCAGTTAGCCGACACCTCCCAACAGTCCGAGCAGTAGAAGTCTGTGGCGGTCATTTCTGAGTCCCTCCATGTGGTGTTGATGCGATGCACCCGGAGAGCCAGAGAGAGGCCGAGCGGAACAGCCCCGGAGCGAAGCGGAGTGCACTTCAGGGCTTGCAGCTCGTAGGACGACGCTCTGGCAGGGTGACAACAGCGCAGAGACGCCATGGAACGGGGTGTGAATGCCGATCGAAAAGGGGCGCGCGCCCGCACCAACACG